>JAABUM010000243.1_pt1 | contig 107714 bp, 111 predicted proteins | sample 5559161 | NCBI WGS metagenome assembly JAABUM01 (sample SAMN10711868, study PRJNA513369) | rock metagenome | isolation source: Antarctica rocks | place: Antarctica: Victoria Land, Siegfried Peak nord
GAGTACCGCTCGCCCCGGCCCAGGTCGGGCAGCGTCGGCAGCACTGGCCACTGTGGACGGATCGACCCACGGCCACAACTGTGGTCCGAACACCATCAGACCGGTGGCCGCGTCGTCGCCGTGGGTCGCGCTTTTGCGCAGCTCGCGCACCAGCAGCGGCCGTAGGTGTTGATCCCAATCGGCGCGCGAGCCGTCCGCCCAGCTGATCAATGCCTCGGTCCGTTTCCGCCACCGCTGCAGCGAGTCCGACTCCACCGGCGGTTCGGGCGTGTCCTCCGGGACATTGGTGCGCAGCGCCAGGCGGCACAGCGCCAGGACGAGGATCGCGAGCACCACAGCGGCCGCCGACCACCAGGGCCCGCGTCCGAGCACCAGCGGAATCTCGACCAGTGCGAGTAGCGCGATCGCGGCTACGGCGAGGGCACGCATGCTCGGCTTCGCAGTTCCTCCAACACAAGGCGCAGGGCCGCGGTCGCGGCGTCGCGCTGGTCCTCGTCCATGTCGTGACGACTGAACCTGGCTTCGGCGAACAGGGCAACCAAGGTGGCCGCCGCCCCCGGCTGCAACACCCCGTGCTCGACCGCACGCGCCAGCACCTCAGCGGGGGTGTCCGCAGCGCGGGGCGCAACGTCCGGCGTCTCGGCCAGCGCGAGCTCCATGGCCGCATAGCAGGCGACGATGGCGGCACCCGGAGCGAGTGCGGGTTGCGACAGGGCGTGCAGTCCCAGTTCCGCCGCCCTGCTGAGAGGATCGCGTGCCGGGTCCGACACGACTGGCGCGCGCTGCCCGTCGACACCTCGTCTACGCCCGGCGAAGAGCCAACCTGCGGTGAGCAGGACCAGTAGGACCGGCAACACGATTGCGAACGCGGGGCGGAGATCGGTTCCTCGGCCGGGGTCGGGGGGCGCCGGCGCGACATCGGAGGTTGCTGGCACGGTGGGGCTGCGCGAGGGCATCGCTGGGTCCGGCGACGAAATCGTCCCGTGCGGCAGGATCGCCGACAGCAGCACCACGCCCCCGACCAGAACGGCGACCGCAAGCGCCGCCAGCACCACGATGCGCCATGGCACGGTGGGCCTCGGGACCGCCTCAGGCCTGGGCGCCGGCCGCCGCGCAGACCGCCGGAACCGGACGGCAGCAAACACGCTCAGCAGCGCAGCCAGCACCGCCACCGTGTACACGACGACCAGGGCGGTCGACGAACCCACGACGGGATGGCGCGTCGAGGGCGAAGGCACGTGGCCGCGCAACGCGACAATGGTGACGGCGAGGGCCACGAGCTGGACGGCCGTCAATGCGAGCGACCTCGCCGCTGAACGCATCGCCATCACATCCCCGTGTACCCGCCTGGGTGTTCCTCGCACGTCATCACATCGGATTCGGACGGTACTCGTGTGCAGTCGCCGCAGCAGCGTGGAGTTTTGGGAGCCCTCGGCTGAGGAGCAGTCAGAGTCCGGCCAGCGCCGCCATCCTTGCCAGGTGCTCGTGTGGCTGCCCGAACAACTGGGCGCTGCCGTGGGCGCGTTTGAAGTACAGTTGCGCGTCGTGCTCCCAGGTGATGCCGATGCCGCCATGCAACTGTATGGCCTCGGCCGCGACCTGGTTGAGCGCCTCTGCGCAGTACACCTTGGCCACCGCCGCGTCCACCGTGCCGTCGACTGCGCCGTAGGAGGCCGAACGCGCAGTCTCCACCAGGACGTACAGGTCGGCCATCCGGTGCTTGAGGGCTTGGAAGCTGCCGATCGGCCTGCCGAACTGAACGCGGGACTTCAGGTACTCCACCGTCAGCTCCAGGATGCGGGCCGCCGCGCCGACCTGCTCGGCGGACAAGCCAACGCAGGCCGCATCTCGGACCGTAGCCAGAGCTGCGGCAGCGTTGCCGGTACCGATCTTGCGCCCGAACGCCTCGCTGAACGTCACCATCGCCAACCGCCGAGTGAGGTCCATTGTGGACACACGCTGGCGGACGATGTCGCTTTGCTGCGGATCGACCTCGAATACCCCGAGCCCGTCGTCTGTGGCTGCCACCACCAGCAGCACCTCGGCCAGATCACCATCCAAGACGTAATGTGCGGTGCCGGAGATCGTGTCGTCGGTCGCGGTGCACGCGGCTCGAGTCGGGTCCCAGTGCCCGTCCACGCCTACCCAGCACACCGCCGCGATCCGGCCCGCGGCGATCGCGGGGAGTAGTCGCTCGCAAGCTTCGGCGTCATCTAATTGCAGCAGGGTCTGCGCCGCCAGGACAACGGAGCCGAGCATGGGGGAGGGCGCCAAGGTGCGGCCCAGCTCTTCCATGACGATGTGGGTCTCCAGCGGGCTGGCGTCAAACCCGCCGTAACCCTCGGGAATGGCCAGCGCGGCGACGCCGACCTGCTCGCACAACAGCGCCCACAGCGCTTCGTCGTAGCCGCGCTCGGAGGCCATCGCGGCGCGCACTGCTGCGCTGCCGGCCTTCTTGCTCAGCAGGGACCGGACGCTGTCCCGCAGTGCCAGCTGCTCCCGGGTGAGTTGAAATGCGGGCGTCAGCGGGCCGGACACAGATGCTCCATCACTCGGGCCCGGTGCGCCGCAGGCGTGCCCCATGCGGTGACCAGCGCGCGAACCTTGGTCAGCCACAGCGAGAGGTCGTACTCCTGGGTGTAGCCGATGGCGCCGTGCACCTGCAGTGCGACGCGGGCCGCGCGGTAGGCGGCATCACCGCAGGCCACCTTGGCGGCCGACACGTCGCGAGCGGCGTCGCCGGAGCCCTCCTGTACGGCCAGTGCCGCACCGTAGAGCAGCGGCCGAGCCATCTCGATGTCGACCAGCACGTCCGCGAGCTGGTGCTTGATCGCCTGGAACTGCCCGATGGGGCTGCCGTACTGCACCCGTTGCTTCGCGTACGCACTCGTCATGTCCAACAGCCCACGGCCCGCGCCGAGCAGCTGGGCCGCGCAGGCGAGGGCACCGACGTCGAATGCCCGCTCAGCGGCTGGCTGCACACCCGCGGCCACTGCCTCACCGGGCTGTACCCGGAACAGCCGTCGCGCACCGTCTACTGAGGATAGTTGCTCACCGATGACGGCCAGTGACACGCGGTCGCCGTCGATCACCAACCCACCGGAGGCTACGTCCGCGTCCAAGGCGTAGGGCACGTGCGGTCTGATGGCCAGCGTCGCCAGTGACTCGCCTGCGGCGATCCCCGGTAACCAGCGTTGCGCCAGTGCGTCCTCGCCAAGTTCGGTCAGCAGCGTCGGCACCGCGGCGATGGTCTCCACCAGCGGACCGGGAACCGCGTTGCGGCCCAAGGCTTCGAAGGCCACGACGAGGTCCACGGCGCCGGCACCGAAGCCGTCGTAGGCCTCGGGCACCGCCAGCGCGGTCACGCCCATCTCGCCGAGTCGGCCCCACAGCGCCCGCCCGGCATTCGGGTCACCGGCGCCCCAGCTGCGGATGACCTTCGGCAGGTCAGACTTGGCCAGTAGATCCTGCAGGCTGGTGGCGAAATCCTGCTGCTCGGGGCTCAGTGCAAACCTCATCGGGCCGCCCTCGGTAGGCCGAGCAGGCGCTCGGAGACGACGTTGCGCTGCACCTCGTTGGTGCCCGCGTAGATCGGACCGGACAGCGAGAACAAGTAGCCGTCCATCCACGCACCCGAAAGCTCGGCGTCCGCACCGAGCAGTTCCAGCGCCGTCTCGTGCAGCACGACATCCAACTCGGACCAGAAGATCTTGTTGATGGAGGACTCCGCACCCAGCGAGCCGCCCTCGGTGAGTCGGGTGACGGTGCCGAAGGTGTGCAGCCGGTAGGCGTTCGCCCCGATCCAGGCGTCGACCACCTTGTCGCGTAAGGCAGTGTCGCTCGGATCGGCCCGGTCGCGCCACAGCGCGAGCAAGCGCTGGGCGGCGGCGGTGAACCGGCCGGGGCTGCGCAGCGACAGGCCACGCTCGTTGCTGGAGGTGCTCATCGCGACCCGCCAGCCCTCGTTGACCGCACCGATGACGTCGGCGTCGGGCACGAACACCTCATCGAGGAAGATCTCGGCGAATCCCGGCTCCCCGTCGAGCTGCGGGATGGGACGGACGGTCACCCCCTCGGCGTCCAGCGGGAACATGAAGTACGTCAATCCGGTGTGCCGCTGCGCTTGCGGGTCGCTGCGGAACAACCCGAAGCCCCAGTCGGCGAAGCTGGCTCGCGAGCTCCAAATCTTGGAACCGGACAGCCGCCAGCCACCGTCGACCCGGCGGGCGGGCGAGCGGATGGCGGCCAGGTCACTGCCGGCCTCGGGCTCGGACCAGGCCTGCGCCCAGATGTCGTCGGCCCGGGCCATCCGCGGCATGATCCGCGCGCGCTGCTCGGGCGTGCCGTGCTCGAACAAGGTGGGCGCCAGCAGGAAGATGCCGTTCTGACTGACCCGACCGGGCGCGTTGGCGGCGTAGTACTCCTCCTCGAAGATCACCCACTCCAGGATCGAGGCATCCCGCCCGCCGTACTCAGCCGGCCAGGAGACCACGGAGAAGTGTGCGTCGGCCAGGGTCCGCTCCCAGGCGCGGTGCGCCTCGAAGCCTTCGGTGGTGTCCATCGACGGTAGCGGCTCGGCGGGGATGTTTTCCGCCAGGAAGGTGCGCACCTCGTCGCGGAACGCGAGGGCCTTCGCGTCGAAATCGAGATCCACTACTTGCTCCCGTCCTGAGAGGACACCGTTTTCATCGACTTGGCGTTCATCCCGCCGAGGGAGTCCGCGCCGACCTCGGCGTTGTGGGCGTGCGCGAAGTGGTGCAGCCCGAAGACCGAGTCCATCCCGTTGCGCATCCCCATCTGGTCCTCGCACTGGTTCACCGCACGCTTGGTCAGCGCCAGCCCCATGCGCGGCATGGCCGAAATGCGCTCGGCCATCGCGAAGGTTTCGCTCGTCAGGTCCGCACGCGGGACCACCTTGTTGACCATCCCCACCTCGTACGCACGACGGGCCGTGAAGCGGTCTCCGGTGTAGAGGATCTCCTTGGCGAAGCGGGGTCCAAGCACCCACGGGTGGGCGAAGTACTCCACGCCGGGAATGCCCATGCGGACCACGGGATCAGAAAAAAATGCGTCCTCGGAGGCAACGATCAGGTCGCACACCCAGGCCAGCATGAGGCCACCGGCGATGCAGGCACCCTGCACCATGGCAATCATCGGTTTGGGAATCTCCCGCCACCGCCGGCACATGCCCAGGTAGACCTCCATCTCGCGGGCATAGCGCTGGTCACCACCGGGCTTGTCGACGTGGTCCCACCACATCACGGCCTTGTTGTCGTAGTGCACGTGGTGGTCGCGGCCAGGCGTGCCGATGTCGTGCCCGGCGCAGAAGTGCTTGCCGTTGCCCGCCAGCACAATGACCTTGACCTCGTCGTCCTGCACGGCACGTTCGAACGCCGCGTCCAGCGCGTAGGTGACCACAGAGTTCTGCGCGTTGCGGTAGTCGGGCCGATTCAGCGTGACCACGGCGACCGAGTCGCGAACCTCATAGGTGACGACCTCGCCCTCTTCGGGAACGGTCATGACAGCTCCTCTCGCAGAACGTTTTTCAGTACCTTGCCGGACGGGTTGCGGGGTAGGGAATCCACGAAGCGCACCGATCGGGGCACCTTGAAGTTCGCCAGGTGTTCCTTGCAGAACGCGATGACCTCGGCTTCGATCAGGCTCGCTCCGGTGCGCAGGACGATCAGCGCGCAGCCGACCTCGCCCATGCGCTTGTCGGGTACGCCGATGACCGCGGACTCGGCGACGGCTTCCAAGCGTGCGAGGGTGTTCTCGACCTCAGCGGGGTAGACGTTGAAGCCGCCGCAGATGTACATGTCCTTGAGCCGGTCGGTGATGTCGAGGTACCCGCGCTCGTTGAGGATGCCGATGTCGCCGGTGTGCAACCATCCGTCAGTGTCGATGGTCGCTGCTGTGGCTACCGGGTCGTCGAGGTAGCCGATCATCACGTTCTCCCCGCGCACCATGATCTCGCCGTTCTTCGCGATGCGGACCTCCATGCCACCGATGGCGCGCCCGGATGTCGTGGACACCGTCACCGGGTCGTCATCGGTGCGGCACATCGTCACCACCACGGCCTCCGTCTGCCCGTACGCGGTGAGCACCGCGTCGAAGCTGAGCTCGGACTGCATGCGCTCGACCAGAGGTACCGGCACGGCGGCGGCGCCGGTGATGGCGATGCGCAGGTTGGCCAGGTCGTAGTCGGGGCGATCGGGATGGTCCAATATGGACTGGTAGATGGTCGGTGCTCCCGGCAGCACGCTGATCTTCTCCTCGGCCACCATGGCCATCACCCTGGGCACGTCGAACACGGCCATCGGGACGATGGTGGCGCCGGTGGCCAGGCAGGCCAGAATCCCGGCCTTATAACCGAATGTGTGGAAGAACGGGTTGATGATGAGGTAGTTGTCACTGGCGGTGAGCTCGGCGCACTCGGCCCAGGCCTGCGCGATGCCAATGCTCTGGCGCTGTGCGCTGAGCACGCCCTTGCTGCGACCGGTGGTTCCGGAGGTGAACATGATGTCGGCGATGTCCTCGGGCCCCACCGCCTGCGCCCGGGCGTCGGCCTCGGTGCGTGACTGTTCTGTGGCGCTCGCGACGAAGTCGTCGAAGTCGATGACGTCGTCGGTCGCGGCGTCCCCGCCGTCCAGGGGGACTCGGATGACAGTCGAGATCTCGACGTCGGGGTTCGCGGTACGCAGCTGCGCGTAGCGGTCGGCGCCCAGAAAGTCGCCCGCCACGACCAGCGCGGCGGCGTCGACCCGCTGGACGATGTCGAGAGCCTCGGCGCCGGTGTAGCGGGTATTGACCGGGACCATGGCCGCCCCTGCGTAGTGGGCGCCGAGGGTTGCGATGATCCAGTGGTAGGTATTTGGCGACCAGACCGCGACACGATCGCCCGCCTGTACCCCACGGCTGATCAGCGCCGCCGAGAAGTCCCGGACGCGTTGGTGCAGCTGGGTGTAGCTCAGCCGGATGGCGCCGTCGGCGATGGCCTCGAGGTCGCCGAACTCCTGCGCCGCGCGCAACAGGGCCGACGGGGTGGTCCTCGGTTGAACGGTCACGGTGCTCCCTACCTAGCAAGTGCTTGGTAGGTTACCGTACGTCCGTGGAGCAGACCCAGGGCCTGAGTGATGACGAGTTCACGAGCACGGTGCGCCAGTGGCTGGCGGAGAACCTCGCCGGCGAGTTCGCCGCCTTGCGGGGCTTGGGCGGACCGGGGCGCGAGCACGAGGCCTTCACCGAGCGCCTGGCCTGGGATCGCCACCTCGCCGCCGCCGGGTGGACCGGGCTGGGGTGGCCCGCCGAGTTCGGTGGCCGTGCGGCCACCATGGCCCAGCAGGTGAGCTTCCATCGGGAGTACGCCAAGGCCAATGCACCCGCCAGGGTCAGCCACGTGGGCGAAGAACTGCTGGCGCCCACCCTGCTCGCCTTCGGGACCGACGAGCAGAAGCAGCGATTCCTGCCGGGGATCAAGACGGTCAGCGAGCTCTGGTGCCAGGGATACTCCGAGCCGGGCGCCGGCTCCGACCTGGCTGCGGTGTCCACCACGGCAGTCCGTGACGGCGATGAGTGGGTGCTCAACGGGCAGAAGGTGTGGACCTCGCTCGCCCACGTCGCGGACTGGTGCTTCGTGCTGTGCCGCACCGAGCCGGGTTCCAAGCGCCACCACGGGTTGTCCTACCTGCTGGTGCCGATGGACCAACCCGGCATCGAGGTGCGTCCGATCAACCAGCTCACCGGTACCTCGGAGTTCAACGAAGTGTTCTTCGACGGCGCCCGCACGTCCGCCGACCTGGTCGTCGGAGAAGTCGGGGAGGGGTGGTCGGTCGCAATGGGCACGCTCGCCTTCGAGCGGGGCGTGGCCACCCTCGGCCAACAGGTCGGGTTCGCGCGGGAGCTGAACGGCATCATCGCCCTGGCCCAGCGCAACGGGTCGGCAGCGGACCCCGTCGTCCGGGAACGGCTGACCCGCGCGTGGATGGGCCTGGAGGTGATGCGTGCCCACGCCGTTCGGACGCTGTCCACTGTGGATACAGGTGCAGCGGCGGGTGAGGCGTCGGTGGCCAAGCTGACCTGGGCGCACTGGCACCGCGACCTCGGCGAGCTGGCCATGCAGGTGGCCGGGGCATCGTCGTTGGTCGCACCCGAGGACCTGGACGAGTACCAGCGGTTGTTCCTGTTCAGCCGCGCCGACACCATCTACGGCGGCTCGGACGAGATCCAGCGCAACATCATCGCCGAGCGCGTCCTCGGACTGCCCCGCGAGGCCCGCTAGACCGTATAGCCGCCGTCGACGTCGAGCTTCTGCCCGGTGATGAACCCGGCCCGCGGGCCGGCCAAGAAGCACACCGCCTCGGCGATGTCTGTCGCAGAGCCGAAGCGGCCCAAGGGAATGTTGGCGCGGGTGATCTCCAGGGCCCGTTCGTCGAGCTCGCCGGAGTCGATGAGCCGGGCGGCCATGCCGTCGGTGAGCATGCCCGGTCCGACGCAGTTGAACCGCACGCCGAAGCGGCCCTCCTCGGCGGCGAAGGCGCGCACCAGCTGCTCGACCGCCCCCTTGGTGCCGGCCGAGAGACCGTCGCGCACGGGGTAGCGCGCGGTGGCCGCGGTGGTCACGGCCACCACGTTTCCCTGTGTGCGGCGCAGGGCAGGAAGGCTCGCGTGCGCGATGGTGAAAAATGCCAACGCCTCGTCCCGCAGCGCCGTAGCGTAGGTGGCGGGCGCGACGCGGGACAGATGCACCATGGGGATGTGCGGCCCGGCGGCATGCACCAGGACACCGATCCCGCCGTGCTGCTCCTCCGCCTCGGCGACGACCGCTGCGCAGGCTTCAGCATCGGTGAGGTCGAGCCGCCAAGCGCGGACGGAGACTTTCGCCGTGGTGAGCTCCTCGACCAGGGCGTCGGCGGCGACCGCGTTGCGGCAGTAGCTGAGGGCGAGCGGATACCCTTCGGCGGCAAGCTGGCGGACGATGGCCGAGCCGAGTCCGCCGGTGCCGCCGGTGACCAGCGCGCAGGGGGCTTCCATCCGCCGACCCTAGCAAGTGCTTGGTTGGTAGGGTGTCCCGGTGACCGAGACTTCCGGGCGTCGCGACGAGCTGCTGCAGCTGGCCGCCGAGCTGTTTGCCAAGCAGGGCCTGCGTGCGACGACGGTACGCGACATCGCCGACGGTGCCGGGATTCTGTCCGGCAGCCTGTACCACCACTTCCGCTCCAAGGAAACGATGGTCGACGAGATCCTGCGGGGCTTTCTCGACGAGCTCTTCGACGGCTACCGCGCCATCGTCGCGGCGGGACTCGACTCGCGCAGCACCCTCGAAGCCCTGGTCCTGCGCTCCTTCGAGGCGATCCACCACCGCCACGCCGCCGTCGCGATCTACCAGGACGAGGCGAAGCACCTGATCAAGCTGCCGCAGTTCGGCTACATCGCCTTGCGCAACACCGAGTTCCGCGAGCTGTGGGTCGGCGTGCTGCAGCGCGGTGTTGCCGACGATAGCTTCCGCGCCGACCTGGACCTCGAGGTGGCCTACCGCTTCATGCGCGACACCGTCTGGGTCGCGGTGCGCTGGTACCGGCCGGGCGGGACGCTGACCGCGGACCAGGTGGCCAGGCAGTACCTGACCATCGTGCTCGACGGCATCTCGGCACCGGCTCAGCGCTGACCTCAGGCCATGAACCGGTATCCGCCTCGGTCAGCAGGTGGCGTGGTCTGCCCGGTTGTGGTTCAAGCTTGCGCCGCAGCTGGGCGACGTACACCCGTAGGTAGTGCGTCTCCGTCGCATACGCAGGACCCCGCACCTCCTGAAGCAGCTCCTTCTGGCCCACCAGCTTTCCGCGATTGCGGGCGAGCATCTCGTGGATTCCCCACTCGGTGGGGGTGAGGTGCACGACGCTGCCGTCCCTGGTGACGGACTTGGTCATCAGATCGACCGTGCAGGCCTCGGTCACGACGACGGGCGCGTCCTCTCCAGCGGGCGAAGCTCCGCGTCGCAGCGCCGCTCGCAGCCTGGCCAGATTTTTCTCCATGCCAAAGGGTTTGGTCAGGTAGTCGTCGGCACCTGCGTCGAGCGCCGCCACCTTGTCCGCGGAGTCGGTGCGAGCCGACAGCACGATGGCGGGTACCTCGGTCCACCCCCGTCAGCCACCCAGCACCTGCGTGCCGTCCATGTCCGGTAGTCCCAGGTCGAGGACGATGACGTCGGGTGCGCGCTCGGCGACGGCACGCAACGCGCCCGCGCCGGTCGCCGCGGTGGTCACCTCGTAGCCGCGGGTGGTCAGGTTGACGCGCAGTGCCCGCAAGATCTGGGGTTCGTCGTCGACCAACGCCATTCTTACGAGTTCTTGACGACCCTGCTCGCGTGGCACGGCCCAGACGCGCTTGACGCTCCATGGAGATTACCAAGCACTTGCTTGGTAGTCTCCATGGAGCGTTTACCGAGCAAGGGAGAACACGTGAGCAAGTTGTGCGACGGACGCATTGTCATCGTCACCGGAGCCGGCCGGGGAATCGGCCGCGAGCACGCCCTGGCGTTCGCCGCGGAGGGCGCATCGGTCGTGGTGAACGACGTAGGTGTGGGACTGGACGGCTCGGGCACCTCGGCGGGGCCTGCCCAGCAGGTGGTCGACGAAATCGTCGCCGCGGGCGGGCGAGCGGTGGCCAACGCCGACGACGTGGCCGACTGGGTCGGTGCCCAACAGCTGGTCCAGATGGCCATCGACACTTTCGGCGGCCTGGACGTGCTGGTGAACAACGCGGGCTTCCTGCGCGACAAGATGCTGGTCGGCATGAGCGAGCAGGAGTGGGACGCGGTGATTCGCGTGCACCTCAAGGGCCACTTCGCCATGCTCCGCCACGCCGCGACCTACTGGCGGGCAGAGTCCAAGGCCGGGCGACCGCGTCAGGCGCGAGTCATCAACACGTCCTCGGGGGCCGGCCTGCTGGGCTCGGTCGGGCAGGGCAACTACGCTGCCGCCAAGGCAGGCATCGCGCTACTCACCGTGCAGGCCGCGGCCGAGATGGCCGCCTACGGCGTCACCGCGAACGCCATTGCGCCCGCCGCGCGCACCCGAATGACCGAGGCCGTGTTCGCCGGCACGATGGCCAAACCCACCGACGAGGCCTTCGACGCCATGGATCCGGCGAACGTCCCCCCGCTCGTCGTCTGGCTGGGCTCGATGGAGTCCGACGACGTCACGGGCCGGGTGTTCGAGGTCGAGGGCGGGATGGTCGCCGTTGCGGACGGGTGGCAGCGCAGCGCCCAGCGCGACAAGGCCGCCCGCTGGGATCCGGCTGAGCTCGGCTCGGTGGTCCGCCAGATTCTTGCGGAGGCGCCGAAGCCGTCCCCGGTGTACGGCGCTCGCTAGGCCAACCGGCTAGATCCGCTCGATGATCGTGGCCGTGGACAGCGCACCCCCGGCGCACATGGTGATCAACGCCGTGGACGCATCGCGGCGCTCCAGCTCGTGCAGCGCCGTCGTGATCAGCCGAGCGCCGGTGCTGCCCACGGGGTGACCCAGCGCCAGCGCGCCGCCGTTGACGTTCACCCTGTCCATGTCCGCGTTGTGCACGCTCGCCCAGGACAACAGCACGGACGCGAAGGCCTCGTTCACCTCGAACAGGTCGATGTCACCCATCTTCATCCCAGCGAGCTCCAGCACCCGCTGAGTGGACTGCACGGGGCCGTCGAGGTGGTAGAACGGCTCGGCGCCGACCAGCGCCTGCGCCACGATCCGCGCCCGCGGCTTGCAGCCGAGCGCCTTCGCGCGGTCGGCGTCCATCAGCATCACCGCAGCCGCCCCGTCGGAGATCTGCGAGGAGGTTCCTGCGGTGTGCACACCGTCCGGTAGTACCGGCTTCAGCTTCGCCAGTGCCTCCAGCGTGGTGTCCCGCAGGCCTTGGTCCTTGCTGATCAGACCATCCGGGGTCTGCACCGCGACCACCTCGCGGTCGAAGCGGCCCCCGTCCCACGCCCGGCGTGCCTTGGCTTGCGAGGCCACGCCGAGCGCCTCGACGTCGGCCCTGGTGATGCCACGGCGGGTGGCGATGCGCTCGGCGGCGAGGAACTGGTTGGGCATGTCGATGTCCCACGAGTCCGACCGCGGCTTGCCGAAGCCCTCCGGGATGTTGGCGCCCAGCGGAACGCGGCTCATGGCCTCGACGCCGCAAGACATGCCCACGTCGATGGCGCCGGTGGCGATCAGTCCGGCGATGAGGTGCGTGGCCTGCTGGGCCGATCCGCACTGGCAGTCCACTGTGGTGCAGCCGGTCTGCCACGGTAGCCCGGCGTTCAACCAGGACTGCCGGGTCACGTTGCTGCCCTGCTCCCCGGCCTGGGTCACGCAGCCGCCAATCGCCTGCTCAACCAGGGCGGGGTCGATGCCCGATCGGTCGATGGCGGCGAGCTGCGCGGCGCCGAGGATTTCGGTGGCGTGCAGGCCGGACAGCCAGCCTCCGCGCTTGCCGATCGGGGTACGCACTGCTTCGACAATTACTGGGTTACCCACCGGGGGCTCCTCTCGTTGGTACTTCACCGAGGTAGAACGAGTTCTATTGCGAAGGCCGGCAACGCCCTCGTCTGTCGACATCTTACTGGGCAATGTCCTGCTTGAAGGAAACTAGAACGTGTTATATCTTTGGGCTTACGGTAAGGCACATCGCCACACGTCTGGAGATCGCTGTGACCACAAGCCAGGAAGTCGCCGGAGTGCGTCCCAATCTTTGTCCTGCTCTTCCGGCGGGCTTCGACTTCACCGATCCCGATGTGCTGGCGAAGGGGATCCCGGTAACGGAGTTCGCGGAGGCCCGTAGGACCGCGCCGGTGTGGTGGAACGCCCAGCCCGACGGAGCCGGTGGCTTTCACGACGGCGGCTACTGGGTGGTCTCCACCCATGCCGACATCAAGGAGGTCTCCCGCCGCAGCGACGTCTTCTCATCGGGTGAGAACACCGCTGTCTCGCGGTTCAGAGACGAGATCGAGCGCGACCAGATCGAGATGCAGCGCGTCATCCTGCTGAACAAGGACGCGCCGGAGCACACCAAGCTGCGCAGGCTCGTCTCTCGTGGCTTCACGCCCAGGGCGATCAACAGCCTGCAGGAATCGCTCAACGACCGGGCGCGGCGCATCGTCGGAGAGGCGGCGGAGGCTGGTCACGGTGACTTCGTGACCCAGGTGGCGTGCGAGCTGCCGCTGCAGGCCATTGCCGAGCTGCTCGGCGTCCCGCAGGAGGATCGCGGCAAGCTCTTCGAGTGGTCGAATCAGATGACCTCCTACGACGACCCCGAGATCGAGATGGACGAGGTCCAGGCGTCGATGGGCATCCTCGGCTACGCCTACGAGCTGGCCGAGCAGCGTAAGGGCTGCCCGATGGACGACATCGTCACCAAGCTGATCGAGGCCGACGTCGACGGGGCGCAGCTCGCTTCGGAGGAGTTCGGCTTCTTCGTCATCCTGCTGGCCGTGGCCGGCAACGAGACCACCCGCAACGCGATCACCCACGGCATGGTCGCCTTTATGGAGAACCCAGACCAGTGGGAGCTGTACAAGAAGGAGCGGCCGGAGACCGCGGCCGATGAGATCATCCGGTGGGCGACGCCGGTGGTGAACTTCCAGCGCACCGCGCTGGCCGACGTGGAGCTCGGCGGGCAGCAGATCAAGAAGGGCGACCGGGTGGTGATGTTCTACAGCTCCGGCAACTTCGATGAGACAGTGTTCGAGCACCCCGAGCGCTTCGACATCCTGCGGGAGAACAACCCGCACCTCGCCTTCGGCGGCACCGGCGCGCACTACTGCTTGGGCGCGAACTTGGCCCGTCTCGAGGTCAACCTCATCTTCAACGCGATCGCTGACCACATGCCCAACATCGCCCAGGTCAGTCCCGCCCGTCGGTTGCGATCGGGCTGGCTCAACGGCATCAAGGAGCTGCAGGTGCGCTACGCCTGACGCAGCGTGCCCATCGCCCGGTCCATCTCCCAGAACGCGCGCAGCGAGACGATCAGCCCGTCGGCGTTGACCCGGTAGACGAAGACGCCCTCGGAGTCCGTCTGCGTGCCCCCACCCACGGTGGCGGTGATCATCCCGACGTTGGCGACCTCGTTACCGCAGGCGAAGGAGTCGCGGATGTCGAACTCCAGCCGCTCGGTGATCGCGACGGAGGCGTCCCAGAATGCCGCGATGGCGCCGCGGCCGTGGTGGCCGGTGCCGTCGGGGGAGAAGTGCGACGGCCCGACCGGATCCTCGACCACGGCGTCCTCAGCGAACAGCGCCAGCCACTCGTCCTTTGCCCGCCGGCCGACCGCGTCCATCGAGCGCCGGGACGCACACCGGGCCGGATGCTCAGACATGCGCGATGACCTCGTCGGCAAAGCGCTTGATGGAGTCCTTCTTGGCGGACAGGTCGCCGTCGAAGGCGATCCCGTCGAAGGCCCACGGAACCACGATGGCATCGGTGACACCGGACTCGGCCTGCTCGCGGTAGCCGTCGCGCCCAAAGCGGTTGACGCAGACGGCCTGGATCTCGAACGGGTCGCCGCTACGGCCGTACTCCGCACGCAGCTCGTCCAGGCGGCTGATGACCTGGCGCAGATCCTCGATCTTGATCATCGCTGACGTCCAGCCGTCGCTGACCCGCGCCGCCCGATGCAGCGCCGCCTCGGAGTGTCCACCGACGTAGATCGGTACCGCCTCGGTGGGTGCCGGGCTCATCTGCAACCGGTCGAAGTCGAAGAACTCACCGTGGTACTCGGCCATGCCGCCGGCGAGAACCCGCTTGAGCACCTCGATCGCCTCGTCGGCCCGCGCACCCTTGCGCTTGAACGACACCCCACACCACTCGAACTCCTCCGGCGACCACCCCAGCCCCACCCCGAGGCCGAAACGGTTGCCGGTCATGTTCGCCACCGAGCCGACCTGCCGGGCCAGCAGCAGCGGGTTGCGCGAGCCCAGCTTGAGCACCTGGGTGTAGAAGTGGATGGTCGAGGTCACCGCGCCCATCGCCGCAGCGGCCACAAAGGGATCCACCCACGGTGTGTCCGCGTCCCACATGCGACTGCCGTCGGAGGTGTAGGGGTATTTGACCGCCACCGACTCGGCGTAGAACAGCGAGTCGGGCAGCGCGACGGAGGCGTACCCGCATTCCTCGGCGGTCTTCGCGAGCTCCGGTAGCTGATCCAGCGGGCTCATGGCGATGGCCAGAGAGAACTTCATCGGACACCGGCCTTGTCGGTGCCGACGACCCACATCGAGTAGAACTGCGATCCGCCACCGTAAGCATGGCCGAGTGCGGTTCGGACGCCGTCGATCTGATGATCGTCGGCGGTGCCCATCACCTGCCGGGCGGCCTCGGCGAAGCGCAGCATGCCCGACGCACCGATCGGGTTGGAGGACAGCACCCCGCCGCTGGCGTTAACCGGCAGCCGGCCGTCCATGGCCGTTTCGCCCGCCTCGGTCAGCCGCCACCCGGCCCCCTCCTCGACGAATCCCAGATTCTCCAGCCACATCGGCTCGAACCAGGAGAACGGCACGTAGATCTCCGCAGCGTCGATCTCCTTGAGCGGATCAGTGATCCCGGCCTGTTTCCACAGCGCGGCAGCGGCATCCCGTCCCGCCTGCGGGTTCACCTGGTCGCGTCCGGCGAAGGTGGTCGGCTCGGTGCGCATGACGGTGGCCTGGATCCACGCCACGGGTTTGCCGGTGGCCGCAGCCGCAGTCTCGTCGCCGAGGATCATGGCGCAGGCCCCGTCCGAGGAGGGGCAGGTCTCGTCGTAGCGGATGGGGTCCCACAACATCTTCGATGCCTGCACCGACTCGACAGTGATGTCGGGCTGACGCAGGTGGGCGTAGGGATTGCTGGAGCCGTTGCGCCGGTCCTTGGCCGCGACGATGGCGCCGATGTACTCCGGTGCGCCGGAGCGGCGGATGTAGGAACGCACGTGCGGGGCGAAGTACCCGCCCGCGCCCGCGCCGACCGGCATGGAGAACGGCGTCACGATGGACAGCGCCCACATGGCGTTGGACTCCGACTGCTTCTCGAAGGCCACGGCCAGCACCCTGCGGTGCACCCCGGCCTGGACCAGGCTGGCCGCGACATTGGCGGTCGAGCCGCCCACCGAGCCGGCCGTGTGCACCCGGATCAGCGGTTTACCGCTGGCGCCGAGCGCGTCGGCCAGGTAAAGCTCGGGCATCATCACGCCCTCGAACAGGTCCGGGGCCTTGCCGACGACCACCGCGTCGACCTCGTCCCAGCCCACTCCTGCATCAGCCATGGCCCGGTCGATCGCCTCGCGGCACATTCCCGCCATCGACACGTCGTGCCGCTTGGCGACGTGATGGGTTTGGCCGACGCCGAGCACGGCAGCCTGTTGCTTGCTCATTGCTAGTCCCGCCCTTCCATCACGCAGATCAGGTTCTGTTGCAGCAGCTGCCCGCTGGTGGCATGCCCGAGCACGCGCTGCGCCGCTGCACTGTGTATGCGGTTCGCCGCCTCACCGATGCGGCTAAGTCCGGCGGCAAACATGGGGTTCCCGCACAGCACGCCGCCGGACGGGTTCACGTTCACGTCCTCGCCCAGTCCGATAGCTTTGCGTAACAGCAGTTCTTGGTGGGTGAACGGGGCGTGTAGCTCGGCTACGGTGACCCCGTCGGTGTTCGCGGCCCGCGCGGCCGCGACCACCGAAGGCGACGTGGTGAGGTCTCGGGCACCGAAGTTGGGGGAGTCGATGCGGTGCTCGATGCCGGTGATCCAGGCGGGATGCTCGCACAGCTCGGTTGCCCGTTCGGCACAGGCCAGCACGATCGCGGATGCACCGTCGGTGATGGGTGCGCAGTCGTGGGCGCGCAGCGGGTCGGCCAGGTAGGGCGCGGCGAGCAGGTCATCGACGGTCACGGTTCCGGAAAGCTGCGCGTTCGGGTTGCCGAGGGCAACTTGACGGCTGCGCACGGTGACTTCGGCCATCGTCCGCTCGCTCCACTGGCCCCCGTCGATGCCAAACCGCGCCTGCAAACCGGCCAGGCCAACGGAGTCGGGCCATAGCGGCGCGACGGTGTACGGGTCGAGCTGCAGGGCGAGGGTGCGGCGCAGGTTGCCTGCGGATGACTTGCCGAAGCCGTAGACCAGCGCGGTGTCGACCTCGCCGGTGCGGATCTTCACCCACGCCTCGTACAGCGCCCACGCGGCGTCCATCTCCACATGGGACTCGGCGATGGGGGGAAAGGCGCCGATCGCATCGATGGCGGAAATGAAGGAGAACGCCCGCCCCGCCAGGTAGTCCGAGGAGCCGGAGCACCAGAAGCCGATCTCCCGGTTGGACAGACCGGTATCGGCGTAGAGCTGGGAGAAGATGGGAACCAGCATCTCGACGCCGTTGGTGGTGGCTTCGGATCGGCGCACGTTCGGCGCCTGGGCAAAGCCGACAACGGCAACGTCTCCCACTGGTCGGCCTCCTTCCGGGTTATAGGTGGTGGGAGTAGCTCTCATACGGTGCGTCCGGCTCGCCGGTGGGCGCGAAGTGCCGAATGTTCTCCAGCGTGTAGTCCCATTCCTCGCGCGGCTTCCACACGGCCTGTACCCGCATCCCCATGCGCACCTCCTCGGCTGCGCAACCGAGGATCAAGTGCAGGAAGGCGATGTCAGCGCCGTCGAGCAGCACGTAGGCGGCGACGTAAGGCGGTGTGATGCGCTGACCGGCGAACGGAACGTTCACGATGCAGAAGGTGGTGACCGTGCCGGTGTCTGGCAGCTCCACCGCTTCCTCGGTGGGCACGCCGTCGGTGGGGCACGCCCCGCGCGGCGGGATGTACACCTTGGTGCAGACGGGGCAGCGTTGGGCGATCAGGCGCCCCTGCGCCAGCCCGCGCAGGTAAGTGCTCTCCTCCGGCGAGGCGGAGTGCATCAGGCTGAGCGTGAACGGTGTGGTCACCACGGTGACCGGCTCGGTGTGGACCAGTGGTTGTGTGCTCTGCCGGGGCGCATCTTCGGGCTCGAAGCAGGCGATGTCCTGGATGCAGCCGATGGTCTCCGCCGCCCACCGCGCCCGCACCCGCATGCCGGTGTAGATCTGTTCGGGACCGTCGACCTCAACTGCATGCAGCATCGCGCTATCCGCTCCGTCCAGGCGCACCAGCGCCCACGCGAAGGGATGGGCGAGCGGATGATCGCTGCTCGGCTGCGCCTCCCACGACCAGCTGAGCACGGTTCCAGTATCGGCGACATCGACGAAGCTCGTGAGGGGCTCCGCGGTCAGCGGGTCGTACTCCGCGGGCGGTACATAGACAGTCCCGTCCGACCCGCGGACACCAACAATCCGGTGCTCGCGCAACGCAGTCATGAACGGACCGAGCGTAGCGCCGAGGGAACGCGTGTAGTCGAACGCGATGTCCAGTGGTGCGCTCAGATTCTCCACCTCGGGAGTAGAACACGTTCCAACTTTGCCGGCAAGGACTTACGATGCGGGCGGAGGTACGACATGCAACTGGGACTTCAGCTCGGGTACTGGGGCGCGCAGCCGCCGCCGGATGTCGGTGAGCTCGTGCTGGCCGCTGAGGAGGCGGGCTTCACATCGGTGTTCGCCGCCGAGTCGTGGGGCTCGGACGCGTTCAGCCCATTGGCCTGGTGGGGTTCGCAGACCTCGCGGATCCGGCTGGGTACGTCCGTGGCGCAGCTGTCTGCACGCTCACCCACCGGTTGCGCCATGCAGGCCCTGACGATGGATCACCTCTCCGGTGGGCGCTTCGTGCTCGGGCTCGGAGTGTCCGGTCCGCAGGTGGTGGAGGGCTGGTACGGGCAACCGTTTGCCAAGCCGCTGGCGCGCACCCGCGAGTACGTGTCAATTGTGCGGCAGGTGCTTGCCCGCGAGGCGCCGGTGCGTAACGACGGCCCGCACTACCCGCTGCCCTACACCGGTGCGGGCTCGGCCGGGTTGGGCAAGTCGCTCAAGCCGATCACCCACCCGCTGCGCGCAGACCTGCCCATCTGGCTCGGCGCGGAGGGGCCACGCAATGTAGCCATGACGGCGGAGATCGCCGACGGTTGGCTAGCGCTGTTCTACTCGCCACGCTTGGCTTCGATGTATGACGAGTGGCTGGAGGAGGGCTTTGCCCGCGCCGGTGCACGCCGCAGCCGCGCGGACTTCGAGATCGCGGCCACCTGCACTGTGGCGGTCACCGACGATGCGGCGGCGGAGTACGCGAAGCTCAAGCCCGCAGCAGCTTTGTACATGGGTGGCATGGGTGCGCCGGAGATGAACTTCCACGCCGAGGTGTACCGCCGGATGGGCTACGAGGAAGTGGTCGCGGACGTGGGACGGCTGTTCATGGCTGGGCGTAAGGAAGAAGCTGTCGCCGCCGTGCCGGACGAGTTGATCGCCGAGACCGCCATCGTCGGTGACGCCGAGCACGTGCGGGCGCAAGCACGCCGCTGGGAGGCCGCGGGAGTGACCAGCCTGGTGGTTGGCTGCCGGGATGTCGCCTCGGTGCGCGCGCTGGGCGAGGCACTGGCGGCGCCCTGAGGCTCATAACGTCAGTCGGAGCACCTCGATCGGCTCGGCCAGCCCTCGGAAACGTCGGCGACCCAACGACTGCCACGCGAACCGGTCGCCGCTGGCCTCGGCCGCTTGGCGGGAGGCGACCAGTTCCCCTTGCGGCGTTCTTCGTCGATGTCTGCATCGCCGTTGACATCACCAACTTTGCGATGCAAACTAAATGGAGTTTGTAATGCAAAGTTGGAGGAGGTCAGCACGTGGAAGCGGATGAGGTTGAGCGGTTCGACCCGCAGGCGGCGATGGACCTGCTGACCGACACCCAGCGCCGGACGGGGCGCGCCCTGGACGTCAACGGCGCTGTCTTGTACGGCGTGTGGGGGATGGCGTGGCTGATCGGCTACCTCGCCATCTGGCTGTCGGTGCACGGCCACGCGGTGTACCAGCCGCCGGCGGCCTGGGCCTTCAGCGTGCTGGGCGTCGGCATGGTTGCCGCTCTGGTGGCTACCGGCCTGACCATCGGCCGCGCGGTGCACGGCGTGACCGGGGTGTCGTCCAGCTCCGGGAACATGTACGGCTGGGCATGGTTGCTGGGCTTCGTCTGCCTCTACGCGATGTTGGCCGGCTTGAGCCGCGCGGGTGCCAGCGCTGCAGTGATCGGACTGTTTGCTTCCGCCGAACCGGTCCTCGTCGTCAGTCTGATGTACCTCGTGGGCGGGGCGCTCTGGCGCGACCGCACGATGTTCGCCGTCGGCGGCTGGCTGGTGCTGGTCAACGTCCTGGCGGTGCTCGTCGGGGTTGAGCCCTTCGGTCTGATCATGGGCATTGCCGGAGGCGGTGGCTTCCTCGTCGCCGCGGCGTTCGAGGCGCGCAGGCGGCGGTCATGACCGAACTGGACCCGTTGATCCACGCACCGGTACGGCTCCGCCTGGTCGTTGCGCTCAACGCACTCCATGACGGCGACAGCCTGACGTTTTCCCGGCTGCAAGAGCTGCTCGATCTCACCGCCGGAAACCTCGTGACCCACCTGCGCAAACTCGAGCACGGCGGCTACGTCCAGACCCAGAAGACAAGCCAGCTCAAGGCCCACAGCACCTCGGTACGGCTCACCGCCACCGGCCGTGCCGCGCTGCAGACCTACACCAACACACTGCGCGCATTACTCGATCCCGCAGCAAGCCCTATCCATGAGGAGACCAGTCATGCGAACTGAAGTCGCCACCGAAGCCGACAGCTCCGCAACGGGCACGCTGCACCCGGGCGGGCAGCTGAGCGCGCTGATCCTGGGGTTTTTCGCTGCCGCCTGGTTCGGCTGGGCGCACGGCGGTACGCCCGACAGTTGGGCGATTTCGCTGGATATCGCCTCGCTCGTGTGCGCGCTGGTCGCCGTCTTCGCCGCGACGCGGGTGTGGCGCGGACGACGTAACGGGGGTGCGGTGCGGATCGACCCGGGCGTGAATCGTCGTTACGGCATCGTGGTCGGGATCTCTTACGCAGTGCTCGGCCTCGGCGCCGTGGTGCTGGGCGTGACCGGGCATCCCGAGTTCGTCGCCTCCTGGGTCGCTTTCGTGATCGGCGTGCACTTTTGGGCACTGGTTCCGGTGTTGAACGACCGTAGCTTGATCCCGCTCGGGATCGTGGTTGCGGCCGTCGCCGTCGGCGCCGTGCTGCTCGACCTGACGACGTCCGCTTCGGCCATCGGGATCACCGGGGTGGGAACGGGTGTGGCGCTGCTGGTTGCGGCGCTTTACGGATTGCAGCGCAGAACGAGCTAGCGGCTCGGGCCGGTAACGGGCTTCTTGGCCGCGCGCCTCGTAGTCGGGTGTGTAGGCCCATCGGGCGTGGATCCGCAGATCTGGTGCTGTGCTCCGGTGCGCGGCGTGCCGGGGACGGGGATTGGGTGGCGAATGGGTCAGGGCATACCGCACCGGCCGATACGGCCCTTCTACTGACGGTCGACTTCGCTACCCTCGATGCCCAGGTGTTCACCGTGGCGCACCGGCTCCGCCTGGGGTTGCTCCGGACCGCAGGCGGAGCCAGCACGGCTGATCGGCCGCTGACGTAGCCGACGCCGCGGAGTTGGCGACGCGCTTTCCTTCGCCCGACCCTTGCTATCGCAACACAGTTACATTAAAATCGAACGTATGGGCGATATGATGCAGGCGGTGCGCGAGGCAGTTCCCGCTGTCGCCTCGCTGCCCCCTGCTGGGCTGATCGACATGATGGCCGAGCTGCATCGGGTGGAGTCGGTGTTGGTGGAACGCAAACTCGCGGTGATCGCCGCACTGGCCGACCACCGCTTGGGTGAGGCCGCCCGCGAGGAGATCGATTGTGGGGCGGCGGTCGCCGAGGCTGAGGTGGGGGCGGCGCTGACGGTGGGCCGCGGGGAGGCGGGCCGGTTGATCGGACTGGGTACCGTGCTGGCGCACCGGTTGCCACGAGTGCGGGCGGCGATGGCCGCCGGTCAGCTCGACGCCTACCGAGCCGGGCTGATCGGGTGTGCCACCCGCAACGTGGATTCGGAGTTCATCGCCGAGGTGGAACGCCTGGCCTTGGAGAAAATCCTCGCACCCACCAGGCCAGACGGTATCGGGTTGACCGGCCAACGCGCCCGTAATGCCATCGCCGGCATTATTGGAAAGATCGATCCCGCCGGGGTGCGGGAACGTCGTCGCCGCGCCGCCAACGACCGCTACGTCGGGGTGTCGGCGGCTGAGGACGCGATGGTGCACCTGTTCGGGTCGCTGCCCGCCGCCGATGGCCGCAAGCTCGACACCCGGCTGCGCGAACTGGCGAACACCCCGTGCCCGGCGGATGGGCGCACCTTCGACCAACGCAAAGCCGACGCGGTGGGTGCGTTGGTCGACGGACTGGACTACCTGCACTGTGCCTGCGGGCGCGACGACTGCTCTCAACAAACCGGCGACCGGGCGACCGCCCGTAAACCCCTCGTGCACGTCATCCTGCTCGGCACCACCCTCAAGGGCGAGGATGAGGAGTCGGGCTACCTCGACGGGTACGGCCTCATCGACGCCGCCCACGCCCGCAACCTCGCCGACAACGCCGACATTGAATACGTGCGCGTCCCCGACGACGTCCACTACCACCGCACCCAGAACCCGGCTACCGACCCAGCCGACGAAAGTCCGGCGGACGCCGCCACCGGGGCTGCGGTCGCGGCTGAGTGTGCGGGCACCGTCCCCGGTGAGGAAGCCTCAGCGGTTACCGACACTGCCGCAGCCGTCGCCAGCACTGCTGCTGCGGCCGAGCCGGCCAGTACCGGCGCGGCGAACGCGGGACTGCCAGACTCGGCCTACGTCTACCGGCCGACCGCGATCCTGGACACCTGGCTTCGCATCCTGTGCGGCACGTGTCAGTGGCCGCATTGTGACGCCCCGGCCTGGAACGCCGACCTCGACCACGACGAGCCGTTCAACCACACCGACCCCACCCGCGGCGGCACTACCACCGCCGCCGGGATGAAGCCGTATTGCCGCACCCATCACCGCATCAAACACAGCGGCACCTGGGCCGAGCGGCACAACCCCGACCGCAGCATCGACTACATCGCGCCCACCGGGCACCGCTACCACAGCCGGGCCACCGGCTACCTCGACCTACTCGGCGTCCACCCTGATGACATCGAAGACCCCGACCCCAGCATCCGCCGCAGACGCCGCACCCGCGCCGAAAACAAAGCCGCAAGCATCGGCGCCGAACGCCGCCGCCAACAAACCCGGACCGACCCCAAGAAGATCCGTCACGCCCGCACCCACATCCGCAGCGGCGAACCACCACCCGACGACGAACCCTGCCCCTTCTAACGGGCCACGAGATTGGTACCGCCAGGCCTCCGCTCACGCCCCGCGAAACACCGGTGTCCGCTTTTCCGCGAACGCCCGCGGACCCTCCTTGGCGTCCTCGCTGCGGAACACCGCCATCCCTAACTCGGCATCGATCTTGAACGCGTCGTTCTCGGGCATCCCCTCGGTCTCCCGCAGGGTGCGCAGGATCGCCCGCACGGCCAGCGGTCCGTTGGCGGCGATCAGCTCGGCCAGCTCCAGTGCCTTGGTCAACGCCTGCCCGTCGGGAACGACGTGGCCAATCAACCCGATCTCCTTGGCCTCGGCCGCACGGATGTGCCGACCGGTCAACAACAGATCGGCGGCGACGGTGTACGGGATCTGGCGGGCCAGTCGAACGGCCGAACCACCGAGCGGGAACAACCCCCAGCGCGGCTCGGACACACCGAAGCGGGCACTCTCTCCGGCCACCCGGATGTCGGTGGCCTGCAGGATCTCGGTACCGCCCGCGATCGCCGGACCCTCAACTGCGGCGATCAGCGGCTTGGTCAGGCGCCGGCCCTTGAGTAGCGGCTCAATCACCGAAAAGTCCATGCCGCCGGAGTTATCGCCCGGATGGCTGCTCGTCATGGCCTTGAGGTCGGCGCCGGCACAAAACGAGCCGCCCGCACCGGTGAGGATGCACGCGCGAATCTCGGCGTTGCCGTCCACCTCGTTCCAGGCCTCGCGCATGATCGCCATCATCGGTCCGGTCAACGCGTTGCGGGCCGCGGGCCGGTTCATCGTCACGACCAAGGTTGCGCCGTGGCGCTCGACCAGGCAGTGCGGGTCTTCAGTCATCGAGAACCTCCGGCGAGGACAGCGGCTATTGCGCGAAACGATAACAGGTTCTAGTTTGATTTCCGTGGCCTTCAACATCGCTGATCTCTTCGAGCACGCCGTCGACCTCTACCCGGACCGGACCGCCCTGGTCTGCGGTGAGGAGGAGCGGACGTTCGCCGAGCTCGAGGCCCGCAGCAACCAGCTCGCGCATCACCTCCGAGCCAACGGCGTCACTGCCGGGTCGCACGTCGGGCTGTACACGCGCAACCGTATCGAGGGCATCGAATTCATGCTCGCCGCGTACAAGCTGCGCGCAGTCACCATCAACGTCAACTACCGCTACACCGAGAAAGAGCTGCGCTACCTCTTCGACAACTCGGACATGGTCGCGCTGGTCACCGAGCGGCAGTTCGCGGGCAAGGTGACCAACGTCCGCCCGGACACTCCGCAGCTGCAGCACGTCCTCGTGGTCGACGACGGCAGCACGGACGACTATGAAGGCACCGATTACGAGAGCGCCATTGTCGCCGAAACCGCGCAGCGCGACTTTGCTGAGCGCAGCAACGACGACCTGTACATCCTCTACACCGGAGGCACCACGGGCTCACCCAAGGGCGTGATGTGGCGCCACGAGGACATCTGGCGCACGCTCGGCGGTGGCATCAACTTCATCACCGGCGAACCCATGGCCGATGAGTGGGAGCAGGCGCGCTCTGGGGAGATGACCGGCGGGCTCACCCGGATGTGTCTAGCACCGCTGATCCATGGCAATGCCCAGTGGGCAGCCCTGGCCGCGATGTTCGGCGGGGACACCGTGGTGCTGGTGCCGCAGTTCGATCCCAAAGTGATCTGGGAAGCCATCCAGCGCAACAGGGTTCAGGTCGTGGTGCTCATCGGTGACGCCATGGCGCGGCCGCTCATTGAGGAGCTCACCCGCGGTGACTACGACGCCTCGTCCGTCCTCGCCATCTCCAGCAGCGCGGCCCTGTTCTCGCCCGCGGTGAAGGACCAGTACCTCGACGCCCTGCCGAACGTGGTGATCACCGACGCGGTCGGGTCCTCGGAGACCGGGTTCAACGGCATCGGGGTGATGACCAAGGACAGCGAGGTCTCCAGCGGTGGCCCCCGGGTGACACTGACGCCGAACACCATCGTCATCAACGACGCGAACCAGCCGGTGAAGCCCGGATCCGGTGAGGTCGGGCGGATGGCCCGCGGCGGACACATCCCGCTCGGCTACTACAAGGACCCCGCCAAGACCGCCACCCTGTTCGCGGAGGTTGACGGCAAGCGCTACGCGACGCCCGGTGACCTGGCGCGCATCGAGGCCGACGGGACGATGACGCTACTCGGCCGCGGCAACACCTGCGTCAACACCGGTGGCGAGAAGGTGTTTCCCGAGGAGGTGGAGGGCGCGCTCAAGGCGCACTCCGACGTGTTCGACGCGCTGGTGATCGCGATGCCTGACGATGTCAACGGCCAGCGCGTCGCGGCGTTGGTCCAGCCGCGTCCGGGCCGCCCAATCAGCGGCGACGAGCTGGTGTCCCATGTCCGGGGCGAGCTCGCCGGGTACAAGGTCCCGCGCAGCCTGTGGCTGGTCACCGAGATCAGCCGCCTGGCCACCGGTAAGCCGGACTACAAATGGGCCCGTCAATACGCCGAGCAACACCCCGAGGAGGACGTGTGCGCACCCCGCTCTGCGAGCAGTTCGGTATAGAGCACCCGATCTTCGGCTTCACGCCCTCCGAGCACGTCGCTGCGGCCATCAGTCGCGCCGGCGGCCTTGGCGTGCTCGGCTGTGTGCGCTTCAACGATGCCGTTGAGCTGGACGCGGTGCTGGACTGGATGGACGCCAACACCGACGGCAAGCCGTACGGCGTGGACATCGTCATGCCGGCGAAGATCCCCACCGACGCGGCATCGGTCGACCTGCAGAAGCTGATCCCGGACGAGCACCGCGCCTTTGTCGACCGCACGCTGACCGAGCTGGGGGTTCCTCCGCTTGGCGAGGACGAGGTGGCCAACGAGGGCGTGCTCGGCTGGCTGCACTCGGTCGCCCGGTCGCACGTAGAGGTCGCGCTGCGGCACCCGATCACGCTGATCGCCAACGCTCTCGGATCGCCACCGCGCGACGTCATCGAGGCGGCGCACTCCCACGGCGTCACCGTCGCCGCGCTGGCAGGTAAGTCCGAGCACGCCCGGCGACACGTGGACAACGGCGTCGACATCGTCATCGCGCAGGGCTACGAGGCAGGCGGGCACACCGGGGAGATCGCCTCCATGGTGCTGCTACCGGAGATCGTGGACGCGGTGGGTGATCGCGCAGCCGTGCTCGGCGCCGGCGGGATCGGCTCCGGCCGTCAGATCGCGGCCGCGCTGGCACTGGGCGCGTCCGGGGTGTGGATGGGCTCGTTCTGGCTCACCACCGCGGAGTACGAACTCGGGGCGACCGAGACGGGTGTGCCTTCTGCGATGCAACGGGCGCTGTTGGCGGCGACGTCCAGCGACACGGTGCGGATCCGCAGCTACTCCGGCAAGCCTGCGCGGGTGCTCAAGACCCGCTGGACCGACGCGTGGTCTGCAACCGACGCGCCTGACCCGCTGCCGATGCCGCTGCAGAACATGCTCGTCGGTGAGGCGCACCAGCGTATCGCCCACTCCGCCGACCCTGCGGTAGTCTCGATGCCGATCGGCCAGATCGTGGGCCGGATGAACGAGATTCGCCCGGTGTCCGAGGTGATGGCCGGCCTCGTCGCCGACTTCGATGCGACGGTGGCAAGACTCGACGCGCTGCGCTGACGCCTCAGATTGCAGCGACGCCGCCCCTTCAGACGTGATCCCGCACACGCTTGCAATAGTTAGCACGACGGTCGCCGAGTCCCGAAATATGCGCCTTGAGCTGGTGTTCTGTCGCTGTCGTCGAGGCGGCCTGCAGTGTTACACCGCAGTAGCGAGCTGCTGACGGACACTCGACGTCCGGGCAATCGTTCCGTACGTTCGTTGCTGGCCGGGACCAACCGGCCGTCACCGGCCCGCCGCGCTCAACCCTGTCCCGCGGGTAACCGGTTCCTCCGATTCATCCAGGGACAGGGACGGAGGACCCACACCCGCACACCGGGTGACGGGCAGCGGAGCCGATACGGGCCGCTGTCCTGGGGTGAAGCCACACCGCAGAGTTTCTGTGCGGCACGGCCGGGCGACCTCTCAGCCCGAACCCGACAGCTGACTTCGCAAGCGCAGGGAGAGGAACTACCAGAATGACTCGCAACACCGATACTGACCGCAAGACCACGTCAACCGCGCGCACTGTCGCCAAGGTGGCCATCGCCGGCATGGTCGTCGGTGCACCGCTGGCGGCTTTCGCCGGAACTGCCTCCGCGGCTCCGGCCTCGACCGGAAACAACTGGGACGCCGTTGCCCAGTGTGAGAGCGGTGGCAACTGGTCCACCAACACCGGCAACGGCTTCTCCGGTGGGCTGCAGTTCACCCCCAGCACCTGGTCGGCCAACGGCGGCTCGGGTTCCCCGCAGGGCGCCTCGCGTGAGCAGCAGATCCAGGTCGCTAACCGGGTGCTCGCCACCCAGGGCCCGGGTGCGTGGCCCGTGTGCGGCAAGAACCTCGGCGCCGCCAGCTCTTCGTCGAGCAGCAGCTCCTCGTCGAGCAGCTCGCCGTCAGCGAAGTCCGCTCCGGCCAAGGCGGCTCCGGCCAAGGCGGCTCCGACAAAGTCGGCCCCCACGGCGTCCACCGGCTCGACGGCCAAGCACTCCGCACCGCAGAGCACCCCGGCCGCTGCACCGACGAACTACGCCCCCAAGCACACCTCGTCGGCTCCTGCGACCACCCGCTCGACCCCGGCAGCCGGTGCTGACTACACCGTGAAGTCCGGCGACACCCTGTCGACGATCGCCCAGAACCACGGCGTGCAGGGCGGCTACCAGGCCCTGTTCAGCCTGAACCAGGGCACCGTCAAGGACGTCAACATGATCTACGTCGGTCAGCAGCTCGCACTACGCTGACCGCACCGCAGCAGACCCCGACAGCCTCGACGGTGTCGGGGTCTGCTGCCGTCTCAGCGCACGGCAAGCGCGGAGTTGAGCGCGGCCGCATCATCGGCACTCAACAGCGCATAACGGAGCGCTCGGTCCGGACGCCACCACACGGGGTCTGCGCAGCTCCACTGCTGCGCAGCCAGTGTCCGTTTGACCACCTTGTGCGTCGCCGTCTTGGGCAGCACGGTGCTGATCCGCACGAACCGGGGCCATTGCTTGACGGCGAGGTCGGTCTGCGCCCGCAGGAATTCCGCGAAATCCTCGGTATCGAAGCGCGCGTCCCCGCGCAACACCAGGGCCGCCATCACCTGGTCGCCGACGCCGACGTCCGGCACGGCGTATACCGCGACCTCGACCACGTCGTGGTGGCGCATCAGCACCCCCTCGATGGGAGCGGTACCCAGGTTCTCCCCGTCCACGCGCAGCCAGTCCCCGGTACGCCCGACGAAGTAGCAGAACCCGTCCGCGTCGCGGTACGCGAGGTCGCCGCTGTGGTAGACGCCGCCCCGTAGTCGTTCCGCGTCCGCGGCCGGATCGCCGTAGTAGCCGGAGAACGCGCCGGCGCCCGCGGTGTTCACCAGCTCGCCGACGGCGGTCTCGGCGTTGCGCAGTCTGCCGTGTGCATCACACACCGCCACGGCGCACTCCTGACCGGTGTCGGGGTGCAGCAACACGACCCCTTCCGGCATCCGCCCCAGCGCCCCGGTGGGCGCATCGGGACTGCGCTTGATCGACACACCACCCTCGGTGGATCCGAAACCGTCCATGACGACGCAGCCGAAGCGTTCCGCGAAGCGCGTGATGTCCCGCTCGGCGGCTTCGTTGCCATACATCCACCGCAGCGGGTTGTCGGCGTCGTCCGGCCGTTCCTCGGTGGCCAAGATGTAAGACAGCGGTCGGCCCACGTAGTTGGCATAGGTGACGTCGAAGCGGCGCACGTCGGCAAGGAATTCGGACGCGGAGAACCGACGCCGCACCGCCAGCGTGGCTCCCGCTGCGAGGCCGACCGCCCAGCCCGCCATGATCGCGTTGGAGTGAAACATCGGCATCGCGAGGTAGGTGGTGTCCGCGCCGCAGAGCCCGAAGCGCTCACGGAGCATGGTCGCCGGGCGGGTCACCTTGGCGTGTGTGCAGCGGACCGCCTTGGGGTCACCGCTTGTTCCCGAGGTGAAGATCAGCATCAACAGATCATCGGGCGTGACGCGCGCGGGTATCAGGGTACTGTCGGCGTGCCCGTCGATGAGCTGGTGCCAGGCAGGGGAGTCGGTGTTGAGCACCGGCAGGTCGACTCCGTGCAGCTCGGGTGCGTGCCGGTCCTCGGTGATGACCAGCTGACAGTCGGCCAGCGCGACGTCGCGGGCCAGCGCGTGGCCCCGCCGGATCGGGTTGAGCCCGACGAGCGCCGCGCCGGACAGCGCGGCCGCACCGAGCAGGAAGGAGAATTCCGGGACGTTGTCCAGCAGCACGCCCACGTGAAACGGCCGATCCGCGCGCCGTAGCGAGCTCAGCGCCGCTGCGCGGTCGGCGCTGCACTGCACGTGCTGCGCCCACGTCCACGCCCGGTCCTCGAAGCGCAGGCCGACGTGCTGGTCCCCAGCGCGGGCGAGCAGCAGGTCGGCGACAGTGGTGGCGGGCACGCAGCGTCAGACGGACTCGGCGGCCAGCGCGGCGCCGAGTCGGAGCAGCTGCGCCGTGGCCGCACCCAGCTCGAACTCGTTGCGCTTGGCGGCCACGAAGTAGCGGTGCAGTGGATGATCCACGTCGATGCCCACACCGCCGTGCACATGCACCGCGGTGTGGGCAACCCGGTGCCCGCCGTCCGCCGCCCAGAACTTGGCCGTGGCCACCTCAGTGGCGGCGTCCAGGCCCTCGGACAGCCGCCACGCGGCTTGCCACAGGGTCAACCGGATCGCTTCCACATCGATGTAGGCATCGGCCAGGCGCTGCGCCACCGCCTGAAAACTACCGATGGCCCGGCCGAACTGCTGGCGCTCGCGGCCGTAGTCCGCGGTGAGCTCGAGTGCGCGTTCGGTGACACCGAGTTGCAGCGCACACACGCCGACCGTGCCCCGATCACGCAACCAGGTCAGCACCTGCGTTCCGTCCGTGCCCAGTATCCGATCGGCGTCCAGCGCCACGTCGGTCAGCTCCAGCCAGCCCGCGCTGTCACCGTCGACCATGTCCTGGCGCTGTACGTGCACACCGGGGTCGTCGGCCTGCACCACAAACACCAGCACACCGCCCGATGTCTCAGCGGGGACCACGAACGCGTCCGCGACCGGGCCGGCGGGTACGACGACCTTGGTGCCGTTGAGCACCCAACCACGCGCAGCCGCCCGCGCGGTGGTGCTGTGGTCCTCGGTCAGCGCCGCAGTGAGGATCAGCGTTCCCTCGCCGGCTGGCACCGCCCACCGCGCACGCTGATCTTCGGTGCCGAACCGGGCGACGGCTGACGCGGCCATCACGATGCAAGCCAAGTACGGCACCGGCGCCACCGTTCGACCCAGCTCGATGAGCACGCTGCATTGCTCGAGCAGCCCGAAACCGCCACCGTCCACCGACTCGGGGAGGGCGGCGGCGACCACACCGGCCGCGGCGAGCTGTGTCCACAGTGCGCGGTCGAGGCGGTTCGGCCCAGTTTCGACCTCTCGCAGCCGTTCCTGGGTCAACCGGTCGCTGAGTATTTTCCGGGTCAGCCCGCCAAGGTCGTGCTGAGCATCGGTGTGGGTGAAGTCCATGCCGGTTCCTAACGCTTCGCGGCGGGTTGGCCGAGGGCGACCATGGCGACGATGTCACGCTGGATTTCATTGGTGCCTCCGCCGAAGGTGAGGATCAGCGACGAACGGTGCATCCGCTCGATCCGGCCGTGCAGCAGGGCACCAGGTGAGCCCTGGCGGACGACGGCGCCGCTGCCGAGCACTTCCATCAGCAGCCGGTAGGCCTCGGTGGCGAACTCCGTACCGAACACCTTGGTCGCGGAGGCATCGGCCGGGCGGGGCGCATGGCCCACGCTCCAGGCGATCTTCCAGTTGATCAGCTTCAGGAACTCGGCCTTGGCGTGCACCCGCGCCAAGTGCAGCTGTACCCATTCCTGATCGATCACCCGGCGCCCGTCGGCCGTCTTCGTCTGCTGGGCCCACTCCCGGACGTCGCGCAGGGCCGTGATCACCGGGGCCGACGAGGTCAGCGCCACCCGCTCGTGGTTGAGCTGGTTGGTGATCAGCGGCCACCCGGCGTTCTCCGCGCCGACCATGGCCGACGCGGGCAGGCGTACGTCGTCGTAGTACGTGGCGCTGGTACCCGGGCCGGCAACGGTGTGCACCGGTGTCCAGGAGAAGCCGGGTACATCCGTCGGCATGATGAACATGCTGATGCCCTTGTGTTTGGGCGCATCCACATCGGTGCGGCAGGCCAGCCACACGTAGTCCGCGTACTGGATGAGGCTCGTCCACATCTTCTGGCCGTTGATGATGAAGTCGTCGCCGTCACGCACGGCCTTGGTGCGCAGCGACGCGAGGTCGGTGCCCGCCTCGGGCTCGGAGTAGCCGATGGCGAAGTGCAGCTCTCCGGCGGCGATCTTGGGGAGAAAATGCGACTTCTGCTCGGCGGTGCCGAACGCCATGATGGTGGGCGCGACGCTGTGCAGGGTCAGGAACGGCACCGGAACCCCCGCGACCGCCGCCTCGTCGGTGAAGATCAGCTGGTCCATCATCGGGCGTGCCTGGCCGCCGTACTCTTCTTGCCAGCCGATGGCGAGCCAGCCGTCGGCCCCCATCTGGCGGACGATGTCCTTGTAGGTGTCGCCGGTGCCGTACTCGCCCTGGGTGGAGCTCATCGCCTCGCGGCGCTCGCGCGTCATCAGTTGGGCGAAGTAGCTCCGCAGCTCGCGACGCAGCGACTCCTGCTCCGGGGTATAGCTGATGCGCACCGGGCCTCCTCGGGGTGTAACACGTTCTAGCGAGCGTAGCGCGCAAGCATTGCATCGCGGTAGAACCAGTTCTAGTCTCAGCGGGCGGTCGCGCGCTCGGGCGCGGAGCAGTAGGCGGTCGACCCCACCTGGAGGTAGTCAGCATGGAACTCACGGCCGACCACGATCTCTGCGAAGGCAACGCGGTCTGCGTCGGACTGGCGCCCAAGGTGTTCGCGCTCAGTGACGACGACCAAGTCGTGATCCTGCAGGCGGACCCACCCCAGGAGCTGCTCGAGCGCGTACGCAAGGCCGTTGACCGCTGCCCCAAGAACGCGCTAGTCCTGGACGAGGGTTGAGCTAAATGAGAACGTGTTCTACCGTGACGTGAGACGCCCTGTCGCAGCAGTGTCTGCTCGGACTTCGCACACCTCGCCTGAGGAGGCACCTCCAATATGACACTCACCATGCAACCGCACGTCGACGCGCTGGGCCTCAAGACCGGCCGGCTGCTCATCAACGGTCAGTGGCGCGACTCGACCGAAGGTGCCACGTGGACGCATCACCACCCGGCCACGGGGGAAGCCATCGGTGAGTTCGCCATCGCGACCGAGGCCGATGTGAACGATGCGGTGCTCGCTGCGCGGTACGCGTTCGATGACGGCCCGTGGGTGCCGATGCGCGCCGGGCAGCGCATCAAGCTGCTCAGCCGCTACGCCAACCTCTTGCGGGAGCACGCCGAGGAGCTCAAGGGTCTGCTGGCGCTGGACAACGGCGTGCCGCTGTCCTTCGGCGGCATCTACGCAGCTTCCATCGAGGCCGCCGCCGACGTCTTCGACCACCACGCCGGCTGGGTGGACAAGGTGGGCGGGCAGACGCTGCCCGCCTACCAGGGCGGCGACCACGTGGCGATGACCTTCCGCGAGCCCATCGGCGTGGTCGCGGCCATCCTGCCGTGGAACGCACCGTTCCTGCTCTACGCACAGAAGCTCGGCCCCGCACTGGCCGCCGGCTGCACGGTGGTGCTCAAGCCCTCGGAGTACGCGAGCTTCTCCGTGCTGCGGATGGTGGAACTGCTGCTGGAGGCCGGGCTACCCGATGGCGTGGTCAACGTGGTGACCGGTCCGGGGGAGACAGTCGGCGAGGCGATGATCACCCACGACGCCGTGGACAAGATCAGCTTCACCGGCAGCAGGATGGTGGGCCAGCACATCATCCGTGCCTCGGCCAGCACCCTCAAGCGGGTGTCCCTGGAGCTCGGCGGCAAGAGCCCCGCCATCGTCTTCCCCGACGCCCCGAACATCACCATGGCCGGAATGACCACCATGGGCACCCTCACTATGGGGCTATCCGGGCAAGCATGCATCGCCCACACCCGGGCGCTGGTGCACCGCGACATCCTGGACGAATTCCTGGCCGGTGCCCAGATGATGGCCGGCGCGATCACTTACGGGGACCCCTTCGACCCCGCGGTGCTGGCCAGCCCACTGATCAACGACAAGCAACTGCACCGTGTCTTGGGCTACTTGGAGCGCGGGCAGGAAGAGGGTGGCCGCCTGGTCACCGGCGGCAGCCGGGTGGACGGGGAGCTCAGCGCCGGGAACTTCGTGCAGCCCACCATCTTTGCCGACGTCGACAACTCCTCGGCGCTGGCGCAGGAGGAGATCTTCGGCCCGGTGTTGGCCGTGGTGCCCTTCCAGACCGAGGAGGAGGCGATCCGGCTGGCCAACGACACCGAGTACGGCCTCGGCGCGGGCGTCTACACCAGCGACGTCAGCCGAGCCATGCGGATGGCCAAGGCGGTGCGCGCGGGAACCGTGGGAATCAATGGTTTCCAGATCGAGCCGCATCTGCCCTTCGGTGGGTTCAAGCAGTCCGGCATGGGACGCGAGGGCGGGCTGGCCGCCTTTGAATCCTTCACCGAGCTCAAGACCGTGCTCCTGCCGCTGACCGACGAGGTCATGTGATGGGCGACCTGGACGGCAAGGTCGCCATTATCACCGGTGGGGCTGCAGGCCAGGGCGCCGCCGCCGCCCGACGGTTCGTCGAAGAAGGCGCGCGGGTGATCATCGCCGACATCGCCGACGAGCAGGGCAAGGCGCTCGCCGCGGAGCTGGGCGAAGCCGTGTATTACCGCCGTCTCGATGTGTCCAGCGAGGAGGATTGGACGGCGGTGGTTGATGAGGTCGTGCAGAACCTCGGGGGAGTCGACGTCTTGGTGAACAACGCGGGCATCTTGTTCTTCTCCGCGCTGGCCGACACCACGCTGGCGCAGTACGAGCGGGTGATCCGGATCAACCAGATCGGCACCTTCCTCGGCATGCGTTCGGTGGTCAAGCCGATGATCGCGGGCGGCGGGGGCTCCATCATCAACACTTCCTCGATCGAGGGCTTGGCGGCGGTACCGATGCTGACGGCCTACAGCTCCAGCAAGTTCGCCATCCGGGGCATGACCAAGGTGGCGGCCATGGAACTGGGACCCCAGGGTATTCGCGTCAACTCCGTACACCCCGGGATGATCGACACCAACATGGTGTCCAACGCGGCAGGCGGCGTCGAGGTCGATCTGGCTCCGGCCGCCCGCAAAGTGGCTTTACGCCGGATGGGCCAACCCGAGGAGATTGCCAACCTGCTGGTGTTCCTGGGCAGCGACAAGAGCTCCTACTGCACCGGTGCGGAGTTCATCGCCGACGGCGGGGCCACCGCAACGCACGCCTTCAACTTCGCGGAATAGCCTGGTCGCTTGCGCACAACATGGAACTCCGGGTCAGCCCTCGGCTTCGGCTTCGCCGGCGAGATCGGGTCGGCCGAGTGCGGTGAGAAATGAGCGCGCCCAGCGGCTGACGTCGAAGGTCATCACCTGCCGCCGCATTGCCCGCATGCGGCGCCTGCCCTCGTCCTCGCTCTGCTCGATGGCGCGGACCATCGCGTCCTTCACTCCGTCGAGGTCGTGCGGGTTGACCAGGTAGGCGGAGCGAAGCTCGGCAGCGGCGCCCGCGAACTCGCTGAGGACCAGTGCACCACCGTTGTCGCCGCGGCACGCCACGTACTCCTTGGCCACCAGGTTCATGCCGTCGCGCACCGGGGTGACCAGCATGACGTCGGCGGCGACGTAGAAGGCCACCAACTCCTCTCGCGGCACCGGCTGGTGCAGGTAGTGCACCGCGGGGTGACCCACCTTCGCGAACTCACCGTTGATGCCGCCGACTTCCCGCTCGATCTCACCACGCATCTTGATGTACTCCTCCACCCGTTCCCGGCTGGGTGTGGCGAGCTGGATCATCACCGTCTGGTCGGTGTCGATGCGGCCTTCGGTGAGTAGCTCGCGCAGGGCGAACAGGCGCACGTCGATGCCTTTGGTGTAGTCGAGCCGGTCCACGCCGAGCATGATGCAGCGCGGATGGCCCAGGTCGCGGCGAATCTCCTTGGCCCGAGCCTGAACGTCGGCGCTGCGTGCCAGCTGGGCGAGGTTGCCGGAGTCGATCGAGATGGGGAACGCACCGACCCGGACAGTGCGCTCGCCGACTTCGACGGTGCCCGGCCGCGAGCGCACTCCCACCGCGGCGCGAGAGGCGTGCTGGCCGGCCAAGCGGCGCGCCAGGTAGAGGAAGTTCTGGGCGCCGCCGGGAAGGTGGAAGCCGATGAGGTCGGCTCCGAGCAGGCCTTCGACAAGCTCGGTGCGCCAGGGCAGCTGCATGAACAGCTCGACCGGGGGAAACGGAATGTGCAGGAAGAAGCCGATCAGCAGGTCCGGTCGCAGTTCTCGAAGGAACTTGGGCACCAGTTGGAGCTGGTAGTCCTGCACCCAGACCGTGGCCCCGGGTGCGGCGGTCTGCGCGGTCGCCTCGGCGAAACGCTTGTTGATCTTGACGTAGGTGTCCCACCAACTGCGGTTGAATTCGGGACGGACGACCACGTCATGGTAGAGCGGCCATAACGTCCCGTTGGCGAAGCCCTCGTAGTACTCCGTCACCTCGGCGGTGCTCAGCTGCACCGGGTGCAGCTTCAGCCCGTCGTCGACGAAGGGGGCGACATCGACATCGGGTACGCCTGCCCAACCGACCCAGGCACCGTCCTGGCTGCGCAAGACCGGCTCGAGCGCCGTCACCAACCCCCCGGGGCTGCGCTTCCAGTGATCCGGCTGGCCGTCGACGCGCTCGAGATCGATCGGAAGTCGGTTGGCGACGACGACGAAGTCGGCAGTCTCCACAGCTCCAGCTTCGCTCACGCCCTCAGCCTAGGGCGTCAAATCCGTCCTCGCTCAGGTAGCGGACTCCGGGCCGACGCCGAGCATGGCCAGCAGCATGATGCACTCGGTGGTGTCCGCGGAGTGTGTTGCGACGACCCGTTGCGCCTTGCGCGCGGTTTCCTGAGTGACGGTTTCCACTACTTCACCATTTTCCGTATTGACTTCGACCGCGTCAGCGTCTGCGCCGGCGGGCTTCGTTCCGTTCGCCTGTGCCACTGTTGGGCACCTCCCTAGCTGTGTTCGGTTCAGTCGTCGATCAGCACCGCCCGCCGTAGCTGGCGACGTCGCCCGAGAATCGCGCGTCGCTCACCTTCACCGAGGCCGCCCCACACTCCGTACGGTTCGCCGACGAGCAATGCGTGCTCGCGGCACTGTACGACCACGGGGCACCGTCTGCACACTTGCTTGGCCCCGGCCTCCCGGCGCTCACGCTCAGAACCACGCTCGTTCTCCGGGTGGAAGAAGCGGGCCTCGCCCAGGCCGCTGCAGGCGCCGAACTGCTGCCACTGCCAGCCATCGACGCAATGGTCAGCGACCGGCAACACGGTCGTCATCGTCTCGGCCACTCCTCCTCCGTCTGGTCACCGGCACAGCAACCACCGGTGTCGGCCGGCCGCCCCCTGTGGTGACGCTCACCTAAGACTAGAAGCAGCATGCCCCGTGATCAAGGCTTGGTCACTGCTAGCAGGCTCGGAACCCCTTGCCTGAGTGCGGAACGAAGCGAGCGGGCCAGCCACTCGCCGAGCACGACCCCCGAAGCCAACGCGGCTCCGATGGCTACGGCCGCACTCATTTCCGACAGGCCGGTGACCGGGTCGCTGTTGGTCATGGCGAACAGCCCGCGGTACACCGCGAGCCCGGGCAGCAGCGGGGTGATGCCGGAGACCGCGATCACCAGGGGCGGGATGCGGTAGCGCCGGGATAGCACTCCGCCGGCGAACCCGACGCAGGTCGCCGCCGCCGCTGAAGCCATCAAGGTGCTCCCGGCAATGTGCTGCAGCACACCGAACACCGCGAAGCCGGCGGCGCCCGCCACAGCCGCGAACAGCAGCGCTCTGCGCTCGGCGTAGCAGGCCAACCCGAAGAATCCCGCGGCGCCGGCTGCGGCAAGTACCTGGACCGGCAACTGCGACAGGGCGATGCTGGACGAGCCGAGGGCGGGCAGCACGACGCCGACCCCGGAGGCAAGCTTCAACGCCAGCCCGACGCCGACGATGACCCCCGCCGTCAGGGTGAGCACTTCGAGGAAGCGAGCAGCCGCAGTCACCATGGCGCCGGTGACGGCGTCTTGCATGGAACCGACCAGGGACAGTCCGGACAGGAGCACGATCACCCCGGCTGCCGCCACCTGCGACGGACGCACCGAGAGGTGCAGCGCATCTTGGGCCGCGAACAGCAGCGCCGCGGGCAGGGTGGCGATGAACCCGCCGACCACCTGCTGGAAGAAGAACGGAAGGCCGGTCCGGTTGAGCACGCGCTTGGTGCGGTCGATGACGACGGCGGATCCGAACGCGACCGCACACACCAGCCATCCGCCGCCGACCAGCAGCGCGATGCTCGCCGCCATGCCGGACCAGGCCAACGTGGCCACCCAACGAGGATAGGGATGGGGTGCGGTGGTGAGCCGATCGAGCGCGCCATGCGCTTGGCGGGCGGTGAGCGCACCGGTCTGTGCGCTCCGGATCACCCGATCCACCTCGGCCAATCGGGTGTAGTCCAACGCCCGGTAGTTGACCACACGCATGGTGTTCACCGGTGGGCTGGACAGGCCACGGTGGGCGCTGATGGAAATGGCGGTGAAGGTGATGTCGACCTCGCAGCGGGGCAGGCCGTACGCCGCGGTGATGGTGAGGACGTCCTTGGTGACGTCCGCGGACGCCGCGCCGCTGGACAGCAGCACCTCCCCGACGCGCAGGGCCAGGTCGAGCACCTCGGTGATGGCCGCGTCTCCATTGAACGCGGGCAGCGGGTCGGTCGGATACTGGGCCGGAGCGGCGAACTGTGCGGTGCTGGGGTCCTTACGTCGAGGGGCCGGCGTCCGCTGGGGATGCGGAAGTCCGCTGCCCCCATGGAACGGCTGCTTGGCCCCAGATGAAGGGTCCCTTACCCACTGCACTGCGCACCTCACTCGGTTTGACGATGGCCGCCGATCCCAGCGGGCCACCACCCATCGTCCCGGCTATCCCGGCGGGATGCCAATGAGTTGGCCCACAGGGCCGGAATTGCCCCCAGGGACGGAGTTGGCGGCGCTATGGCCGGTCGCTCACCTCGTCGTCGACGCCGAGTCCGGTTGCGCGCAGTGCCTCCTCGAGGTCGCTGTGCCGAAACACCGACGCGACCTGGTCATGGACCACGCGGAAAGCGGTGGCCACAGTGTCTCCGCCGAATTGTTGCTCGACCACTACCACGCCGTGGTGCACGAACATCCGGCCCGGCACCAGGGTCGAGTTGAACTTCTCCAGCCACTCGCGCAGCGCGGCGACGCCCTGGCTGGCGCCCTGCGGGCCGGCCAGCTCCACGTCGTCGCTGGACAGCGAGAGCAGGGTGTCGGCGTCCCCCGCGGCGAGTGCGTCATGCCAGGCGAGGACGGTAGCGATCTCTGAGGTACTCACGCGGCTCACGGTAGCGCGGGGCCTCCGATACGATCTTCCTCACGCCGGGTTAGCTCAGCTGGTAGAGCACCGCTCTTGTAAAGCGGTTGTCGTCGGTTCGAACCCGACACTCGGCCCCAGTGTCGGCGGTGACAGTCCGGCGGCCAGTGCAGTGAGCACCTCGGTGCAGCCCGCATCGAGCTTGAGCGTCGCCAGCTCGTCGCCGCGGGTGACGCCGCGGTTGACGATCACGACCGGAGTGTGTTGCTTGGCCGCGTAGCGGACGAATCGAAGCCCGGACTGCACGGTGAGCGACGACCCGGCGACCAGCAGGGCCTGGGCAGCGTCGACCAATGCGTAGGCCCGGGCCACCCGCTCCTTGGGCACGTTCTCCCCGAAGTAGACGATGTGCGGTTTCAGCATGCCGCCGCACACCAGGCAATCGGCAACGCGGAAGCCTTCGGTGCGGGCGAGCACGGCGTCGGCATCCGGCGCGACCTCAACGTCGCCGACCAGAGCGGAGAACGACGGGTTCAGCTGCGACAGTCGTTCGGCCAGCTCGACCCGGCTGGTCAACGCCCCGCATCCGAGGCAGATGACCTCGGCGTAGGTCCCGTGCAGGTCGATGACGGTCGTGCTGCCGGCCCGGGTGTGCAGGAGATCGACGTTCTGGGTGATCACCCCGTTGAGCACACCGTGTTGCTCGAGCTCCGCCAGCGCGCGGTGTCCGGCGTTGGGCCGCGTTGCGCTCATGTGCCGCCACCCGATGTGGTTGCGCGCCCAATAGTGCCTGCGGAAATCCGGATCGCCGACGAATTGCTGGTAGGTCATCGGGGTGCGCGCAGGCGAGTTCGGGCCGCGGTAGTCCGGGATGCCTGAGTCGGTGGACACACCGGCGCCGGTGAGCACGGTGATCGCTCGACCGTCGAGTAGTTCGACGGCGGTGCGTAACTGCGTCAGCCGTAGAGCTTCGGCGTGGCGCGACATTCTTCGATGTTACGTGCGGTGCAGTAGCCACGGGCGCCTGTGCGGTGTTGGATGCAGGCATGCCTCTTGACGGTGAGTACGAGCCAAGTCCCGCTGACTGGGTCCGCACCCAGGTGGATGAGTACGAGGGCTCCGGTGGGACAGCAGGCACCACCATGCGCGGCATGCCGGTGATCCTGCTGACCACCAAGGGCGCTCGGAGCGGCAAGCTTCGCAAAACCCCGCTGATGCGGGTCGAGCACGACGGGGTGTACGCGGCTGTCGCATCCCTGGGCGGCGCACCGAAGCATCCCGTTTGGTATTTCAACGTGCGGGCGAACCCGGTGATCGAGCTGCGCGATGGCACGACGGTGCGGGACATGACGGCGCGTGAGGTCAGCGGGGACGAGAAGGCGGCGTGGTGGGAGCGCGCGGTCGCGGCGTATCCCGACTACGCGGACTACCAGCGGAAGACCGACCGCGAAATTCCGGTGTTCGTGCTGGAGCCGCTCGTCCCGCAATGACAGCGCGACGAGTAGAAGGCGACCCCAGTGGCCACGGCTGACGGTGACGGCTGGTCGCGGGGGCCGGGCGGCCAACGACGCTGGGGCAGATTCGGTGCCGCCGGCCTGCTGCTACGAGCACCGGGAGAACGCGGCCCACTGGTGCTGTTGCAGCACCGCGCGTTCTGGAGCCACCATGGTGGCACCTGGGGGTTGCCCGGCGGCGCCCGGGACAGCCACGAGACCACCGAGCAGGCTGCGCTGCGCGAGGCGGCCGAGGAGGCCGGCATCGACGCCGGCCATGTGGTGGTACGTGCCGAACGGCTCACCTCGGCGGTACTGAACGGTTGGAGCTACACCACGGTGATCGCCGATGCCCGATGGCCGTTGAACACCCGTTGCAACGGCGAGAGCGCCGAGCTGAGCTGGGTGGACGAGGGTGCTGTCGACGCGCTGCCGCTGCATCCTGGTTTCGCTGCCAGCTGGCCGAGCTTGCGTGCCCGTCCGATGCGCCTCCTCCTCGCGTCTTCGGCGACGATCACCGGCGCGACGACGTTCCCGCGCACCGTGGAATTGCCAGACGGTGACTTCGCCTGGGTGGGTCACCCGGAGGTAGGCGTCGACCTGACGACGGTTCGGCAGGCCGAAAGCCTTGAGGGCTTTGTGGTGATCACCGCCGATCCTGGCCTGCGTGCGCGGCTGCACCCAGCGGTGCCCAGTCTCGACCCTGCTGCGTTGCTGCGCTGATGGCCGCGGAGGATGAGCAGGAGCCGGACTACCGGTTCACCCTGGCCAACGAGCGCACCTTCCTGGCCTGGATGCGTACCGCGCTTGCCTTGCTCGCCGCGGGTGTGGCCGTGGTCCAACTGGTTCCGCATTTCTCGGTGGCGGGTGTCCGTACCGCCGTCGGAGTGACCCTCGGCGCGATGAGCGTGCTGGTCTCCCTGGGTGGGGTCTGGCGCTGGCGCGGCGTGCAGGTGGCGATGCGTCGCAGCCGGCCGTTGCCGCCGATGCGGCTTACCTGGGTGCTGGCGGGTGCGCTGGCGCTGCTTGCGGTCGCGGCCGTCATCCTGCTGCTCGATGCGGGTTGACGGCTGTGCGGGAGCCGGGGCTCGCGGCCGAACGAACGGCGCTTGCCTGGACTCGGACTTCGCTGGCGGTCCTGGTCAACGGTGCGCTGTTGTTGGTGCGCCACTTCGTCGGTGGCGTCGGAGCAGTCCACCTGGCGATAGCAGCCCTAGCGTGCGTCATCGCTGGCATGATCGCGTTCATCGGACGCATCCGCGCGCGCGAGATGCGGATGGGCGGGGATACGCCGCCGGGGCCGAGGCCGTTGCTGGTGGTCGTGCTGGGCGCTTCGCTCGCCGCCTTCGGTGTGGTGGTCACGGCCGGCGCGCTCTGGGTCTGACCGATTTCGGTTGAGGGGTTGCTGCGCCGACGAAGCTGGGCTAACTTCACACCAGTACGCGGATACTCCAGACCAGCGGGTTGAAGCCATCTCGACGATCATCGAGGGTGGTAACCATTATGGCGGATTACAGTCGGCTTCCCGGTCCGGTTGAGGATCATTGGCAATGGCAGTCCCAGGGTGCGTGTCGCGGTTTGCAGACTGTGATGTTCTTTCACCCAGAGTATGAACGCGGCCCAACGCGGATGCGCCGTGAGGCCGAGGCGAAAGCCGTGTGTCAGCGCTGTCCCGTGATCGAGCAGTGTCGCCAGCACGCCCTGCAGGTCCACGAGCCCTACGGCATCTGGGGCGGTTTGTCCGCAGAGGAGCGGAAGGACCAGCTGCGGGTCAAGCGGCGTGCGGTGTCGGTGCCTGGTTCGCCACGGAGTGGCCAGCGGCAGGACATCACCACCTCCTGAACCAAACCCGAGTGGCCCGGCTGTGCGCACACGCAGCCGGGTCACTGCTTTTCCCGGTTCAGCTAGCTCCGCAAGGCATGGGCGAGCTCGGTGGCCGCACGATGTGGGTCGGTCGCTGCGGTGACGGCCCGTACCACCACCACCCGCTGCGCGCCTGCCGCCACCACCTCGGGCAGCCGCTGGGCGTCCACCCCGCCGATGGCGAACCATGGCCGCGTCGGCGCCAGTGCTGCGGTGCGACGGACCAGGTCCAGACCGGGCGCGTCTCGGCCGGGTTTGGTGGGGGTGGGCCAACACGGCCCGGTGCAGAAGTAGTCCACTCCCAGCGCTCGCTCGGCGTCGTCGGCCTGTGCGGCGTCGTGCGTGGACCGACCGATAATCATCTTCTCGCCGACGATGCGCCGGGCCAGCGGCACCGGTAGGTCGTCCTGTCCGAGGTGCAGGATGTCGGCGCCCGCGGCGACGGCGAGGTCGGCGCGATCGTTGACCGCGAGTAGGGCCCCGTGGCGGCGGCAGGCGGCGGCCAGCACCGCCAGCGCGGCCAGCTCGGCCTTGGCCTCGAGCGGGCCGAAACGCCGTTCTCCTGCAGAGCCCTTGTCCCGCAACTGAATAATGTCCACTCCGCCGGACAGAGCAGCCTCGGCGAGCTCCCCGAGGTCGTCCTGTTCGCGCCGCGCATCGGTGCAGAGGTAGAGCCGTGCTGTGGCCAGGCGCTCGCGGATGTGCACATGGGCAAGGGTAGCGACTACGGTGGTCCTCGGTATGCACGGGAGTCCCGGGTTGGGGGCTGAGAGGGAGCACACGATGCTCCGACCGTCACACCTGATCCGGATCATGCCGGCGCAGGGAGCGAGGAGTACATGCAGAGACTCAGTGTGGTCGGCGCTGGTTGTATCGGGCTGTCCGTCGCCTGGCGGGCAGCGTGCGCCGGATGGCAGGTCACCGTGCACGATCCGGCACCGGCCAGCGGTGCTTCATGGGTGGCGGGAGGCATGCTCGCCCCGCTGACCGAAGGGTGGCCGGGCGAGGACGCTGCGCTGGCCCTGAACACCGAGTCGTTGCTGCGGTGGCCGACATTTGCTGCCGAGCTGGCACAGGCGGCGGGTGCCCCCTCGGGTTTGGGCGAGGCAGGCACTCTCGTGGTGGGGATCGATGCAGCAGACGTCGGTGAGGTGCAGGTGCTGGCCGAGTGGCTGGCCGCGCAGGGCCGGGCCGTCGCCGAGCTGACCCGCAAGGAGCTGCACCGGCGTGAACCGGCACTGGCGCAAGGGGTTCGGTATGGACTCGACGTGCCGGGGGACCTCGCGGTGGACAACCGCGCGCTCTTGGCTGCGCTGCGAGCCGCGGGGGAGTCTGCCGGCGTGCAGCTGGTTGCCGAAGCGGTCACCGGGCTGGACGACCTGCATGCCGACCAGGTGGTGCTGGCCGCGGGGACCGGCTCGGTGGCGTTGTGTACTGCGCTGCCGGTGCGCCCGGTGAAGGGGGAGATCCTGCGGCTGCGCCATCGCCGCGGCGTGCTGCCCAGCCCTGGGTGCACCGTCCGGGGGGTGGTGCACGGCAGGCACGTCTACCTGGTTCCGCGCGCCGACGGATTGGTGGTGGGCGCGACCCAGTACGAGGCCGGCGAGGACCGCGAGGTCACCGTCGGCGGCGTCCGTGACCTTATTGCCGACGCCGAAGCGGTACTGCCCAGCATCGCCGAGTACGGGCTCAGCGAGACCAGCGCGGGGTTGCGCCCGATGACGCCGGACACCCTGCCGCTGATCGGCAGGCTCGACGCGCGCACCGTGGTCGCCACCGGACACGGGCGCAACGGTCTGTTGCTGGCCCCGCTGACCGCAGCTGCCGTGCTCGCCGAGCTCGACGGAACGACGCTGCCCGCCGCGGCAGCGGCACATCCAGGGAGGTTTGCATGACAGTAGTGGTGAATGGAGCAGCCCGGGAGCTGACCGCCGGTAGCACGGTGACCCAGCTCCTGGCGACTGAAGGGTCGCCAGATCGGGGCATTGCGGTCGCCGTCAATGGCGCGGTGCTACCCCGCGGACGCTGGACCGACGAGGTGCCCGACGGCGCCGTGGTGGAGATCGTGACGGCGGTGCAGGGTGGCTGAACGGCAGGTGGCTGACGACGCGTTCACCATCGCAGACCGCACCTTCGGCTCCCGGCTGATCATGGGTACCGGAGGGGCGAGCAACCAGGCGGTATTGGAACGGGCGCTGCTGGCTTCGGGCACCGAGTTGACCACGGTGGCCCTGCGCCGGGTGGACGCCACCGGCGGCAGCGGGGTACTGGAGGTGCTGCGCCGCAACAACATCGGCGTGCTGCCGAACACTGCGGGCTGCCGAGGCGCCGCGGAGGCGGTGCTCACCGCGCAGCTCGCTCGCGAGGCGCTGGAGACCAACTGGGTCAAGCTCGAGGTGATCGCGGACGAGCGCACCCTGCTGCCCGACGCGGTGGAGCTGCTGGATGCGGCGGAGCAGCTGGTCGACGACGGGTTCGTGGTGCTGCCTTACACCACCGACGACCCGGTGCTGGCGCGGCGGCTGCAGGATGTCGGCTGTGCCGCGGTGATGCCGCTGGGCTCGCCGATCGGCACCGGCCTGGGGATCGCCAACCCGCACAACCTGGAGATGATTGTCGCCGCGGCGGAGGTGCCTGTGGTGTGCGACGCGGGGATCGGCACGGCAAGCGACGCCGCGATGGCCATGGAGCTGGGGTGCGACGCGGTGCTGTTGGCCAGCGCGGTGACCAAGGCGAAGGACCCGGAGCTGATGGCGACCGCGATGGCTGCCGCCGTCGTCGCCGGGCGGGCCGCCAGGCTGGCGGGACGCATCCCGCGGCGCTTCTGGGCGCAGGCGTCCTCACCGTCGTTGCCGGGGAGGGACGCATGATCCCGAACGTGCTGTCCATTGCGGGCACCGATCCCAGTGGTGGGGCAGGCATCCAGGCCGACCTCAAGACCTTCTCCGCGCTCGGCGCCTACGGCACGACGGTGATCACCGCACTCGTGGCGCAGAACACCCAGGGCGTGCACTCGGTGCACCAGCCGCCCGCGTCGTTCGTCACCGCCCAGCTGGACACCCTGTTTGTCGACGTCCGCATCGACGCCGCCAAGACCGGCATGCTGGGTGACGCCGAGCTCGTGTCCACTGTGGCCGACGGTCTGCGCAGGCACACGCCGCGGTACGTCGTCGTCGACCCGGTGATGGTGGCGACCAGCGGTGACCGCCTGCTGGCTGCCGACGCGGTGCACGCAATGACCACCGAGCTGCTGCCGCTGGCGCACCTGATCACGCCCAATTTGCCGGAGGCGGCGGACCTGCTCGGCGAGGACGAGGCGACCGATGAGGCGGGGATGCTCGACCAGCTGTACCGGCTCGGCGAGCTGTGCCCAGGGGTGCTGCTGAAGGGCGGTCACCTGGACGGACCGCACAGCGTGGACCTGCTACTGCTCGACGGCGAGGTGACGCGGTTGTCGGCCGAGCGAGTGGCGACCCGCAACACCCACGGCAGTGGCTGCACCCTCTCGGCCGCCATCACCGCGCTTCGCCCGCAACGCGCCGACTGGTACAGCGCCGTGCTCGAGGCCAAGGACTACCTCACCGCCGCATTCCTGGCGGCCGATGCACTGGACGTCGGTTCGGGACACGGCCCGCAACATCACTTTCACGCCTGGTGGCCAGCAAAGGAGACAGCACAGTGACAACAACCGAGCAAGCCCTGGCGACGGAGGTGCCCGCGACGTTGGCGGAGGGATCGCCGCGCACCCTGGGCTTCCTGGCGCAGCTGGGCTTGTGGGGCAACCTCGGCATTTCGCTGTTGTTGCCGGTGGCCGCGACCCTCATCGTGACTGCGGGGCAGTCGCTGCTGTCCACGCTGCTGGCTGTGGTGGCGGGTGCGGTGATCGGCAGCGTGCTGCTCGGCCTGGTCGCCGCAATCGGTGCGCACACCGGTGCGCCCGCGATGGTATTGCTGCGGGGGCTGTTCGGGGCCCGGCTCTCGGCGCTGCCCACCGTCATCAACGTGTTCCAGTGCGTCGGCTGGGCCACCTTCGAGGTCTTCGTCATCGCTGAGGCCGCGGCCAAGCTGACCGGCGGCCCGCGGTGGGTGTTCGTGCTCATCGCGGGGGCGTTGGCCACGCTGATGGCGCTCAAGCCCCTCGGCGTGGTGAAGATCCTGTCCCGCTACGCGGTGTGGTTGGCCATCGCGTCCACGGTGTACTTGCTGGTCGAGGTGCTGCGCCAGCCCCTGCCACCGCTCACCGACGGCGGCTTCAGCGGGTTCTGGTCCAGCATGGACATCGTCATCGCCCTGCCGATCTCCTGGGTGCCCCTGGCGGCGGACTACTCCCGGCATTCACGGTCCACCAAGGCGGCGTTCCTGGGCTCCAGCGTGGGTTACGGGGTGGCGACGATCGCGTTCTTCGTGCTGGGTGTGCTGGCGCTGGTGGCCTTCCGGATCCAGCCGGGCTTCGACGTGATCGGCTCCCTGTTGGCCGTACCGCTGGCCGGCCTCGCGCTGGCCCTGCTCGCGGTGGACGAGTTGGACGAGGCCTTCGCGAACCTGTACTCCACCGCGGTGAGCATGCAGAACCTGCGGCCCCGCTGGGACCGTCGAGTGCTGGTGGTCGGGGTCGGGATCGTGGCGACGTTGCTGGGCCTCACCGTCGATGCGTACGGGTACGAGCCGTTCCTCTACCTGCTCGGCGCCGCGTTCGTCCCCCTGACGGCGATCCTGCTGGTCGCCTTCTTCGTGCTGCGCCGCGGACCGGGTCGAGACGGCTGGGACGTGTCCGAGCAAGCCCCGCTGCGGTGGGAGATGTTGATCCCGTGGGTGTTCGGCTTCATCACCTACGAACTCTTCGCGCCGACCCTGTTCACCGATCGCGGTGCGGGCTGGACGACGTGGTGGACCGATCGTCAGGCCGAGCTGCACCTTCCGACGGGCTGGTCGGCGTCGTTGGTATCACTGGTGGTTGCCGCGGTGCTGACGCTGGTCGTCGGGGTACTGCCGCTGCGCTATCTACCCCTGCGCCGTTCGCGGTGACGACACTGTCGCGAATCCTGCAGGCCCTCGGCGAGCCGTTGCTGGCCGATCAGCTGCGGCACCCGACGGTGGTGGGCATCGGCCGCGGCGACCTGGACCCGACGGTGTTCCGCGGCTGGCTGGAACAGGACTACCTGTACTTGCTCGACTACACCCGGGTGTTCAGCCGGCTCGCGTGGCAGGCGCCGGATGGGCACCTCGGTGAGCTGGTGGACTTGGCCCACGCCACCTGGCACGAGGAGCTGAAGCTGCACCGGGAGCTGGCGGCACCCTTCGGTGCCGACTTCGAGGCTGCCCGCAAGAGTCCACAGTGTACGGCGTACAGCTGCTTCCTGCTCGACGCCGCGGCCGACTACGGCACAGGGCTGGCCGCGCTGCTCCCCTGCATGTGGGGGTACTCCCAGCTGGGACAGCGGTTGGCGCAGCACCCGCCCGCCGACGAGCGGTACCGGCGCTGGGTGGACACCTACGCGGACCCGGCGTTCGCCGCGCTGGCCACCCGCTGCGCCCACATGCTCGACGAGGCCGCGCCCGATCCGGCGAAGGCGCAGGCAGCGTTCATGACCGCCATGGGGCACGAGCTCGCCTTCTGGGACGCACGATGACGAGCACCGCCGAGCAGCTGGTGGCGGGGGAGTCGGCGTTGTGGCAGCAGTGCCTGACGCATCCGTTTGTGCTGGCCACCGCCGACGATGCACTGCCTGCCGGAGCGTTCGACCGGTGGCTGCTGGCCGACCACGAGTTCGTGATCCAGTTCCGTCGTTTCCTGGCGGGGTTGATTCCGTTGGCGCCCACCGAACCTGCCCGCGACGTGCTGTGCGGGGGTATCACGGCGCTGACGCCGGAGCTTGGGCTGTTCCGGACTCAGCTGGCCGAGCGCGGTTTGTCGCCGGATCACTACGAGCCCGACACCGTCTGTGTGGGCTATACGGCTTACCTGCTCGCCAGCCTCTACGACGGCTACGAGGTGGCCTTGGCCGTGCTGTTCGGCGTGGAGAAGGCCTACCTGGATGCGTGGACCGCGGTGCGTGGACGAGCAGTCAGCTCGCCCTACCTCGAGTTCATCGACAACTGGTCGGCGCCCACATTTGCATCCTATGTGGACTCATTAGGCGACCTGCTCGGCGGTGATGCACCGACGCGTGCACAGCAAAGGGCGTTCGCTTGCGTGGTGCGGTTCGAGCTGCAGTTCTGGGACTCGGTCGCGCTCTGAGCACCGTGGGTTGAGGGTTGTCCAGCATACCATTGGACAACCCTCAACAATTCTCACTGTGGACCTGGAGGCCTACGAGCCACCGGTGGTGGACGGTGCGGCCGGCGTGCTCGGAGTGTTGGTGCCGGACGGTGCCGGTGCTGACCCATCGGGCGGGGTGGGCGCTCCGCGCCGTCCTGGTCCGGCGTTCTGCTGTCCGTTCTGGCCTTGGTCGGCGGCTGGCGGCTTCGGCGGCCGGGGGCCGTCCTTGCCTGCCGGGCCGGCCGGGGGCTTCGGCCGGGTGCCGATCTGGGTGGCGTCGAGGCTGGTGTGGTTGGCATCGACGGTGCCGGTGGCGTGAATCTCGGCGCCAGTGGCGAGCGGAGCACTGAGTCCGTTGTCGTAGGTGGTGGAGCTGCTGGTCACGATCGACCGGGTAAAGCCTTCGTGATCGGTGACGGTAATCGCGTCGCCCGATACCGAGGCGACGGTCCCGTCGATGTGCGGCCGTGGTACGGGACGTTGGGTGGCCGCCGAGCCCGGGTTCGACGGCTGGCTCGGGCTGATCGTGGTCGAGGAGTCACCCGAGGTAGCAGCGGTGGTTGTTCCCGCGTAGGCGATGGCGCTGCCGCCCAGCACCAGGCCGCCGGCGATGACGGCGGTGACGGTGAGGCGTCGGCCGCGCCCGTGGCCCCTGCTGGGAACCTCGGCTGGATCGCCGGCCGAATCGCGGCGGTAGAAGTCCGGAGTGCGAGACATGTGTTTCTCCTCTGGTTGGGGGTTCGCGTTCAACAGTGCCGGGCAAATCTGAAGGGGCCCTGAAGGTGGGCCTGCCCGGCGGAAATCTCAGAAAATCCTCAGGCGCGAAGCCTGGCCACTACCGTGCCGGCGAACATGCGGCAGTCGCCGCGTCAACGGACACCTGCCCCGCTGTGGCGGCTGCGAGGTCGGCCCGCAGCGGGTCGAGCGTGAGCGCGAAGCCGGTGTCATTGTTCGTAAGCGAGCGCGCGTTGACCACCCCGATGACCTGGCCTGAGGTGTCCAGCAAGGGTCCACCGCTGTTGCCGGGGCGAACTGTAGCGGCCAGTCGGTACACCTCGCGAGAGACCAGCCCGGTGCCGCCGATGCGGGACTCCAGCACCGGCAGCTTCTGTACGACGACAGCGGGGACAGCGGTGAGCGCTCCGTCGCCGGGGTAGCCGAGGATGACGGCGGGCGTCCCGTTGGCCACCGGCTCGGTGGTCAACGACAGCGCTGGTGCCTGCACACTGTCTGCGCGCAGCACCGCGATATCCGCGGCTCCGTCGACGATCAGCGACTCAGCGCGATGTGTCCCATGGCGGTCGGTGACGGTCAGTGCGGTGGCACCGGCGACGACATGCGCGTTGGTGACCACGAGTCCGCCGTCGGTGACAAAGCCCGATCCTTCCACCGATCCGCACCCGGTGCCCTCGATCTTCACCACCGAGGGGGCGGCGGCGGCGCTGGCCGCGCTGACCTGCGCCGCGGGCAGTGTCCCGACGCCGCTGTTCGGCACCAGTCCAGCCAGATCCGCCGGAAGCTGCAGCTGGGTGCTGAGGTCGGCGACGAGCTCGGTCGGGGAGGGCAGCGCGTCGGAGACCTGACGCAGGACGGCGCTGTCCTGCACGGCGCTGACCACGGGGGTCGGCGCGCCGATGGCCGTCACGGCGGCGGCCAACAACCAGCACACGCCCAAGGCGAGGGCACCCCGGACGGCCGCGCCGACCGCTCGGTCGGGCAGCCGCAGATGCGTCCGGTTCAGCAGATGTCCTGCGGCACCGCCCAACCGGGCGCCGATGGCGGATCCGAGCAGCGCGGCGACGACCACGCAGCCGAGCTCCAGCAGCAGATGCACCGGCGGCGACCAGTGGGTGCCGATCAGCCAACCGGCAATCCAGAGTCCCACCAGCCCGCCTGCCACCAGCCCGGCGAGTCCGAAAGCGAAGCCGCTCAGACCCAGCCGCCAGCCGTGCATGGCCGCCAAAACCACCACCGCCACGATGACCAAGTCGACGACGGTCAGCATGGGCGCACCGGCCATGGCTGGGGCTCACTCTTGCCGGTCATCTGCTCACCGTGCCGGACTCATCTGAAGGCGCCGGTCCGCCGCGGCGGCCGGGCGGGCTCGCCATCGCGCCCCGTCGTCCGGGCCCGGCGTGTGCGCCGAGTCCTGTGGAGCCAGGCGCAGCAGGCACGGCACCCGGTCCTCCTTGAGGCACCGCCGGTGCCGGCGGAACGGTGGCCTGCCCTGAGCCGCCTTGGCCGGAGCCACCCTGCGTCGGCCCGTCCTGGGCCGACCCACCCTGCATAACGGCGGTCTGCGAGGACCCGTTCGGCGCGGGAGGTGTGGAGTCGTTGCTGGTGCCGATGGGACCGTTGAACAGCGTCGTGGTCAACAGCCCACCGACGATGAGCCCACCAAGATCGACTGCAACCAGGGGACCATGACCACCACGGCTGGAGCCGCAGACACGGTTGCGCCGCGTGCCCATGCGCCGCCGAGGCGAATTGGCTTCTGGGTATTCCTCGGGTTCGGGGTGTTCGATGATGATGCGCTCGAAGGGACGAGTGTCGTCGTTCATGATTGTTTCCCCGTGTGGGTTGCGTGTGGGTTGCGACGCGTTCCTGGTCCACGTTGACCGACCGACCTGAAAAGAACCTGAAGGCACTGCTGGGCAGCGCGACACTCGCCCGCCGGACGCGGCAGACTGGGCCCATGGCTGCCCGGATACTCGTCGTCGAGGACGAGGTGATGATCCGGCAGCCGCTGGCGCACGCGTTGCGGGCCAGCGGCTATCGGGTGCACGAGCTGGCCGACGGCGCCGACTTCGAGCAGGTCGTCGATGCTTTCCGGCCGGACCTTGCGGTGCTGGACCTGATGTTGCCGGGCGGACGGGACGGTATCGCGCTCGCCCGCGCGTTGCGTGCCCGCGGAGACGCCGCAGTGCTCATGCTCACCGCTCGTGACGGCGTCCCCGACCGGATCCGTGGATTCGACGCCGGCGCGGACGACTACGTCGTCAAACCGTTTGCCACCGAGGAGGTCCTGGCGCGGGTGGCGGCTTTATTGCGCAGGCTCGGCCGCATTCCGGCGACCATCGAGATCGGCGACCTGGTCCTGGATGAGGGCGCGGCGGTCGCCACCCGGGGCGGCACCCGGATGGAGCTGACGGCCACGGAATACCGGCTGCTCGCCTACCTCGCCGCCAATCGCGGTCAGACGCTGTCGAAGACGCAGATCCTCACTCAGGTTTGGGGCTACCAGGAGTACGACCCGAACCTCGTCGAGGTGCACACCAGCGCGCTGCGTCGCAAGTTGGAACAGCACGGTCCGCGACTGATCCACACGGTGCGCGGGCTGGGGTACGTGCTACGGCCGTGAGCGGATCGCGGCTGGTACCGCACCCGACATCGTTGCGCGGACGCGTCACGGTGACCACGCTCGCGCTGCTCACCGCGATCCTCATCGTGCTGTTCATCGCCGTCGATGTCGCCCTCAGCTCCCGGTTGCAGGCCGAGGCGCGCACCCGCCTGACCGACCGCGTCGGACTGGCCGGCCAGCTCAGTACGACCCTGCCCGCACAGCAGGTCGTCGACCGCTTGCGCGGCGACGGCGTTACCGCGCAGCTGTGCACGCCAGGGGCCAGCACGTGCGTCGTTGCCGACACCGCCGCCGCTCCGCCCGAGCCGCCGGGACCCGCGGCCGGCCGCAAAGGGCCCGCTCAGCGGCCGCCGCCGCCGCCCGCAGCACCGGTCCAGAGCGCGGGCAGCGTGCTCTATGTACGCGCAACCTTGGGCAACGGGCAGGTGCTGACCCTGTCCACGGACACCACCCAGATCACGAGCGCGTTGCACCGGCTGATCCTGCTCGAAGCCATCGGCGGGGCGGTGGCGTTGGTGTTGGCCGGACTGTTGTTGTCCCGGCTGTCGCGGATTGCGCTGCGCCCGCTGGATGACATGACCACGGTGGCACGGCGGATCGCCGCCGGTGACCGAGGACGCCGGTTGAACGTCGGGCGGTCCGACTCCGAACTCGGCCGGACGGCGGAGGCGTTCGACACCATGCTCGACGAGCTTGAAGCGGCCCTGGCCACGGCCGGTGCGGCGGAGGCCCGGATGCGGGACTTCCTCGGCGACGCCTCACACGAGCTGCGGACCCCGCTGGCCGCGCTGCAGATCAACGCGGAGAGCCTGTTGCGGGATCACCCGGACCGCGCCGAGCGTGAGCGCATCGCCGTCGGGATGGTCCGCGAGACCCAACGGGCGGGCCGTCTCGTGGAGGACCTGCTCGCGATTGCCCGCCTCGACCAGGGCGTGGAGCTGCGACAGGAACCGGTTGACCTGGTCGAATTGCTTCGCCAGGAGCTGGACCGGGCCCGGCTACTCGGTCCCGATCGGCACTTCCAGCTGGACAGCGCGGCGCACGCCGTGGTGCCCGGCGACCCGCTACGGCTCGGGCAGATCTTCGCCAACCTGCTCGACAACGCCCGGCACGCCACCCCTTCGGGAGGCCACATCACCCTTGAGCTGACCTCCACCGACGGCTGGGTCATCGTTACAGTCTCCGACACCGGTGCGGGCGTCCCGCCTGCGGACCGGGACCGCGTTTTCGAGCGCTTCAGCCGACTTGACTCCTCCCGATCACGGGCGACCGGGGGTGCCGGGCTGGGATTACCAATTGCGCGCGGCCTGGTGCGCGCTCACGGCGGCGACCTGGTGTACCTCGATGGCGCCGGGGGTGCGTCGTTTCGGGTGAGCATCCCAGCTATGTCGTGAAGTCAGCCCACCTCGGCGGCGGCGTGCGCGAACTGTGCCATGTACAACCGTGCGTAGGCGCCCTCGGCCGCCAGCAGCTCGGCGTGCGTGCCCTGCTCGACGATGCGTCCGGACCCCATCACCAGGATGACGTCGGCATCGCGAATCGTGGACAACCGGTGGGCGATGACAAAGCTGGTGCGTCCGCGGCGCAGTGAGTTCATCGCCCGCTGGATCAACACCTCGGTGCGGGTGTCCACCGAGCTTGTCGCCTCGTCCAGGATGAGGACTGCCGGCTCGGCCAGGAAAGCACGGGCGATGGTGATGAGCTGCTTCTCCCCGACGCTGACGCTGGTCCCCTCGTCGTCGAGCACGGTCTCGTACCCGGCAGGCAGCGTGCGGACGAAGCGATCGACGTGGGTCGCCTCGGCCGCTTCGACGATGCGCTCCTGCGAAGAGGCCGGTGCACCGTAGGCTATGTTCTCCGCGATGGTGCCCCCGAACAACCACGCGTCCTGCAGCACCATGCCCGTGGACGACCGCAGCTCGTCGCGGGTCATGGCCGCGATGTCCACCCCGTCCAGGGTGATGCAACCGTCGCTGACCTCGTAGAAGCGCAACAGCAGGTTCACCAGCGTGGTCTTGCCCGCGCCGGTCGGCCCGACGATGGCTACCGTCTGGCCCGGTGCCACGCTGAGAGACAGGTCCTCGATCAGCGGTACGTCCGGGCTGTAGCGGAAGGACACGTCGTGGAGCTCGACGCGGCCACGGACCACCGACGGCCGCTGCGGCACAACAGGATCCGGCGACTGCTCCTCGGCGTCCAGCAGCGCAAACACCCGTTCGGCCGAGGCCACGCCGGACTGCAGCAGGTTCGCCATGCTCGCCACCTGGGTGATCGGCTGGCTGAACTGCCGCGAGTACTGGATGAACGCCTGCACGTCCCCGAGGGACAGCGAGCCGGTGGCCACCCGCAGACCACCAACGACGGCGATGAGCACGTAGTTGAGGTTGCCGATGAACATCATGGCCGGCTGGATCGTCCCGGAGATGAACTGAGCCCGAAAGCTCGAGGAGTAGAGGGCGTCGTTGTGCTCGGCGAAGGTCTGCGCGGCGTGCTCCTGCTGCCCGAACACCTTGACCAGGGCGTGGCCGGTGTACATCTCCTCGATGTGCGCGTTCAGCCGACCGGTGCTGGCCCACTGCGTCACAAACTGTGGCTGCGCCCGCTTGCCGATCTGCGCCGCCACGAACACCGACACCGGCACTGTCACCAGCGCGATCACGGCGAGCAGCGGCGAGATCACCAGCATCATCACCAGCACCCCGACGATGCTCAACAGCGAGGTGACGATCTGGCTCAGCGTCTGCTGCAGGGACTGGGCAATGTTGTCGATGTCGTTGGTGACGCGGCTGAGCACCTCCCCACGGGCTTGGCGGTCGAAGTAGCTCAGCGGCAGCCGCGACAACTTCATCTCCGCCTGCTCGCGCAGCCGGAAAACGCTGCGCTGCACCACGGTGGTGACCAGCCGGCCCTGCAGCAAGCTGAACACCGATGCTGCGGCGTACACCACCAGCGCGAGCAGCAGCACCCGGCCGACCGCGCCGAAGTCAATACCTTGGCCGGCGACGACGTGCATCGTCGCCAAGATGTCCGCCTGGTTGCCGTTTCCGCTCGCGCGCAGTTGTTGCACCGCCTCGGTGGTGGTGGTGCCGGCAGGAATGTGGCGCCCCAGCACACCGGCGAAGATGTAGTCGGTCGCCCGCCCCAGGATCTTCGGCCCGAGCACCGTGAGCCCGACGCTGAGGGCGCCGAGGGCGAGTACCGCCACGAGCAGCAGCCGCTCCGGGCGCAAGGTGCGCAGCAGGCGGAGCCCGGAGCCCCGGAAGTCCAGGGATTTCTCCACCGGCCTGCCCGCCATGAAGGCGCCTGGCCCGCGTCGAGCAGCGGGATCGGGACCCGGCGCTCGGGCGGGCGCGGCCTCGGCAACCGGCCGGGTCATGGTCGGATCCCCACGTCGCTGCGCTCGCTCATGCCGCTTCCTGCGCGCTCAGCTGGGACAGCACGATCTCCCGGTAGACCTCGTTGGCGCTCATCAGCTCTTGGTGGGTGCCGCTGCCGACGACCACGCCCTCATCGAGCACCAGGATCCGGTCGGCACCCCGGATGGTGCTCACCCGCTGCGCCACGATGACCACCGTGGCCTCGGCGGTCTCCCGCTCCAGCGCGGTGCGCAGCGCGGCATCGGTGGCGTAGTCCAGGGCCGAGAACGAGTCGTCGAACAGGTAGATCTCGGGTCGACGAACAAGCGCCCGGGCGATGGCCAGTCGCTGGCGCTGACCGCCGGAGACGTTGGTGCCGCCCTGCGCGATCCGCGCCTGCAGACCGTCGGGCATCTGCTCGACGAAATTGCGGGCCTGCGCGGTCGCCAACGCCTGCCATAACTCTTCGTCCGTGGCGTCGATGTTGCCGTAGCGCAGGTTGGAAGCGACGGTGCCGGTGAACAAGTAGGGCTTCTGCGGAACCAGCCCGACCGCCTTGGACAGCACTCGCTGGTCGAGCTCGCGCACGTCGACGCCGTCCACCAGCACGACGCCAGCAGTGGCGTCCATCAAGCGCGGGATGAGATTGAGCAGCGTGGTCTTGCCGCTGCCGGTGCTGCCGATGATGGCCGTGACCTCACCCGGTCGGGCCGTCAGGCTGATCCCGCGCAGCACCGGCTCCTCCGCGCCGGGCAAGCGGTACTGCACGTCGCGCAGCTCCAGATGTCCCCGACGGCTGCCGCGGGCGGTAGAACGAGACGGCAGCACCACGCTGGAGTCGGTACCGACGACCTCGGTGATCCGCTCCGCGCAGACCTCGGCACGCGGCACCATCATGAACATGAAGGTCGCCATCATCACCGCCATCAGGATCTGCATCAGGTAGGACAGAAACGCCGTCAGTGCCCCGATCTGCATTCCGCCGCTGTCGATACGGTGGCCGCCGAACCACAGCACGGCCACGCTGGAGACGTTCATGACCAGCATGACCAGCGGGAACATGTACGCCATCAGCCGGCCGACGCCACGAGAGACGTCGAACAGCTCGGTGTTGACCATGGCGAAGCGGCGCTGCTCGTCGACGTCACGCACAAAGGCGCGGATGACACGAATACCGGTGATCTGTTCGCGCAGTACCTGGTTGATCCGGTCGATACGTTCCTGCATCAGGCGGAACATCGGCCGCATCCGGGAGATGATGACGCTGATGATCACGCCGAGCAGGGGCACGGCAATGAGCAGCAACGCCGAGAGCGGCACGTCCTGGTTCAGCGCCATCAGGATGCCGCCGACGCACATGATCGGCGCGGACACCATCAGGGTGAAGGTCATCAGGGCGAGCAGTTGCACCTGCTGGACGTCGTTGGTAGTGCGGGTGATCAGCGACGGTGCCCCGAACTGGCCGACCTCGCGCGCGGAGAAGGTGAGCACTCGGTCGAAGACGTTTGCCCGCAGGTCGCGGCCCAGCGCCATCGCGGTGCGTGCGGCGTAATACACCGCCGCGATCGAGCAGCCCATCTGCACCAGCGTGACCGCCAGCATGATGGCGCCCGTGTGCATGATGTAGCCGGTATCGCCGCGGACCACGCCGTAGTCGATGATGTCCGCGTTAAGCGTCGGCAGGTACAGCGCGGCCAGGGTCTGCACGAGTTGTAAGGCCACAATCGCCCTGATCGCCTGCCGGTAGGGCTGCAAATAGCTGCGCAGCAGTTGTAGCAACACGGACTGGATTGAACACCCGATGCACCCGTGCGCCAAACGCTCAACCTCAGGACAAGGCGAGCACGGGCGAGGTCGGGCGTCGCCGCGAGGGCGCCATCGATGCGCCGACTCCGATCAGGATGAGGACGGCGCCAATGGTCTGGAACACCGTGGGCAGCTGGGCCAATAGCACCGCGGAGAACACCATCGCCGCCGCGGACTGCAGCACGAGTCCCGCGGCAATGGAGCCTGCTGGCAGTCGACGGCTGGCCTTGGACACCAGCAGCCACCCGATGACCTGAGCGTCCAGGGCGAGCACCACCAGCCAGCCCTGCGCCGCCAGCGGTGGAGTGAGATCGAGACTGCCCTGGAGCAGGCCGACCAGGCCCACGGTCACGGTGGTGGACACGGCGGCCACAAGCATCGGGCCCGACGACTGTCCGGCCGCCCGCGTGGCCGGTCCGATCAGCACGATGTAGCTCGCGTAGGCCGCGCCGGAGAGGATGGCCAACCCCGTACCGAGGAGGTTGGTGCCACTCGAACCGGGCTGTAGCACGTTCGCGACCAACGCAACCCCGATGAGCAGCACGGGCATGCCGCACCAGAGTTGCCTGCTGATGCGCTGACGCAGCACGACCAGGCCGAGCACGGCGGCGAACACCACTTGCAGGCTGTTGAGCACGGTGGCCAGTCCGGCGCCGATCCCGTTGATGGCTTGATGCCACAGCAGCAGGTCGCCCGCAAAGAACACACCGGCCACCACAGCCTTGAATACCCAGGAACCCGCGGAGCGAGTCGACGGCGTGCTCCCCCGTTGCGCTGCTGCGAGCAGAGCCAGAAAGGGAATGGCGTAGAGGCACCGGAAGAAGGCGCCCGTCGCGGGGGAGGTGCTGGATAGCTCGTACAGAATAGGAGTGAGACCGAGAAAGCATGCCCCTGCGCCGACGCTGGCGAGGTCGATCCGGTGACCGTCGCTGGTGGATGCAGGCCTACCATAATGATACGGTCTCATTTGCAGAGATGGAGCATCATGTCGCGGAACCCCGTCACCAGGGAGCGTGTTAGCGCGGCGGCGGCCGAATTGGTCGACCGTTGCGGTGTGGATGCACTGAAGCTGACGACGCTGGCGAGCACCCTCGGGGTGCGCCAGTCCGCCCTGTACAACCATGTTGCCGGTGTTGGCGATGTCCTCCGCGAGCTGAGCCTGCATGCACGCTCGCTCCTGACGACGGAGCTCCGGACGGCCGCGGTGGGCTTGTCCGGCGATGACGCCGTATTCGCGCTGGCGGGGGCCTGGCGGAGCTTTGTGCACCACCACCCGGGGCTCTACGCCGCGACGGACCGCTGCTCGACCAACGCGGACCCAGAGCTCACCGCGGGGGTCGCCGAGCTGGTCGCGGTGATCGGCCGGGTGCTGACCGGGTACGGCCTCGACGACGAGCAGTCCGAACAGGCAGCATGGTCGCTGCGCAGCGCCCTGCATGGATTCTGCGTGCTGGAGGCCAACGAGGGCCACCGGGAATCGACCGACCTCGACGTCGTCTACCGCCGATTGGTGGCTCTACTGTGCGCGGGCATCAAGGAGACGGCGAACTCAGGCGACGGGTAGGAACCGTCCCTGCGCGGTGGCGTTAAGCCCGGAGGCCAGCGGAACGCGAACGCGCCTCGCTCAACGCATCGTGCGTGCGCTCGCCGCGAGTTGGTGGCGGTTACAGACGGCCGCACCCGTAGTTGGTGGTACTTGCAGACGCCCCAACCCGGAGCTTACGGATTGTTTAGTTGCTGCGACACAACTAGCCTGGGCGGAGACCTTGAGGAGACCCATGCCCAGCACCACCGACACGCCGCGTACTCCCCGTCTGCGCGTCGACCGTGACCACCCGCGCTACAAGTGGGTGACGTTGACCAACACCACGCTCGGCGTGCTGATGGCCACCATCAACTCCTCCATCGTGATCATCTCGCTGCCGGCGATCTTCCGGGGCATCGGTCTCAACCCGCTGGAGCCGGCCAACGTCAGCTACCTGCTGTGGATGATCATGGGCTACCTGTTGGTCTCCGCGGTGCTGGTGGTGACGCTGGGGCGCCTCGGTGACATGTACGGCCGGGTCAAGGTCTACAACCTGGGCTTCGTGGTGTTCACCGTCGCCTCGATCGCACTGTCGGTCGACCCTTTCCACGCGGGAACCGGCGCCATGTGGATCATCCTGTGGCGGGTGGTGCAAGGAGTGGGTGGCGCCATGCTGTTCGCCAACTCGACGGCCATCCTTACCGACGCGTTTCCCGCGAACCAGCGGGGTACAGCACTGGGCATCAACCAGGTCGCCGCCATCGCCGGTTCCTTCCTCGGACTGATCATCGGCGGGGTCCTGTCGGAGTGGGACTGGCGGGCGGTGTTCTGGGTGAGCGTGCCCATCGGCATCCTCGGCACCATCTGGTCCTACCGCTCACTGCACGAGCTCAGCGAACGCAGCCACGGCAAGATCGACTGGCCGGGCAACATCACCTTCGCCGTAGGGCTGTCGGTGCTGCTCGCCGGCATCACCTACGGTATCCAGCCCTACGGTGACTCGGCGACCGGGTGGGGCAACCCGTGGGTGCTCGGCGGCGTCTTCGGCGGCGTTGCCCTGCTGGTGACTTTCTGCATCATTGAAACCAGGGTCGCCGAGCCGATGTTCCACCTGAGCCTGTTCCGCATTCGCGCGTTCTGGGCCGGCAACCTCGCCGGGCTGATGGCCTCGGTCGGCCGTGGCGGATTGCAGTTCATGCTCATCATCTGGCTGCAGGGAATCTGGCTTCCGTTGCATGGCTTCAGTTTCGAGTCCACCCCGTTGTGGGCCGGCATCTACCTGCTGCCGCTGACACTTGGTTTCCTCATCGCCGGGCCGCTGTCCGGTTTCTACTCCGACCGCTTCGGCGCCCGCTGGTTCGCCACCGGTGGCCTGCTGCTGGTCGGCGCCACCTTCATTGCGCTGCTGCTGATCCCGGTGAACTTCCCGTACTGGCTGTTTGCGCTGCTCGTCGCGCTGAACGGCGTCGGCTCGGGGTTGTTCTCCTCACCGAACACCGCAGCCATCATGAGCAGCGTGCCCGCGAACCAGCGCGGCGCGGCCTCGGGAATGCGCGGCACCTTCTTCAACGCCGGATCAGCATTGTCCATCGGCGTGTTCTTCTCGCTGATGATCGCCGGGCTGGCCAGCACCTTGCCCGACGCCCTGAACTCCGGCCTTCGCGCGCAGGGTGTCCCGGCCGACGTGGCCGGACAGGTCGCGGGGTTACCGCCGGTGGGCAGCCTGTTCGCTGCGTTTCTCGGCTACAACCCGATCGGTGCGCTGCTCGGGCCGTCCGGGGTGCTCGACCAACCTGGCGTCAACGCCAAGGTGCTCACCGGGCAGGACTTCTTCCCGCAGCTCATCTCCGGTCCGTTCCACTCCGGACTGATCGTGGTGTTCGTGGCCGCGGCAGTCATGATGGTCATCGGTGCGGCCGCATCCCTGTTCCGGGGCAAGCGCTACATCCACGAGGAGCACGGCACCGGCGCGCGTCAACCCGCTATGTCGGGCAGCTGAATGAGCGACGTGCATACCGAGCTCACTGAGGCGGCCGAGGCGAACCTTGCGTTCGGCCGGATCTCCCGGCAGTTGCGCCGTGCCCGCCGGCCGACCGAGTTAGGGGTGGGCACGCTGTCTGCGCTGGCCACTTTGGTCCGCTGCGGGCCGATGCGCCTCGGCGATCTCGCCGCGCGAGAGCAGGTCGCGGTACCCACCATGTCGCGGGTGATCGCCGGGTTGGAGAGCGCGGGGTACGTGCAGCGCGACGCGGACCCTGCCGACGGACGGGCCCGGTTGCTGGCAGGAACGGCGCAGGGTGAGCAACTGGTCACCGGGCTCACCTCGGAGCGCACGCGGGCGCTGGCCGCACGACTGGATCGGTTGACGCCGGGGCAACGCAGCGGGCTCTTGGACGGCCTGCGTGCGCTGGAGCAGACGTTCACCGAGGACTGAGTGGGCTCGCGTAGCGGTAGCGGTGATGTTCGGTGAAGCCCATGCTGCGGTAGAGCGCCAGCGCGGCATCGTTGCGCGCATCGACCTGCAGGTACATCCGCCGCGCACCGTGCCGGTGCCCCCAGTCGGCCATGCCCGCGCAGATGCGGCGGCCGACACCCTGCCTGCGGCGTGTCTCGGCCACTTCGACGGCGGTGAGCCCCAGCCACCGAGTGCCGTCGGGCGCGGAGGTGACGGCGCCGCGGGCGACGGCAACCACCTCGTCGTCCAGCTGAATGCGGCCGAAGCCGAGTTTCCCGTCGAGCACCGCGCTCAGCACCGCAGGCGCCGCGTGGGGTAGGGGCTGGCCTTGAAAGTGGTAGGCAGCCAGCCACGCCTCATCCGGTGTGGCGCTCACCGGGACCTCGAGTGCGTCATCACCGGGCAGGTCCGCGGTGAGCACCAGGATGTCGGGCGTGCGCTCCCAACCGGGTAGGTCGACGCTCAGCCGGTCGGGCAGCTGGAAACGAGCGGGCAGGCCGCGTTCGGCATACCACTGCTGCACCAGTTCCACCGCGTCGTCGATCTCGGGCAGCCCCAGCGGCACAACGGAATTGGCCCGCTGGGTAAAGCCGGCGCCCGCGCGAAGCAGCCAATTGCCCAGCCACCGCTGCTCCAGCCCCGGCCAGGCGTTGGCAGCGGCATGCTCGAGGTTGCGCACCGCGCTCGTGCGCACCGGACGCGGCGGGATGACTTTGAGGGCGACCACGCGGTGGGAGTCCACTGTGGTCAGTTGGCCGTCCTCGGCCTGCACCACCATCGGGTCGAGCGAGCGCAGGACGCCGAGCACGTCCGTCATCGGATGGGTCGCGCCGGCGGGTAGCCGGTAGCGCAGCACCACCCGCTGGCCGGGGGAGGGCATCAGTGGCCGAATGGGTCGTCGACCTCGCCCGGCGTCCAGCTGAGTCCCGGAACGCCCCAGCCCTCGCGCTTGACGGCCTTCTTGGCGGCGCGTTGATTTCGGCCGATCAATACGTCGAGGTAGAGCACGCCGTCCAGGTGGCCGACCTCGTGCTGTAGGCAGCGGGCGAAGAAGTCGCGACCGTCGATGTCGACCGGCTTGCCGTCACCGTCGAACCCGGTCACCCGGGCCCAGTCGGCGCGGCCGGTCGGAAAGTTCTCCCCGGGTACAGAGAGGCAGCCCTCGTCGTTGTCATCGGGATCAGGCATGGTCTCCGGGATCTCGGAGGTCTCCAGCTGGGGGTTGACCACCACGCCGCGGCGGACGACGTGCTTTTTGTCATCTTCTGGGGCTTCAGGATCCCGGTCCGGGCAGCCGTAGACGAACACGCGCTTGCCTACGCCGATCTGGTTGGCGGCCAGGCCGACTCCGTTGGCGGCGTCCATGGTGTCGAACATGTCCTGGATGAGGCGGCGCAGCTCGTCGTCGAATTGTTCGGCCGGCGCGGTGGGGGTGTGCAGCACGGGATCGCCGACGATGCGGATGGGGAGAATCGACACAGGGAGGCAGTCTAGCGAGGGGTGGGTGGCAGCAGAGTCACCGCAGAGCCAATGCCGCCACGTACTGAAACGGATTGGCGATCGTGCGGCGCACCGCTCGGTACCGGTGGCTGAGCTCCCTGCCGTTAGCCAGCTCATCCACCTCGTACCCCAAGCCGGCTACGAGGGCGGGGAGTTCGTCTCTCGGTAGCAGGAATCGGACCGACTCGCCGATCGCGGCGAGCACCGACTCCCCGATGCGCATGCCGATGCGGGTCGGATCGAGCGCGCCCACGGGACGCTCGGCGAACTCGGCCGCGATGACCGAGCCCGGGCCGAGGACTTTGGAGAGAGCGCCCAACGTGTCCCGTACGGCGTCGGCGGTGGGGTAGGGCGTCACGCCTTCCCACGCGACGAAGGTCGCGGTGTCCAGGGCGAACCCCGCGCCGAGCAGCGTGTCGGCGAGCGACGCGCGCTCGAAGTCGATCTCCACTCGGTGAAGTGGACTGCGCGGGAGGTCGGCCGCCTGACGCTGGGCAATTGTTGCCTTCGTCTGCGAGGTCCCAGGCAGGTCGACCTCGAAAATCGGCCGGTCGTGCAGGGCATCGGCGAAGCGGTAGGCCCGGGTGTCGTAGCCGGCGCCCATGACGATCACCTGCTGTGTTGCACCTGCGAGCGCCGTGCGGAGCAGATCGTCGATGAAGCGATGGCGCAGCAGGACGAAGGACGGCGTACCGAGAGTCAACGGGTCGGCGAGAGTCATGCTCCGCAGCGGTCGGTAGCGGGACCCGGCGAGAGTGCGCAGCGGCTCAGGTAGGAACAGCCGCGCGTACGGATCGTCGACAAGGCGAGCGTTCGCCTGCCGGTGTTGCTCCGTTGCCCGGATCAGGCAGGTCGCTGTCGCGGTGATGCTGGGCCGCGGTGCGGCATCGGTAAGGCTGCGACCGAGGCGCACCGGACGGGGAACGAGCACCGAGCCTCCCGAGAAGTTGAGCTGGTGGGTTGATGATGTCAGCGTTGCTCGGGAGGGGACGGTCACGGGTGCGCCGTTGCGGCTCCTGCGCGTTCTCCCGTGGTTGAATACCCGGGAGAACAACATGCGTGTGATTCACCGCCCGGATCATCGCAGTCACTGTCATCAGCCGAGGAGTGAGATGGACGCCGCAGCGGCGAACACGCCCGCCGAACGGGGCGACCCTATTTCCGCAGATGCTCTTTCCGAGGCGGAGCTGCCCGAGGGTCTGTCCCGGCGCGAGTACGAAATCCTCAGTTTCGAGCGTCAGTGGTGGAAGTACGCCGGCGCCAAAGAAGAGGCCGTCAAGGAGCTGTTCGACATGTCGGCCACGCGTTACTACCAGGTACTGAACACCCTCGTCGACAGCCCCGCAGCGTTGGCCGCCGATCCGATGCTGGTCAAGCGGCTGCGTCGGCTGCGTGCCAGCAGACAAAAGTCCCGTGCGGCGCGCCGCCTCGGCTTCGATATCAAGTGACGCTTCCCGCGCCGGGCGGGCCACGGCCTCCGTTGCGGGTGCTGGGCGTGGGCCTGGTGGCCGTTGCGGTGGGGCTGATCGGCGTCGGAGTGGTCGCGGCGGGATCGGGATCCACGGAGGCCGCCACTGCCGCGCCGAGCAGTGGGCCGCCGTCAAGCGCAACACCCGAGGCCGGCCCGTCGTCGGTACCGGCGAGCACCTCTACCACAACGACGCTCACGACGACCGCCCCCACAACCGTCACCACCACCACCACGCCGCCTTCGACGACCACCGCTGCGCCGTCGAGCGAGGTGGCCACGGGCGAGGCGCCTCCGCCAGTGGTTGCGTCGTCACCGGCCGCGGCACCGTTGCCTGCCGCTGCACCTGCGGCACCACCCACTACGTCGAGTAGCGTGCCGTCGAGCGAAGTTGTTGTGCGCGTGTTCAACAACAGCCTGGTCACCGGTTTGGGTGAGAAGGCGGCTGCTGCGCTGCGCGGCCGGGGGTGGCAGGTCGTCGGGGTCGGTAACTTCCACGGCCTGTTCCCCACGACGACGGTGTACTACCGACCGGGAACCGGAGAAGAGGCCGCCGCGCAGAAACTCGCGTCATCAATTGGTGCTGTCGCGGCTCCGCGAATCGCGGACATCGCCTCGTTCGCCCCGGGCTTGATCGTGGTGGTGACCAGCGACTTCGCCGGCTGAACCTCTTACCTTGCCTTGCACGGATACGTTCGTTGCGATTGAGTGGACTGCGTTGTACGCAAAGCTAGGGGGCTCGCGGGGGAACCAAACCTCGCGTAGTTGCGTCAGAGGTCGTGTACACGAGCGAGGGGAGCGACCATGAGCGCAGGACCGATGGTCACCGGATCCCTGGTCGGCAGCGCGCTGACACTGGGTATCGCCGGTCCGGCCGCGGCTGCAGCGGGTGCCGCGGCCGCCTGGGGCGAGGAGATCGGCTCGATGACCGTGGGGGGCGGCACGATCAAGATCGACATCGAGCAGGCACCCAGCGTCATTGCCGAGATCGATAAGGCGATCCTGGCTGTTAAGAAAATTACTCGGTCAATGGGAAACACCAATTGGCTCGAGCCCCCGGGCTTGGATGACTATAGCGGGTATGCTGTGTCGGGGATCTCCGACGCGGATCAAAGGCACAACGACGCTTCTTCGAAGTATCTGCAAATTCTAACTGAGACGCGAGAAAAGCTGCAGCAGAGTTTTGATGCGTACAAGCGTGGCGACAGCGTTGCTTCTGACGGAATAACAAAGTCGCGTACAGGATTGTGACGAGGCGGTGTCTCGGTATTGTAACAATGCTTCTTGGTGCAGCGACGCTCGCGGGCGCGTGCTCAGCTGAGACGGCAGGAGTAGCGCGAGAAGTTCCTTCCAGCGGAACATCGCAAACCTCAACTGGCAATAGTAACTCACCATCGAGCCAGCCTCGGTTGTCTCCACCGATCGAGCGTCCCAGGCTTGACCTGGCTGCCGCAAAGGAGAACCCCTGCAGCCTGCTTTCAGACAGTTTCATGAAGTCATACGGTTCTTTCCGTCCCGGAAAAGTTGGCGACGACCGCGGGATTCGCCAATGTGAGTTTGATCCGACGACTTCAGATTCGCCTCTCGTAACACTTCAAATATTCATCAATTCTGGTGGACTTGAGGGGGCGTATCAACGGCGTGCGAGGTTTACGAGTTTCGTCCCCGGACAAGTTCGGGGCTACGCTTCCGTGCAGACCGCAAACGCCAATGGTCCTGGGAACTGCGCTATAAGTGTTGGCGTGAACGACGCAGATCTCTTGCAGGTTGATATAAGCGCTACGCCGGGAACTCCTAATTTCGGTACCCCGTGTGCACCGGTGGTCCCGATAATCAACGAGACCGTTCAGATGGCTGGTGGGTAGTAATGAACGATGCATCGCAGACGACCCGATGGAGAAAATCATGACTAACCCTCCCGATGTGCGAACTGACGGCATGGATGGCGCCGCAATCTACGCGGCGCTCACCGGGGGGGCCGGTCCGTCGGCGCTAACGGACAATAGTTCTGGCTGGCGCGACCGCTCGCACGGGTACGCCGACGTGCAAGCCTCCATTGAGGCGGCACTGAACAAGGCGGGTGCCACGTGGCAAGGCCGGGGCGCGGATTCAGCGCAGAGTGCCATCTCTCCGCTGGGGGAATGGGCGAACGCCACGAGCGAGGCGTCGACGACGGCCTCGGGTTCAGTTGACGCGCAGGTGGGTTCGTTCAGCGACGCGCGCAACGCCGTGGTGCCGATGGAGCGTGTTCCCGATGCGCCGTTCGGCAACAGTTTCTGGCCGTTCGACACCGATCACGATAGGGCAATAGCTGCGAATAACGAGTTGACCGCGCACAACCGCACGGTGTTGGCGAGTTATGGCGGCGCCACTGACACGCACGTCGCGAGCCTTCCGCCGTTTACCCCGCCGGTCGCAGTCGGTACGGACTTTGTCTCCGACGCTGGTGCTGGTGCACGGCCTCTCGGATGGGGTGGATCGGGTGGATCGGTCGGATCGGGGGATGTAGGGGGCCAGGGCAGTGGACCTGGTGGTGGTACAAGTGGATCTGGTAGTCAAGGCGGCGCGGGCGGCTGGACTGGCGGTTCAGGGGGTTCAGGTGGTGGTGGCGGCTGGACTGGCGGTTCAGGGGGTTCAGGTGGTGGTAGCGGCGGCAACTCGTCCGGTGGGTCAGGTGCTGGGGGCTCAGGAAGTACGGGTGGTTCGACCGGGAGCGGGCAGGGCGCGGGCACGGCGGGCGGATCGACCGGGGGCGTTCACGGCGCGGGGACAGCAGGCGGTTCCAGCGGCGGTGGGCAAGGTCCATCGCATCCGGGCTCGGCACCGATCGCAGCCCAGCATCCCACCTCCGGCGGTGGCGCTCCCGGCGCACCGGGCCACGGCACGTGGGCACCGGCAGCCGCAGGCAGCGGCGGTGCCGGAGCAGGGTCCTACGTCCCTGGTGTCTCTGGCGGTGGCATGTCGAGCGCTGAGGACTACGCCCCCGGGGTGCGCAGCGCAGGGTTCACACCGTCCGTCGACCCGAGCGTCGGCGGTTATGGCGGTGCGGGCAGCTACGGCTCTGGTGGGTCCGGCTCGAGCGGTGGTTACGGCTCGGGCGGTGGGTACGGCGCCGGCGGCAGCTACGGGGCAGGTGGCGGCGCCGGTTCGACTGGCGGGTATGTCCCCGGCACTGTCGGCTTCGGTGGAGGTGGCGCGGCCTCGGGCGGCGAAGGCTTCGGCCCGGGTTCGGGTGGCACTGCCGGATCAGGCGCCGGTACAAGCGGCGCCCGCGGCGCAGGTCCGCTGACACCGGGCGGGCAATCCGGCGCCGGAGCGAATGCCGGCGAAGCGGTCCCACGCGGCGGCGCCGCTCCAGGCACCGCGGGAGCGGCCGGCGCACGCGGTGGCGGGATGGGTGGCATGGGCGGCGGAATGGGCGGTGGCCGAGGCAAGTCGGAGGACGAGGAGCACTACACCCCGGAGTTCTTGAAGACAGTCGACGTGTTCGGTGACACCCAAATCGTGTCCCCCCCGGTTATCGGCGTCGACCCACCTCGCCACTGACGCCGGCGCAGCACGTCGAAACGGGAGGTCGGATGCTTCGTGCCGGGGTGTGCGTCACCGAGCTGGCGTTCGACGTCGCATGGCTCGCCGTCGGGCTCGGTGAGCGGCCTCCAGCGCTCACTATGGCCTCGCCTGGGAGCAGTTTCGCGGAGCGCCGTGTGCTCGAGGAGCAGGCGTGGGAGGAATTGCACCGTGCTGGTTTGGCCCAGCAGGGCAGACTCGAGCACGAGACGTTCGACGTACTCAGTCTGCTGGACAATGCATCACGCGAGCTGTACGGCTACTTCGCAGCGGGGGAGAACACGCCGTGGACCGTGACGGCAGCCATCCGCGATGACGACGCCGTGCTCGCCCGCGTGGCCGACGGCTGGGTGAGCCTGGACCCCGTCCGCGCAACCAACGTGGTCGAATCGGTGCTCCGCGTTCTGCCCGCGCTCAACAAAGCGCCCGGCGCCACGTTGAGTGCGCCGTTGAGCGCCGCCAGGGGGCACACGCCGCAGAGCGAGGGCGTCCTGCAGCGCAGCGACGGCGGCGGTGGTGACGCCCGCGCAGGCGAGCGGATTCGGCAGGCGCTCGGCCGACCCCGTCTGGGCGGCGGTCAGTTCTACGCGGCCGGTCGCGACCGGTGGGGCAAGCGCAGCCGCAACCCAGCCTTGGTGTCGGTGGTCGACACCGTTGATGGGCGCTACCTCAGCGAGACGCGAAGCAACGATCGGGGAGAGCCGTGGGTGGTTCTCGCGCCGGCCGACGAATCCGCGCTGAGCCGAGGCTTCAACGGTCTCCTCTCCGCGCTGTAGGCCAGGTACCCCGAACCCGGCAACGTCCATCAAGGCATAGTGGTTGCCGTGTCACCGCTAGCCATTGCTCCCATCAACGATCTCGGCATGTGGGCGCGGAGCAACCTCCTAGAAATTTTGCTCTACATCGTGGGTGCACTGCTGTTCGCCCGCTTCATCAGCTGGTTCGGCAGCCGCATCACCGATCACATCGACGATGGCTCGATGGACGGCGACGCCTTGGTGCGCTCGGAGCAGTCGAAACACCGCCACGCGGTTGCGCAGGTGCTCACCTGGATCGCCATCGTGCTCGTCTACTGCATCACCACGGTGCTGGTGATCGGCCGGCTCGGCATCCCGATCACCGGACTTGTCGCGCCGGCCACCGTCATCGGTGTGGCGCTCGGGTTCGGGGCCCAACGCATCGTGCAGGACTTGCTTGCCGGGTTCTTCATCATCGCCGAGCGGCAGTACGGCTTCGGTGACGTAGTTCGCATCTCCGCTCTCGGATCGGTGACCGGTGTCACTGGCACCGTCGAGGACGTGACCCTGCGCGTCACCCAGCTCCGTTCTGCTGACGGCGAGGTGATCATCGTCCCCAACGGGCAAATCGTGCAGGTCACCAACCTCTCCCGAGACTGGGCGCGCGCCGTCGTCGACGTCCCGCTGCCGCCCTCGGCAGACGTCACCGAAGCCAACAGGCTGCTGCACGACGTCGGCGCGGCTGCATTTGCGGACACATCGTTGCGCCCACTCATGCTCGACGAGCCGAGCGTGATGGGGGTGGAGAGCTTCAAGGTGGGTCAGGTCAACGTGCGTATGGTCGCCCGCACCTTGCCCGGCAAGCAGTTCGAGGTGGGCAGACAGCTGCGGATCAGGGTCGCGGTCGCGTTCCGCCAACACGGCATCAGCGTCTCGACCGATCTCGCGGCCACCGCGGCGCAGGAGGGGGCCGGTGCCTAGGAAGTTGCCCGCCACCGTGTTCCATGGCCGGGTCCGTACGTCAACCCTCGCGTTGGCAGGGGTGTTTCTGGCGGTGTTGGCGCTGTATCTGGTGGTGCGACCGCCGCCCGAGCCCGCCTACTCGCCGGCGCCGGTGGCCGTCGTGCCCAGCCGTCCCAGCACCACCAACGCACCGACCCGCACTCCGCTGCCGAGTACAGCGCCGCCGAGTACGTCGTTACCCAGCTCTCCACCCAGCCCGACCACCGGGCCGTCGACGACGGAGCTCGCGCCGTCGCCCACCGGCGCACCCGGACGCACAAGCGCAACGACTACTCCCTCGCGAACCGCTGCGCCTGCGCCGAGCCAAAACGCGCCGTCCGTTGCCTCGTCGCCACCCTCGGCTGCACCAACACCGTGATCGACCGAGCGACTGCGGCGCTACCGGCAGTGGTTGGTCATCGCAGGCGCTGATTGGGCCGGCGACCTGCGGGGACCCGGCGGCGCACGCGGGGTGGGCGAAGACCTAGCCTGCGGGTAGAGGAGGTGCGCCGGATGGCAGGCCTGCGTACCGGCGTCACCTCGTCCCACTCCTCCGGATGGGAGCCCAGCCAGCGGAAGCGGTAGATCGCATAGGGGATGTGCGCGACGTACAGCAACAACATCACGACAACGAAAACGTAAGGGAAGACAATCAATCCGGCGAACGCAGTACCCACCGCCACCAGCAGCAGGCTCGCGTAGCGCAATGGAACCCGGGCCGTCTTCAGGGACAACGTCGGTACCCGGCTGATCACCAAGGCCGAGATCACCAGGACCCAGATCGCGGACGCTACTGCGCCGGACCACCAGCCCTGTCCCCACTGCAGCAGCAAGGCGACCGGGAGCAGCGCGAGCAGGCCGCCTGCGGGGCTGGGCACGCCGGTGAAAAACTCTTTGGCGTACACCGGGGCGGTTTCGTCGTCCAGCAGGGTGTTGAACCGGGCCAGTCGCAAGACGATGCTCACCACGAAGACCAGCGATACCACCCAGCCGCCGTTGTTCTTGTCCATCACGGTCACAAACAGCACCAGCGCGGGGGCCACCCCGAACGACACCGCGTCCGCGAGGGAGTCGAGCTCCGCGCCGATCCGGCTGGTGGCGTCCAACAAGCGCGCAATGCGTCCGTCCAGCGCGTCGAGCACCGAAGCCGCGCCGATCATCGCGAGCGCAATCCCGAGCTGATGGTCCAGTGCGAACTTGATCGACGACAAGCCGGCGCACAGCGCCAGCACCGTCACTGCGCTGGGTAGCAGCCGCATCCCGCCTCGGCTGCTCATGGTCTCGCGCTGCCTGCGTGGCGTGCTCACGGCTGCGCCATGGTCATGGCAACTCGGCAAGCACCGTCTCGGCACCCACCATCCGCTGCCCGACATCGACCAAGACCCGGCTGCCCGGCGGCAGGTAGGTGTCCACCCGGGACCCGAAACGGATCATCCCGTACGTCTGTCCGCGTCCCACGCGCTCACCCGCGTGCACGTCACACACGATGCGTCGGGCGATGAGCCCGGCGATCTGCACCACCACCACGTCCTGGCCCTCATCGGTGCGCAGCCACAGGGAGTTGCGCTCGTTCTGCTCGCTGGCCTCGGGAAGGTCTGCCGAGACAAACCTGCCCGGTTGGTAGGCCACGCGGTGAACAGTGCCACCCACCGGGCTGCGTTGTACATGGACGTCGAGCACCGAAAGAAAAACACTGACCCTGGACACTGCGGCCGCGTCCATGCCCAGCTCGGACGGCGGTACCGCGGTATCCACGAGGGCGACGATGCCGTCTGCCGGGGCCACCACTAATCCGGGCCGCTGCGGCGGAACGCGGCGGGGCTCGCGGAAGAACGCGGCGCAGGCCAGCGCCGCGACGGTACCGGTGCGTCGCAGCAGCGGCGAGTGCCTGCCGAGCACAGCGAGTGCCGCTGGTGCCAGCACGAACGGTCGCCCTGCGGCGTGCAGCGGCGGAATCGTCTCCCGGGCCAGATCGAGTGCGTGGCGGACGCGGCTCGGGGCCTGGGCGACCGGAGAGTCGGCGGGCTTGGGTCGGCGGGCCATCGTCGGTGAGCCATCTCCTCGCGGGTACGTCTGGGGCCCACGCGAGGTGTTCTAGACACAGCGGTGGGCGGGTCACACGTTACGTGACCCGCCCACCGTGAACCCTCAGCGTCGGGCTCTGCCTCCGGTCACCGCTTTGACGATGGCCAGTAGAACGACGGCGCCGAGCAAGGCGACGAAGAAGGTGAACCAGTAGCCACCACCCTTGACGTCGACGAAGTAGCTGAGGACGTAACCGGCGATGACGGCGCCGATAACACCCACGACCACATTGAGCACGATGCCCATTTGGGCATCGGTGTGCATGATCTTGCTGGCGATCCAGCCGGCGATACCGCCGATGATGATGTAGGCGATAATTCCAACGCCCGTCTTCACGCCACCCGCGCCTGCAGCAAGCACCAAGTCGTTCATTTGCAGCTCCTTCGGTCGTCTGTGGAACCTCCACCGTGAGACTAAGGAGCGTACGGCTGTCCGGTTCGTCACGCGCGATCTTGGAGCACTACTCGATCACCCACGCGTCGACCTGCACACCCGCATCGAGGTGGGTGACGTCCTCCGGGAGGTCGAGCAAGCAGTCGGAGGCGGCCATCCAGCGCAGAAAGTGCGATGCGGGGGGACCAATCGGCCGAACAGTGCCCGCAGCGCGATCCAGCACGCCGCGACGGTACTGCCGACGTCCGGCGGGGGAATCGAGCGGCTCGGTCAGCGTCGCGGCGACCATTGTCCGGTTCGGGTCGAGGCCCATCGCTGCCCGCAGCGCCGGGCGGAGAAAGACCTCGAAGGACACCAGTGAGCTCACGGGGTTGCCGGGCAAGGTCACCACTGGCACACCCTCGTAGCGTCCGGCACCTTGCGGCATGCCCGGTTGCATCGCGACCTTCGCAAAATCGACGCCGTGACCGGCCAGTGCGTCTTTGACCACCTCGTACGCCCCTGCGCTGACACCTCCCGAGGTGATGATGAGATCCACGTGGCCAAGACGCGAGCGCAGCGCCTGGTGAAACGCATCCACGTCGTCGGCGACGAAGTGCAGCTGCTCGGCTACCGCGCCCGCTGCGCGCACTGCGGTGGCCAGCATGACCCCGTTGGACTCGTGGATCTGCCCGTGCAGCAGTGGCTGGCCGGGTTCGACCAGTTCGGAGCCGGTGGAGATCACCAACACCCGCAGCGCCGGAATCACCAGCACGGTTGGTTCGCCGAGCGCGGCGATGAGCCCCAACTGCGATGCGCCAAGCAACGCGCCCGCGGGCAGCACTGTCTCGCCGAGCTGCACGTCCTCCCCGGCGATCCGGACGTGGGTGCCCGGCGCGCGCTCGGCACTGATGACCACCGTTGTGGTGCCGCCGTCGGTGGCCTCTACCTGCACCACGGCGTCCGCCCCCTCGGGCATCGGCGCACCGGTCATGATGCGGTGCGCGGTACCGGGTTCAAGTGCAGGCCCGTCGACCCGGCCGGCGGGGATGTCCTCGACCATCGGCAGGGTGACCGGGCTCGTGTCCGCGCCGACGATGTCGCTCGCGCGCACCGCGTAGCCGTCCATCGCCGAGTTGTCGAAAGCAGGCAACGGCCGGGCCGCCACCAGGTCCCGGGCGAGCACCCGACCTGCGGCCTGCTCAAGGGGCAGCTCCACCGGCTCGGGGCGGGCGATCAGCTGAGCGATGACGGTCTGGTGTTCGGCCACGGTGCGCACGGTGACCCATCCTGCCCGATAGAGTCGACGGCGTGCCCGGGGAACAGTCGTCCGATCTGGTGGGTCGTCGCCTAGGTCACTACCGCGTCGACGGGGTGATCGGTCGCGGCGGAATGAGCACGATGTACCGCGCCACCGACGTGCGCCTCGGCCGGACAGTGGCGCTGAAGATCATGGCCGAGGACCTCGCCGAGGATGCCGAGTTCCGCGAGCGATTCGTCGACGAGGCGCGCAACACCTCCGCCATCGACCACCCCCACATCGTGCCGTTGTACGACTTCGGCGACCTCGACGGTTCGCTGTTCCTGGCCATGCGTTACGTCGAGGGCGACGACCTCGCCGCGCTCATCGCCAACGGTCCGCTGGCGCCACGACGGGCGTTGATGTTGCTGGGCCAGGTGGCCGAGGCACTGGACGTCCTGCACGCCCGCAAGCTCGTGCACCTCGACGTCAAGCCTGCCAACGTGTTGGTCACCAAGCGCGAGAGCGCCGGACGCGAACACGTCTACCTTGCTGACTTCGGGCTCACCCGCCGCGGCGCGGCGGGGCACAGCACCAGCACCGGCGACTTCCTCGGTTCGCCCACCTACGCCGCACCGGAGCATCTGCGCGGCGAGCACGTCGACGGACGCACCGACATCTATTCCTTGGCGTGCATGCTGTTCGCCTGCCTCACCGGGCACGCACCGTTCCGGGGTTCGGTGGACGAGGTGATTGCCGGACATCTGAGCGGGTCGGTACCTGCCGTGTCCGCGGAGATGATGCTGCCCGTCCAGTTCGACGAGGTGGTGTGGCGCGGGATGGCCACCGATCCGGCGGCGCGCCCCGGCAGTTGTCGCGAGCTGATGACCCTCGCGCACCACGCGCTCGCTCGAGTGCCACGCGCCGACGAGTTGCCGACGCGCCGGAGCGTCGGTGCACCCGTGACGCCTGGCCGGCTCCCGCCCCCACAGTTCCCGCCGGTCCTCGGGCAGCAGCAGATGCCCGAAGCGTCGCAAGACGTCAGCACGATGCGGTTGCGCGACCCCATCCCCACCCGTGCCGCCTCACCGCTGGTGGGCGACCCGGTCAGTGCACACCGCTGGCTCATCCCTGCGCTGGTGTTTCTCGCCTTGGCCGGGCTGGTGCTGGTCATCGTCGGGCTGGTCTTGTTGCTCGGCTGAGCGTCAGGGGCGGCCAAGACTACCGCTGACCTTGGATCAACTGGCCGGTGCGCGGCACGGACCTTGCACTCGGCACGGGAGAGTGCTAAAAAGTGAGTTGGCACTCACGACAGGTGAGTGCCAGGTCGGAACGGTGAGACCGGGGTAGGTGATTCCCGGTCGTCCGTCGCGGGCACCGTCTGGCCAGCAATCGTGTCACCCCCAAATCCGGAGGATCACTTAGCAATGGCCAAGATGATCGCGTTCGACGAAGAGGCCCGCCGCGGCCTCGAGCGGGGCATGAACGTCCTCGCCGACGCAGTAAAGGTGACGTTGGGCCCCAAGGGTCGCAACGTCGTGCTCGAGAAGAAGTGGGGCGCCCCCACGATCACCAACGACGGTGTCTCCATCGCCAAGGAGATCGAGCTCGAGGACCCCTGGGAGAAGATCGGGGCCGAGCTCGTCAAGGAGGTCGCCAAGAAGACCGACGACGTCGCGGGCGATGGCACCACCACCGCCACCGTCCTGGCGCAGGCCCTCGTTCGTGAAGGTCTGCGCAACGTCGCGGCCGGCGCGAACCCGATGGCGCTGAAGAAGGGCATTGAAAAAGCAGTGGAGGCCGTCACTGCGAAGCTCATGGAAACCGCCAAGGAGGTGGAGACCAAGGAGCAGATCTCTGCCACCGCCGGTATCTCCGCAGGCGACCCGGCCATCGGTGAGCTCATCGCCGAGGCCATGGACAAGGTCGGCAAAGAGGGTGTCATCACCGTCGAGGAGTCCAACACCTTCGGCCTCGAGCTCGAGCTCACCGAGGGCATGCGCTTCGACAAGGGCTACATCTCGCCCTACTTCGCCACCGACACCGAGCGGATGGAGTCGTCCCTGGACGACCCGTACATCCTGCTCATGAGCTCGAAGATCTCCACGGTCAAGGACCTGCTGCCGCTGCTGGAGAAGGTCATGCAGTCCGGCAAGCCCCTGGCCATCATCGCGGAGGACGTCGAGGGCGAGGCCCTGGCCACCCTGGTCGTCAACAAGATCCGTGGCACCTTCAAGTCGGTTGCCGTCAAGGCGCCCGGCTTCGGTGACCGCCGCAAGGCGATGCTGGCCGACATCGCCATCCTCACCGGTGGTGAGGTCATTAGCGAGGAGGTTGGCCTCAAGCTCGAGACCGCCGACATCTCCCTGCTGGGTACCGCCCGCAAGGTCGTCGTCACCAAGGACGAGACCACCATCGTCGAGGGCGCAGGCGACTCGGACGCGATCGCCGGACGGGTCAACCAGATCCGTGCGGAGATCGAGAACTCCGACTCGGACTACGACCGCGAGAAGCTGCAGGAGCGCCTGGCCAAGCTGGCCGGCGGTGTTGCGGTGATCAAGGCCGGAGCGGCCACCGAGGTGGAGCTCAAGGAGCGCAAGCACCGCATCGAGGACGCCGTGCGCAACGCCAAGGCGGCGGTAGAAGAGGGCATTGTCGCCGGTGGTGGCGTGGCCTTGGCTCAGGTCTTCTCGGTGTTCGACGCCCTCAAGCTCGAGGGTGACGAGGCCACGGGTGCCAACATCGTGCGCGTAGCGCTCGAGGCCCCGCTGAAGCAGATCGCCATCAACGCCGGCCTCGAGGGCGGCGTGGTTGCGGAGAAGGTGCGCAACCTGGAGACCGGTCACGGCCTCAACGCCGCGACCGGCGAGTACGTCGACATGCTGGCGTCCGGCATCAACGACCCGGTGAAGGTCACCCGCTCGGCGCTGCAGAACGCGGCGTCCATCGCGGCCCTGTTCCTTACCACCGAGGCCGTAGTCGCCGACAAGCCCGAAAAGGCCGGCGCTGCGCCGGCCGGGGGCGGCGACATGGGCGGCATGGGCGGCATGGACTTCTAATGCCGCGTGCGTGAAAAGTGTCCGTCTGCGGGCCTATTTCACGCACAGCACTGGAGGGTCGGTCCGTTCGCGGGCCGGCCCTCCTTGCTTTGGGACCTGGCACGACCTGACCGCGCGGCCCGATCAGGTTCTGGCCAACATCCGTCGAGCGCTGGTCGATCGGGCAGCGTTTGTGGTGTGCGGCACCACGGAACCTGTCCGATTGCGGCTAGAGCTCGCCCACCACGTCGACCAGCTCGCCGTGACCGTCGGCTAGGCGGTAGGTCACGCCGACGATGGCGGTACGCCCCTCCTCGACGGCCTGGTGAATGATCGTGGAGCGCTCGGGGATGCGATGCATGGTTTCCCGTACGTGCTCGGCGACGACGTCGTTGATCTCCCGGACGCCCTGACGCTCGGCGGACATCACCGACGGAACGATGCGCTCCACCAGGTCGCGGATGAAGCCACCCGGCATCTCGCCGGTGCGGTAGGCGTCGGCGGCGGCGGTGACCGCGCCGCAGCTGTCGTGCCCGAGGACCACCATGAGCGGAATGTTCAGTGGCGTCACGCCGTACTCCAGCGAGCCCAACACGGACTCGTCGATGACGTGGCCCGCGGTGCGGACGACGAACATGTCGCCGAGTCCGACGTCGAAGATGATCTCCGCGGCAAGGCGGGAGTCGCTACAGCCGAACACCGTGGCGAACGGTGCCTGGGTGTTCGCCAGAGACCGCCGCCGCGTCGCGTCCTGGTGCGGATGCGAGGGGTCGCCGTGCACGAAGCGCTCGTTTCCGGCGAGCAGCTCGGCCCAGGCTTGTTGTGGAGTGGTGGGACGCGGTGAGTTCACGGGAAAGACGTTACTGGGGCCAGTAACGCCGCCGAACCCATCCCCCGGAGCACCGTGGCCATCTGTGCGGTGTCCATGCCGCGTCCAGAGTACGGCGTCGAGTTGAGCAATCCGAACACCGCGTGCACCCGAGCGCGGGCCACTGACTCACCCAGCTCGGGAAGATTTCGCATCAGTTCCGCAACCCAAACTTCCACGTAGGACCGTTGCAACTTCCGAACCCGTTGACGGTCCTCGGTCGTGGTGGAGGCCAGGTCGCGGTCCTGCACCCGGATGAGGTCCGGCTCGCTGAGCGCGAACTCCACGTGCCAGGCGATGAGTTCTTCGACGGCAGCACTCGGCGAGCACGCGGCGGCGACGCGCTGTCGTCCGGTGTCCAGCAGCCGTTGACTGATGCCGATCAACATCTCGCCCAGCACCGCCTGCTTGCTGACGAAGTGCCGGTAGACGGCGGGCCCACTCACTCCGGCCGCGGCGCCCAGGTCGTTGATGCTGACACCGTGAAAGCCGCGCTCGGCCATCAACGCGGCGGCCACCGCCAGCAGCTGCTCGCGCCGGGGGTTGGTCATCGCCCAAGGGTAGCCGAGGCATGTTAATGACTGCTAACGTGCGAGTCGTGACCTCAGCGCCGGTGCTTGCCAGTACTGCCGATCCCGCCAGCGTGGGCGGCCGCGCCAACGCTGCCGCGATGTCGACCCTGGTCGACGACCTCCGCCAGCAACTCGCAACGGCCGCGCTTGGGGGGCCGGAGCGGTCGCGCCAACGCCACGTCGCCCGCGGCAAGTTGTTGCCCAGAGAGCGCGTGGCCACCCTGCTGGACCGGGGCAGCCCCTTCCTGGAGCTGTCTCCGTTGGCCGCGCACGGGATGTACGACGACGACGCACCTGGGGCCGGGGTGATCACCGGGGTCGGGCGGGTCAGCGGGCGCGAGTGCGTCATCGTCGCCAACGACGCCACCGTCAAGGGCGGCACCTACTACCCGATGACGGTGAAGAAGCACCTACGCGCGCAGGAGGTGGCGCTGCACAACCACCTCCCGTGCCTCTATCTCGTGGACTCCGGCGGTGCTTTTCTGCCGCGTCAGGACGAGGTGTTCCCCGACCGCGAGCACTTCGGCCGCATCTTCTACAACCAGGCCACGATGAGCGCCCGCGGCATTCCGCAGATCGCCGCGGTGCTGGGCTCGTGCACCGCCGGCGGCGCCTACGTGCCGGCGATGAGCGACGAGGCGGTGATCGTCCGCGAGCAGGGCACCATCTTCCTCGGTGGGCCCCCCCTGGTGAAGGCCGCGACCGGTGAGGTGGTGACCGCGGAGGACCTCGGTGGCGGCGCGCTGCACTCCCGCACCTCCGGCGTCACCGATCACCTGGCCGACGACGACGCGCACGCCTTGCAGATCGTCCGCTCTATTGTGGACACACTCGGCCCCCGCACGGAAACACCCTGGCGGCGGGTGGAGTCGGAAGCACCGGTGCACGATCCGGCCGAGCTGGGAGCCGTCATTCCCGCCGACCCCCGCACGCCCTACGACGTCCGCGAGGTCATCGCCCGAGTCGTCGACGGCAGCCGGTTCCACGAGTTCAAGCACGAGTACGGCGCCACGCTGGTGTGCGGTTTCGCCCACATCCACGGCCACCCGGTGGGCATCATCGCCAACAACGGGGTGCTGTTCAGCGAGTCGGCGATGAAGGGCGCGCACTTCATCGAGCTGTGCGACCAACGTAGGACGCCGTTGGTGTTCCTGCAGAACATCACCGGATTCATGGTGGGCCGGGAGTATGAGGCCGGCGGCATCGCCAAGCACGGCGCCAAGATGGTCACCGCCGTGGCGTGCGCCCGCGTGCCCAAGTTCACCGTGGTCATCGGCGGCTCATTTGGTGCGGGCAACTACTCGATGTGCGGCCGGGCGTACTCACCCCGCTTCTTGTGGATGTGGCCCAACGCGCGCATCTCGGTGATGGGTGGCGACCAGGCCGCAGCGGTGTTGTCCTCTGTCGGTGACGCGGATGAGCAGGCGATCCGCGACCAGTACGAGCACCAGGGACATCCCTATTACTCCACCGCCCGGTTGTGGGACGACGGCGTGATCGACCCCGCCGACACCCGCACCGTCCTCGGCCTCGCCCTGGGAGCAGCGGCCAACGCCCCGCTGGAGCCCATCCGCAACGGCGTCTTCCGGATGTGAGCGGCATGTTCAGCACAGTTCTGATCGCCAACCGCGGCGAGATCGCCTGCCGCGTCATCCGCACCCTGCGCGAGCAGGGCATCACGTCGGTGGCCGTGTACTCCGACGCCGATGTGGGCGCCCGCCACGTCCGGGAGGCCGACGTCGCGATGAGGCTCGGCCCTGCGCCTGCGCGCGAGAGCTACCTCGACATCGGGAAGGTCATCGAGGCGGCACGCACGACCGGTGCCCAGGCCATCCATCCGGGCTACGGCTTCCTCGCCGAGAACGCCGCGTTCGCCCGCGCCTGCGCCGACGCGGGCATCGTCTTCATCGGGCCGCCGGCCGAGGCGATCGAGGTGATGGGCGACAAGATCAGCGCCAAGCGCACCGTCAGCGCCGCCGGGGTTCCTGTGGTGCCGGGCCGCAACGACGCCGGCATGAGCGACGAAGACCTGCTCGCCGCGGCCGAGGAGGTCGGCTACCCGGTGTTGGTCAAACCGTCGGCCGGGGGCGGTGGCAAGGGAATGCGGCTGGTGCGGCAAGCCTCGGAACTACGCGAGGCCCTGGTCAGCGCCCGGAGGGAGGCCGCGGCCAGCTTCGGCGACGACACCCTGTTCCTGGAGCGCTTCGTGCTGCGGCCCCGGCACATCGAGGTCCAGGTGCTCGCCGACGCGCACGGCACCGTCGTGCACCTCGGCGAGCGGGAGTGCTCGCTGCAACGGCGGCACCAGAAGATCATCGAGGAGGCACCGTCGCCGCTGCTGGACTCCGCCACGCGGGACCGGATTGGTGCCGCGGCGTGTGAAACGGCGCGCGCCTGCGGTTATACCGGGGCCGGCACGGTGGAGTTCATCGTCAGTGCGGACGCCCCGGACAAGTTCTTCTTCATGGAGATGAACACCCGGCTGCAGGTGGAGCACCCCGTCACCGAGCTGGTCACTGGGGTTGACCTGGTGCTCGAGCAACTGCGCGTCGCCGCGGGAGGGCCATTGGCGTTCGGGCAAGACGGCGTGACAATGACCGGGCATGCCGTTGAAGCGCGGGTGTACGCCGAAGATCCCGCCCGCGACTTCCTGCCGACCGGGGGAACCGCGCTGCTGCTGCGCGAGCCAACCGGAACGGGCGTACGGGTGGACTCTGGGCTGCTGGAAGGCGTCGGCGTCGGCAGTACTTATGACCCGATGCTGGCCAAGGTGATCGCGCACGGACCCGATAGGGCGACCGCCCTGGCCCGCCTCGATGCGGCCCTCGCCGGTACCGCGGTGCTGGGGGTGGGCACCAATATCGCGTTCCTACGCGAGCTGCTGGGCAATGGCGACGTGCAATCAGGACGGTTGGACACGGAGCTGGTCGAACGGGAACTGGAACACCTCGTGCCTCGGGAGGTTCCGGCCGCCGTTGCGCGCTGCTTTGCTCTGCACGCACGGATGCAACAGCAGACCGACGACGTGTGGGCGAGCCCCAGCGGGTGGCGGATCGGCGAGCACGCAGCGCTGCGATGGCAGACCAGCGTTGGCGACGTGGTGCTGGACGGCGATCAGGCCACCGTGGACTCCGGCGACGTGGTGACAGCAACGGCCGAGCAGCACGGTGCGGAGCTGGTACTGACGGTGAACGGGAGCACCGAGACTTGGCTGTGCGTCCAAGACGGCGCGACGCTGTGGGTGGGCCGTGGCGGCGCGGCGTGGGGGGTCACGGAGCTGTCCGCCGAACGCACCCGCGCCACGGCGGCCGGTGATGCCGAGCTGCGCAGTCCGATGCCGGGGACGGTGATCGCTGTGCACGTCGAACAAGGTGCACAGGTGCAGGCAGGAGAGTCGCTGGTGGTGGTGGAGGCGATGAAGATGGAGCACACCATCCGCGCCCCGCACGCGGGCACGGTGAGCGAGCTGGCGGTGCGGGCAGGACAGTCGGTGGCCGTCGACGCGCACCTGGCGACGGTGGAGGCTGAAGATGCCTGACTACGGCGTGACCACACTGAACGGTTTGCCGGAGCGCGTCACCATCTATGAGGTTGGCGCCCGCGACGGTCTGCAGAACGAGCAGAACCTGGTGCCGTTGGACGTCAAGGTCGAGTTTGTTCGCCGGCTGCTTGCCGCTGGACACACTGCGGTCGAGATCACCAGCTTCGTCCGCCCGGAGTGGGTGCCGCAGCTGGCCGACGCCGAGGAGCTGCTCGCCGAGCTCGGCCGCGCGCCCGAGGGCATCCGTATGCCGGTGCTTGTCCCCAACGCCCGCGGACTCGAGCGAGCGCTCAAAGCCGGCGTTCGCGAAGTCGCCGTGTTCGCCAGCGCGACCGAGACCTTCGCGCGCAAGAACCTCAACCGCAGTTTGGACGAGTCGCTGGCCGTGTTCGCACCGGTGGTCGCCAGAGCCCGTGCAGAAGGGCTGGCGGTACGTGGCTATGTGTCCATGTGCTTCGGCGACCCCTGGGAGGGCGCCGTCGAACCCGCGCAGGTCGCGCACATCGTCACCGCACTGCGGGACATGGGGGCGCAGGAAATCTCCCTGGGTGACACCATCGGCGTCGCCACGCCCGGCCAGGTCGTCGCCGTGCTCGACGCCATCGAGGCACCCCCGGGCGAGTTGGCCGTGCACTTCCACGACACCTACGGCCAGGCGCTGTCCAACACCCTCACCGCCTTGCAACACGGAGTGAGCACAGTGGACTCTTCGGCGGGCGGGCTCGGTGGTTGCCCGTACGCCCGCTCCGCCACCGGCAACCTCGCCACCGAAGACCTCATCTGGCAGCTCAACGGGCTCGGCATCGACACGGGCGTCGACTTGAGCTCCCTGGTCGCCACCAGTATCTGGATGTCCGAGCAGCTCGGGCGTCCCAGCCCATCCCGTGTGGTTAACGCTCTGAAGGAGACCTGAATGCTCGACACCCAATTGACCGACGAGCAGGAACAGCTCCGCATGACGGTGCAGGAGTTCGCCCGCGAGGTCGTCGCCCCCGTGTCCGCCCGCCACGATGAGGAGCACAGCTTCCCCTACGAGGTGATCGCGCAGATGGGGGAGATGGGTCTGTTCGGGCTGCCCTTTCCCGAATCCTACGGCGGCATGGGCGGCGACTTCTTCACCCTCTGTCTGGCCTTGGAAGAACTCGGCCGCGTCGACCAGAGCGTCGCCATCACCCTGGAAGCGGGCTGCTCGCTGGGCGCCATGCCGGTGTGCCGTTTCGGTACCGAGGCGCAGAAGCAGGAGTGGCTGCCGCAGCTGTGCTCCGGGAGAGCCCTGGGTGCCTTTGGGCTCACCGAACCCGGTGCGGGCAGTGACGCCGGCGGCACCCGCACGACGGCCAAGCTCGACAGTGGCCAATGGGTAATCAACGGCAGCAAGGCCTTCATCACCAACTCCGGCACCGACATCACCAAACTCGTCACGGTCACCGCCGTCACCGGCGAGCGTGAAGGCGGCCGCAAGGAGATCAGCTCCATCATGATCCCGGTGCCGGCCAAAGGATTCACGGCGGAGAAGGCCTACAACAAGGTCGGCTGGAACGCCTCCGACACCCACCCGCTGTCCCTGGACGACGTGCGCGTGCCCGAGGAGAACCTGCTCGGCGAACGCGGTCGCGGGTACGCCAACTTCCTGCGCATCCTGGATGAGGGGCGCATCGCCATCGCTGCGCTGTCGGTGGGGGCGGCGCAGGGTTGCGTGGACGAGAGCGTCAAGTACGCCAAGGAGCGCGAGGCGTTCGGCCGACCCATCGGCGCGAACCAGGCCATCGCCTTCAAGATCGCCCGGATGGAAGCCCGCACCCACGTCGCCCGGACCGCCTACTACGAGGCTGCCGCCCGGATGCTGGCCGATCGGCCGTTCAAGAAGGAAGCCGCTATCGCCAAGCTGGTGGCCGGTGAGGCGGCGATGGACAACGCGCGCGACGCCACCCAGATTCACGGCGGCTACGGCTTCATGAACGAGTACCTCGTGGCCCGCCACTACCGCGACTCCAAGATCCTGGAGATCGGCGAGGGCACCACCGAGGTGCAGCTGATGCTCATCGCCAGGGAGCTCGGCCTGTAGCTCTGCCCTTGTCGCTGGCGATGATCTGCCCAAGCGACACGCTGTTGATGTTGAGCCCAGACTCATTTTTGAGCGCTGGGGGGCGCAGACTGTCGCGCAATGTTAGGCGAGGCAACAGGTTTCGAGTAGGCAGCGAAACACAATTCGGTCTCAATGTTGGTGTCGGCAAGACATAGGGCCCGGCGATCGGGTATGACTTACGTCACCCGTCCGGATCCGTCTGCGCTAAGGAGCTGCATGCTCGAGGTCGAAGACCTACACGTCACGTACGGCGGTGCGGTGCGCGCGTTGCAGGGGGTGACGCTGAATGTTCCGGACGGCAAGGTCGCCGCGCTGCTCGGCAGCAACGGCGCAGGCAAGTCCACCTTGCTGCGGTGTGTGTCCGGCACGCTGCGTCTGCACCGGGGAGCCGTCAACAGCGGGGCCGTGCTGCTCGACGGTAAGTCTTTGCTCAAACGAGATGCCGCGGCCATCGTCAAGTCCGGGGTGGTCCAGGTCCCCGAGGGGCGGCGCATCTTCGGGCGGCTCACGGTGGAGGAGAACCTGCGCGCTGGTTCCCTGGGCAATGCGAGCCGATCCTCGCGAGGCCGGCTGCAGAAGCAGGTCTACGAAATGTTCCCGGTCCTGGCCGATCGCCGGAGCGGGCGTGCCGGCCTGCTCTCCGGCGGTGAGCAACAAATGCTGGCCATCGGTCGCGCATTGATGGCCGAACCGAAACTGCTCCTGCTCGACGAGCCCTCACTCGGGTTGGCGCCCAAAATCATCGGCCAGATCGGTCGGGTGATCAGGCAGATCAACTCCACCGGCGTCGGAGTCCTGCTCGTCGAGCAGAACGCCGCGATGGCGCTTGACGTCGCCGACCTGGCCTACGTGCTCGAGTTGGGCACGGTGTCGTTGTCCGGGCCGGCCGAGGAGCTGGCAAAGACCGACGCGGTGCAGCGGCTCTACCTCGGTGAGAGCGCCGACGAATCCGCGGCGGCCGATTCCCCCGCGCGCGCTGTGACCGGACGCGGCCTCAGCAGGTGGACGGCATGAGCGAGCGAAGCAACGTGGGGGTGCAGCAATGAGCGCGCCCGCAGTACCGGAGCTCCGCGTGCAGGACGTCACCGTCCGCTTCGCCGGCGTCACCGCGCTGGACAAGGTTTCCTTCACCGTCCAACCGGGCACCGTCCATGCGGTGATCGGTCCCAACGGGGCAGGCAAGTCAACGTGCTTCAACGTCATCTCGGGGGTGTACGCCGCCGCCGAGGGCTCGGTGTTCCTCGGGGACCGCGAGGTCACCGGGTTGCGTCCGCACCGGATCGCCGGGCTGGGGGTGGGTCGTGCGTTCCAGAACATCGCGTTGTCCAAGACTCAGTCGGTGCTGGACAACCTGATGCTCGGGCGGCACCACCTCACCCGCTCCGGCTTCCTTTCCACCGGGATCCACCTGCGCACCGCAACAAAGGAGCGTTCCCGCCACGCGGCCCGGGTCGAGGAGATCGCCGAATTTCTCGGCCTCGCGGACAAGCTGGACGGTCCGGCCGGCCTGTTGTCCTACGGGGACCAGAAGCGCGTCGAGATGGCCAGGGCCCTCGCTATGGAGCCGACCGTGCTGCTGCTCGACGAGCCGGTCGCCGGTATGAACGCCGACGAGTCGGCGCAGATGGCTGGATCCATCGCCAGTGTGCGCGACACCCTGGGAACCTCGGTGCTGTTGGTGGAGCACGACATGGGCCTGGTCATGCAGATCTCCGACCGGGTCACGGTGCTGGACTTCGGCCGGCTCATCGCCGACGGAAGCCCGGCGGACGTCCAGCAAGACCCCGCCGTCATCCGGGCCTACCTCGGCTCCGAGGACGAAGACCGCCCAGAAGAAGACCACACAGGCGACGACGCCACAGACCACACCGACAGCACGGAGGCCACCTCGTGACCAAGTTCGTCGAGCTGTTGATCCAGGGGGTGTCGCTCGGTTTCATCTATGCGCTGATCGCCCTCGGGTTCGTGGTGATCTTCAAGGCCACCGAGGTGGTGAACTTTGCGCACGGCTCGTTGCTGCTGCTCGGTGGTTACATCATCGGTATCAGTCACCAGCGCTTCGGTTTCTGGCTGGCGCTGCTGTTCGGCATCGTCGCGGCCGGCGTCGGGGCGCTGCTCATCGAGGTGGTGTTCGTCCGGCGGCTGCGCGGGCGGGACGCGAACTCGCTGGCCATCCTCACCATCGGTATCGACATCATCCTGCTGGCGGAGCTGACCCGCCGGATCGGCTCGAATGTGCTCAACACGGGCGATCCCTGGGGCAGCAAGCTGCTCTCCCTCGCCGGGTTCAGCGTTCCCGAGTCGCGGATCGCGGCGATCATCGTGGCAATCGTCTTGATGGGGCTGTTCTTCGCGGCCTTCAAGTTCTCCAGCTGGGGTGTCTCCACCCGCGCGGCCGCGGAGGACAGCGAGGCCGCCGCGCTGATGGGTATCAGGCTGGGGCGCGTCTCGATGCTGTCGTGGGTGATCGCCGGAGTACTGGCGGCAATCGCTGCACTTTTCCTCGTCGCCTTCCCAACCCCCGGCCTCACCAACACCACCGGGCTGATCGCCTTCCGCGCCTTCCCGGCCGCCATCCTCGGCGGCCTGGACTCCACCGGCGGAGCGTTGGTCGGGGGAATCGTTGTGGGTCTGGCCGAGACGCTCACGTCCGGCTACGAGGACAAGTTCCCGTTCCTCGGCGGCGGGTTCGGCTCGATCATGCCCTACATCGTGATGATCCTCGTGCTGCTCTGGCGACCATCCGGCCTGTTCGGCACGAAGGAGATCGCCCGTGTCTAGCGCCATCGACCTCACGAGGACGTCCGGCTCGACCGTCGCTGCGCCCGCCGGCAAGCACAGGCGGATCCGGGTACCGACCGTATTGCGCATCCTCGTGGTGCTCGTCGTCGCGGTGTTACCGATCTACCTACCCAGCTCGCTGCTGCAGGTAGGGCTGTTCTGCATGTCGGCGATCATCGGCGCGATCGGGCTGAACCTGCTGACCGGCAACACCGGGCAGCTATCCCTTGCCCACGCGTTCTTCCTGGCCGTCGGTGGCTACGGCTACGCTTACTTCTCGGGTAAGCCGAGCAAGGTCGGCGGCGGAATCTCCGCATCCGGCCTGGAGCTGCCCACCGTCATCGCGGCAATCCTCGCCGTGCTGCTCGCGGGGTTCCTCGGTCTGTTGTTCAGCCCGATCTCGTCGCGGCTGCGGGGCATCTACCTGGGTATCGCCTCGCTGGCGCTGGTGTTCATCGGCCAGCACATCCTGTTCAACGCCGAGAAGATCACCGGCGGGTTCAACGGGCGCAACATCCCGACGTTCAACCTGTTTGGCTTCCGCTTCGACACCACCGATCCCTCGCTGTTCATCCTGAACGTGGAGTTTGGCAAGTTTGAGCGACTGTGGTACCTGGGACTCGTCCTCGTCGTCCTGTCCTACATCTTCGCGAAGAATCTGCTGCACGGACGCCCTGGCTGGGCGATGCAAATGGTCCGGGACAGCGAGATCGCCGCGGCGGTCATGGGTGTGGACGTGCGTCGGTACAAGGCGTCGGCATTCGTGCTGTCCTCGATGTATGCAGGGCTCGCTGGGGTGCTGTTCGCGCTCACCTTCTCCCGTATTGTGCCGGACACCTTCGGCTTCGAGTTGTCCATCCAGTTCCTGGCCATGATCATCATCGGTGGGCTCGGCTCCGTCGGCGGTGCCGCCCTGGGTGCCATTCTGGTGATCGCCCTGCCCCAGCTGCTCACCCTGTACGGGTCAGGTCTGCCCTTTCTGGCCACGCCGGGCTCGGGTGGGGTGGACCCGGGCACCTTTGCCAAGTATGTCTACGGTGCCGCCATCATCGGCTTCCTGCTCTTCGAGTCCGGCGGACTGGCGGCGATCGGTCAACGGATCGCGCAACCGTTCTATCGACGCGCACGGCGTGCGTCGAAGCCACCCACGTCCACACCGGACGCCACTGACTCCCCGAACGATGACGGGGGCGCATACCACCCCACCGACTCGGGATCTCCCGGGTCTGCTTCTCCCAGCACCTGATCCCTCGGGCGCTGACCGGCACGCCCGCCGTCCGGCGGGGCTTCTCTCTTCTGGAGGTCACATGTTCCACAAAAAAACCAGCACTGCCACTGCAGTGCTGGCGATCGGCCTCATGGCTGCGGCGGTCGGGTGCAGCACCAAGGCATCCGACTCCGGCGGGGGTGGCAGCGCCGGAGCGGGAGGGGTCAAGGTCGGCACCGGCGTCACGGCCGACACGATCACCGTCGGCCAGCTCACCGACCTGACCGGCGTCTTCGCCTCCCTGGGCAAGAGCATCACCCAGGCCGAGCAGCTGTACTTCGACCAGCTCAGCGGAGCGGGCGGTGTGTGTGGTCGCAAGATCAACGTCATCACCAAGGACCACGGCTACAACGTGCAGAACGGCGTGACGCTGTACAACCAGATGAAGGACCAGGTGCTGGGCTTCCCGCAGGTGCTGGGCTCGCCGATCAGCGCGGCGTTACTGGACCAGTACACCTCGGACAAGGTGATCGCGGTGCCGTCGGCCTGGGCGTCGACGCTGCTGAGCAACAAGCAGATCATGATCGTGGGCTCCACCTACGACTACGAGATGATCAACGGTATCGACTTCGCGTTGGAGAAGGGCCTGATCAAAAAGGGTGACACGGTCGGCCACATCTACTTCGAGGGTGAGTACGGCGCCGACGCACTGCTCGGTAGCAAGTACGCCGCCGGCAAGAACGGTCTCAACCTGGTCGAGAAGAAGATCAAGTCAACCGACACCGACCTCACCGCGCAGGTGACCGACCTGAAGAACCAGGGCGTGAAGGCGATTCTGCTCACCGCGTCCCCGAAGTCGTCCGCCTCGGCGGTGGGAGTGGATGCCAGCATCGGCCTGAACGTGCCGGTGATCGGCAGCAATCCGGACTTCGACCCGGGCCTGCTGAAGACCCCGGCCGGCCCGGCACTGGAGAAGCTGCTCTACGGCGTTGCCTCCTGGCAACAGCCCAACGGCACCGACAAGGGCCTGCAGAAGTTCATCACCGACTACCAGGCGAAGTACCCCGGCTCTCAGCTCGACGGTGGTCTGACCTGGGGCTTCGGCGCAGCCCAGGCCTTCACCGCGGTGCTGAAGAAGGCGTGCGACAACAAGGACCTCACCCGGGACGGCATGAACACCGCCTTCCGGTCGCTGACCAATGTCAACACCGGGGTTGTGGTTCCGCTGGACTACTCCAAGCCCGGCGCGGCCCCGTCGCAAAAGGTCTACGTTTTCCGGCCGGACTCCACCGTGCCCGGAGGGCTCAAGCAGGTGACCGATGGGGTGTACGAGGGCCCGACGGCACCGGGTTATGTTCCGCCTGCCCTGAAGTGACTTTCTGAGCTCTTGGTGCGGGGGCGGTCGCCGATTCTGGCGGCCGCCCCTTTTCGTGCACGATGGGCTGCGTGGACGTCGTCGGGGTGCTGCTCGCCGCAGGTGCGGGTCGTCGCTACGGCTCCCCGAAGGTGCTGGCGCACGGCGGCGCCTGGCTACTGAGCGCTGTCACGGCGTTGACTGAAGGCGGGTGCTCGAGCGTGCTGGTGGTGCTGGGTGCCGGCATCCCCAACGACCTGCCTGCGGGAGTGTCCACAGTGGTTGCCGACGACTGGGCGACAGGAATGGGTGCATCGTTGCGCGCCGGCCTCGCCGCTGTTGCGTCGACACCCGCAACCCATGCGCTGGTGCATCTGGTGGACACCCCCGATGTGGGAGCGGACGTGGTGGCCCGCGTGTTGGACACCGGCGCTGAGCTGGCCAGGGCCGCCTACGACGGCAAACCAGGTCACCCGGTGCTGTTGGCGCGGCAACACTGGGCGTCGGTGCGACGCTCGGCGACCGGTGACCACGGGGCGCGAGAATTCCTCCGGTCCCGAGACGATGTATTGCTGGTGGAGTGCGGTGACCTGGCGACCGGGCGGGACCACGATCTCCCGGACTGAGTCAGCGTTCGGCCACAAACGACTGCAACAGGCGGATGGACTCCTCGCCGCGCTCCTCCACGAGGAAGTGGCCCGCGTCCAGCGCCTGTCCGCGGACGTCGTTGGCGTACTCCCGCCAGACGGTCAGTGGATCGTAGAGCCGGCCCACCACTCCACGGGCCCCCCACAGCACCAGCAACGGCTGCGCAATTCTCCGGTGGGCGTCAGCCTGATCGTGTTCGGCGTCGATGGACATCGCGGCGCGGTAGTCCTCGCAGACGCCCCGGATGGTGCCGGGGTCGAGGAAGCAGCGTTCGTACTCCGCCAACGCCTGCGGCGCGTAGCTGTCCAGGCTTCCGCCGAGACCACCAAGGCACGTGTGCAGGAACAGCAACGGATCGGCGCCGATCATCTTCTCCGGCAGTGGCTCCGGCTGGCTGAGGAAGAACCAGTGGAAGTAGCTGCTGGCCAGTCGTCGGTCTACAGTGGACAAAACGTGCGCGGTGGGGACGATGTCCAGAACGGCGAGTCGCTCGACGACGCCAGGGTGGTCCAAGGCCATCCGGTGGGCCACCCGGGCGCCCCGGTCGTGGGCCAGGACGGTGAACCGTTCGTGCCCGAGCGCGCGCATCACCTCGACCTGGTCGGCGGCCATGGTCCTGAAGCTGTGCGCCGCGTGCTCGCCGCCCCCTTCCGGCTTGCTGGAGTCGCCGTACCCGCGGAGGTCGGCGGCGATCACGGTGTGGTCCTCGGCGAGCGCAGGGGCAACCCGATGCCACATGGCCAGGGTCTGCGGGAACCCGTGCAACAACAACACCGGCGGTCCCGAGCCACCGCGGACCACATTGATGGTGGCGTCGTCGGTCGGTACCTGCTGCTGGGTAAAGCCGGGGAACAGCATCAGTCGTGATCTCCTCATGCTCCGCGAGTCGGGTTACCGCCCAGACGGTGCCACGGTCTGGCAGTGCTCGCTTGCTCGCAATGATGATTCGATACTTCCCGGCCTAAGGTGCAGGTGTGGACATCACCTCACCGGCCGAGCTGGCGACGGCACTGCATGGCGTCGGCTACCTGCCCGACGACGGCATCGCCACGGCAGCCTTCCTCGCCTTGCGGATGCAGCGCCCACTGTTCTGCGAGGGTGAACCGGGTACCGGCAAGACGGCGCTGGCCACGGCGCTGGCCGACGCATTGCACCTGCCGCTGATCCGCCTGCAGTGCCACGAGGGCATCGACGCCAGCCAGGCGTTGTACGACTGGGACTTTCCCCGCCAGTTGCTGCATCTGCGCGCCCTGGAGACCGGCGGAGCCCCGGTCGATGACGCCGAGCTGTACTCCGAGCGCTTCTTGCTGGCCAGGCCGCTCTTGCAAGCCCTGCGGGAGGCGCCGTGCGTGCTGCTGGTGGACGAGATCGACCGCGCCGACGACGAGTTCGAGGCGTTCCTGCTGCAGGTGCTCGCGGAGAACACGGTGAGCATTCCGGAGCTCGGTGCGATCACCGCGGTGGTGCCGCCCCTGGTGGTGTTGACGTCCAACCGCACCCGCGAGGTGCACGACGCGCTGAAGCGTCGCTGCCTCTACCACTGGCTGGAGCACCCCGACCTGGAGCGCGAGGTGGCCATCGTCCGCGAACGGCTGCCCGAGGTCGCCGATGGGCTGGCCCGCCAGGTCGCCGGCGCCACCCGGACCCTGCGCACCCTGGACCTGCTGAAGCCTCCCGGTGTCGCCGAGACGCTGGACTGGGCCTCGGCTCTGCACGCCCTCGGACAGTCCGCGATGGATGTTCAGTCGGCAGCGGCCACCCTGGGTGCGGTATTGAAGTACCGGGAGGACACCGACAAGGTCACCCAGCTCGGCCTCGATGCCCTGCTGTTTTCATGACCGCGTTGGTCGGGTTCCTCGGTTTCGTCCGGGTGCTGCGCGCCGCGGGGGTGTCCGCCGACGCCAGTCGAGGGCGGGCGTATGTACAGGCACTGGCCGAGCTCGACGTCACCAACCCCGTGCAGGTCTACTGGGCGGGCAGGCTGACACTGTGCTCGCAGGCCGACGACCTGCCCCGCTACGACACCGCCTTCTCCGCCTGGTTCGCCGGCACCACCCCGCGACCGGCGACCAACGGCGCACAGGTGGAGCGGCCCAGCATCGCCGCGTCGCTGACCGGTACGGCCCCCCAGCCAGGAGACGGGCAGGACCACGAACAGCTGAGCACCGCCGCGAGCGATACAGAAGTGCTGCGGCGCAAAGACTTCGGAGATCTCGAGCCCGCTGAGCGAGAGCACCTGCGCGCCCTGCTGGCCGCGCTGCGCTACCGCCCCTCCACCCGTCGTGCCGTGCGCAGGCGCGCGGCGAACCGCGGTGCGGTCGACCCGCGCGCCACCGTTCGCGCGATGTTGCGGGCCGGGGGAGAGGTAGTGCGCCCGGCGGTGCATCGGCGCACCCGCAGGCCGCGGCGCTTGGTGCTGCTGATCGACGTGTCGGGCTCCATGTCGCCCTACTCCGATGCGCTGCTGCGCTTTGCCCACGTGATCACCTGCGCCGCGCCCACGCGGGTGGAAACCTTCACGCTCGGCACCCGGCTGACCCGGCTCACCCGCGCGATGCGCCACCGGGACCCGGAAGTCGCACTCCGCGCTGCGGCCGCGGCCGTGCCCGACTACGCGGGCGGCACCCGACTCGGCGAGACGCTCAAGGTGTTCACCGACCGGTGGGGCCAGCGCGGATTGGCCCGCGGCGCGGTGGTGATCGTGTTCTCCGACGGCTGGGAGCGTGGCGGTGCGGAGCTGCTGGGCGAGCAGGCGGCGCGGCTGTCGCGGCTGGCGCGCGCGGTCATCTGGTCCAACCCACACGCCGGCCGCGCAGGCTACGCGCCGGTGCAGTCGGGAATTGTCGCGGCGCTGCCGCACTTGCACCGGTTGTTGTCGGGGCACTCGCTGTTGGCGCTGGAGGAGTTGTTGGAGGTGGTTTCCCATGCGTGATGTGTTGGACGATGCCGAACGCTGGTGGCGGGCGGGCGAGCCGATCGCCCTCGCCACGGTGGTGGGCACCTGGAAGTCTTCACCACGCCAAGCCGGGGCGTCGATGATGCTCGGCGGTGACGGGGCAGTGGTGGGCAGCGTCTCGGGGGGCTGCGTCGAGGGTGCGGTGTACGAGCTGGCGCAGCAGGTGGTGGCCGATGGTGTGCCCCAGCTGCAGCGTTACGGGGTGTCCGATGACGATGCGTTCACCGTCGGCCTGACCTGTGGCGGCATTCTGGACGTGTTCGTCGAGCGCATCGACCCGCAGAGCTTTCCGGAACTGGGATCCGTGGCCGAGGCGATCCATGCCGGTACGCCGGTGGCGGTGGCCACCACCACGCGCCACCCCGACGCTGCGCGGGTGGGCCAACGCCGGGTGATCTTCGCCGACTCCGCCAGCGGCACCCTCGGTTCCCAGCGCTCCGATGCCGCCGTCACCGATGACGGTCGCGGACTGCTCGCTGCCGGCCGAAACGGCACGCTGGAGTACGGCCCCGACGGTGAACGCCTCGGCGACGGGATGGAGGTGTTCGTCGCCTCGTACGCCCCGCCGGCACGGATGCTGGTGTTCGGCGCCATCGACTTCGCCGCTGCTGCGGCGCGCGCCGGGGCCTTTCTCGGCTACCACGTGACGGTCTGCGACGCGCGCCGTGTCTTCGCTACGCCACAACGCTTTCCGGACGCGCACGAGGTAGTGGTCGAGTGGCCGCACCGGTACCTGTTGGCCGAACGGGATGCGGGCCGACTTGATGAGCGCACGGTCCTTGCGGTACTGACCCACGACCCGAAATTCGACGTGCCGCTGCTGGAGGTCGCACTCGGCGACGACGGGTGGGCGGCCCGTCCAGCCTACGTCGGGGCGATGGGCTCGCGACGGACCCACGACGACCGGGAAGCGCGGCTGCGCGAACGGGGGCTCACCGACGAGCAGCTTGCGCGCTTGCACAGCCCGATCGGCCTGAACATCGGCGCGCGCACCCCGGAGGAGACGGCGGTGTCGATCGCGGCAGAGATCATCGCCGGACGCTGGGGCGGCGACGGTCAGCCGCTGACCGCCACCGCCGGCGCCATCCATCACCCGGTCTGACGCCCGGCGCCGGCGAAGTGGACGCTCAGGCCAGCGCGGCGTCCAACGTGATGTCTACACCGGTCAGCGCCTTGCTGACCGGGCAGCTGTCCTTGGCGTTCTGCGCTGCAGTGGCGAACCCGTCGGCGTCGAGACCGTCGACCTCGCCGCGCACGGTGATCTTGATGCCGGTGAGCTTGAATCCCTTGGTGTCCGGGCCCAGGCCGACGTCCACGCTGACGTCGAGGCTCTGCGGCGTGCCCCCGGCTTCGCCGATCACGGCGGAGAGCTGCATGGCATAGCACGCGGCGTGCGCGGCGGCCACCAGCTCCTCGGGGCTGGTAGTGCCGCCAGCGTCCTCGGCAGCGCGCTTGGGGAAGGAGACGTCGAAGGTGCCGACCTTGGAGCTGGTCAGCTCCACCTGGCCGGATCCCTCCTGCAGAGTGCCGTTCCAAGCAGTGCGTGCGGTACGGGTGGGCATATGAGCTCCTTGGCGGTAGTCGACAACAACACTGCCGACCGTACGCGATTTAGTTGCACACGGCTGAAGTAGAGGAGCGCTCCAACTCGTCCGTCAACTCACTCAGCTGGGTGACCAGCACCGCCAGCTCGGCGGCGGACATGCCGGTGGCCGCGCAGATCTCGCGCGGGATGTCGACCGCGATTGCCCGAAGGTGCTGCCCGCGCGGTGTGAGTCCGACATTGACCGTCCGTTCGTCCTGGGAGTCTCTGCTCCGCGAGACGAGCCCCATGCCGTCAAGACGCTTGAGCAGCGGAGACAGTGTGCTGGAGTCCAGCTTGAGCCGCTCGCCGATCCCCCCGACGTTGGACGGGCCGTGCTCCCACAGCGCCGTCATCACCAGGTACTGGGGATACGTCAGGCCCAGCCGGGCAAGGGCAGGCCGGTACCGCGCAGTCATGGCCCGAGAGGCGGTGTAGAGCGCGCGACACAGCCACTCCTCCGAGGGAAGGACTGTCAGCTCGTCGTTAGCACCCATGGCGTCCACGGTAGTGGATCGCCCACGACCCAGTTGTTCAGGAGAAAGCGGTGACTCCGGTGATGTCCCGACCGACGATGAGCGTCTGCATCGTCTCGGTCCCCTCGAAGGTGTGGATGCCTTCGATGTCGGCCATGTGCCGCATTACCTGGTTCTCCATCAGAATGCCGTTGCCGCCCAGCAGATCGCGCGCGTCGGCGATGATCTCCCGCGCCTTGCGGGTGTTGTTCATCTTGGCCAGCCCCGCCACCGTGGGGCTGAGCCGCCCGACCTCGGCAAGGTGCCCGATTTGCACGCAATACAGCTGCATGCCGGTCAGCTCGGCGAGCATCCGCACCAGCCGCTGCTGCACGATCTGGAAGCTGGCCAGGGTCTTGCCGAACTGCTTGCGTTGTTTGGCGTAGGTCAGCGCGGTGTCGTAGGCGGCGGTGGCATGCCCCAGGGCCGCCCAGGCGCACGTGCTCCGGGTGGTGACGAGCACCCGCCCGGTGTCTTTGAACGAATGCGCCTCGCTCAGCCGGTTCTCCGCAGGCACCCGGACGCCGTCCAGCGTGATGTCGGCCTGCCACACCGAACGCAGCGCCAGCTTGCCCTCGATCTTCGTCGCTTCGAAGCCGTCGGTCGGTGTCTCCACCACGAACCCGTTGACCTGTCCGTCCTCGGTATTACGCGCCCACACGATGACCAGGTCGGCGATGGTGGCGTTGCCGATCCACCGCTTGGCGCCGTCGAGCACCCACTCTGAGCCCTCCCGCCGTGCCGTCGTCTCCAGCCCGATCGAGTCCGAGCCGTGGTCGGGCTCGGTCAGCGCGAAGGCGCCGATCTTGTCCATGGTCGCCATGGCCGGCAACCACCGCGCCTTCTGCTCCTCCGAGCCGCACATCGCGATGGACTCCATGGCCAGCCCGGCGTGTACCCCGAGGAAGGTGCCGAGGCTGCCGTCCCCACGGTGCAGTTCCATGCTCACCAGACCGCACGCCATCGGGCTCATCTCCGCGCACCCGTAGCCCTTGATGTCCTCCCCGACGATGTTCAGCCCGGGCAGCTGGCGCAGCAACGGCCACGGCATTTCGGCGCGCTCCCAGTAGTCACCGATGACGGGCAGCACCTCCTCGTCGACGAAGCGCCGGGTGCCGATGAACCGCTCCCACTGCTCCTCGGTGAACTGCTCCTGCACCGAGAAGAAGTCGGTGCCGAGCGCCTCCCCGAGGTGCTCGTAGCGGGTGACGGTCACTTCTCGGTTCCGTCGGGCGGTTCCACCGAGCGGCGCAGGATCTTTCCCGTCGGCCCCTTGGGCAGCTCGTCCACCAACCACACGTGCCGGGGGTACTTGTACGCGGCGACCCGGGACTTCACAAAGGCCTTGAGCTCATCGGGCTCGGCAGACGCGCCGGGCTTGAGGCCCACGGCGGCGCCGACCTCCTCGCCCAGATCCGGGTGCTTGATCCCGATGACGGCGACCTCGGCGACGGCCTCGTGCTCGTAGAGCGCCTCTTCGATCTCCCGCGGGTACACGTTGTAACCACCGCGGATGATCATCTCCTTCTTGCGGTCGACGATGAAGAAGTAGCCGTCGTCGTCGATGCGGGCCAGGTCGCCGGTGCGGAACCAGCCGTCGGGGATGGCCTCAGCGGTCGCGTCTGCGCGCTGCCAGTAGCCCTTCATGACGTTCTCACCGCGGATCGCGATCTCGCCTACGTCGCCGACTCCGACGTCCTTGCCTTCGTCGTCGACCACCCGCATCTCGACACCCCGCACCGGGGTACCGATCGAGCCGGGTTTGCGTTCGGCGTTGGGGTGGTTGAACGACGCCACCGGCGAGGTCTCCGACAACCCGTAACCTTCCAGCACGATGCAGCCGAAGGCCTCCTCGAAAGACTTCATCACCTCAACCGGCATGGCCGAACCCCCGGAGACGCAGGCTCGCAGTGTGGAGACGTCGTAGCCCTCGTGGTCGGGCTGGTGCAGCATGCCGGAGTACATCGTGGGCACACCCTCGAACACGGTCACCTTGTCCCGGCCGATGATCTCCAGCGCCTCGCCCGCTTCGAAGCGGGGCAGCAGCGTCAGGCAGGCGCCGGAAACCACGGCGGCATTGAGTCCGCAGGTGAGGCCGAAGACGTGGAACAGCGGCAGACATCCCATCACCACGTCGTCGGAGTTGACCTCGAGCAGCGTGGTGGCGGTGGTGGCCGCGTTCGTGGACAGGCTGTGGTGGGTGAGCTCAGCCCCCTTGGGCTGCCCGGTGGTGCCCGAGGTGTACAGCAGCACGGCGGTGTCGTCATCCTGCCGGTCGACCATCTCGCCGGGCTCCTGCGGCAGGTCCGGCGGGCCGAGCGCGCTCACGGCCACCGACTCGATACCGACCGTGTCGGCGGCTTCAGCTGCGCCATCCGCCATGCCATCCCACGCAAAAACCAGCTTCGCGCCGGAGTCCTTGAGGTAGTACTCGATCTCGTGCCCGGTGAGCAGCGGATTCATCGGCACCACCACCGCCCCGGCGTGCAGCGCACCGTAGAACAAGATGGGAAACGCAGGCACGTTCGGGAACACCAAGCCGATCCGATCGCCGGGCTGCACGCCCTGCTCGGCCAACATGGCAGCCGCCCGCCCGGCCGTAGCAAAGAGTTCGGCGTACGTGAGCGTGTGCTCGTCCAGGCGCAACGCCGGTCTGTCGCCGTGCTTTTCGGCCGCATCACGCAGATTCTGAGCCAAGTTGGTCATGGTCACCTCGCTGCTCGCATCCCACTCCGTCGAATCGGACGCTACTCGCCTGGTCGGGGTTACGCCTGGAGGAACTGGGCGATGGTCGCCGCCGAGTTCGCCGGCTCCTCCAACAAGAACAGATGACCGCCGCCGTGCACGATGTGCAGGTGCGCCCGCGGGATACGCCAGGCCAGGATGCGACCGTTGACCAACGGGACGATGGGATCGTCGTCGCCGGCCATCACCAGGGTCCGCTGGCGCAGCCGATGCAGCCACGGCAGACTGCTCCAGCCCTGGACGGTGTACAGCTGGTGTAGGTAGCCCGACCACGACGGTGGCGAGGCGAAGCGGGCCGCGCTGGCGTGCACGGGCGATCCCTCGGCCAGCCGAGAACGCCCGCCGTAGAGCTCACCGGCGATCGAGCGGAAGTACTCCGGATCCCGGTAGCGGCGCGGCGTACTCATCTTCAGCAGTACGCCGGGTGACGCGGGCACCCCGCCGATCCCCGGCATGGTGGCCGCGAGGATGAGCTTGCGCACCCGGTGCGGAGCCTGACGGGTCAGCTGCTGGGCGATGGCTCCGCCCAACGAGACACCGAGCACGTCCACCTGGCCCAGCCCCAGCGCGCTGAGCACGCGTAACGCCACCCCGGCTACGGCGGGCATCCGATGCGGGCGTCGCCATCTCGTGGATCCGCCGGTGCCGGGCGCGTCGAAGGTGATGGTCTGGAAACCGCGCGGTACCAGCTCGCGCTCCAGCGGCTCCCACATCTCCAGGTTGCCGCCGAGGCCCATGATGAGCAGCAGCGGGCGCCCGGTGCCCCGCACCGACACCTTGATGTCGAGACCGTCCACGTGCACCACCCGGACGTCGGGCGCCCCCGACTTGGTCGCGTCCGAGTTCACGTGGCGTAGACGTAAGTGCCGGGCGCCGCGGCCAGCACTTCGTGCTTGGCGCTGCCCGCTGTGGTCGGGGGCTTCTTCTCGGGCCCGGAGTGCTCGGTGAGCCACTGGACGAAGTCGGTCCACCAGCTGCCCTTGGTGGGCTCGACCGAGTCCAGGAACTCCTGGGGGTCTTCCGGGAGCACGTCGTCGCTGACCCGGTAACTGGCCTTGGGGTTACCGGGAGGATTGACCAGTGCGGCGATGTGCCCGCTGGTGGACAGCACGAAGCGGGTGTCTCCGCCCAACATGTGCACGCTGCGGTAGCAGCTGGCCCACGGGCAGATGTGGTCGGCAATGCCAGCTACGACGTAGGAGTCCACCGATACCTGAGAGAGGTCCACCGGACTGCCCAATGCCTTGGCCTGTCCCGGATGGACCAGTGCGTTGTCCACGCCCAGGTGCAGGAAGTCGGCATGCAGCTCGGCCGTGAGCCGGGTGGTGTCGGCGTTCCAGTACAGGACGTCAAAGGCCGGCGGTTGCTTGCCAAGCAGGTAGTTGTTCACCCAGTAGTTCCACACCAGGTCGCCGGGTCGCAACCACGCGAACACCGAAGCCAGCGAACGTCCGTCGAGGAAGCCGTCCGCCCGGGACTTGGCGGCAGCCGCGCGCACCATCTCGGGGCTGGTCACCGCGGCCATCACCCCGGCCCGCGACTGGTCGAGCAGGGTCACGCCCAACCCGAAACCGGCCAAGCGATGCTCCTGTCCGGTGTGCACCAGATGCCCCAGGGTGAGCGAGGAGATGATGCCGCCCGCGCACAGCGAGAACAACACGGACTTGTCGGTCGCGCAGATCTCTTCCACGGCATCCATGGCGTCGAGCACCGCCTGCACGTAGGTGTCGAGGCCCCAGCTTGCGTGCTTACGACTCGGGTTACGCCAGGACATCATGAACACCTGCTGGCCCGACTTCACGAAGTGCTCCACCATGCTGCGCCCAGGGGCGAGGTCGGCCACGTAGTACTTGTTGATGGTGGGCGGCACCACCAGCAGCGGAGCGGTGCGTACCGCCTCGGTCTGCGGTGCGTACTGGATGAGCTCGAAGACCTCCGTGCGCAGCACCACGGAGCCGGGGGTGACGGCGAGGTCCTGGCCGACGTTGAACGCGGTGGTGTCCACCATGCTCGGTATCCGCGGCTTCACCGCCATGTCCTTGACGAAGTTGCTGGCCCCGCGGGTGTAGTTGCGCCCGCCGGTATCCAGCGCGGCCTTGATAGCAGCCGGGTTGAGGAATGGGTTGTTGCTGGGGCTCAACATCTCGACCAGGTTCTCCGCCACGAAGTTCAGCCGTTCGCGGTCCTTCCAGCGCAGCCCCGCATCCGTCACCAGGTCTTTCGTAGCTTGGCCGGTCACCAGGTAGGTCTGCAGCACGCGCCGCAGCAGGGGATTCTCGGTCCATGCCTCCTCGGCGTAGCGGCGATCTTTCGGGGTCGGTGCGACGGAGGAGAAGCCGATGGCCACCTTGGCGAGATCCCCGGTGGTCTTCGCGGCGCGTTTAGCCACGGTGCGCGGACGCGTCGCCAGTCGGGCGGCCATCCGTAGCCCGGGCATACCGGGGTTGAACCGGCGGAGCGGCCCGAAGACGGCATCCACCATCAGCGAGTCCAGCGGTGCGGCGACGTCGGCGTTCTCCTCGCCCATACCGCGGTCGGGTGCTGGGGTGGGCGCACTGCGGAGGCGGGAACTGTTCTTGGTCGCTTTCGGTGTGGAGCCGCCCTTGACGGCGCGGCGTGGGCGGCGTGCGGACTCGGTAGTCATCGGCGCTCCATCGAGAGATGTGATCCAGGCCATAGTTGCTGATCCGAGCCTACGACGGTCGGGTACACGGGGCAGCCCGACCCCCGTCAGGTCGTGCTGAGAACGCAGAGCGTCGGCCCCTCAGGGATGGGGGGGCGGGCATGCTCTCCACCGCCTATGTCATCTCCTACCTCGCCATGGGCCTGCCCCGGCGCCAGCAGCAACCAGCCGGCACCACCGTGACTGCGCCCGAGCTCGTCGCGGCGTGCGGGGCATGAGGCCCGTAGCTCAGCGTGCCCGGGCGACCCGCAGCGCCGCCCCCACCATGGGCACTTGCAGCGGCAGCCGTGCTATCGCCACACCACGCTTCCACCCCGGACCCACGGCCTGGACGGAGTACAGGTTGGCCGGGAAGACGCCGACGAGTACGGCCGCCGCCACCCAACCACCAACACGCCGAGTCGTTGGGGCAGCCAGCATTCCCGCGCACACCACCTCGGCTACCCCGCTGAGGTAGACCCAGCCGCGGGCGTTTCCCAGCATGGGAGGGACCAACGGTTCGAACACCTGCGGGCGGACGGCGTGGATCACCGCGGAGCCACCCAGCAGGGCGATCAGTGCCGCGATCGGGCGGGTCTCGGTAGTCAGCTTCATCGAGTTGTGCCCCTCATCGGTGAAGACCTTGGACCAGCAGGTCGGAGCCGGCCTGGAGCAGCTGCGACAGGTCCAGGGAGTCGTCGGCGAGCCATTGCTCGTAGGCGGCGATGGCCACGCCCAGCGATATCCACGCCACCGAGCGGGGCAGGTGCGCCTCTGCGCCCAATCCGAGACGTGCGGCCACGTGCTCGGCCACCACTCGGCGCCATCCGGCGTATTTCAGTACCGAATGTGCTTGCAGCGCGGGAACCTCGAAGAGGAGCGCCATCCGCCGTCGGTGCCAGGGCGCCTCCTCGGGCGGGAAGGTGTTGAAGTCGACCAGCGCCATCCCCAGTTCCTCCGCGAGCGGCATCCCCTGTGGTAGCTCGGCGAGAAAGGTCCGCATTCGAGCGAGCTCGGCGTCGAAATCACCCCAGGGAACATCGTTTTTGGAGGAGAAGTAGCGGAACAGCGTGCGCCGGGAGATGCCTGCCGCCTCGGCGATCTGCTCGACGCTGGTCTCTTCGAACCCGTTGGCCGCGAACAGCGCCAGTCCGGCATGACTGATGGAGGCACGCGTCGTGGACGGCCGGCGGCCTACCCGAACGGGTGGTTGCTGCGTTTGCACGGCCATCCCTCTTCCCTTCGGCACCCAGTGCCATTATGGTGCCAGTCACAACGCCGTAGCAACGACCCGACGCAAGGAGAACCCCATGGCCGAGCAGACCGCCCCGCAGAGCACCGAGGAGCCAATGGTCGAGGAGACCCTGGTCGAAGAGGTCTCCATCGACGGCATGTGCGGCGTGTACTGAGCATGTCCACGCTCGACGCTGCTGGCGTGCTCGACGATGCCTGGCAGGTGCACCCCAAGGTGGCCGTCCGCCCGGAGCCGTTCGGTGCGCTGCTGTATCACTTCGGCACTCGGCGGCTGTCGTTTCTGAAGAACCGCACTGTGGTGGGCATCGTGCAGTCCTTGCCCGACTATCCCGATGCCCGCAGTGCCTGCGCCGCAGCCGGCGTGAATGAGTCGGCGATGTCCGCCTACGCCACGGCGTTGGCCACCTTGGCCGGCTCGAACATGATCGTCAGGAGAGATGCCGCATGACCGCCACGCTGGAGAGCCCGAGAGTCGGTCGGCTCATCGACCAGTTCGAGCTGGGCCTGGACGCCCCTATCTGCCTCACCTGGGAGCTCACCTACGCCTGCAACCTGGCTTGCGTGCACTGCCTGTCCTCCTCCGGCAAGCGGGACCCCCGCGAGCTGAGCACCGAGCAGTGCAAGGCCGTCATCGACGAGCTGCAGCGCATGCAGGTGTTCTACGTGAACATCGGCGGCGGCGAGCCCACCGTACGCAGCGATTTCTGGGAGCTGGTGGACTACGCCACCGCTCACCAGGTAGGCATCAAGTTCTCCACCAACGGCGTCAAGATCGACCGGGCCGTCGCCGCCCGGATCGCGGACAGCGACTACGTGGACGTGCAAATATCCCTGGACGGTGCCACCGCCGAGGTGAATGACGCCGTCCGCGGGACCGGCTCCTTCGACATGGCCTGCCGCGCACTGCAGAACCTGAGTGACGCCGGGTTCCGCGACGCGAAGATCTCGGTGGTGTGCACCCGGCACAACATCGGTCAGCTCGACCAGTTCAAGGCCTTGGCCGATCGCTTCGGGGCCACCCTACGACTCACCCGGCTGCGGCCGGCCGGGCGCGGTGCGGACGTGTGGAACGAGCTGCACCCCACCATGGCCCAGCAGCGCGAGCTCTACGACTGGCTGGTCGCGCACGGCGAGGGCGTGCTTACCGGCGACTCGTTCTTCCACCTTGCGGCCTTCGGTGATGCCCTACCGGGACTCAACCTGTGTGGGGCCGGGCGGGTGGTGTGTCTGATTGACCCGGTCGGTGACGTCTACGCCTGCCCGTTCGCCATCCATGAAGCATTCCTCGCCGGAAACCTGTTGGCGCCCGGTGGATTTCAGGAGGTATGGCAGCACTCGGAGCTGTTCACCGAGTTGCGCTCCCCGCAGACCGGCGGGGCGTGCACCAAGTGTCAGCATTTCGACTCCTGCCGCGGCGGATGCATGGCCGCCAAGTTCTTCACCGGGCTGCCGATGGACGGGCCCGACCCGGAGTGCGTGCAGGGTTACGGCGAGGTGGCGCTGGAGTCGGCCGGCGTGGTGCCCGCGCCCAGCGGCGACCACTCCCACGGCGGTCCGGTGCGGGGTCAGGCCCCCAAACCCGTGCCGCTGACCTTGATGGTCCGCCCGCCGGTCAGCTTCTGCGAGGAAAGCCCGCTCGCCGGGATGCACTGACCGCTCACCCACCACCACGTACGGAGACGACAGACGATGGCACGCAATCCCTGGTTCGAGACGGTGGCCGAGGCGCAGCGGCGCGCGAAGAAGCGTCTGCCCAAGAGCGTCTACATGGCACTGATCGCCGGCTCCGAGCGAGGTCTGACCGTTGACGACAACACTGCGGCGTTCGGCGAGCTCGGGTTCGCTCCACACGTCGTCGGCTTGCAAGACGAGCGAACACTCTCGACGACGGTCCTCGGGCAGCCGATGAGCATGCCGGTGATGATCTCGCCGACCGGGGTGCAGGCCGTGCACCCCGAGGGCGAGGTGGCCGTGGCTCGGGCCGCGGCCGCCCGCGGAGTCCCGATCGGGCTGAGCAGCTTCGCGTCAAAGCCCATCGAGGAGGTGTGCGCGGTCAACGCGCAGACATTTTTCCAGATGTACTGGGTGGGCAGCCGTGACGTCTTGGTGCAGCGGATGGAGCGGGCCCGCGCGGCCGGCGCCGTCGGGCTCATCATGACCCTGGACTGGTCCTTCTCCAACGGGCGTGACTGGGGCTCCCCGCCCATCCCCGAAAAGGTGGATCTCAAGGCCGCGCTCCAGTTCGCGCCCGAGGTTGCACTGCGCCCGAAGTGGCTGTGGGACTTCGCCCGGTCGGGTCAGATCCCCGACCTCACCACGCCCAACTTGGCCCCGCCCGGCGGTGGGCCCGCGCCGACGTTCTTCGGGGCCTACGGCGAGTGGATGGGCACCGCGCTGCCGACGTGGGAAGACGTGGCCTGGTTGCGTGAGCAGTGGGGCGGGCCGTTCATGCTCAAGGGGGTCATGCGCGTCGACGACGCCAAGCGGGCCGTGGACGCAGGCGTGAGCGCGATCTCGGTGTCCAACCACGGCGGCAACAACCTCGACGGCACCCCGGCGCCGATTCGGGCGCTACCGGTGGTCGCCGAGGCCGTGGGAGACCAGATCGAGGTCTTGCTCGACGGTGGTATCCGCCGCGGCAGCGACGTGGTCAAGGCCGTTGCCCTGGGTGCCCGTGCGGTGATGATCGGGCGCGCCTACCTCTGGGGGCTGTCGGCCAATGGACAGGCCGGGGTGGAGAACGTGCTGGACATCCTGCGCGGCGGCATCGATTCCGCGGTGCTCGGTCTGGGGCACTCGTCGGTGCACGACCTGACGCCCGAGGACGTCATCGTTCCTGACGGGTTCGTCCGTGCGCTGGGTACCTCCAACGTGCACAGCTGAGCGCCTCGATCACCAGTCCGCCCTCGGCGCACCCACCGCCTCGCCTTCCAGTAGGACGCGGCCGTGGCGCCTTGTGAATGGACACCGGCCTTCCGCGCACCCTGCGGGCGGGGTCACTCGCCTTTCGTGACCCGCTCAGCGGGTGTACAGCGGCCTTCCGCAAGCAACCGTCGCCTGCTCCGGTGATGTCTGGAGCAGGCGACGGTTGGTGTGCGACAGTCCGGCTCACTTGGCCGGCGTGAGGGTTGCGGAGATCGCGTTGGGGATACCGCTCACGTTGGCGTTCAGCAGCGGCTCGATGAAGAAGCCGAACAAGCCGCAACCGCTGAAGTTCGCTGCGGTGTAGGTACCACCGTTCAGCGTGCCACCCGTGGCGACGGTAAAGGGACCGTTGACGGTGACCGTGGAGGGCGCCACCGTCTTGCACATGCTTCCCGGGGTGAGCAACGGCAGGCCGAACACGCTGATCTGATCGATCTGCAGGTCCACCGTGCTACTTGCGGTGAGCCTCGAAGTGGTGGTGGTGGCGATTGTGCCGGTGACCGGACCGGTTGGGACGACCTTGGCCTGCACCGAGGTCGGTATGACACCGAACAGCCGGTAGTCCCGGATGTTGATATCGGGCAGTGTCAGCGTGCCGGAGAAAGCACTGCCGGTCACCGTCGCCGCCAGGCTTCCGGGACCGAATGCGGTCGGGGTCCCGGACGGAGGAGTGGCCGTGCCGTTGACGGTGTAGGTGATCCCTTGTGCCACATCGAAGGACAAAATTTTAGTGTTCGTGGGTGGGGCGCAGGTGAGGATAGTGGGATTGTCGAAGCCGGCCTTGGGCTTGCCGTCCGCGCCCCTCAACGTGAGGTTGGTCACCAGCTCACCGATGCTGATCGCGGTGGTGCCGCTGTTGGGCAGGTTCACCGCCGTGTTGACCGAATTCGTGGTCAGCGCCAGGGTTCCCGACGGCGGCACGGTCGTTGGTGGGATGACCAGGCCGGGCGGCGTGATGGACCCGTTGCTGGTCGTCAGCGCGGCGGTTTGGGTTGCCGCGAGTTGCGTAACGCCGGCGCCATTTAGGTTCTCAACGGTGCCTGCCGGCAGGGTGATGGTGGTCGAGAAGCCGGTCACCTGGTTAGCCGCCCCGGCGACAGGACTTGCCGGCGGCGTCGCCGTGACGGAAACCTTGAGAGTGGTATCCGATACGAAGCCGCCGCCGGTGCAGATGGCGTCGAAGGTCGTCGTCTGCGGAGCCGGCGGCGCGGCCGAGCTGACGCCGGCACCGAGGAACGTGATGCCCAGGCTGGCGACCAGCGCGCCAGCAGACAGGCCCGCAAGCGCACGCGCGCGAGGGGCCGTTCGAGATGGTTGAGTCATTGCACTCTCCAGACGGAAGTAGATGAACACCCTGGCCAAGCAGACAGATGCACGCCCGTGCCGCTGGTGACCAGCTCGAGCGTGGGCAGTGCACCGTCGTCGAGGAAAATCGTCTTGCCGCCGCCGAGGATGACCGGCTCGATCATGAGCCGGAGTTCATCGAGCAGGGTTCCACCCAGGAGGGTCCGTACGAGCGTCGGGCTCCATGATTAACAGGTCGCCGCCGTCGGTGTCGTGCAGCACCCGGACGCGGGCGATGGCCTTGTCGCCAGTAACGCGCGGGTGTAGTCCCACGTCAGCTAATCGTCGCCCAGGGTGTCGGGCACGACGTACTTCGGAATGGAGTTCATCTCGTCGGCGACGGGTCGCCGGTTCGCTCGGGCCACGCCGCGGCCATCGTCTGCCACGTGCGGCGCGCGAACAGCAGCGCCTCCGCCTTGGTCATCGCGTCGGCGAAAAGCACCGCCGACCACCTCGGGATCGAAGAGCGGGTGCGACCAGCCCCCATGTGCGAAGCCACCGGCGGTGTCCTCGTCGGGTCCGACTGGCGCCTGCACCACGCCCTCCAAGCTCATGAAACTCATTAACAACGATGCGCATGGGACTCGCTCCTCCTCCTCGTTCCGGGGGTACAGCCAGGTAGACGACCGCAGGATGATGCACGCTGGTACTACGCTTGCCGACCGGCAAGAGTTGACCCTCGGCGTTCGGTCGTCCCACGTACCCGGGGACCCTCGGGCGGGCAAGAATTGTCGGCGCTCGGCGATACTATTCGTACATGAGTTCGATTGAGTTGGTCGCCGACACCGACGCCGAGTCCGACGCTTCGGTGTCGGGTGTGGTGGCTGCCGCCCTAGGCGACTTGACGCGCGCCGTGGATGTGCTCCAGCAGCACTCCCTCGATGGCCTTCGCGATGAAGACCTCCTCGGCGTGTTCCAGCAGCTGGAGAGGCAGCGGCGGCGGTTGCCGACGGTGGATCACCGGTTGATCACCGAGCTGGAGTGCCGCTCTACCGCGGTGAAGTTCCTGGCCCGTGGGACGGCCGGGTTGTTGACCGACCTGCTGCACGTGGACACCGCCGAGGCGAAGGCCCGGGTGCGGGCCGCCGCCGTGCTGGGCCCCCGCACCGCCATTACCGGCGAAGCCCTGGACCCGGTGTATCCGGCGACGGCCGCCGCCCAGGCCGCGGGGGCGATTTCGGAGCGCCACGCCCGGGTCATCACCGGCACCGTCGGGCACCTGCCGCACAGCCTGGACGCCGACACCACCGCTCGGGCCGAACGCACGTTGGTAAACCAAGCCGAGGGGTTGCGGCCTAGTGAGTTGGGCAAGGTTGCCGACCGGCTGTCCGCCTTCCTGGATCCGGACGGCAGGTTGTCCGATGACACCGACCGCGCCGCTCGCCGAGCCCTGCACATCGGGCGGCAACGCGTCGACGGGATGAGCCCCATCACCGGACTGCTCGATCCCGCCACCCGCGCCCTGGTCGACGCCGCGTTCTCCGCGCTGGCCCGGCCCGTCCCGGAGGGGGACCTGTCCGACCCACGCAGCCCGGCGCAACGTCACCACGATGCGCTGGCCGCTGTGTGCCGCACCGCCCTGGCGTCGGAGACCCTGCCGTCCAACCGCGGGGTGTCGGCCACCGTGGTGCTCACCATGTCGGTGACGGATGTGGAGAAAGCGGCGGGGGTGGCCACCACGGCCACCGGCGGTGTTGTGCCCATCCGCGACGCCCTGGCCATGGCCGCCGACGCGCATCCGATGCTGTGCCTGTTCGACACCGACGGCCAACCCCTGCACCTGGGCCGCGGTGCCCGCCTCGCCTCAACGGCGCAACGCCTCGCCCTGTACGCCCGCGACCGGGGTTGCACCCGCCCGGGCTGCGACATTCCTCCGCAATGGTGTGAGGTGCACCATCTGGACGACTATCAGTACGGCGGGCACACTGACGTCGACCGCATGTGTCTGGCCTGCACCTTCGATCACCACCTGATCACCGACGAAGGCTTCACCGTCCGCATGGGCCCCGCAGCCCGCGTCGAATGGATCGCCCCGCGACACTTGGACCCCAAGCAGACACCCCGGATCAACACCGTCCACCACGCACCCGACCTCACCGACCCAGATCCTCCGTGACGGTGCGACCTGCGGTGGCACATTGGTGGCGTGACTGCACGCCGTCGGCCCCCACCGTAACCACGGCGGATGCCACCTTCGTCCGGCACATGCTCCCGCATAACCAGCGGGCGGTGGGCGCGGTGTTCGACCGCGACGTCCTCCTGCTCTCCGCGCGCAGCGAAATCGGCGCCGCCAGCATGGCCCGGACCGAGCTGGCCGCCGGCACGTATCCCCCGACGCGCACTTTGGCGCAGGCCATCAGCGGAGCACCCCAGAGCGAGATCCCCGAGCTACAGGCCCTCGCCGCAGGCCTTCCCTCCTGAGCGGTCAGTCGGCTTGAGCGGTCAGCGGGCCAACGGTCAGCCGGCGACGGCGAGTTCCTCGGCACGATCGGGGACGGGTGTCCGTACTGGAGCGGCGAAGAACATGACGGCCACAAGTCCGACGACCAGTACAGCAGCGGGAAGCAACAGCGACTGCCCCATCGCGGAGCTGTAGCCGTCGGAGAAGCTGGGTGTACCAGGAGCCGAGTGCACGGTGGCCGCTAGCCGCGAC
>JAABUM010000244.1_pt1 | contig 107655 bp, 106 predicted proteins | sample 5559161 | NCBI WGS metagenome assembly JAABUM01 (sample SAMN10711868, study PRJNA513369) | rock metagenome | isolation source: Antarctica rocks | place: Antarctica: Victoria Land, Siegfried Peak nord
ACGCTCGCGCCGCCGACCGCCGAGAGGGCGAGCGAGGCGACCGCCTGCATCGTCCCGGCGCTGTGCTCGGGCATGTCGAGGAAGTAGGGGACCATGTGGACCTGGGTGAAGGACATGGTGTAGCCGCAGACGAAGAAGCCGAACGAGAGCTGCCAGTAGGCCGGGACACGGATCGCCTGCCAGATCGAGAGCTTCGGCTCCGCCTTCTCCTGCATGATGCGCGCGGCGCGCGCCACCTCGCCATCGTCTGTGGCGTCATCGGACGCGCCTGCGGGGGCGTCGCGGACGAAGAACCAGCCGATCGGCAGCATCACCCCGACGACCGCGACCGCGATCACCCAGTAGCTGATCCGCCAGCCATAGTGCGCCATGATCCAGGTCGCGACCGGGATCACGGCCAGTTGCCCGAAAGCGGCCCCGGAGGACGCGACCGAGAGGGCCATGCCGCGCTTCTTCGTGAACCAGCCGCTGACGAGCTTGGTGATATTCACCGGGCTCATCGCGGCGAACGACGCGGCGGCGATGATGCTATAGAAGAGATAGATTTGCCAGAGTTGATTCGCCAGGGTGATCGGTACGCTGAGAAGCGCGGTGCCGATGGTGCCGAGGAGCAGGATCCGGCGCGAGCCCCAACGGTCGACGGCCATCCCGACGAGCGGCTGCAAGAGGGTCAGGAAGATGACGTTGATCGTGACGGCGGAGGCGAGCGCCTCGCGGCTCCAACCGTACTCGTCGCTGAGCGGCTTGAGGACGACCCCGAAGAGGAAGCGCGCCCCGGAGGTCACCGCCAGCATCGTCGTGACCGTGGCGACGACGTACCAGCCCTGGTAGATCCCTTGCCGACCCTGCCGCGATGCCCCTGCGTCTTCCATCGATCCCCTTCCCACCCGGCCCCACGCGCCGACCCCACCGTTGGCGCAGCTGTGTCCGACCTGTCTCGTTGCGATGACGCACAGGACGCCCTTGTCGGGGGGCGCACTGCAAGGCGAAAACGGACGATACCGGGCCGAAACAGTGGTGCGAAGTGTACCATATCGCCGCAGTAAGGTGGCTATTTTGCACAACTGCGATGACGTACACCGCTGGTGCCGACGGTTGAGAAAGTCCCGTCGATCGGGTACAATCTGCGGAGCGCGCCGCGAGGTGCGCCCTTATGAGTGTGCACCTCGCAGGCTGAAGCTGATGCAGAACGCGCGGGTGGCGGCGATTCGGTGGCTATCGCGCGCGATTTCTTAAGCGGGGCGACAGGGGTCGGCCACGGGCGACCGCAACCAGGGAGGACAGTAGGGCATGGCGAATAACAAGTCGGCGGAGAAGCGGATCCGGGTCAACGAGCGACGACGGCTGCGGAACCAGACCTACCGGTCGGCTACGCGCACCATCGTGCGGAAGGCGGAGCGGGCGATCGAGGTCGGCACCGGCGAGGAGACGCTGGTCAGCCTCCAGGCGGCGCTGTCACGGCTCGACAGCACGGCGGGCAAGGGGATCATCCACGGCAACGCTGCGGCGAGGAAGAAGTCGCGCCTGATGACCCGCTACAACAAGCTGGCGGGCATCGGCAAGGCCGCACAGGTCGCCGCCGAGTAAGCCGAGCAGACACAGAGCAAGAGCGAGGGGGCGGCGGGGAAATTCCCGCCGCCCCGCTGTTTGCATCCTATCGCGATCGTGACCGGCTCCGAGCGGAAACCGCTGTTAGAGACCGGTGGGGCGACCCAACGGTGTCCCGCCGGTAGCGGCTATAACACTGTGCAGCATGGTTGGCCCGCTCCGCCCAGTCCGCGCAGGCGGGTAGTATTCCCCGGAGGCAGTACGCCCTTCATGGGTGGGATCTACTGCCCTTCATGGGTGCTTGAGCCCCCGGCTATCGGGCCACCGCACTGGCGGGCCAGCCTTTTATGCTCGTTGTGTTAATACCAGGCGCTCACCACCTCTTCGGTCGTTAGCGCGGGGTCGCCATCGCGCAGGATGTAGACCCGCCAACGCCCCGTCGAGCGATCGGGGTCGCCGACGATCTGGGTGCCATCGGAGCAGGCCATACCGAGCCGCATCCCGACGATCGTCGCGCTCGCCCCGGTGATCAGCTGACAGCGCGCGCCGTTGGCGAGTTGCAACGCCCAGGGATTGCGCGTCGTCCCGGCGGCGGTGTTGACACGATCGCGCGGCAGGGGCGCGGTCAGGGTCAGCAGCGTCACACCCCCCGCCCACGGATCGGCGGCGCAGGCGAGCGGCGTGGTGTCGGTCGAGCCGGCGGCGAAGCAGGGATCGTAGATGCGATTGTTCGCCGTGCAGCGCCAGGCATCGGGCCGACCGAGCAGCGTCTCCGAGCCGACCCAGCAGTAGCCGTTCACCTTCGCCTCGACCCGCAAGCCGCTGGCGAGGCCACCCGGACGGTACGGGGCGAAAAGCTGGAGCGTTGTGCCCTGCGCCGCAGTGGGGCTCGCGGTCGGCGTACCGGCGTGCGGCGTGCCAGCGCTACCCGGCGTGGCCGGAAGGCCAGGGCGGGCCGGGATCGACGTACCGGGCGTACCGACCGCGCGCGTGGCGGTCGCCGCCGGACTCGCCGTACCACTCACGATCGGCGGGCCGGGACGAACCGGAATCGGTGTGCCAGGGATGGTCCTGACCACGGCGGTGCTCGACGCGACGGGGCGCGTGGCGGTCGCGCGGGCATCCGGGGTGCCGCCCGTGGCCGTGGCGGAGGCACCGGGCGTCCCGTGCGTCGCGGTCGCCAGGGGCGTGGCGAGGCCGGCGGCGATCGGCACGCTCAACGGTGTCGGCGGCGGCGCACCATCGCCGAAGCCCCCCGCGAAGGGACTGCCGCAGCCGACGAGCAGGAGCACGATCAGGGCAGGACCGATCAGCCGACGCATCGCCGCCTCCGTTATTGTGTACGGACACCTCAGCGCGTAGAATAGCAGGGATCGCCCTCTCCCGGCTAGTGCATGGTGCTACTATCCCGACTCGCCGTATGGACGCTTGCCAGGCGGGTTAACGGCGCCATCGCGCGTGGGGTGCTGGCCTGGCTTGCAGGCGCGCTGTCTTCGCTCATTCGCAGGAGGGAAACCATGCCTGGTCGCTTCGCCTGCAATCCCGTCTTGCCTGCACAGGACGGCGACCGTGCCCGCCGTTTCTATCGGTATCTGCTCGGACTCGAACTCCTTTCCGGCCCGCACGACGATCCGATGATGTTTCGCACCGCCGCCGGGACTACCGTGTGATCGCCTGCGCGTCAGGCGCGCCCGTCGCCGCGCTCACTGCGCGAGGTGCGCGAGGCGCGCGAGGTGCGCGCAGCCATTGACGGCGACAACGCGCCGCGATGTTGGGCTGATGATCGCCTCGGAGATGCTGCAATTGTCCACCGTGTCGTCCGGCCACCCTTCCAGTTCGTCGCGCAGATGCGCCAGGGCGAAGCGAATCGTGCCACCATGCGTGGCAAGGATCACCGTCTCTGCGGGGGCGTCGGGGGCCTGCGGGCGCAGATGGCGCGCGATGATCGCGTCGACCGTCGCGCCGACACGCGCCGCGAAGTCGTGGCCGCTCTCCCCTTCTGGCCAGCCGTGGGCGCGCCCGCCGACACGGCGCAGTTCCTCCAGATCGGGCCAGCGCTCGCGCACCGCCGCGAAGGCGAGGCCGGTCGCCGCGCCAACGTCGATCTCGCGCAGGCCCGGCGCGGCGATCGGGGTGAGGCCGAGCGCCTCCGCGATCGCCGCCCCGGTACGCCAGGCGCGGGAGAGCGGACTGGCGTAGACCGCGACCACCTGCAGCTCGGCGCGCGCGGCGAGGGCGCGCGCGGTCGCCGCCGCCTGCGCCTCGCCGCGCGGGCTGAGCGGGGAATCGAGCCACCCCTGATAGATCGAGGCGGCGTTCGCCGCAGACTCGCCGTGTCGGACCAGCAACAGCCGCATCGCCAGGGCGCTCCTTTCCAACGAGGACGGGACGGGCGGGGCAGCTTACCCCGCCCGCCGCATATTACCGCTCGATCACGAACTTCTGCAGGAACCCGTCCATCTTCGTCAGGTAGTCGCGGATCGTCGCCGCTTGCCGCCAGCCGTGGCCCTCGCCCGCGTAGGTGACGTACTCGACGTACTTCCCGGCCTTCTGCATCGCCTCGACCATCTCCTCGGACTGGCGCGGCGGGACACGCCGGTCGTCCAGCCCCTGGAAGACGAGGAGTGGTGCCTTGACCTTGTCGGCGTGGCTGGTCGGTGAGTTCCGCTCGTAGAGATCGAAGTTCTCGGACATCGGCCCCAACTCGCTCGGGAAGAGTTCGCGCGCCAGCCGATCGGTCTGCTCGCCGAACGAGACGAAGTTCGAGACGCCGAAGAGATCGACGCCCGCCTTGAAGACCTCCGGTTTCTGCGTCAGCAGGGAGAGGGTCGCCAGCCCGCCGCCGCTGCCGCCCCAGGCGACCGCCCGCTTCGGATCGATCAGCCCTTGCCCGTCGAGGTGATAGACGGCGTGGACGTTGTCCTCCATGTCGATCTCGCCCCAGCGCCCGTGCATGGCATCGGTGTAGGCCCGCCCGTAGCCGGTGCTGCCCCGGAAGTTCGTCGCGCAGACGACCCAGCCGCGCTGTACCCAATACTGGACGATTGGATCCCAACGCCAGGTCGTCTGCGCAGTCGGGCCGCCGTGAATCTGCACCAGCAGCGGATGCTTCCCCGGTACCCGCCGTTCCGGCGCGAAGAGCATCGCGTGGATCGCCAGGCTATCGCTGCTCGGATAGGTGATGCTCTGTGGCATGGTCAGCCCCGCCGCCGCGATCCCGCCGAGGGTGTTGCGCGTGAGGGCCTGGCGCTCCCCGCCGCCGGATGGCATCACGTAGATGTCCGGGGGCGCGACCGGGCTCTGGTGGGTGAAGAGGAGGCGGTCGCCGGCGGGCGAGAAGGAGACGGCACCGTGCAGACCGGGGCCATCGGCCAATGTCTGCGGCGCGCCACCGTCGCGCCCGACCCGCATCAGGTGGAAGCTGCCATCGACGTTGCGGGTGTAGACGAGCGAGCCGCTATCCGGGGCCCAGGTCGGCTCGTCGTGCTCCCAGTGGTCGTCCACCAGTTGCCGCGCCTCGCCCCCCGCCGCCGCGATCAGCCAGAGGTTGGCCCAGCCGGAGCGATCGGAGATGAAGGCGAGGTGCTGCCCGTCGGGCGACCAGCGCGGCGAGAGGGTGGCGGCACCGGACCAATCGACCAGCGTGTTCAGCGCGCCGCTCGCCAGATCGGCGACGATGATTCGCGTGTGGTGCCAGGGGTAGCCGGTCGGATCGAACTCGACGTAGGCGAGGCGTGTGCCGTCCGGCGACCACTGCGGATCGAGCGTGACCCCGTCGCCGCGACTGATCCGCCGGGGCCAGCCTTCGCCATCGCTCCCGACGACCGCGATGTCCGTCGCCTCCGCGCGCTCCGCGACGAACGCGATCTGATCGCCAGCGGGGGAGAATTGCGGCGAGACCTGCCCGCCCTCCCCTTCGGCCACGCGCCGCGCCTGGCCGCCGGTCGCGGCGATCGCGTAGAGCTTGCCATCCTCCGACGAGGTATAGACAATCGTGCCGCCATCCGGCGCGATCGTGTAGCCACCGCCGAAGCCGCCGGTCGTCGCGGGGATCGGCTCGCGGTCGGCGGTGATGATCAGCGGCAGCCCGCCGTTCGCATCGGCAACGGCGATGTCGGCGCGCTTGTTGAAATTCTGGATGTAGGCGATCGTGTCCGCGCCGAGCCAGCGCGGCGCACCGACCTGACGCATCTGCGCGATCATCGCGGGGGTCAGGGTAGCGGCCCACTTACCGGGCGTATCGGACGGACGCTGCGTGGCGGTCATCGGCCATCACCTCCTGCTACGGACTCGCGCTCAACCGAGCCCCGCGATTGTACCCCGATTCATGCCCGCACTCGCGCGGCCACGCGCTCGATCCACCCGCCGATGCGCTATTATTGGGGCTGGACACCCGCCACCACGCCCGCCGGGGCATGGGCGCGACGCACGATAGCGAGAGGACGGCGAACGATGGCAATCACAATCACTCCCGATGCAGGCGAGCAGCTGCGCGGCTTGCTAGACGGGAACACCGGCCCGCAAGGGGGCCTGCGCGTCTGGGTCCAGGCGGCGTGCGGCTGCGGCAGCGTCGGCTACGGCATGGGGCTCGATGACGCCTCCGAGGGCGACACGCTGCTCGACAGCGAGGGCGTGCGCCTGATCGTGGACGCGGGGAGCGCCTCGCTCCTCGGCGGCGCGACGATCGATTTCGTCGATAATGGCTTGCACGGCAGCGGCTTCGTGCTCCACACGCCCGACGAGGCGCAGGGTGGTTGCGGTGCCGGTTGCGGCTGCGGCGGTCATTAAACGCGGGAGACAACGATCGAGTTGCACGATGCGGGCGGGGTGGACGACAGTCGGCCCCGCCCGCCCGCACATCTTCCCCGAAAGAGCCGCGATCCGTTACCAGGAAAAGGGTGGGGAGAGCCGATGATCATCACGATGAACCGTATCCTCGTTCACGAGGAATACGGCATGCAGTTCGAGGAGACCTTCCGCAACCGGGCACAGTTGGTCGACGGGATGCCCGGCTTCATCAGCAATCAGGTCTTGCGCCCGACGAGTCCCGGCGACCCGTACATCGTGCTGACACAGTGGGCGAATCGCCAGCACTTTGAGGACTGGGTCCATTCGGAGGCGTTCAAGGAGGGGCACGCGCGGTCCGGCACGTTGCCGCGCGAGGCATTCGCCGGGCGCAACACGCTCGAATTGTTCGAGATCGTCCTCGATACCGATCAGCCCGATCTCGTCCCGGAGCCGCACGGGGTGCCCTTCAACCCGCACGGTTAACTGGCCGTTTCAGCACCCTATCAGCAAGAACGGCTCGGGGTTCCCTGCCACAGCCCCACGCCATATCGCGCGGTTATAAGGCGATACCGCCCTGAGAAGTCGCGGAAGCCTGTTACTCCACCGCTCGCGCATCGCTCGGGCTAGGGCGGCAGCGGCGCAGCAGCAGCCGGTGTTAGCCCACACGTCTCGCGTTCTTCGGTCGTCTACTATCACCCACGGACCACCGCTGACGGCCTCATCTTTCCCTGTCCATACATCAGCCCTTTGTGCTACCCTATCTACCCCGCGACACAAAGGTGCGTCGCGGCAAACGTGCAGGTGGAGTGGTGCGATGGTGGCGCGAACCCGGCGAGTTGTGTTGGGCCTGGTCCTGGCGCTACCGATATTTCTAGCCTTGCTCGCGCCCGCCGGGGGCGGCAGCGCATTGGCCGCGCCCAGCCTCGATCTCACCCCCTATCGTGGCCCCTGCACCACCACGGTCACCGCGCTCGGTACCGCGTTCAGTCCGGGCCAAACGCTGACCTTCAGCGCCCAGCTGGAAGGCACCTCGGACGACCGGGCCGTCGTCTTCGCCCAGGCGACCGTCGGCCCCGATGGCGGCGTGGCGGTCGCCGCCGAGATGAGCCGTGTCGTGGCCGGCTGCACCGACCCCAACGCGGTGGCGGGGCAACAATACCGCTTGATCGCGCGTGACAGCGCGACCGGCTCGCTGCTCGCCTATGCCCTCTTCCTCCTCACCGCGCCGGAGATCATCCCCACAATCACCCTCGACCCGATCGGCGGCCCCTGTGCCACGCAGAATCCGCTGGTGACGGTGCGCGGCGTGAACTTCACCGCCGGACTGCCGATCACGATAGGCGTCGGCACCGGGGGATCCGGGCCAGCACTCTTCCCCGGCACGGTCGTTCGTGCCGATGGCACCTTCAACACACCCGTCCGTCTGATCGGCTGCGGCCCCGGTACGGCGGTCGGCGCGACCCTCGCTATCATCGCCTACACCGACGATCCGAATGGCGGCGGCGTCCTGTTGCAACTCGCCGCCACCACGTATAACACCGACAGCAATGCGAATCGGCTCTGCTTCGCCGTCACGAACCAGTGCATCGGCGGGCAGTTCCTCGCCCGCTGGCGGGCCAGCGGAGGTCTCGCGATCAATGGCTATCCGCTCAGCGCGGAGTTCCGCCAACAGCTCGAGGATGGCAAGACCTATCTGGTCCAGTACTTTGAGCGCGTTCGCATGGAGTACCACGCGGAGAACGCGCCGCCACAGGACGTGCTGCTCGGGCAGTTCGGGCGCAGTATCCTGGCCGGGGCCAATGGCGCACCGACCTCCGCCGTCAGCCCGCGCGAGGGGTTCGTCCACTTCGCGGAAACGCAGCACAACGCCGCGCCAGACTTTTTCGCCTACTGGCAGGCGAACGGCGGACTGGCGCAGTTCGGCTACCCGCTGACCGAGGAATTCACCCAGAAGCTGCCGGACGGCAAGGAGTACACCGTGCAGTACTTCGAGCGCGCGCGCTTCGAGCGCCACCCCGAGAATCAGGCTCCGTTCACCATCCTCCTGGGCCAGTTCGGGCGCGAGATCCTCGATAAGGTCAGTCACTGAGGGGAGTAGTCGGTAGCCAGTAAGAAGTAGCCAGAGGGGCCGGTAGTATTACCGGCCCCTCTGGCTTGCATTGGACTTGGGAAAGGGGGTGAGCAGGGAAGGGCATCTCGTTTCGGGCGCGAACGCTCCTTCCACCTGTTCACCACGACGCCTTGGCACCGCACATAGGGGGGGCCGGTATTGCTACCGGCCCCTGCTGACTACTTCTTACTGACTACTGACTACTCGCCCCTACACATCCAGGTTGACGACATCCTTGGCGTGGGTCTGGATGAAGCGGTAGCGCGGCGGGACCGCATTGCCCATCAGCATGTCGAAGGTCTGATCGGCGGAGACGGCATCTTCCAGGGTCACCTGGAGGATCGTCCGCACCTGCGGGTCCATCGTCGTCTCCCAGAGCTGGTTCGGGTTCATCTCACCGAGCCCCTTGTAGCGCTGGAGTTCCGGCTCCTTGCCGCCCTTGTCCGCGATCTGCTTCAGCATCACGTCCTTGGCGTTGTCGTCGTAGACCCAGTGCTTCTCCTTCCCGACCTGCACGCGGTAGAGGGGCGGCTGGGCGATGTAGAGATAGCCATCGCGGATCAGCGGCTCCAGGTGGCGGAAGAAGAAGGTCAGGAGCAGCGTGCGGATGTGCCCGCCGTCCTGGTCCGCGTCGGTCATGATGATCACGCGGTGATAACGGAGCTTGCTGATGTCGAACGACTCGCCGATCCCGGTGCCGAGCGCCGTCACCAGCGCGCGGATCTCGGCGTTCTGCAGCATCTTGTCGAGCCGCGACTTCTCCACGTTGAGGATCTTGCCACGGAGCGGCAGGATCGCCTGGAAACGCCGGTCGCGCCCCTGCTTGGCCGAGCCGCCCGCGCTATCACCCTCGACGATGTAGATCTCGCTCCGCTGCGGGTCGCGCTCCGAGCAGTCGGCCAGCTTGCCGGGGAGGGTCAGGTTATCCAACACCCCCTTGCGCTGCACCAACTCGCGCGCGTTGCGCGCCGCCTCGCGGGCCCGCGCGGCGGTCAGACACTTCTCGATGATCCGCCGCCCCGCCGAGGGGTTCTCTTCGAGGAAGGCCGCCAGCGCCTCGGCGGTGGTGGTCTGCACCGCCCCGGCCATATCGGCGTTGCCGAGCTTGCCCTTCGTCTGCCCCTCGAACTGTGCCTCGGGGAGCTTGACGGAGATGATCGCCGTCAGCCCTTCGCGCACATCCTCGCCGGAAAGGTTCGCATCCTTCTCCTTCAGCAAACTGTTCTTGCGCGCATACTCGTTGAGGATGCGCGTCAGCGCCGAACGGAAGCCGGAGACGTGCGTCCCACCATCGACGGTATTGATGTTATTGGCGAACGAGTAGACCGACTCGCCGTACGAATCGTTGTATTGCAGCGCCACCTCGACGTTGTAGGTGTTGATCTGGCGTTGCGCGTAGAAGGGACGCGGGTGGACGGCGGTGCGGTTCCGGTTGAGGTGCCGCACGAACGAGACGATGCCCCCCTCGAAGTAGAAGGCGATCTCGCGCTCGCTTCGCTCATCGACCAGCCGGATACGGAGCCCCTTGGTCAGGTAGCAGGTCTCGCGGAAGCGCTGCGCCACCGTCTCGAAGAGGTACTCCGAATCGCCGAAGATCTCGGTATCGGCGCGCCACTTCGTCTTCGTGCCATGCTGGTAAGGATCGTTCGGCGCGATGTCGCCGAGCCGCTTCACCTTCGCCACCGGCTTGCCGCGCCGGTACTCCTGCTGGTAGATCCCGCCATCGCGCCGGACTTCGACGATCAGGTGCTCCGAGAGGGCGTTGACGACCGAGACGCCGACGCCGTGTAGGCCACCGGAGACCTGATAGCCGCCGCCGCCGAACTTGCCGCCGGCGTGCAGGACGGTCATCACGACCTCCAGCGCCGACTTCTTCATCTTCGTGTGCTCGGCGACCGGGATACCGCGCCCATTATCGATATTGGTAACCCAACCATCCTTGTGGATGATCACGGTGATGGTGTCGCAATGTCCGGCCATCGCCTCATCGACGCTGTTGTCGGCGACTTCCCAGACGAGGTGATGGAGGCCCCGGACGTCGGTGGAGCCGATATACATGCCGGGGCGCTTGCGTACCGCCTCCAGCCCTTCGAGTACCTGAATCTCATCCGCACCGTAGCCGGTGGACGACCCGGACTTCTGCGGCTTCTTGATCGCCTGCTCGGCCTTCGCTACCGCTTCCTGAACTTCTTGTACCGCAACTTCTTGTGCCACTGCACTACCCCCGTATCGCTCTACACGGCTCCGCACTCGCTAGAATGCACGCCGTTACCGCCGACTACTTATATCTCATGGGCGAGGGCGCCCCGCCTGCGGGCGCGGCTGCTCACCGGTAGTGCCATCTTCCAGGGCGAGCAGCCGCTCGCGGAAGAAGAACATGCCCGCCGCCAACAGGGCGGTACTGATGAAGGCGTTGCCAACGATCGCCAGCGGCACCCCGGCGGCCTGCTGCGCCAGTAACCCCAGGATGAGCGGGAAACCCTGATCGACCAGGAAGATCGCCGCCAACAGCCCGAGCGTGCGCCAGAAGTTGTGCCGCACCACCAACACGCTCAGCTTGATCGCCCGGAGCGGCCCGACCTGACGCACCGCGATCGCCTCGGGGGTGAGCGCGAGGCAGACGTAGAGGAGGAGGAGCGGCACCACCACCAGCAGGGCGAGCGGTCCAGCACTCAGGCCCAACGCCTCGATCACCGCCGTCAGGATCACCAACGGGAGGAAGAGCAGCGCCGCCGCCCCCACGACGATCGCCCCGAAGCCGAGAAGCGCGAACCAGCAACGCGGGAGCTGCCGCAGCAACGCGCGCGGGGCGAACGGCTCACCGCGCGCCAGCGGGGCCAGGATCGTCAGGGATACCGCCAGCCAGAAGAGCCCCGCCAGCAGTAACACGAACGCCACCAGCAGCGTCAGCGGCGCGTTCCCGACATCGAAGACCCCGGTACCCCACGGGAAGGCGACCTGTGCCAGATCGAGGCGCGGCAGCAAGGGTTTCTGCCCCAATGCCAGCAGTTCCAGCAGATCGCTCCCACGCTCGACCGTTCGCAACGATCCGATCGTCGTGTCCAGGTCAGCACCGGGCGGTATCTGCCCGCGCGCGCGCTCGAACAGGCCGATCAGACCGGTGGTGAGCGGCGCGACCGTCAGCCGCCCCCCGCCCCAAAACAGGAGATCGAGGGCGACGACCGGAAAGAGGACGTATGGTCGCTTCGCGACCGCGAAGAAGCCGTCAGCGATCGCGTCGATGACCCCCACACTGGCCCCTTTCCATCCTTGTTATTGTAACATAATTGCCCTCTTTTCGCCACGCGCGCGACGACCAGACCCATAGTACGAACGCCCCTTCCGAGCCAACTTTCGGGGCGAGCACGCGCGGCATCAGGAGAGGCGCGCCCAGCGTGCGGACATCGTGTTCCCCCACGCCTCGAAACGGTCTCGACCGAGGAGGATCGCGAGGGCGAACGCGAGCAGCGCGAGGCCGAGGAAGCCGATGATCGCCCAGTTCGGCAGCGCCCGTGCCGCATCGAAGACCGCGCGCAAGGCGGTGAGCGTGACGAAGAGGAGACTGAGGGCGACGCCGTAGCGACGGCGCAAGAACGCGGTCATCCCGAGGAGGATCAATCCCTCGGCGAGGCCGAAGAAGATGTACCGCCAGGGGTGGACCAGCGACTGGACGAAGGTGGTCCCGAGGATCACGATCGTCGCGCCCGCGAGGAGGGCGTTGGCGGCGGGCATCCTGATCGGCCCCAGGTCGCGCTCGTAGGCGACGTAGGTGGCGAGCGCGAGGAGATAGAGCCCGAGCGGGATCGCGTACGCCTGCGGGTTCGCCGCATCGACGCGCGCCAGCCCCATCAGGGTCGCCAGCATGATCACGGCAGAGGCGCTGTACCCGGTCGGGCGGCGCAGGGTTATGAAGGCGTCGGCGGCGAGCGCCACGCCACAGAGGCTGACCGCGAGCCCCACCGGCCCGTAGGCGCTATCGAGCACCAGGCCGTGCAAGTCGCCGGTCGCCAGGAAATCGCCCAGCCCGCCCGCCAGGAACCAGAAGCCACAGATCGGGCCGACCGCGGCCCAGAAGCCCGCCGCCCAGCGATGGGCCATGAACCAGTCGCCACGCCAGAGGGTCGGCACGCCGCGCCAGCCCTGCAACCCGAGGGCGATCACCAGCCCCAGGCCCCCGTAGAACGAGGGCACCCAGCGCTGCCCCGCGCCCGCCAGTGCCACCGTCGCCAGGATCGCCGCCCCCACCCAGAGGTTCGGCAGGATCAGGTAGCGCGGCTGTCGCTCGGTCGCCGCGATCGCCGCGCCGACGAGGACGAAGAGCCAGAGGATCGCCGCCGTCTGGAAGCGGTTGCCCGCGACCGCAGCGGTGATCGCCGCCCCGAGCGCCAACGCCTGCCCCGCCGCGATCAGCTGCCAGTCCCACAGGTGCCGCGCGCCGCCGCGTCGCAACGGCTGGAGGCAGAGGACCGGGATGAGCGCGGCGAGGGTGAAGGACCATGCGTAGCCATACGGCCCCGGCGAAGGGCCGATCCGCAACAGGTGGAAGAGGAAGAGCGCGCCGGCCAGGGTCAGCGGCTGGATCAGCCAGGGCCGCCGCAATCCCCAGAGGTGCAGCGCGACGAACGCGAAGACCCCGCCGAAGATCGCCGTCCAAAACCCCGCCGCGCCATCGGGCACGAAGAAGCCCCACGGCAGGAGGAGGAACCCGAGTTGCGCCCACCCGACGAGTTCGGCGGCGAACGCCCCCGCCGCCCAGGCGGTTCCGGCGCGGCGCAGGACGAGCATCGCCGCGAGGGCCAACCAGGCCCCGCCGAGCAGCAACGCCGCGTAGTCGCGCGCCGCGACGCCCCCTTCCCAGCCGAGCGCGAGGATCAGGAACGCCCCGGCCACGCCCGCCCCGCCAACGTGCAGGCCGCGGATCGTCGGCTGGGGTTGTGTCAGCGCCGCGAGGGCGTAGAAGAGGCCGACCAAAGCACCGCCCACCACCAGCGGGAGCGGGGCGGCGTTCGTCAGCGCCAGCACGAGCGGCAGCAGGGCGAAGGGGAGGAGGATCTGCGCCGACCAGGCCGGGATCTCCCGCAGGGTGGCCCGTCCGCGCGCCGTCCGCGCCGCGAGGCGCGCGCCGAGCAGCAGGACCAGGGGGAGGACGAGCGCCAGCGGACCGAACCATTCATCGGGGAGCCCGCTGGCGACGATCGCGCCGCCCCAGGCGACGACCAGCGCGGCGATCCCCGCGCCCGCATAGACCCGACCGATCCCGCTGAGCGCCAGCGCGCCATAGAAGAGCGCACAGATCGTCGCGCCGAGGGCCAGGGTCGTCGCGCCGGAGAGCTGTCCGCGCAGGAGGAGCGTGTAGGCCCCCACCCCGTCGAGCGGCAGGAGGAGCGCGCCGATCGCCAGGAAGGTCTGCCCGGCGGGACGCACGCGCGGCAGGCGCAGGCAAGTCAGCCCGTCCGCGATGAAGGCCAGCGTCAACACGCCCATGAAGAGCGCCTTCGCCCCGGCCCCGAGCGACTGCCACGCGCTGCCGACGAAGATCAGCGAGGCGACCACGACGAAGAACGCGCCGAGGAAGAGGGTCAGGTTGATCCAGAGACCGGTGCGCTCGCCGGGCTGCGCGCGCGGGGCGGGGGGCGCGACCGCGTCCGCCAACGGTGCGGGCAGCACCCCCGTTCGCCCATTAACCGGGACAACATGCGGCACCTCGCTCGGCGGCAGGGCGGCAGGGCGCGCGCTCGCCGCGCGCTGCACCGGCTCGCGGGTCAGCTCGAGCGGGAGGGTGCCCTGCGTCGGCGCGCCGCTGGCGACCGGGACGACCAGGCGCAGGCGCGTGTCGTAATCGTCGCGCAGGATCTCGTACGTGCGCTGATCGATCGTGCCGCGTGCGCGCAGTTCGTCGAGGTCGTGCAGGGCCCAGGTCAGCCCCGCGCGCTCCCGCTCGTCCATCCAGTTCCTCTCCGCACTAATCAACGTCGCACGATACCGGCGTGCTCCGCCGCGCGGTCAGCTCGGGGGCGCGACGCATCAGGCCCACCCTAGCTCGCGCAAGCGACGATCGGAGATGCCGAAATGGTGGGCGAGTTCGTGGATCACCGTGACACGCACCTCCTGGCGTAACGTCTCCTCGTCCGGGCAGACCGACTCCAACGCCCCCTGGAAGAGGGAGATCTTGTCCGGCAGGACCATCCCGTAGCCGCTCGTCCGATCGGTCAGCGGGATCCCTTCGTAGAGGCCGAGGAGGAGTTCGCCCGCATCGAGCGCGCCGGCCTCGGAGAGTTGCGTGGCGCTCGGCGCGTCGGCCACCACGATCTCGACATTGTCGAGCAGCCGCAGGATGTCGTCGGGCAGGCCATCGATCGCCTCGACCACCAACTCCTCGAAATGCGCCCGCCCGCGCGTCGTCCCGCCGCCCATCGGCCCTTTCCCATCGTCGGCCTGCGCCGACCGCATCGCGATACATCCCGCCTGGATACCGAAAGTATAGTTGATACACCGCGTCCTACCACGATCGCCGGGCGGGATCGGCCTATCTACGAACGCGGCCCGCGCCGGGTGCCAGGTCCGGCGTGCGGCACCGTCGTATAATGGACCCACCAGCTTTAACGAGCGCCGGGCGCTGGTCATCCCGTCGCCCGCCACCAGGGGCGCGGCGACCGCCATTCCCCCGAAGCACGATGCGAGGTGACGCGACGATGGCCTTCGGCGAACTGCTCCGACCGGGCATGGATGTCTACGACAGCACCGCGCGCTATGTCGGGATGGTCACGCGCGCCTATCCGGTGCCGGGGCGCTTCGCGCGCGGCGATGCGACGCTCGGCTGCTTCAAGGTCCGGCGCGGGCCGCTCCCCTTCCTCGGCCCCGCCCCCCTCCTCGTCCCGTTCGACGCGATCGGCGCGGTCGATGCGCGCGGCGTGATCCTGACCGCCACGCGCGACGAGGCGGGTCAGTGGGCGCAGGGGCGCGGGACATAGCACAACAGTTCCGGCGCACGCTTGCGCCCCCCCTACCCACCCGCTACAGTTAGCACTGTCTGTACACCGCGCGCCGCGCCCGTATCCGCACGCCGAGAGCGAGAAACGATGAACGTCCTCGCCGTCAACGAATTGACCGAGTATCTGGTCGAACTCTTCGAGAGCGACCCGATCCTCACCGATCTCTGGATCCAGGGCGAGGTCTCCAACTTCACGCGCTCGGCGGCGGGGCATTGCTACTTCACGCTGAAGGACAGCGAGAGCCAGCTGCGTTGCGTCTTCTTCAAGCACGACGCCCGCTGGTCCTCGTTCATCCCGGCCAACGGCGACGCGATCCAGGCGCACGGGCGCGTCACCCTCTACGAGCCGCGCGGCGAATACCAGCTGCGCGTCGATCTCGTCCAGCCCGCCGGGGTCGGCCCGCTCGGCCTCGCCTTCGAGGAGTTGCGCGCCCGTCTGGAGCGCGAGGGCCTGTTCGATCCGGGGCGCAAGCGCCCGCTGCCCCGCATGCCGCGCACGATCGGGGTCGTCACGTCCGGCACCGGGGCGGTCTGGCACGACATCCAGACGGTGATCGGGCGGCGCTTCCCGCTCGCCGAACTGGTCCTCGCCCCCACGCGCGTGCAGGGGGACGGCGCACCGGAAGGCATCGTCGCCGGGATCCGCGCCCTCTGCGCCGATCCGACCGTGGAGGTGCTGATCGTCGGGCGTGGCGGTGGCTCGGCGGAAGACCTCTGGGCCTTCAACGACGAGCGGGTGGCACGCGCTATCTTCGCCGCCCGCGTGCCGGTGATCAGCGGCGTCGGCCACGAGGTCGATGTGACGATCGCCGATTTCGTCGCCGATCTGCGCGCGCCAACCCCCTCGGCGGCGGCAGAACTCTGCGTGCCGGACTGCCGCGAACTCCTCGGCGATGTGCAGGCCGCGCGCGAACGCCTCCGTGCCCTGCTGGACGACCAACTGGAAGACGCCCGCGACGATGTGGCCCGCGCCCGGCAGACCTTGGCGCGGGTCTCCCCCGCCAACGCCATCGCGAGCCGGCGCGCGCGGCTGGCGACGCTGCTGCGCGGCGCGGAACAGGCGCTGCGCCACGAACAGGCACTCCAACGCCAGCGGATCGGCGCGCTGGAGCGCGAACTGGCGGCGCTGAACCCGCGCGCCACCCTCGCGCGCGGCTACGCGCTGATCGAGGAGGATCACGATGGGCGACCGCTGACGAGCACAGCGGCGGCGCAATTTGGTCGGGATCTGCGCGTGACCGTCGCGGATGGCACCTTCGGCGTCGTCGTGACGACGGCGGGCGTGCCGACCCCGCCCAAACGAACGAGACGCGGCGCGAGCCGCAACGATGGAGCAGGCCGATGAGCAAGGGCGATCTCGTCCCCGGACAGGAGTTGCAATTCGAGGAAGCGCTGGCACAGCTGGAGGAACTCGTCGGGCGGATGGAGACCGGCGGCCTCTCGCTGGCGGAGGCGGTCGGCAGCTACGAGCGCGGCATGGGACTTGCGGCCTTTTGCACCGATTTACTCGATAGTGCCGAGCTACGCATCCGCGAGATCGAGACGGCGGCGGAGAGCGAGCCGGTACCGGACGAGGCATTCGATCTCGGGGTGGAGATCGATTTACTGCTACTCGACAAGGAGTGAGGGCGGATGACCGGCGCAACGAGCAGGCGATTCGATCTGGCGGCCACGGTGACCAATCGTGAAGGCGCGGCGGTGGGCCGCCTGAACGGGGTCGTCGTCGAACGCGATTCGCGCCAGATCGCCGGCTTCCACCTGCTGACCAACGAATTGGCCCCGCGCGAGGTCTTCGTGATGGTCGGGCAGGTCGAGCACTTCGAGCCCGACCGTTTCGCGCTGACCCTCACCGATGAGGAAGTGGTCGCGCTGCCGGACGCGCAGCAGCACTTCTTCGTCGCCCCCGAACAGGCGCTCGACGACGAGATCGCGGACGCGGAATCGGGGAATGCCTCGGCCAACGCCCCGGACGCCGACGAGCGCCCCACCTTCTCGGTGATCCCCGGCATCGCCCTGACCCCGAATCTGCTGATCCCCACCGAGGTCGAGCGGGCGATCGTCGATGACGAGCAGATCGTCTTCCGCTCCGGGATGCGCGTCCTGACCGCCACCGGGGAAGAAGTCGGCCAGCTCGCCGGTTTCATCGTGGACGAGGAGGCCCATCTGGTCGCGCTCGATCTCCACGGCAGCGACACGCGCCAGATCGCCTTCACCGAATTCGACACCCTGGATGATGACAGCAACGAGTTGACCCTCCTCGCGGAAGGCGCGTCCGATGCGGACGCCACCGCCTGAGCTGACGCTCGGCCCCTACACCCCTGCGGACGCGCCCGCTTTGATCGCGCTCTGGAATCGCGCGCTCGGCGGGTGTTTCCCGCTAACCGAGCGCCTCTGGCGGCAGAATGTGGACCACGACCCCAACTGGCGGGCGGGCGACGGGCTCGTGCTGCGCGCGGGGGCGACGCCGCTCGGCTTCGCGCTGACGCGACGCTACCGGGCACCCATCGCGAACCCCGACATGGCCGCCCTGCGCGCTGTCGGCTGGCTCATGGCGCTCGCCGTCGACCCGGCACAGCAGGGGCGCGGCTACGGCGGGCGACTCCTCGCGGCGGCGGAAGCGCGGCTGCGCGACGATGGGGCGACCCGCCTCGATCTCGGCGCGAGCGTCGGCCACTTCCTCCCCGGACCGCCTCAGGGCGACCCGCGCGCCGACCGCTTTTGGGCGCGGCGCGGCTATCCGCTCGCGCGTGCGGTCCACGATCTCTATCGCCCGTTGGCCGACTGGACGCCCCCGCCGCCACCCGCCGCGCTGGCGACGGGCGGCTGGCGGATCGCGCCGCTTGCGGCAGGGGAGGAGGGCGCGCTGCTCGCCTTCCTGAGCCGGGCCTTCCCCGGTCGCTGGCGCGCGGCGACCGCCGACACCCTGGCGCGAGGCGGCGAGCCGGGCGACCTGCTGGCCCTGTGGAGCCCGGACGGCGCGATCATGGGCTTCCTGATGCTCTGGCGCACCGACGGTCCCTTCCTGGGGCCGGGGCTACACTGGTTCCCGGCACTCGAGGCGCGGGCCGGGGCGATCGGGCCGCTCGGCATCGATCCGGCGGCGCGCGGGCTCGGACTCGGGCTGGCGCTCGTCGCGGCGGCGGTGACACACCTGCACGCGCGCGGCTACACCGACTGCACGATCGACTGGGTCGATACGGCGCTGCTGCCGTTCTACGGACGCCTCGGCTTCCGCCCCTGGCGCGGCTATCGGCGGTGCGCGCAGAAGATCGTCGCGGCGTGAGGCGCGGCACAAGGTCGGCGCTATCGGCAAAGGAGGGATCGTGGCCGGGGAATTGATGGCGAGCGAGATCGCCGAACAACCAGCGATCGTGGCGGGGCTGTTGCGCGCCGAGCGCGACCATGTGCAGGAGATCGCGGACGCGCTCCGGGCACGGTGGGGCGAGATCGCGTTCGTGTCGATCGCGGCGCGCGGCACCTCGGACAACGCGGCGCGCTACGCCCAATACCTCTTCGGCGCGCTGACCGGGCGTGCGGTCGCGCTGGCAACGCCCGCCCTCTTCACCCTCTACGAGACGCCGCCCGATCTCCGCCGCGCCCTGACGATCGGCATCTCGCAATCGGGCGCCTCGCCGGACATCGTGGCGGTGCTGACCGAGGCGCGGCGACAGGGTGCGCCGACCCTGGCGATCACCAACGAGCCCGACTCCCCGCTCGCACGGGCGGCGGAATTCGTGCTGCCGATTCACGCCGGGGTCGAGCGCAGCGTGGCGGCGACGAAGACCTACATGGCGCAGCTGATGGCCCTCGCCATGCTCGCGGTCGCCCTCAGCGCGGCTGAGCCGACGCGACGGTGGGAGGAGTTGGCGGCGATCGCCCCGACGATCGCGGCGACCGTGGGCCTCGCGGACGAGATCGCCCAAGGGGCCGAGCGTTACCGCGCGATCGGGCAGCTCGTGACCGGCGGGCGCGGCTACTGTTACGGCACGGCGTTCGAGGCGGCGCTGAAGCTGAAGGAGACCTGCTACCTGCTGGCGGAGCCCTATTCCCCGCCCGACTTCATCCACGGCCCGATGGCGATCATCGAGCCCGGCTACCCGGCCCTCCTGATCGCCCCGTCCGGCGCGACCTTCGCGGACATGCTCGCCTTCGCCGGGACGCTGCGCGAGCGCGGCGCGGACCTGCTGATCGTCAGCGACCGCGACGAGATCCTGGCGCTGGCCGATACGCCGCTGCGTCTCCCCACCAGCATCCCCGAGTGGCTCAGCCCCCTCCCGGCGATCGTGCCGGGACAATTGCTCGCCCTCTCCCTGGCACGCCTGCGCGGCTACGACCCCGACCGCCCGCGCGGCCTGAGCAAGGTGACGCTGACCCGCTGAGACACCGCCGACAACGCGAGGCGAGGCGGCGAGGGTGCGTAGATCCCTCGCGGCCTCGTTGTGTTATCCTCGCCCACTCATCGAGCGTAGTGCCACACCGCGCGGCCCCCGGCATCGCGGGCCTGCACCGGGGCGGATAAGGTGATCGAGACGGCGGCGGATGTCACGCAGACCACACTGTTGCGCGTGCCCGGATTTGGGCCGACGCTGATGGCTACTCTCCTCGCTTGGCGCGCGACAGTCGAGTCGCGTTTCGTCTTCAATGGGCAACAGGGGATCGACCCGGCAGATCTCCAGAAAATCGAGCGCGAACTCACGAACCTGCGGATACAACACGAGCGTACGTTATCGCAGGGTGCGGCGCGGCTACGATCTATCGCCGCACAGATACATCAGGTACGTGCGGCGCTCCGCGACGCCGGAGACCAGGCTCAGATCGACTTGGCACAGGCCGAGGCGGACCTCAAAGTCTTGGGGGGGTAGCACCGATGGTCCATGTCATCGAAGCCTTCTTCGATCCAACGACCGACGCGGCGATCCGGGCGGTCTGGCGCGCGCTGGGCGAGCGCGGCATCGCCTCGCCCGGCGACGAGCCGGTCGCCCGCCCGCACCTGACGCTCTGCGTCTATGGCGCGATCGACCTGAGCAACGCCGCCGCGCCGTTGGTCACGCTTGCGGCGGGGTCGGCGGTGCCGCTGACCTTCGCCAGCCTGGGCCTCTTCCCGCCCTCCGCGCGGGAGGCGGGCGTCTTCGCCGCGCCGATCGTCACCGCCGAACTCCTGGCGTTGCACCGGCGCGTCCGCGAATTGCTGGTCGCCCATGCGTCGGACCCGGCCCCTTACTATGCACCGGGCCAGTTCGTGCCCCATTGCACGCTCACACAACAATGTCCGCCCGCGCGGATCGCCGAGGTGCTCAGCATCTGCCGCACCCTCCCCCTGCCGCTCACGGGCCAGATCACAGCGTTCGGGCTGGTCGCCACCGCCCCGCTACGCGAATTCTGGTACGGTCCGCGACGCGCTGGCGCACACGCCGATGGCTGAGGGAGGATCGGCCACGCGCGCCATCACCTTCCGCCCGCTCGCGCCCGACGATCTGCCGACCCTGCACCGGTGGCTGAGCAACCCGCGTGTCTACCGCTGGTATGGCGGTGCCGCGCCGACATTGGCCGAGGTCGCGGCGAAGTATGCGTCCCGCACCCTCGCGGCATCATCGGTACACCCCTTCCTGATCCTGCACGATGGTGTCCCGATCGGCTACATTCAGTCCTACACGCTCGCCGACGCTGAAGACTATGCTGCGCTCATCGGCGCGAGCGCGGGCGCGGCGGCGCTGGACCCGCTGATCGGCGAGGACGACAGTGCGCTGCGCGGCCTGGGCGCGGCGAGCGTGCGGGCCTTCCTCGACAAGGTGCTCTTCGCCGCGCCGGGCACGACCCAATGTTTCGTCGATCCGTACCCGGAGAACCTGATCGCGATCCGGGCTTACACGCGCGCGGAGTTCCGCCCGCTGCGGCGGATCGACCCGGCATCACCCGCCGCACCCTGCCTGCCGATGCGGATCGAACGCCCACACTGAGGGGGCAACTGGCGCTAGTGGAGGGCCGATGGGGACGATCGTACGCTGGTCACCGGAGGAGACCGGGGCCAACGAGGCGGCGATCCGCGCGCGCTTCACCGCCGCGCTCGGTCGCCATGCCACGCGGCGTGACTTCCACTTCTTTGCCGCGATCACGCCGGAGACGGGCCAACTCCTCGGCTTCATCTATGGCTACAGCGGCGAGCCGGGGCAATGGTTCCACGACCTCCTCCGCGCGACCCTACCGCCGGCCATCGTCGCCCGCTGGCTCGTGGACTCCTACGAGCTGGTCGAGTTCGGCGTTTTGCCGACGGCGCAGGGGCGCGGACTCGGCGGGAGGCTGCACGACACCCTGTTGGCGAGCGTCACGAACCGGACCACCATCCTCACCACGCGGCAGGGCGACACCGCCGCCCGCCAGCTCTACCTGCGGCGCGGCTGGCAGGAGCTCTGCGCCGCATACCACTTCCCGGAAAACGCGCAGCCTTACACGATCCTCGGGCGCGATCGCGCGCCCGTCGCCACGTCCGGCTCCTGAAGTCCTTGTGTACGTGCGCCTCCGCTGCTACACTAGCCGGACCGGAATGCGCGACTGTTGTGTGGAGGTACCAGGTGATTCTGTCGGATGGGACGATACGCCGCCTGCTGGGCGAGGGGAAGCTGATCATCCAGCCGCTCGATGAGGCCCAGGTCCAGCCCGCCTCGGTCGACATCCGCCTTGGCAGCACCTTCCTCGCTTTCCAGCGCCACACCAGCGAGAGCATCGACCCGCGCGAGCGGAACGACGCGCTGATGGAGCCGGTGACGGTGCCGGACGGCCAGCCGTTCATCCTCCACCCCGGCGAATTCGTGCTCGGCACGACGCTGGAGCGCCTGACCTTGCCGGACGACATCGTCGCAAGGGTCGAGGGCAAAAGCAGTTTGGGGCGGTTGGGACTGCTGATCCACGCAACGGCGGGCTTCGTCGATGCCGGCTGGACCGACGGGCAGATCACCCTCGAATTGAGTAACGTCGCGCCGCTGCCGATCAAGCTCTGGGCGGGGATGAAGATCGGGCAACTTTCGTTCATGCAGATGGACGCGCCCGCCGAGCGCCCCTACGGGCACCCGGGGCTCGGCTCGAAGTATCAGGGGCAGTCCGGCCCGGTGGCCTCGCGCTACTACGGCAATGTGCGCGGCGACGAGACGCCGCGTTAAGGGACGAACGCGCCTCGGACGATGGCCGGGCGCAGCGGGGGAACGATGATCGCGGCGGTCAAGGGGCGGTTGGTCGGGCGGATGGGCGATAGCCTGCTCGTCGACATCGGCGCGCTCGTCCTGCAAGTCCACACCTCGGGCACGACGATCGCCGACGCGGGCGAGCCGGGCGCGGAGATCCGCCTGCATACCTACCTCTACGTCCGCGAGGATCAGCTCGCCCTCTACGGCTTCGGCACGACCGAGGAGTTGGCCCTCTTCCACCTGATGCTCGGCGTCACCGGGATCGGGCCGCGTGTGGCCGCCAACATCCTGGGGGCGACCCGCCCGGAGCCGTTGCTGAACGCGATTAGCGCCGAGGATGTGGCCTTCCTGAGTCGCCTACCGGGGATCGGCAAGAAGACCGCCGCCCGGATCATCCTCGATCTACGCGGCAAGCTCGCCGACATCGGCACCGGCGCGGGCGGCACGGGCATGACAGGGGGCGACAGCGAGGTGCTCGAGGCGCTCCAGGCGCTCGGCTATACCGCCGCCGAGGCGAATGTTGCTGTCGCGCGCCTGCCGCGCGGCGGGAACGCCAGCACCGAGGAGCGGATCGTGGCGGCGCTTCAGGCGGTTAGCGAGCACTGAGATGCCCGTATTAGCACGCCTTCCGCCCATTTGGAACCAGAGCGAGCCGATGCCGGGAACGGCTGCGGCGTATCCTAGCAAACCTTGCTGGCGGCGGTACGGCGGGGCGGGTATGGGGATCGGCGGGCGCACCGCCGAAAGGGGCGGCGACCGCGATCGGGTGCTATAGGGGCCTGTGCTATACTGAAATGAGCGATACGTTTGTTTCGGCTTCCTGTCGGCGTACACCGTGTGGCACTGCCTGCGAAGCGCCGATCTGGATCAGTGTGACACTGCGAACCCCACAGCGGGCGCAGGGGATGAGGTGAAGGGTTCGTGAACGTCGCCGTTGAACGGCTCCCGGAGAGCCAGATTCTACTCGATATCACCACCGACGAGCAGGAGTTTGCCAAGGCGCTCGACCGCGCGTACCGTAAGGTCGTGACGCAGGTCCGCCTGCCAGGCTTCCGTCCCGGTAAGGCGCCGCGCCGCGTCGTCGAGCAGATGCTCGGACGCGAGATGCTGGTCGAGCAGGCCGACCGCGATCTGCTCGATCCGCTCTACCAGCAGGCGCTCGAGAAGGAGCAGATCACCCCGGTCAGCGAGCCAGATGTCCAGATCTACCAGGTCGAGCCGCTCGCCTTCAAGGTGACGGTGCAGGTCTACCCGACGATCGATCTGGGCGATTATCTCGATGTGCGCGCGGAGCCCCGCCCCGTCGCCGTGACCGATGAGCAGGTCGAGGAGACGCTGACCCGTCTGCGCGAGGGGCAGAGCCCCTGGGCCGAGCCGACCGAGGCCCGCCCGGCGCAGGATGGCGACCGCGTCACCGTCGATGTGACCGTGCGCGAGACCGGCAGCGAGGACGTCTACCGCGAGCCGCTGACCGATAGCATCTATATCCTCGGCAAGGACAACCTCTTCGAGGAGCTGCACGCGGCGCTCCTCGGCGCGAACATCGGCGACACCAGGGCCACCGAGATCACCTTCGCGGCGGAGAACGAGGGTGTCGAGGCCGGGATGCGCGGTAAGACAATGTCCTACTCGCTGTATGTGAAGAAGATCGAGGAGCAGGAACTCCTGCCGCTCGACGACGACTTCGCGTTGAAGGTCAGCAACGGCAGCGCCGCTACCCCTGAGGCACTACGCGAGGATATTCGCAAGGATCTCCTGCGCGGCGAGCGCCAGAAGGCGCGCACGGAGGTCGGCAACGAGGCGATCAACGCGGTCAGCGAGATCGCGACCCTCGAACTCCCGCCCGTGATGATCGACAAGCAGGTCGATAGCGATGTCGAGAACCTGCGGAATCACCTGGGGCAGGATCACAACCAAACGCTGGAGGATCACCTCCGCCTGGAGGAGAAGACCCTGGAGCAGATCCGCGAGGAGATGCGCCCGGAGGCCGCGCGACGGCTCCGCAACTCGCTCGTGCTGCGCGAAATCGCCACGCGCGAGGGCGTATCGGTCGGCCCGCAGGACATCGATGCGGAGATCGACCGGATGGCCGGGGCAACCGGCAACGCGGAGCAGATGCGCCAGTTCTACTCCAGCAACTATGTCCGCAATCTGATCGAGAATGAGGTCTTCGAGCGCAAGCTCCTCGATCGCGTGATCGACATCGCCACCGAGGGGCGCGGCCCGAGCGACCCGCCGGAGGAGCCGGAAGCCCCGGCGACCGAGGATATGGGGGTGCTCCCAGCCGACGAGGAAGTGCCGATCGGCGAGGCCGAGGCGGTGGCGGCGCAGGAGACGGTCGTGCCGGACGCCGACGAGGCGACCGAGACCGCAGAACCGACCGAGACGAAGCAGGATCAGGCATAATTTCCCGCCGCTGCGGCATGCCTCTGCGCCGCGCCGGTGTTATGATCAAAGGCGACATCCTTTACGCCCGAAGGGTAGCGCACGAGACCAACCGCGACGTGCAAAAAGCGTCGCTAGAGACGAACCGCAAGGCAAAGAAAGGACTGCGTCATGTCGGATCTGTACCTGCCGAAAACGCAAGGGGTGATCCCATACGTCACCGAGACCACCAGCCGGGGTGAGCGCACCTACGATGTGTATTCGCGCCTGCTGCGCGACCGCATTATCTTCCTCGGCACGCCGATCGACGATCAGGTCGCGAACGTGATCGTGGCGCAGCTGATCTTCCTGGCAGGCGAGGACCCGACCAAGGAAATCTCGATCTACATCAACAGCCCCGGCGGCGAGGTCTACTCCGGTCTCGCGATCTACGACACGATGCAGTACATCAAGTGTGACATCGCCACCTTCTGCGTCGGCATGGCCGCGTCGATGGCCTCGGTGATCCTGATGGCCGGTACGAAGGGCAAGCGCTTCGCGCTGCCGCACTCCCGCGTCCTGATCCACCAGGGCTCCACCGGTTTCCGCGGCGCGATCCCCGATGTCGAGATTCAGGCGCGCGAGACGCTACGGATCGTCAACACGCTGCTGGAGATCAATGCCACCCACACCGGTCAGACGCTGGAGCGGATCCGTAAGGACACCGAGCGCGACTACTACATGACGTCGGATGAGGCCAAGGACTACGGTATCATCGACGAAGTGGTGCAGCCGCTGCAACTGACGACCGCGGCGGGCCGTTAAGGACGCCGCAGCGCCGGGCACCCCGTGCGGGGCGCCCAGCTGTATGATAGACAGCGATAGTAGAGCAAGCCGGAGGAGAGCATGTCGGGGGGGACGCGAGGCGCGCGGGTGCAGTATCGCTGCTCGTTCTGCGGAAAAGGCCAGGAAGAGGTTCGGCGGCTGATCGCCGGTCCCGGCTCGGTCTATATCTGCGACGAGTGTGTCGAACTCTGCCGAGAGATCATCGACGAGGAAGAGACGCCCGCCCCGCGACCGGAGCGTAGCTTCACCCGCATCCCGACGCCGAAGAAGCTCTACGAGCAGCTGAATCAGTACGTGGTCGGCCAGGATCAGGCGAAGAAGTTCCTCTCGGTCGCCGTCTACAATCACTACAAGCGGATCAGCGCCGAGACCGAGGCAGACGGTATCGAGTTGCAGAAGAGCAACGTCCTGATGCTTGGGCCGACCGGCTGCGGCAAGACCTACTTGGCACAGACGCTCGCCAAGCTGATCGATGTCCCCTTCTCGATCGCCGATGCCACCGCGCTGACCGAGGCCGGGTATGTCGGCGAAGACGTGGAAAACATCCTGCTGCGGCTGATCCAGGCCGCTGGGGATGTGGCCCGTGCCGAGACCGGCATCATCTTCATCGATGAGATCGATAAGATCGCCCGCAAGAGCGACAACCCCTCGATCACGCGCGATGTCTCCGGCGAGGGCGTGCAACAGGCGCTCCTGAAGATCATCGAGGGGACCGTCGCCAACGTGCCGCCGCAGAGCGGGCGCAAGCACCCCCACCAGGAATACATCCAGATCGATACGCGCAATATCCTCTTCATCGTCGGTGGCGCGTTCGAGGGGTTGGATAAGATCATCGAGAAGCGAATCGGCAAGAAGTCGCGCCTTGGCTTCAGCAGCGCCGCCGAAGAGGCGATCGGCGAGATACCAACTTCCAACCTCTTCCACCACGTCGACCACGACGATCTGCTGAAGTTCGGGCTGATCCCGGAGTTCATCGGACGGATGCCGATCCACGTCGCGCTCAACGAGTTGACACGCGAGGATCTGATCCACATCCTCACCGAGCCGAAGAACGCGGTCGTCAAGCAATTCCAGAAGCTCTTCGCGCTCGACAATGTGGAACTTGTCTTCACCGATGAGGCGTTGGAGGCGGCTGCGGAAGCGGCGATCGAACGGCGCACCGGGGCGCGCGGTCTCCGCACCGCGATCGAGGAAGTGTTGCTGGAGATCATGTACGAGATCCCCTCGCTCGAAGGGGTCCGTAAGTGCATCGTCGATGCGAACGTGATCAAGAACCACACCCGCCCGCTGCTGATGACGGTCAACGACCGGATCATCGAATACGAACAGACCGCGTAGCGCAGCACACGACGCCACGCGCGAAGATGAGAAAAGGGAGGGGGCAGGCTACAAAGCCTGCCCCCTCCCTTTTCTCGTTCCGTATCACTCACTGACGAGCAACGTGCGGCTTAGCGTGGCGGGGTGCGCCGCAGCAGGCGCGGATCGCTTGTCGTCGGCTGCGGCTCATCCTCGTCCTCATCGATCGGCGCGGCAGCGTTTGGGGCACCTTGCGGTGCCTGATACGGTCGCTGCGGCTCGAAAGAGCGCTGCCCGTTGCCGTCGCCGTTGGTATCGGCATTCCCCTCGCGGAGGGTATAACCGCCAGACGGACCCGGCACATACGTTCGCACCTGCGGCTGCTCGTAATTCCGTGCCGGTGGGCGGGCGGGTGCCCCACCGGGCGCGAAGGCGCGTGGCGGCAGCTCGGCGCGGGCATAGGTGCGCGCGTGCGCCTCGAGATCGATGAAGCGATCGGCCACATCGATTAAGTCGGTGGAGGTCTGGCGCGGTGTAGCGGCCACCTCCACGCGCAACCCGGCGCGCTGCGCGGCATCCACCAGGCTCACGAAGTCGCCGTCACCGCTGACGATGATCGCCACATCGATGTGCGGTGCCTGGGTCAACAGGTCAATGGCGAGTTCCATATCGAGATTTGCCTTGGTGGTGCCATCCTCGTAGCGACGCAGGAGCTTGGTCCGCACCCGGAAGCCGTTGCGACTGAGCCAGGTGATGAAGCTGTGGCTGTTCTCGTCCTCCGGGGCAACGCCCAGATAGGCGTAGGCGCGCTGGAGGCGCCGCTCGCCGACGAGGAAATCGAGGAGGCGCGCATAATCGATACGGATCCCCATATCTTTCGCGGCGAAATAGAGGTTGGACATATCGAAGAAAATCGAAACACGATCAAATTCATCGCGACGGACTGGTGGCATAGATCCCCTCTTTCTGTGGGTGTGTACTCATTCTCACTTCATGCTGCTGCTGCTGGACGCTATTTACCACTAAACGGCGACGGGGCGGAGGAGAGAAAAGCGACAAATAGCATACAAATCCGGTAGCTGGCCCGCCAAAACGGACTGTCATCACGCAGTGTAGCAAAAAAGGACGGGGAGCGCAAAGCAACGACAAAACTCGTCATTCGGCATCGCGCGGCGGCAATGCCTCGCTTATTCGAGATAATCTTTCAGTTTCTTGCTACGGCTCGGGTGGCGGAGCTTGCGGAGCGCTTTCGCCTCGATCTGCCGGATCCGCTCGCGGGTGACGCCGAACTCCTTGCCGACCTCTTCCAGGGTGCGGCTACGACCAGTGTCGAGGCCGAAACGGAGTTCCAGCACGCGGCGCTCGCGCTCGGTCAGCGATTCGAGCACATCATCGACCTGCTCGCGCAACATCTGATGCGAGGCGGCGTCGGCGGGGGCGAGCGCCTTCTCGTCGGGGATGAAGTCGCCGAGGTGCGAGTCGTCTTCCTCGCCGATCGGCATCTCCAGCGAAATCGGCTCCTGCGAGATCTTCATGATCTCGCGTACCCGCTCGGGGGCGATCTCGAGCTTACGGGCCAATTCCTCGCTGCTCGGCTCATGCCCGAGTTCCTGCATCATCCGGCGCTGCGTGCTGATGACGCGGTTGATCGTCTCCACCATGTGTACGGGGATACGGATCGTGCGCGCCTGATCGGCGATCGCGCGGGTGATCGCCTGGCGGATCCACCACGTCGCGTAGGTGCTGAACTTGAACCCTTTGTTGTGCTGAAACTTCTCGACTGCGCGAATCAGGCCGAGGTTGCCCTCCTGAACCAGATCGAGCATCGTCATGCCGCGCCCGACGTAGCGCTTGGCGACGCTGACGACGAGGCGCAGATTCGCTTCGGTCAGGCGATCCTGCGCGACCTCGCCGCGATTGATGATCTCATCGTACTGCCGGGCCAGGGTGGCGGGGCGCTCGCTGAGGATGGCCTCCACGTGGGCCTCGTCGGGCCACTCGGGGGAGCGTTCCAGGATCCGTTGGAGCGCCTTCGGCATCACCTGATATTCGACCGCGCGGAAACGAACCGCCTCATCGAGTTGCTGGATCGTCGCGCCGAGCGACTCCGCGAGCGCCTTGTAGCGCTCCTGTGTCAACCGATTGGGATTGTTGTAATCGGTGATCTTCAGCGTCGGGGTCAACACGGCTAGGACATCGCGGCAGACCGGCGTCGGCGCATCGCCGTACATCGCCGCATGGATCGCGGCGACGCGCGGCCAACCCGCGCACAGCTTACGATAGACCGCGAGCCAGATCTCTACGGGGGTCGGCTCGACCCCGTTGGCCGCCTCCAACGCCTTACGCGTATCGGAGAGGTAGCGTCCCTGCTCCATCGCGGTCGCCAGTTCGACTTCGAGTGCGCCGTTGAGTAGCGGCACCCGCCCGATCTCGCGGAGATACATCCGCACCGGATCGTCGATATTGACGTCGCTGATGTCCCCTTCCATCACCGTCCATTGGAGCGGCAACGGTTCGTAGACATCGAGATCGGCGGATTCGTCGATCGCTTCCACGAGGGGGATCATCAGCTGCTCGGTCGCGTCGAGCGAGAGCGGGGCGGCGACCAATTCCGCGATCACGCTCGCCCCATCGAGGTCGCCACCAAGCGCGTCGAAGACATCCGCCGTATCGGCGAAGGTCGGATAGGCATCCTGCTCGCTCAGTGGTGCGAAGCTGTCATCGAGTTCGGTCAGCGCCGCGAGATCGGCCCCGAGCAATTCCGCCGCTTCATCGGCTTGCGCACCAAGGCTCAATTCGAGTAAGAGTGTCGGGGGCTCCTCCTGCGGAGAGTGGTCTTGCAACGATTCTTCGGTAGCGCGCAACGACATGGTACCCTGCTTCATGCTCCCGGAAGGCCAGCGAATCGGGATGTGGGGCGGCGAAGGGGTGTGGACAGCGATAGCACGCTGCCTCAGTATTGTACGGGGTTCCCGACTCCGCGTATCTACGTTCCGTGCTTAGCCCGATAGTTGTACTACGCCACGCGCCCCGATGCAAGGGAGAACGACCGCAACGGCGTGATCGTGGGCGACAGATGGCATGTTAAGGGGCGCGGAACGGGCGCGACACCGCGCCAAGGCTACTCGGGCAGGTGCTCGGTGCCGCGCGTGATCGCATAGATCGCCGCCTGCGTCCGATCCTTGACGCCAAGCCGCTTGTAGAGCGTGCCGAGTCGCTCGCGCACGGTGCCCTCGCTAGCGGTGGCCCGCGCCGCGATCTCCTGATCGGTCAGGCCATCCATGACTAGCTGTAACAACGCCTCGTCGGTGAACGTGAAGAGCGGCAGCGCCGCGACATTGCCGGGTGTGACGACCGTATTCGGACGACCGGCGGCGGTCGCACGTACCGTCGCCACAATGTCATCGAATGGCGTATCCTTCCGCAGGTAGTTGTCGGCACCGGCGGCGAGCGCCCGCTCGATGACCTCATCCTCACCGAACATGGTGAGCATGACGATGCCGAGATAGGGGAAACTCCGCCGCAATTCGCGCGCGGCGTCGATCCCGTCCATCTGTGGCATATTGATGTCGAGGAGCACGAGATCGGGATGCAGTTCGCTGACCCGCGCCTGTGCCTCCAACCCATCGGCGGCCTCGCCAACGACGCGGAGATCCGGTTCGAGTTCCAGCATGCTGCGGAGCCCACGCCGGAACAAGGCGTGATCGTCGGCGAGTACGATAGTGATCACACCCGCTTGGGACACCGTTTCCGCTCCTCGCGCCACGCGCATTCTGTCGAGTATGGTTGTCGTGGGCCGATCCGGGCCCGGATCGGGCAGCCCAACCCGCCATTCACCGGGCCGGAGTGATGCGCCAGAAGGGATTCGAACCCTTACGCCTTGCGGCACATGCTCCTAAGGCATGCGCGTCTGCCGTTCCGCCACTGGCGCTCATTAGGCGCTGAGTATACCACAGCACTTCGGGCGTACCGGCCCGATCAGCCATGACCAAAGTACTAACATTTCCGGCAGATTCGGGACGTTCGATGGCGGCGCTGAACGCCTCGCCTATTCGGGGCCAGGAGGACGCGATGTTGCCCTATTTCCCCTTCGCGCACGCTGAATATGCGCTGACAATGAATGCGCGCGTCCTGCCGCTCGACCGCCTGATCGAGGTCGATCCGGCGCACTATCGGCAACAACTGGCGGAGAAGGCCGCGATCCTAGCGGAGGACCACCGCTACTACTGTCGGACACCGCCCGCCGCCGGCGCGGCCTGCTGGGAGGCGATCGAACTGCTCCTACCGAACATGGCCCGGCACGACCCGGAACACTTCGCGCTCACCCGCGATGGCGCGGCATGGCACTGGACCAACCGCCTCCTGGCAACGACGACGACCTTCACGCTCGGTGACGACACCACTCTCCCCCTCGCACCGCTCGATTGGCTTGGGCGACAGGTGCAGGAGGATCTGCTGATCATGGACGCCACCGCGCCGGGGGTGCCGCTCGTCGCCGGGCAGCTCTGCTTCGGGGCGGGGTGGAGCCTCGACGACAAGCTCGGTCGATCGTTCCTGGCGATCCACGACCCGGTGCCCGGTTTCAGCGACGGGCGGGTCGGGCGCTCCGCCGATCTGCTGATGCAGCGCGCGCGTGCGGCGGCCCCGACCGGGCGCATCGGCTGGTCGTTCGTCAGCGACGGGACGCTGAATCACGCCCCCTGCCTCAGCGCACAGTGGCGTGCCAGGGCCACGACGATCGATGCGACGAACGCCGGGGAGCGCTGCTATTTGCGGCTGGAGCGCCAGACCTTCTCGCGCCTCCCGCGCACCGGCGCGCTCCTCTTCACCATCCACACCTACGTCGCGCCACTCGGGGCAGTGCTCGCCGAGGAGCCGGGCCGGGCGAAGCGGCTCGCCCGAGTGGTGGGGACGATGCCACCGGAGATGTTGCGCTACAAGGGGATGGCCGACTTCGTCGCGCCGCTGCTTGCCTACCTGGAGGAGCAAGCACGGCAGGAAGGCCCGGCGCATTAACGCAATAGGGGCTGGCGGCGGGTGATCCCCGCCGCGCCCCTGTGCAATGCCTCGCGCTCAGCCGTGCCCGATCAGGATGCCCGCCGCGAGCACCAGCGCCCCGCCGACGATCACCTGCACGATCGAGAGCAGGAAGTTCATCTTGAAGTAGCGGTAGCGGATCGTCGCGATCGCCACCAGTTCGATCCCTACCACCACATATGCCAGATAGAGCGCCGTATCGAGGTTCCCCAGGAGGAACGGCAGGGTGTGCAGCACGCCGCCGATGAAGGTCGCCGCGCCGGTGATCGCGCCGCGCGCGATCGGGTGGCCGCGACCGGTCAGCACCCCGTCGTCCGACAAGCCTTCGGCGAAGCCCATGCTGATCGCCGCCCCGACCGCCGCCGACAGGCCGATCAGGAAGGCGATGTGCGGCTTGCCGGTGACGAAAGCCGCCGCGAAGATCGGCGCGAGGGTCGAGACCGACCCATCCATCAGCCCCACCAGCGCGGGCTGCACCACCTTCAGGACGAAGTTCTCCTCCTGGCTGAATTGCCGCCCCGATCCCTGTGTATCGGCTTCGGTCGCCGCCCCTGCTACCATGCTCTCGACTCCTTTTTCCCAGCGCTACCGCCCCTGAGGCACGCGCGATGTGGTCATCGTCCTTCACAAGATAAGCATACGCTAGACGATAATGATTATCAAGTAGTATCATTACTCTAACCATCCCGTTTCGCCATGACGAACGCGCCGACACGGTCGAGCCGCACACCGCGCTGGCGGGCGTGGCGCGCGCGACGTTCGCCTCGCGCCCTTCGGGTACAATTGGGTGATTGTGCGGATGGGCCTCATGGGGGGCGAACGGATAGGTGCGGCGCGTGCGCCGGGGCGACGGAGCGACGGTGACAGAGCAGGAAACGAGCAGGATCGTCAGCGAACTACGCAAGGAGCGCCGCAAGCAGGGGCGGCGCAACAAGAAGAGTGGGGACGAGTCCGCCCCTCCTGAAGAGGTGGTCCTCACCGTCGAGTCGATGGCCCACAAGGGCGCGGCGCTCGGTCGCCTCGATGGGCGCGTGGGGCTGGTCGATTACGCCATCCCCGGCGAAGCGGTGCGCGTGGCGATCCGGCAGGGGAAGCGCGACTACTTCGCGGGCGAGGCGGTGGAAGTGTTGCGCGCCGCGCCGGAGCGGATCCCCCCGCCCTGCCCCTACTTCGGCCCGTGCGGCGGTTGCCAGTGGCAACACATCGATTATCCGGCGCAGCTCGCCTTCAAGCGCGGCGTGGTCGAGGAGCAGCTGCGCCGGATCGGCGGGCTCGACCTCGCGGTGCAGGCGGTCTACAGCGATACGCCGTGGGCCTACCGCTACAGCGCGGCGATCGCGCTCGGCCACGCCGCCGGTTTCCGCTCGCGCTACACCCGCTGGGAGATCGAGATCGACCACTGCATGATCAGCCACCCGCTGATCAGCGCCCTGATGAACGACCTCAACGGCCTGATCACGCGCGGGGAGATCGCCAATTTTCGCGGCAAGCTCTGGGTCGAGGTGAAGGTCATCCATCCGACCGCCGATGCCGACGCCCCGGCGATCCAGGCGGTGTTGAAGGGGATATCCGGGGTGGAGCCGGAAGGAAAACCCGACATCGAGCAGGCGCTGACGCGGATCGCCGCGCTGCCCGACGTCTGGAGCCTCGCCTTTCGCCGCGCCAAGGGGGGCACCGAGACGGTCAAGGGGCCGCTGAACGGGACGGTGCTGGTGGCAGATCGCGCCTACCAGCTCCCGGCTGGCTCGTTCTTCCAGACGAATCTGCGCCTGCTGCCGCAACTCCTGGCGCGGGTGGAAGCCCTGGCTGTGCCCTTCCGGGGCGGCACGATCGCCGATCTCTACTGCGGGGCCGGGCTCTTCGCCCTCTGGCTCGCGCGCGACGCCCCGGACACCGCGATCGTCGGGATCGAGGTCGACCCGTTAGCGATCGCGGCGGCGGAAGAGACCGCGCGCCAGTGGGGGATCGAGAACTGCCGCTTCGTCGCGCGACCGGCGGAGAAAGCGCTGCACGAGTTGCCGGAAGTCGATCTGGTGATCGTCGACCCGCCCCGCTCCGGTCTGGAAGAGAAGATGCTCCGCTCCCTGATCGCGCGCGGGCCGGAGGGCTTCATCTACGTCTCCTGCGAGCCGTCCACCCTGGCGCGCGATCTGGCGATCCTGGTCGCCGAGGGGTACACGGTCGAGTCGGTGGAGATGTTCGACTTCTTCCCCCAGACCTACCATGTCGAATCGCTGGCCTTCCTGCGACGCGGGCCGCGCGATGCCGCCCTGGCGGAGGCGGCGCGATGAGCGCGGAGACGCCGCTGCCCCTGATCCTCGCCTCCGGATCGCCACGTCGCCGCGAACTGCTCGGGCGACTCGGTCTTCCCTTCGTCGTCTTGCCGAGCGATGTGGACGAGACGGTCCCGCCAGGCATGGCCCCCGAAGAGGTGGCGCGCAGCCTGGCACGTCAGAAGGCGGCGGCGGTGGCGGCGGGCCAGCCGGGGCGTGTCGTCATCGGGGCGGACACGGTGGTCATCCCACGGCCCGGCGAGACGGCGATCCTCGGCAAGCCGACCGACGACGCCGACGCCGCGCGGATGCTGCGCGCGCTGCGGGGACGCTGGCACCGCGTCGCCACCGGGATCGCGATCATCCGCGACGACCACGAGTGGCACGACGTGATCAGCGCGGACGTCCGCATGGCCGACTACAGCGACGACGACATCGCCGCCTACGTCGCCAGCGGCGAGCCGCGCGACAAGGCCGGCGCCTACGCAGTGCAGGGACTCGGCGGGCGCCTGGTGGCCGAGGTATCCGGCTCGGAGCTGACGGTAGTAGGGCTGCCGCTGCACCGGCTGGCGACGCTGCTAACCGAGGCGGGCGTCGCGCTGCCGATCGACCCGGCGACCCTGCCGGACCGCTGGTAGCCCCGGCACGAGCCGGGCCAACGAGGGGCGCACCGAGGACGTTGGCCTCAGAGACGCAGAGAACGACGAGAGAAGAGCGGGGCGCTCGAACGTCCCGCCCTCTGCTGTTGTGCATGTATGGCACGCACCCCTGCTGTTCGCGCAGGCTTGCACGCGAGGCGGCTACCCCGCGAGCCGCTCCAGGGCGACGATCGGGATCACGCGCGAGGTCTTTTTCTGATATTCGCCGAAGCCCGGATTGGTCGTGGCGACCCGCTCGAACAGCTGCGTCCGCTCCGGCTCCGCGACCACGATTGCGCGCGCCTGGAACTTCTCGGTCCCGACCTCGGCGGTCACTTCGGGGTTGGCGACGAGGTTGTGGTACCAGTCGGGATTGGTCGGCGCACCACCCTTCGAGGCGACGATCAGGACGCGCTCGCCATCGGGGAAATAGACCAGCGGCAACGTGCGCTGTTGCCCGCTCTTCGCGCCAGTCGTGGTGAGGAGCACCATCTTCGCGCCCTCGAACGGCCCACCGACCACCCCACCATTGGCGCGGAATTCATCGATGATCTGCTCGTTGAACGAGCGCATATCGGTTGAACCAGACACGGTACTCTCCTTACTCACGAAATCCTTGTCGATCGGCCATGCTGGCGATAGCCCTATAACGCGCTCGGCGTAGCTCTATTCCGTAGTCGGGCCAGTCCCGCTATCGCGCTGGAGGAGTGCCACCGGCGTGGTTAGCACGCAACCTGTTCCGTAACACGCCGCGCGCGACGCTCACGCCCCGGTGAAGCGCGGCGAGCGGCGCTCGGCGAACGCGGCCAGCCCTTCGCTGTAGTCGGCGGTGTCATCGAGCGGGCGGCGTAGCTCCTCGATCGCGGCGAGCGCCTCGGCGAGCGGCAGATCGTCCGCCAGGGCGAGCGCGCGCTTGGCGGCGCGCACGGCGAGCGGCGCGGCGGCGGCGATCTCCCCCGCCAGCGTCGCCACCGCATCGCCGAGTTCGGCGGTCGGGACAACCCGCTCGAGCAGCCCGCAGGCCAATGCCTCGTCGGCCCCGATGCGTCGACCGCTGAAGATCAGCTCCCGCGCCTTGCCCGGCCCGACGAGTCGGGGCAGGCGGGCTGGCGCGCCCGCGCCCGGGAAGATGCCGATCCGTACCTCCGTCAGGCCACAGACCGTGTCGGCGGCGGCGAGACGGATGTCGCAGGCGAGGGCCAGTTCGAGTCCACCGGCCAGGGTGTAGCCGTGCAGGGCGGCGATCGTCGGCACCGGCAGCGCGGCCAGCGCGTCCGCCGCCGCCGCGATCTGCGCGGTGTGCGCCGCCCGCGCGGCCCCATCGAGCCCGGCGCGCTCTTTCAGGTCGGCCCCGGTACAGAAGGCGCGCTCGCCCGCGCCGCGCAGGACGACCACGCGCACATCATCGCGCGCGGCGATGACCCTGGTCGCCTCATGCAGCGCCACAATCAAGGCGCGACTGAGGGCGTTGAGCGCGGCGGGCCGGTTCAGGGTCAGCGTGGCGACGCCGTCCGTGATCGCGAGACGGAGGATCGCGCCGTTGTCGTCGGTCACGGTCGATGCGGCATCTTCCATCATCATGCCGCTAGAGGACTTCGACGCGCAGGAGGTTAGTGCGCCCCGGATGCCCGATCGGTACCCCGGCCACGATCACGATCCGGTCGCCCGGCTCGGCCATCCCGGTGCTCAGCGCCGCCTCTTTCGCGGCGGTCGCCATCTCCTCGATCGACTCCGCCTGCGGCACGAGGAAAGGGGTGATCCCCCAGGTGAGAGTCAGGCGGTGCCAGCCATCGAGATCGGGCGTGGCGCCCAGGATCGGCACGCTCGGTCGGTACTTCGCGACCTGCCGCGCGGTAGAGCCGAGCGAAGTGAAGGCGACGATCAGCTTGGCATTCAGTTGGTGTGCGGTGTGGACGGCGGCATAGCTGATCGCGTCGAAGGTCGTCGATTCGAGATCGCGCTCCTTGCGCTGCAACATCTCCATGTAGGAGAGCTGCGGCTCGACCTCGCGCGCGACCCGGTCCATCATCCGCGCCGCCTGAATCGGATAGTCGCCGACGGCGGTCTCGCCGGAGAGCATCACCGCGTCGGTGCCATCGAAGATCGCGTTGGCGACATCGGTCACCTCGGCGCGGGTCGGGCGCGGATTGCTGACCATCGATTCGAGCATCTGCGTGGCCGTGATCACCGGCTTGCCGACGTGATTGGCCGCCGCGATGATCCGTTTCTGCTGCATCGGTACCTGCTCGATCGGGATCTCCACCCCGAGGTCGCCGCGCGCCACCATCAGGCCATCGACGGCGGCGAGGATCTCGTCCAGATTATCGAGCGCCTCGTGCTTCTCCAGCTTGGCGATCAGCAGCGGGCGGCGCTCGGTTTTGGCGATGATCTCGCGCGCGGTACGCACATCCTCCACCGAGCGGACGAACGAGAGGGCGACCATGTCGACGCCCATCTCCAGCCCGAAGTGCAGGAACTCGATGTCGCGCTCGGTCATCGAGGAGACCGAGAGGGTGACATTCGGGACGTTGATCCCCTTCGACGAACTGAGCATCCCGCCGGTGACGACGATCGTCTCGACATCCTGCTCGCGGCAGGCGATCACTTCCAGTTCGATCTTGCCGTCATCGAGGAGGATCTGATTCCCCGGACGGACATCCTGCGGCAAGGTCGTCAGGGTGACGCTGACCTCCTCGGCGCTGCCGGGTACGGTGCGCGTGGTCAGGATGAACGTCGTCCCTTCGCGCAGCTCGACCGGGCCGCCTTGCGGGCCGATCGTGCGGGTCTTGGGGCCGGGCAGGTCTTGCAGGATACCGACCGGGATATCGAGCGTCTCGCTCAGCTCGCGGATCTGGCGGATCATCGCGCCGTGACTCTCGCGCGTGCCGTGCGAGAAGTTCAGGCGGGCGACGTCCATACCGGCACGCATCAGCGCGGCCAACTTCTCTGGTGAACTGGTCGCCGGGCCGATCGTGCAAACAATCTTGGTCCGACGTCGGCTCCGGTCGGTGATCATGATGCTGGTGCCCTCCCGTTCCTCTTGCTCATCGCGTTCTCTCTGGCAGGCAGAGCGCCACGCTCCGCGCGGGCGGTCGTGAGGATTGTAACAAACCGCCGCGTTCGGATCAGGTGAGCGGACGCATCGGCATTTCCGCTCTGGGGCGCGCGCGCGGGTCAGGCGAGTGCGCGCGCCAGCACGGTCACTACCCCCGGATCGCAGCGAACACGCAGGAGTTCGCCGTTTTCCTCGATCGCTGTCGACAGCGTGGCGTCGGGATCGTAGCCCCGCGCCGCCAGGATCTGCCACCGCCGCGCGCCGACGACCAGGATGTGCGGCCACCCCGCGCCCGCCGTGCCGCGCATAACGTTAAAGAGCCAGCGGGCCGGGGCATCCGGGCCGAGGGTGAAGTCGGCGGCGGTCGGCGCGGGAAAGACCGTCGCCAATGCCTCATCCTGCGGGCGTGGGGCAACCTGACCGCTCGCGAGCGCGACGACCGCCTCGACCAGCAACGCCGCACCGCGCGCCGCCAGTTGCAATTCCAACTCGCCGCCGCCGATCCCGTCGGGCAGTGGCAGCCGCGCCTGCGCGACGATCGGCCCGCTATCGAGCCCGCCATCCATCAGATGTACCGTGACGCCGCCCGCCCCGGCGCGCTCCGGGTCGCGCTCCCGAAAGGCCCAGAAGAGGGGGTCCGGCCCTCGCCCGCGCGGCAAGAGGGCCGGGTGGAGGTTGAGGACGCCGAGTGGGGGGAGCGCCAGCAGCGCGCGCGGGAAGCGCAGCGGGAAGCAGGAGACCACCAGCAGATCGGGCGTGTGGGCGGCGATGAGCGCCAGCGCCGCCGCATCGAAGCGCGCCATCTCGTAGACCGGGAGGCCACGCTCCCAGGCCAATTCGACGATCGTGCGCGCCAGCAGCGCCGCGAGCGAGGCCGGACGTGGCGACCAGTCGTCGGGCGGGCGTAACTCACGCACCGACGGGGCCTCCGATGGCATACCCTGTGGCGTGCGCGGCGGCACGATCACGGCGCGCAAATCGACCGCCCCGGCGGCGAGTGCGGCGAAGGGGAGCCGCGAGAGCGCGCCGAACATCCCGCAATAGACGACGCGCGGTGCTCGCCCCGCCTCCATCGACCCACTCACTGCTACAGTCATCCACACCCTCCCCGAAAGCTGGCACGCCCGTCCGCTCGTTTGCGTATCTAGCATAGGGCAAGGAGGCTTTTCCGGCACCGCGCGCCATCGTCAACGCGCGACCGTCGGAGTTCGCCCACACGAATGCCTTTCGTGCGTTTGTACTCATAACGCGAAACTGGGACAATGTCGATCGGGCGGGCGTGTCGCGCATGACGGGGCCGTGGGGCTACGCAATTGCTGCAACGCCGCTGCCGAGGCGACGAGAGGGACGGGAGATGGGCGCGAACGGCCCGAGGCGACCATTGAGTGCCGCGATCCTGGCGGGCGGGCAGAGTCGGCGCATGGGCACCGACAAGGCGTTGCTGCGCCTGACACCCGGCGGCCCGACCCTGATCGAGATGGTGCTGGTGGCCGCGCGCACTGTGGCAGACGATGTCTTCCTCGTCGCCAACGACGATCACCTCGCGTGGTTGGGCCTCCGCACCGTCCCCGATACCTTCCCCGGCGCGGGGTCGCTCGGCGGCATCTACAGCGCCGTGGCGGGCGCACGGGAAGAGCACTGCCTGGTAGTCGCCTGCGACATGCCCTTCCTGGACCCCGCACTCCTGCGCGCCCTGGCCGACACCCCGCGCGACTACGACGTGCTGGCCCCCTACCTGGAGGTAGGTACGAACCGTCAGGGGGGCACCAAGGGGGTCTACGAGACGCTGCACGCCATCTACGGACGCGCGGCGCTCCCGGCGATAGGGGCCCGGCTGACCGCCGAGCAATACCGTATCGTCGGCTTCTTCCCGGACGTGCGCGTGCGCGCGCTGGCGGAAGCGGCGGTGCGCGCCCTGGACCCGCAACTCCGCTCGTTCTTCAACGTCAACACGCCCGAACGCCTGACGGAGGCACGCGCCATCGCCGGGGTGGCATCGGAGGTGCGATAACAACGATACAGGGGCCGTGTCGCCCTTGTCGGAAGGGGTAAGTCCGGCTATATTCACCCTACTCGGTTGACATTCCCACCGTGCTCTCGATCCCGCCCGCGACCCGACCGGAAGTATCCGTGTCCCGCTCGCCTCGTGATCAGGACAGGCCGCGTTACCCGAGGATCGGGCGCTCAGGGGTCCGCGAAAAAGGGAAACGTCGCGGTGCGGACTCCGCGTCAGATGAAGGAAAGGCATACATGACCATCGCAACAGACGGGACGCCGAATGGTGTCGCAATGCCCACGCTGATCGGCGGCCCCTGGACGCGCGAGGCGCGCGAACTCCAGGCATCGGCGGAGATCCACGACGCCTTCATCCGCTACTTCCGCAAGGCGATGAAGATCCGCAACTGGACCCCCTGGGACGATCTGCCGCTGAAGGAGATCGCCGAGCGTGGCGATCTGTTGAGCGATGACACGATCACGATCCTCCAGGCGTATCTCGGCGTCGAGGACTACGTCGGTGATTATGTCGAAGACGGCCTCAACCTCGTCTATAACAAGCGCGAGCGGCGCAACCTCCAGATCGCCTGGGGGATGGAGGAGTTGAAGCACGCCGAAGCCTGGGAACTCACCCTCCTCCACTCCGGGCGGCGCACCGAGAAGGAACTGCGCGAGTACCGCGACCTCGTGGCGGATCACAAATGGACGATGCGCGAGAACCATCCGGGGCTGGACACGGCACTCGGCGTGGCCTGCTATGCGATGGTGCAGGAGCGCGCCACCTACTTCAACTATGACGAGATGCGCAAGCGCATCCGCGACGAGTACGGCCTCGGCGAGAAGATGACCCCCGAGGAGCGCCAGCGCGGGCAGCAGATCGGCGCGGCGGGGGCGTTCAAGACGGTCGCGAACGACGAGATTGCCCACCACGGGATTTTCCTGGAGATGGTGCGGATCTACACCAAGTACTTGCCCCACGACACGCTCGACACGTTGCTGAGGGTCTTCAACGGCTTCACGATGCCCGCGCTGCATCTAATCCCGGATGCCTCGGCGTTGGCCGGGGCGATGGAGCGCACGCTGATCCATACGCCGCTGAAGCAAGGGCGAATGGTCAATAACCCGATCCTCAACGCGATGGGGCTTAAGAACAAGCGTGCCCTCGAGCGGGCGGTGCAGGCGGCCAAGATGCTCCCGTCGCACCTCGGCCCGGAGCACGTCGCCCTCAGCTACACCGGCGAATTCGTCCTCTCGATGGTGCCGGACCCGACGCTCGCGGGCGGCGACCCGCTGGCAACGGAAGAACTCCAGGCCGATTAGCGCCGCCCACAGCCGAGACAACGCTGACCGCCGGGTTTCGCCCGGCGGTCAGTCTGTATGCGGTTTCGTCAGGTCAAGCTTCATGCCGACGTGCGAGGGCGCGAACCCGAGGCGCGTATAAAAGCGCCGGGCATCGGCGCGGCTGGCGTTCGTCGTCAGTTGCACGATGTGGCAGCCCCGTTCTCGCGCCCGCACGATCGCCCACACGAAGAGTTGTCCGCCGATCCCCCGGCTCCGTTGCTCCGCCGCCACGCGCACCGACTCGATCTGCGCGCGCGGTCTCCCCTGAAACGAGAGGGACGGCAGGACGGTCAGGTGCAGCGTGCCGATGACCGCGCCCGCGTGCTCGACGACGATCAGTTCGTGGCGCGGATCGGCATCGAGCTCGGCGAACGCCGCGTAATACGCCGGGAGCAACGGCTCCTCCGGGCGCTCCCGCGCGCGGCCCAGCGCATCGTCGGCCAGCAGGCGCACGATCGCGGGGACATCGCCGCGGGTCGCACGGCGGATCAGGATCGCCTCGACAGGTTCTGCGGACATCGCACACGCTCCTCCTACTCTTCAACCATGTTCGGTAGTGTAGCGCACCGCTCTGGCGCGCGGTGCCGCTTCTGCCCGCCGCCGGGATCGTTGCGCGTCTAGTACGTACAGATTACAATAACGATGTGGGGCAGAACGTGCTGGCGGAGCCTACGGGCGGTGAGCGGAGAACGAGCGTGCCATTCGATTTTGCGACGATCGCCACCCAGATCGAGGAGTTGACGCGCGACGTGCCGCGCAACGGCGGGGCGGAACTCACGACGCTCCGCGAGACCTTCGCGAACGTCGATGTCGGCGATCTCGTCGCACGCCTGACCGATAAGAGCACCCGCCACTCCTTCCTCCCCGCGCTGCCGCGCTGGAGCATCAACGGGCGCTATCCCGCCCCCGCCCCGCCCGACGATTTCAGCGTCCTCGCGACCGATGGCTCGTTCATGCTGCCGGATCGCCACAGCCCGGCCCGCTTCTACCTGATCAACGTCGGGCGGGTCCACCTCCACTACGGCGCGCGCCCCGATGCCAACCTCTCCACGAAGGCCGAGTTGCGTTTCCGTGAGGAGGAGTTGCGCGTCAACGAGCGCATCCCGGTCAACCCGGTGATCCTGGGGATGCGCCGCGCCGTGGATGAGTTGGCCGCGCTCGCCGCGCTGGCACACGAGGTCGAGCGCCCCGCCGTGGCCCTCCAGGATGGCACGCTGGTCCTCTGGGGCCTGAGCGGCCAGGACGCGGCGGTGCGCGACTGGGTGCTGACCGATTATCTGGCCGCGTTCGATGATCTCCGCGAGCGCGGCATCCCGGTCGCCTCCTACATCAGCTATCCGGGGGGCGACGAGGTCGCCGACGCGCTCCGCGTCGCCTGCTGCGACTACCCGGCGCGCGGCCTGGCGATCAACTGCGACGCCTGCCAGGCGGAGCGCGCGACCCCCGCCTGCGCCGTCATCCCCGCGATCGCCGACCGGCACCTCTTCGAGCACGTCGCCAACCTGCAACCGGGGGAACGCTCGGACGTTTTCCGCAGCCTGTCCAAGATCCTGCCCCATTACCGCGAGCACACGATCGCCTTCTTCTACCTCAACGCCGGCACGGAGATCGCGCGCGTCGAGATCCCGGCCTGGGTCGCGGACAATCCGGCGCAGCTCGAACTCGTCCACGCTGTCATCTTCGACCAGTGCCAGCGCGGGCGCGGCTACCCTTCCGTCCTCCAGGAAGCTCACGAACAGGCCGTGATCGGCGCGGACGAGCGGCGCGTCGTGGAACAGCTCGTCGAAGAAGCCCTCGCCCGCCTCGGGATCGTCATGCTCCGCAGCGCCAAGGATGCGAGTAAGCGTGGCCGGTTTGTCTGAGGCGGGCGGTTTAGTAGTCAGTAGGCAGTAGTCAGAGGGGCGAAGGGCTGTGAGTGGGCGAAGTTACCGCGAACTCACCGCCTGGCAGCGGGCGATGGACTTTGCCGAAAATGTCTACGTCATTACACGCACTTGGCCGAGAGAAGAATTATACGGATTGACCGGGCAGCTGCGGCGTGCGGCAGCGTCAGTCCCTTCTAACATCGCCGAAGGACAGGGCCGAGAGAGCGACAAAGATTTCCTGCGCTTCCTGGCGATCGCGAAAGGCTCGCTGCATGAGGCCGAAACACAGATCATGTTGGGCGAGCGATTAGACTACCACCGAACGGAGACAACGCACGCGCTGCTGCAACAGTCAGCCGAGGTGGGTCGCCTCCTAAATGGCCTGATGAAAAGCCTCCGCACGCGCATCGCCCGTAGCCACTGCCTACTGACTACTGATCACTGACTACTCAGAGGCGCTATGCGAATCGGCGAGATCATCGAAACAAGCACGATCGGCTTCTGGGCGGAGAGCGAAGCGCTGCACGCGCTGCCGCCGCTCGGCTCGCTGGTGGAGGTCAGCACGCCGGAAGGGGGCACACTGGTCGGCGTGGTCGCGTTCGGCCAGACGACCGGCATCGACGAGGGGCGACGCGCGGTGCGACGCGGCGATGCCGACACCTTCGATGGCGCGATCTACGATCGGCACCCCGAACTGCTGCGGATCCTGCGGACGACCTTTCGGGTGGTGACGATCGGCTACCGCGACACGCGCGGCACGATCCGCCACCATCTGCCGCCCCTGCCACCCCCCCTGCACTACTCCGTCTCGCGCTGCGACGAGGCGATGACGCGCGCGTTCACCACCGACCCTCGTTATTTCCCGCTGCTCCTGGCGGGCGAGGGGGAGGTCGCGCCGGAACAACTGCTAGAGGCGCACATCCGCACCGTCACCGCCGACCGTGGGGGCGACGAGGGCTGGCGCGCGGGGGCTGGGCGCCAGATCGCCCGGCTGCTGAAGCGCGACTACGACCGCTTGCTGACCGTGTTGGAGGCGATCGATCCCGGCCACGATCTGCCGCCGACGAAGCCACTGGCGCGCGTCGGTGCGGCGGGCCACACGAACGGTAGCAACGGCGCGAATGGCGCGAACGGGGTAAGCGAGCGCAACGGCACCTATCGGGCGAGTGGCCCGCAGATCCAGCCGATCCGGCCCGGCAACGGCTTTCGCGGGACCGATGCGCTCGACGATGTGCCGTTCGAGGACGACGATGACGACGTCCCCTTCTAGCGTGGACCGCGCGCGGGCGGCCCCGCGCTCTGCTACGCTGTTGGCTGGCGGGGGCGCTGTTCGCCCCCGCCGGATTGTGGGACAGGAAGGGGGACCGGGATGATCTACGAATTACGGGTCTATACGCCGCAGCCGGGCAAGCTGGACGCGCTCCAGGCGCGCTTCCGCGACCACACACGCCGCATCTTCGCGCGGAACGGCATCGAGTCGGTCGGCTACTGGGTGCAGGTGTCGCCCGAGGCGGGCGCGGGCGACCTCCTCTACATCGTCGCCCACGCCGACAAGGCGGCGGCGGACAAGAATTGGGTGGCGTTCCGCGCCGACGAGGAGTGGATCGCGCGGAAGGCCGAGAGCGAGATGGACGGCCCGCTAGTGGCGACGATCACGAGCCAATATCTGGAGCCGACCGATTTCTCGGCGCTGCGCTAGGACTGGGACGAAAGGGCGGGGGACGATGGCGCAGCAACTCGGCGTGGTGACCGGCGGCAGTTTCAACGATGGACTCACGGTGCGCCTCGACGCCGCCCAGTCGACCGAGGCGATCCAGGTCGGCAACTTCGTGGTGATCGAGGGCGAGGACAATCGTTACTTCAGCACGATCGCCGATCTCGAACTCCGCCTCACCGATCAGGCGCTCGCCTCCGATCCCCCGCCCGCCACCTCCCCGTTCCTGCGCGCGGCGTTGGCCGGGGTCCACACCTACGCCGTGGCCCAGGTCAAGCCGAGCCTGATGCTGGCCGACAAGGATGATCTGACCGGCGGCGGGCCGAAGCCGGTGCGGACGATCCCGATGCACTTCGCCACCCTGCGTGAGGCGGGCGGCGAGGACTTCGCGGTCGTCTTCGGCGAGGAGGACGCCGAGGGGACGAAGTTCGCCCTCGGCACGCCGCTCACGATGGACCAGCCGATCCCGCTCGACCTGAAGCGGCTGGTGGAGCGGAGCAACGGGGTCTTCGGGCAATCCGGCACCGGCAAGAGCGTCCTGACGCGCCTCCTCCTCTGCGGCGTGATCAAGGCGGGGCTCGCCTCCGCGCTGATCTTCGACATGCACTCGGAGTACGCCTGGCAGAAGGAGGGGGAGGGCGGCGCGCAACTGCGCGGCCTGCGCGATCTCTTCGGCTCGAAGATCGGCGTCTACTCGCTCGACGAGCGCGACGCGGCGCGGCAGCCGCTCGACGCCACGTTCAAGATCGGGATGAATCAGATCGAGCCGGGGGACATCGAACTACTGGCGGACGAGTTGAACCTGACCGCCACCTTCGCCGCGACGGCGCACAGCCTCCACACGCGCTACGGGGAGCGCTGGTTGGCGGCGCTGCTGGAGATGGACGCCGATGAGTTGAAGGAGTTCTGCGCGAGCAGCGGCGCGAACGAGATGGCGGTCGGCTCGCTGAAGCAGAAGCTCGGGCTGCTCCAGAAGCTCCCCTACATCGTGCCGCACCTCACCGACAGCGCGATCGGTGATCTGCTGAATCGGTTGCGGCGCAAGGAGCATGTCGTCCTCCAGTTCGGCCAGCACAGCCGCCTGCTCGATTACATGCTCGTCGCCAACATCATCACCCGCCGCATCCACGGGGCCTACACCGAGCAGGTGTTGCGGTACGACGGCTCGCGTGACGTGGCGGACAAGCCGCACCCGCTGATGATCGTCCTCGAAGAGGCGCACAAATTCCTGGCCCCCTCGGTGGCGCGGCAGACGATCTTCGGCACCATCGCGCGGGAGATGCGGAAGTACAGCGTCACGCTGCTGGTCGTCGATCAGCGCCCGAGCGGCATCGATAGCGAGGTGCTATCGCAGCTGGGAACGAAGATCACCGGGCTGCTGACCGAAGAACATGACATCGACGCCGTCCTGACCGGGATCGCCGGGCGCTCGCACTGGCGCGGGGTGCTGGCGAGCCTGGAGACGAAGCAGCAATGCCTCGTCCTGGGCCACGCGATCCCGATGCCGATGATGCTCCGCACCCGCGCCTACGACGCCGAATTCTTCGCCAAGATGGGCGGTCGCGCCACGCCACGCACCCTCCACGAGGTCAAGGCGCGCGGCCGGGCGGCGGTCGCCGATCTCTTCGACGAAGGCTGAGTAGCTCCATCGCAAAACGGCGCGATGGTCGTCTCGCGCCCCCCGACAGCGCCGCGAGCGACGATCACGCTCGCGCGGCCTCAGTCCTGCGGCCAACCAGGGCTAAGGCGCGCGTAATCCTCGGGGATGATCGCGAAGACGAGCGTGTCGCGCGGCTGCCCGGCGGGATCGAGCGCGTCGTTGCGGAGGCGCGCTTCGAGCGGGAAGCCGAGCCGTTCCGGGACGTGCTTACTGCGGGCGTTGCGGGCGTCGCAGCGGATCTCCAGACGTTGCGCGCCCAACTCCTCGAACGTGAGGCGCGCCAACAGGCGCACCGCCTCGCTGACATAGCCGTGACCGGTCGCCGTGCCGCGCAGCCAGTAGCCGATCTCGAAGGTGCGCGCCAGCCAGTCGGGGCGGAGACCGACGCCGCCGAGATATGCCTCGTCGCGCACATCGAAGATAGCGAGGTCGAGGTTGCTCCGCAGCAAATAGCCCGCTGCCGCGCGCGTACAGAAGTCGCGCGTGTCGTCCACGTCGCGGTGTGCGTGGACCCACGGCAGCCACGGACCGAGTAGTGCGCGCGACTCGTCGATCGCGGCGAAGACCGCCGCCGCATCGTCCGGGCGATAGGGCCGGATCACGAGCCGCGTCGAGCGCAACTCGTCGGGGAGCGGGATCAGCGTCGGGTGACGTTCCGCCGACATGGGGTACTCCTCTGTGCTACAGCGAGCGCGGCGCAAGGCCAACCTGTGGCGCGGGATTGTACCAGCTACCGCACGCAACGGGTCGGGGGCGACCGAACGGTTCGGTCGCCCCCGACCCGTCCCATGCACTCGTGCTGCGCCGCCTAGTTACGGCGTGGTCGCGAAGCGGCTGCGGAGCGCCTGGTCGAGCACGGCGGCGTATCAACCGCGTGAGGCAGCGGTGTTCCAATCGTCCCAATTGGCATTCGCCGGGCGATCGGGCAACGACCCGGCGTGGCGCACGAAGGTGACGATGTCCAGGCGGTGACCGGAGGCGACCGGCACATTCGGGTAGATGGTCGGATCATCGGCGGTCGCCGCGACCCAATCCCTGGATAGTGCGGATGAACGCGCTGGTGTTGATGCAGCCATTGGTGGTCGGCGCATCCAGCGTGACAGCCGGGATCACCGAGTTGACCGGGCTACCGTTGGCATTGTTCCCGTTGCCGTCGAAGGTGCCGATGTTGAAGTCGTTGTCGTTCGCGATTGCGAACGTGGTGCAGTTGACGAGCGCCACGCCCTCGACTTTGCCCGGCACGCCGCCGAGCGCCGCGCGGTAGCGGTACGGCACCGCCTCCACGAACAGGAGGTTGTCCCGCGCCGTCCCCCCGACATGGCCGACCCGCCCCCGCAGCAGGGGCGCGATTCGCACCCACCGGTCGTCCCGCAACCCGTATCGTCGCGTCGCCCTCGCCCACCTCGCGCTCCCATTCGCCTCACCAGGCAACTTTACCATAACTAAGGGCACGCCCTAGTGAGCGATAAGTGTTGCAGAAGCCGCGTACTCCCCGCGAAAAGGTAGCGAATGAAGGTTAGCCACAGGCTAAGTCGCCGTTAGTTGCCTGTTAAATATCCATCAATCGATCAGGAAGCCAGGCGAGGAAGAAGCGAGAGGACGAGATGGTGAAACAACCGGGCCGTGCGCGGCGCAGTGGTCCGCTGCGCTGTCCACAGCCCCGTACCAGGGAAGTTGCAACTGGCGAGACGGGAAACGTGAGCGCACCGGTCAGGATTCGCGGCCCGTATACTCCGCGCTCAGCAGATAGATCCACTCATTCGCCATCGCGCGCGCGGTGATCCGCCAGCCTGCCGCCTCGATCTCCGACGCGGCGGTGTCGGGCGCGATCCGGTGTGCGAGGGGCGGCCCCCCACCCGGATTCTGGCGCACGTCCCAATCGAACAGGGCGAGCCAGCTGCCGGGACGCACCAGCGTGGCGAGATGCCGCATATACTCGACACGATCGGGGAACTCGTGATAGACCAAGCCCATGAACGCGCCATCGAGGCTGGCGGGCGCGAGGGCGAGCGCCGACTCATCCGCCAATATGGTGCGAATGTTGCCGAGCCCGGCCTCCGTCGCGCGCTCCGTCACCATCGCGAGCATCTGCGGGGCGACATCGACGGCGTAGACCATCCCTTGCGGGACGCGCGCGGCGAGCGGCAGGGTGAAGAAGCCGGGGCCACAGCCAAGATCCGCGACCGTATCGGCGGGGCGGAGGGGGAGGCGATCGAGGATGGAGTCGGGCGGCATGGTCCGGTAGCGGTCCTCGCTGAGGAGCCGGTGGCGGTTGGCGGGGTCGAATAGGTGCGGCATGGCGCTCCCCTCCTGCATGAAGTCACGAAGCCGCCGCACCGGATCCAGGCAGACCGCGACGACCACCGCCATTGTAGCAAGGGCCACACCCTTGCGACCGCTCCCGCCGTCGGCTACGATCGCCGCTGGCGCGTGTCGCCGGGGCGCGGTGCGGTGAACGAGGGATGAGGGCGATGGCTGACCGCGCGGCACTGATCTACGGGGAAGCCTATCAGGCGTACCGCTTCGGCGACGGCCACCCCTTCGACCCTTTGCGGCTGCGCCTCACCCTCGATCTCATGGCCGACTGCGGCCTGCTCGCGCCGCCGCACCATATCCTGCCGCCGCGTCGCGCGACGGACGCGGAGATCGCCACCGTCCACAACCTGGCCTTCATCGAGGCGGTGCGGGCGGCAAGCGTGGGCGCGCTACCGCCGGGTGTGGCGTCCCGCTTCGGCCTCGGCACGGACGATGTGCCGATCTTCCCCGGTATGCACGACGCAACCGCGACGATCGTGGGTGGTTCGCTCCTCGCCGCCGATCTGGTGATGAACGGCGATGTGGATCATGCCTTCAACATCGGCGGCGGCTTGCACCACGCGATGCGAAGCCTCGCGGCGGGCTTCTGCGTCTACAACGACGCCGCGATCGCCTGTCAGCACCTCGTCAGTCGTTACGGCGCGCGCGTCCTCTACATCGACAACGATGCCCACCACGGCGACGGGGTACAGGAACTCTTCTACGATTCGCCCGACGTGTTGACCCTCTCGCTCCACGAGACGGGGCGCTACCTCTTCCCCGGCACCGGCACGGTCCACGAGCGCGGGCGCGGCGCGGGGCACGGCTACGCGGTCAACGTGCCGCTCGACGCCTTCACCGACGACGACTCCTGGACCGACGGCCTCACACGACTCGTCCCGGCGATCGCGCACGCGTTCCGCCCCGATGTGATCGTCTTCCAGAACGGTTGTGATGGGCACTTCCTCGATCCGCTGACCGATCTCCATGCCACCACCCGCACGCTGGAGCACGCCACCGCAACGGTCCATGCGCTGGCCCACGAACTCTGTGGCGGGCGACTGATCGCGCTCGGCGGCGGCGGCTACGACATCTGGCGGGTGGTGCCGCGCGCGTGGACGCTCGTCTGGGCCGCGCTCAGCGATCAGGCAGTACCGGACGCGGTGCCACAAGGGTGGCTCGACCGCTGGCAACCGCTGGCCCCGGTGGCCCTGCCCCACACCATGCGCGACGCCCCGGACGCCTGCATGCCGATCCCGCGCGTCCGCGAGGTCGCGGCCAACAATGCCGCGACCTACGATCTCGTCTGGGCATCGGCGTTGCCACTACTGAGGCGGGATTAGACCCTCGCCCGGCTTGCATTCGCAGGCCAACCCTCTCCCGAAATAGGAGCGGAGCGTGCCGAGTGACGCTGCGGCGTGGGATACGATCAGCCCAGCTCGCGCAGGAGGGCTTCACCGGTACGTGCGGCACCCGCCATCTCTCACGAGTGCGGCGGCGCTGCCTATACCCTCACCCCGGCGCTCCGCGCCACCCGCCACCCGGAGGGCACCCGCCCATCCGAGGAGAGGGGGACGCTGTATACGCAAGGGCAACCCTTATCCCGACCCATCCGGTCAGCAGGCATACCCGGCGGGGGGCCTACTCCTTACCCCCATACCACAACAGAGAACGGCGACCGGGAAGGCTCCCGGTCGCCGCATAGATTATCAGTTATGTCGACTTCTAGCTCGCGCGCTCGGTCCCTTCGACCGTGCCGCCGCCGAGGACGATCGTCCGGTCGAACGCATCGTAGAAGACGACCGCCTGGCCGGGCGCGACCGAGCGCGGCGGCTCCGCGAACTCGACGCGCGCGGTGTCCGGCCCGGTGGGGATCAGCGTGCCGGGATGCTCCTGCCCCCGATAGCGCAGGACGGCGGTGATCGGCGTCGGCCCGGTGAGCGGCACCGCCCCGACATAGTTGACGTTGCTGGCCCGCAAGGCGACGAAGCCGAGCTGCTGCTGCGTTCCGACGACGAGGCGGTTGTTCGGCACGTCGAGTTCCATCACGAAGAGCGGTTCGGGCACGGCGAGGCCGAGGCCGCGCCGTTGGCCCACCGTGTAGTGGATCAGCCCGCGATGCTCGCCGAGGACGTGCCCCGCCAGATCGACGATCGGCCCGGCCTTCGCCGCACCGGGGCGCCGCGAGAGGACAAACGCGGCATAATCACCGGTCGGGACGAAGCAGATGTCCTGGCTCTCCGCCTTGCGCGCCACCGGCAGGTCGTATTGCCGCGCGAGGGCGCGGACCTCCGGTTTGGTGAGCGCGCCGACCGGGAAGAGGACGCGTCCCAACTGCTCCTGCGTCAGCGTGTAGAGGACGTAGGACTGGTCCTTGCGCTCATCGTGGGCGCGGCGCAGGCGGAAGCTGCCATCCTCGGCGCGCCCGGTGCGCGCGTAGTGGCCGGTCGCCAGCGCCACCGCGCCGAGCGCCTTCGCCCGCGCGAGCAGGAAGCCGAACTTCGGCTTGCGGTTGCATTCCAGGCAAGGATTTGGCGTGCGTCCGGCAAGATAGGCGTCCACGAACGGATCGATCACCGCGCCGACGAACTCCCGCTCCATGTTGAGCGGATAGAACGGGATACCGAGCCGCTGACAGACGGCGCGCGCGTCCTCCATGTCGTCGATCGAGCAGCACTGGCTGTGCCCCTCTTCTGGGGTGAAGAGGCGCATATTGATCCCGATCGTACGGTAGCCCGCCTCCTTCATCAGCAGGGCCGTGACGCCGCTATCGACGCCGCCGCTCATGGCGACCACCGCCAGCCGCCCGCGACCGGGTGGCAATCCTGCCCGTTCCAGCGCCCCGGCGAGGTCGATCTGGACCTCCTCATCGAGCGGCACCGGCGCGTTCAGCGCGCAGGCGATCTCCATCCCCTCGCGCCCATGCGGCGCGGGCGCGGCGGGGAAGATCGGCAAGGATCGAGACTTCGTCGCAGTCATCAGCTTGGCATACCTTCGCGACAGCATTCAATCGAATCGCCGTTAATTCTCCCACGATCGGCGGGCGGGTGCCATCATCCAGCGCGTAACCGCCTGGAACGGCGATCGCACCGGCAAAGAGCACGGCGACAAGGCCACACTTCGCGGGAGCGCAGGGAGCCAGGGAGGAGGCGTGCTAACTCGCGGCGGCGGGGACGAACGCGAAGGGGATCTCGACTTCGTGCAGGCGGTTGGGGTCGGGGGAGTTGCGCGCGAGTTCCTGCGTGTTCGTGCGCTCGAACTCGTCCACGAGATCGCGCAGGGTGCGGAGCTGGGCGGGCGAGGGGTCCTCGTCGAAGACGGCCATCGTGACCGTCATACGCGCGTGGACGAAGTAGAGCACCTGCCCCTCGGCGAGCTGTGTCTTGTGGACCTGTGCCCCGAAGACCTCCTCGGAGAGGCTGTTGAATGCGGAGAGGATGCCGGTGACCAGGGCATCATCGAGGTGGAAGGTGCCGTAGGTGAACAAAGGGATACCGCTGCGCGCAGAGATCGCCAGCGTCTGCAACGGCACCTGGGCGTAGACATCGGTCGGGACATCGCGCCAGGTGCGCCCGTCCGGCTCCGCGACCGCGAGGCGGCGCGCACCCAGGACCGCGATCTCCGTCGCCAGTTCGCGCAGCTGAGAATCCAGCTGGCGCGAGTTCTCCCCCCAGCGCCGTTCGCTCATCTCCCCGAGTTCGAGGAGGCGATTCAGGTGGGCGCGGCGCGCGCTGGTCTTGTCGAACTCCTCCTGCAATTCCGCCAGGGAACGCCCGCGCTGCCGCTCGCTCGCGGCGACCGAGTCGGCGGCGCGCACGCGGGCCAGGCGTTCGTCGCGCTGGCGCACCACCGCTGCCTTGTAATCCCGCTCGGTCGGCTCGATCTCCGGCGGGGCCTGATCGTCGTGGCGACGGCCCGGCACGTAACGCCGCCGGTCGACCCCACGATAGTTCGGCCAATCGGCGTGGAGAAAGGCGTGGACATCGGCGGTCAGGCCGGTGCTGGCGAGCAGCAAGCCGACGAATTGCAGGCCCCAGGTGAAGACGAGCACGCCGAGGATCCAGAGTCCGCTCAATCCGGCGAGCGCATCCAGGCCCGGCGAGCCGACGAGCACCAGCAGGCTCATGTGGCGCGCGAAGTTGAGCAGCGTTTCGTTGGAGCGCCCGATGGCGGGATCGAGGAGGGGGAGGGCCAAAACCGGCGCGATCATCAGCACACGCAGGAGATGGATCGCGAGCGCGCGGCGCGCATGGCGCACCACGAACGGGTTGTCCGGCTGTGCCAGCGGGACCAGCGCGCCGGTCAATCCGATATAGCTGAGCACGGCGAGGAGCCGTCCCACCCTGTCCCCCATTTGTCGCACATCACACCGGCGCGTACCCGCACGGGTGCGCTCATCCCAGGATAGCCAGGGGAGCGCATCGGAACAAGCGGTAATCGGTACCGATGGACATCGCCAGTATGGCTAATAGACCGGTACAACGTGCGGACAATGGGTACGCATAGCCGCTGCCCCCGGTGGGGCAATGCTCCGTTCGGAGCGCCTAACACACACGCGCTATGCTCGTTACGGCGTCCCGCCGAGGCCCTTTATCGCCGGTCTTGCACCCACCGCGAGCGGAGTTATCCACAACGTATCCCCAGGAAGCATCCCTGAAAAAGCCTTACCCACACGTTATCCACAGCGTTTTCCAATGAGTTGCCCACAAGTTATCCACATACACCGCGCCGCGTGATCTGGCCCATTTGTGCCAGCGCGGAAACTTTGGAACGAGTGTTGCATCGCAGCACCGCAGGGCGGGGCATCCCTGCGGTGTAATCGCCTGGTGACATCGGACAAGATGGCAAGAAGAGTGAGGAACGGATGGCAGAGAAATCGCTGCGAGGGGTGTTGCTGGACCTTGACGGCACCCTGATCGAAAGCAACGATGCCCACGCCCACGCCTGGGTTACCGCACTGGCAAGCGAGGGCTTCGATATCCCCTTCGCGCGGGTGCGCCGCCTGATCGGCATGGGGAGCGATAAACTCCTCCCCGAGGTGGCGCAGGTGGAGAAAGATTCGCCACAGGGGGAGCGGCTCAGCGAAGCCTGGGAGCGGATCTTCACACGGGACTATCGGTCGCACCTTCGCCCCTTCCCGCAGGTGCGGGCATTCGTGACCCGCCTGCGCGACGTCGGGCTGAAGGTCGCGATCGCCAGTTCGTCGCAGGCGGCGCAACTCGACGCGCTGCTGAAGGTAGTCGATGTAGCCGACCTGCTCGACGATACGACGTCATCGGACGACGCGGCGCAGAGCAAGCCAGCCCCCGACATCATCGGCGCGGCATTGCACAAGATCGGCCTGGAGGCGGCGGAGACGTTGCTCGTCGGCGACACCCCCTACGACATCGAGGCGGCCCGGAAGCTCGGAGTGCGGACGATCGCCGTACGCTGCGGCGGCTTCTCGGACGCCGATCTCGCCGGGGCGCTCGCGATCTACGACGATCCGGCGGATCTGCTCGCGCGGTTCGGCACCTCGCCACTCGCCGGTTCGTGAGTCCAGCCGCCCGACGATGGTTGCGCTCCGCCCCGCCCTGCGCCATGATGCGCCCCTCGGGGTTGAATGTCGGCGTGCGCCGGCACCAGGTGGTGGGGGCAGGATGGCAGAGGTGCTAACAGGGCCACGCGCGCGGATCGCGGCGGTCGAGGCGTTCGTACTGGTCGGGGACAAGGATTATGTCGCCGAGGCGGGACTGCGAATGGCGACCGGCGAGACCCCGCGCCCGCGCCGCGCCCTGGCGGATGTCGGCGACCTCCATATCTGCGCCTACCCGCCGCAGGCGCAGACCTGCCTCGTGAAGATCACCGCCGACGACGGGACGTTCGGCTGGGGGGAGGCGCACGCGCCGCTCGGCCCGCGCGCGACGGCGGCGGTGGTGACCGATGTGCTGCGCCCGCTCCTGCTCGGGGCCGATCCGCTGGCGATCGAACCCCTCTGGGAGCGGATGTACGGCTCGATGCGGCTGCGCGGTCACAGCACCGGCTATCAACTGGAGGCGATCTCCGGCGTGGACATCGCCCTCTGGGATCTCGCGGGCAAGCTGCTGGGAATGCCGGTCTACCGCCTGCTCGGCGGCCCCTTCCGCACCGTCCTCCCCGCCTACGCTTCCGGCGTCCCCGGCGCGACGATCGCGGAGCGGGTCGCGGCGGCGCAGCGCTTCGTGGCCGAGGGCTACACGGCGATGAAGCTCTCGCTCGGGCGCGGCGACATCGACAGCGATCTGGCGACCGCCACCGCCGTCGCGGAGGCGATCCGGGGCGAGGCCGATCTGCTGATCGACGCGCACGGGGCCTACACCGCCGATAACGCCCTCTACGTCGGGCGGCGGCTGCAAGAACTGGGCGTCTACTGGCTCGAAGACCCGCTGGCACCGGAGGACGTGGCGGGCTACGCGCACCTCACCGCCGCGCTCGACATGGCGATCGCCGCCGGGGAGACGGAGTGTACCCGCTGGCAATTCGAGGAACGCCTGGCGCGGCGCGCGGTGGACGTGATCCTGCCGGACATCTGCCGGGCGGGCGGGATCAGCGAGGGGCGGCGGATCGCGACGGTCGCCAGCCTGCACGCGACGAAGTGGGCGGCGCACGTCAGCATGGGCTCGTCGATCCACGTCGCGGCGGCGGCGCACCTCGCCGCCGCCAGCGCCAACTTCCTGATCTTCGAGTTCTCCAGCACCCCCAATCCGATCGGCGAGCGCCTGCTGACCGCCCCGCTCCACCCCGAAGGGGGCTTCATCAGCGTGCCGGATGGTCCCGGCCTGGGCGTCACCTTCGATGAGGAACGGCTACGAGCGCACATCCTCGACTGAGCCGCACCCATAGTGCACGCTCGGGTTACCGTAGATGGCAGGGCCGCGTGATATCGTCCGTATGTTGCTCGATGCCGTACTCCCACCGCTCCCACCTGAGCTTAATACGCGCCAGCGGGCGAACATTCTCGCGCACCCAGAATGCCCGCTCGCGGCAGGCCCGACCGCTCCTCGCCACAATCAGATCGCGATCGACCTGATCCGCGGCCATGAGGCGTCCCCGCACGTCCGGGGAGCGCGCGTATAGTGGCGAACATCCCGTAGCGCCACGGAGGCTATACCCAGGGCCATTCAATAGCTGATCGTGGGAGTCGGATCATGATGTCTTCTACTTCCCGGCGAACGCGCCGACCGCCACGCTGGTGGATCAGGCGGCGCTGATCGCTATCCATGCTTGCCTGGCCTGGCCCCGCAGCGCCTACGATCTGCTCGTGTAGGGCAGACCGTCCTCGCGGATCGATTCTGCGCGCTGCGGCTACCATCTGCCACCGCTATACGGCGGTGGAGCGACAGTAGCGTGAGGGCCAGGGCGCAGGATGCGAGCATCAACGCACATCCTGCCTCCGCGACCGATACACGTGTGGCAAGCGCCCAAAATCATCCACTCGCTGACAGCGTGACTCTTCGAGGGTACGAAAGAGGCGTGACTACGGACGTTCCTGGCGCTGCCTGGCGACATCCCCAGCGGTGCTAGTCAAGCGTCTTTGCCGCCATCTGGCATCACCATCCGAACGTACCGACCACATGGCGGCCTATTTGGGGGATGGTCAGTCTTCAACCGTCGCGATACCCTCTAAGGACCGAGTATGCCGTCGCGGCGGAGCGATTTCTATATAGTTGTAGGCCAGTAGGTTGTACTGCTGGCTCTCACAAGGACGTCCCTGGTCAGGGGCGAAGTTGTCGCGCAAGGAGGTGTCGCAATGTTGCAGTTCGCCGAAGCGCTGGTCGGCCTTTACGCGGTCGAGGAGCGGTCCGAGGGCCAGGGCCTGGTCGAGTACGCGCTGATCATCGCCTTCATCGCCGTCGTCGTCATCGTCGCCATGGTCTTCCTGCGCACCCAGATCAGCAGCCTCTTCTCCAATGTCGGCAACTCCCTCAGCTAAAGTACGGCGGAGCACCGACCCTGGCGACAACGATGGCTACAAAACGAAGCGAGAGGGCCACCCCATCGCGGGATGACCCTCTCGTTTTGCTTGGCTATCACTAGCAAAGCCGCTGGCTGGGCTACAGGGATTCGAACCCCAACTACCTGATTCAGAGTCAGGCGTCCTACCGTTAGACGATAGCCCAACGTCCGACAACAAATATACACATTCGGCGCGCGCGATGCAACCCCCGAATCGCAACGCGCTCACTCCGCCGGGTGCTGCCTATGCCAGTCGGTGCGCGCCTGGTAGGCGCGCGCGACCGCGAGGACATCGTTCTCGCCGCCCGCCCGCCCGAGGATCTGCAATCCGGTCGGCAGGCCGCGCTTGCCGAAGCCGGTCGGGACACTGATCGCCGGGGCACCGATAATGTTCCCCACTTGGGTCAGCCAGTGCCGCCCCGCACGCGGGAAGTAGTCGCTGAAGCGCACATCGAGCGGCGAGGCGACCACCGGCGTCGCCGGGGCGAGGATGCCATCGTAGCGGGCGAGCAGGGCATCCCAGGCGCGGCGGATCTCGCGGCGGATCCGCAGGGCGGTGACGTAATCCTTGGCGGGCATGAAGCGCCAGCCGTACGCCCCGACCCGATCCTCCGGCGCGGTCAATTCCTCGCACTTGCCGCTGGTGACGAACTCCTCGAAGGCACTCATCATCTCGCCATCCAGAATCGCCCCCACCACCGCGCCATACGGGAAGTCCGGCAGTTCGATCTCCTCGATCGTCGCGACCGCGCGAAGCGCCTCGAGCGCCGCGCGCGTGTTGGCCACGATCGCCTCCTGGCTCCCCTCCTCCCACCCTGCCGGGACGGCGAGGCGGAAGCCGCCCGCCCGCTCGCGTTCCGGCACGTAGCGGTAGGGGGCGTCGATGCTCGTCTCGTCGGCGGGGTCGCGCCCGGCGATCACGGCGAGGACGAGGCCACAATCGTCGGCGGTGCGGCACATCGGGCCGAGCTTATCGAGGGTCCAACTGAGCGCCATCGCCCCGTGACGACTGACGCGCCCATAGGTCGGGCGGAGGCCGGAGACGCCGCAGAACGACGAGGGGGTGAGGATCGAGCCGACCGTCTCGGAGCCGATCGCGAACGGGACGACACCCGCCCCCACCGACGAACCGGACCCGCTGGACGACCCGCCGCTCCAGGCGTCCACGTTCCAGGGGTTCAGCCCCGGACCGGTGAACGCGGCGTTCGGCTGGTCGTAGCCCAGCCCCCCGGCCAGCTCCACCATCGCCAGCTTCGCCACCAGGATCGCGCCCGCCTCGCGGAGCCGCGCGATCACCGTCGCGTCATGGGCGAACTGCTGCGCGCGCAGCGGGGCCGCCCCCCAGGAGGTCGGATAGGGCGGCGCGGTGGCGCAGAGATCCTTGGCCCCGTAGGGGATGCCGTGCAGCGGCCCGCGATCGTGCCCCGTGGCGAGTTCGCGTTCGGCCTCGTCCGCCTCGGCCAGCGCCCGCTCGCGGGTGATCGTCGCGACAGCGTTGAGCCGCCGCCCCGGCCCTTCGAGGCGAGCGAGGAAGAACTCGGTTAGCGCGGTCGGGCTCGTCTCCCCCGCACGGAGTTGCCGACCGAGTTCACGGATACTGGCGAAGGCGAGCGAGGCGGCGGGCGCGCTCATCGACCCTCCTCCCACCGCGCGACGAAGCGCGCATCCGGCTCCTGATCGTTCGTCAGGGGGAAGGCGGCCAGCGCGCGAGAATTGGCGAGCATCCGCGTCAACTGTCGGCGCACGTTCTGTCGCCCCGCGTCGTCAAGTCGCGCACCGAATTCCGCCTCCACCGCACGCAGCAACCCTTCCAGGGTCTCGTCAGGATCGCTCGCCGGGTCGTGCGCCACCGTCATCGTCCCCCCCAACTCCCTCGACAGTGCTGCCCGGCACGCGCAGCGCCGGGTCGTGGACAAGAGTCGCCGCTCAATCCTGCTCCGACAGCCCGGGCACCGTCGCCTCATCGATGGCGGCGAGCAAGAGCGGGATGGTCGCATCCGGCGCGGGCGAGGGCGCGCCGAGCAGGTCCAGGAATTCCCGCAAGAAACGCTCGTAGTAGGGGCGCAGTTCCGTGATGAGCAGCGCCCGCTCCTCCTCGTTCACCTGCCGCGTCGGGTCGTGCCGCAGGGCGAGCGCGAGCCTGACGATGTCGCTGCACGCCTCCCGATGCGCCGCGCAATAGGATCGGGCGGCGTCATCGTTCGAGACGACCGCGCCGGTACGCGCGGTGTGGAGGAAGCGCGCCGGGATCAGGCAGAGGCGGGTCAGCGCCCGGCGATCGCTCGTATCCAACTCGGCCGCGCCCGCCAGGAAGCCGTAGCGCGCCGGGTCGCGCACGAAGCGCGGGAGATCCTGCCTGCTGTTCTCCAGCACCGCCGCGCGCGATGGCGGCGTGAGGGACGCGCGCAACTCCTCTCCCGCGATGTAGCGACCGTGCTCGACCAGATCGAGGCGATCGAGCGCCGGGAAACGCCCCGGTAGCTGCACCGCGTCGGCGTCGGCGAAATCCTCGACCGTCCCCCAGAAGAGGGAGAGCCGCCGGGCATAGGCCGGGTGCGCGGCGTCGCAATAGACCGCCACCGCCGCGATCTGCTCCGCATCCTGCGCCACGAGCGGCGCGGCGAGGAGGAGCGCCACCCCGAGATCGCTGACGGCGGGGGCGAAGTCGCCATGCGCCAGACTGCCGAGCAGATAGAGGCCGCGCAGGCGCGCCCCGAAGGCGGCCTCGGCCAGCGCCTGGCAACTGGCGATGACCTCGTTGACCGGCAGATCGAGCGGTTGATGGATACTCATCCTCCTCCTGAGCGCGCGGGCGGGGCGGATCGTGGCTCATATCGCGCGGTCGTCGCGGTATCCTCCTCGGCACCGTAGCGATGCTCGTGCAGCCAGGGACGCCGCTCCGGGAGCCGCGTGGCGCTGAATGGCGCGAGGTCCACCAGACGCGGTTCTCCCGCGACGATCCACTCCGCCATCGCCTGCCCGATCGCCGGGCTCGTCTTGAACGAGGTGCCGCTATCGCCGACGATGCAGAACAAGCCCTCGTATTGCGGCAGATGATCGAGGATCGGGCGACCATCCGGGCTCATCATGATCGATCCGGACCAAATACCACGCATCGGCGTCCCGACCATCGCGGGGATCCGCGCGACCAGGGCGTCGCGGCAGCGCTCGATCTGCGCCGCGTCGACCACTTCGGTGAAGGTGTCGGGATCCACCGCGCCATCGCCGAGTTCCACGCCGATCAGCGTCCCCGCCGCCCCTTCCTGGCGGAGCCAGCTACCCTGGAAAGCGTCGATGATCACCGGGTGGCCGGTCAGATCGGGCGACCGATTGACCCCCGCGCCGATGATCACCACATCCGCTGTCGTCCCGGTCATGGTGCCCTCCCGCTCGCCCCCGATCAACTATCCAGATTGCGGGCTCATCGTACCATATCCGACCAAGCTGCGGTCGTGAAAATGCCGACCCGCACAGACGATCCGGCGCATGATCAATGGGCGTTGGAACCAGACCCGCCCACGCCAGGATCGTCAGAACGTACGCCGAGGGGTTGACAGCGGGTGCTATACTATTAATTGAGTGGATATATCTGTATCGCCTCAACCTCTCCTTTCACCGTTACGGTGACAAACTCACAAGACATCAACTCGAATCGCAGCGACCCTTGTGAAGCCTCGTACGGTGCAGAGTTCCGCGTCCATTATGAGTAGCGTAGTGTATGTCGTGCTCCGCACGAGTGGGCGTGATCATTGCGGTTCGATTTGTGTGCCTGACGACAGTGTTGTCGCCGCTTATGGCACCTAGGGAAGAGCGAGTTAATCAGCTTCATGAGCACTAACATTACCGACAAACAGGCTACCGAGCAAACAATGACCGAGTTAGGCGACGGCGCAGTACCGGCGAAGCGAGCCCCCCGCCGCACGACGCGCCGCCCCGCCGCCGAGGCCACGCCCGAGGCGGTGGTCGCCCCCCCAACAGCAACCGCCCCACCCACGATGGCAGCCCCCATAGAGCAGATTCCGGCCAAGCCCGTCCGACGGCGCACCACGAAGAGCGCCGACAAGACGGTGCCGTCCGTTGCGGCGACGCTCGCCGAGGTGCACGCGGTGCCGCCGACGGCAGCGCCCGCCATGCCGGAGCCTGCGCCGGCACCGGTACCCATCGCCAAGGTGCTTGCCACGCCGATCGTGGTGGCCCCGGCTCCGGCAGAGGTCGTCCAACCGATCGCGGCGAACCCCGTCTCCGCCGAGGTTGCCACGCCGGTCGTGGCCGCCCCGACCCCGGAAGTGGCCCCGCAACCGGCACCGCCGCCGTTCGGACCCGCGCCGATGATCCGGGCGAACGTCACCCCCGAGGCGGGCAGCGCGCAAGCGCCGTCGCCGATGCCGCAGAATCAGCCGTTGCCCCGGCAATTTCGGCAGGGGCCGGGCGGGCGGCAGGGGCATCGCGAGCAAGGGCCGCGCGACTTCGGGCCGCGCAACAACAACGGCCACGAGGGGGGTGCTCGTCAGGGTCAGGGGCCGCGCCAATTCGGCGAGAATGGCTCCGGCGGCGCGCAGGTGCCCTTCAGCGCGCAGCGCCAGAGCCAGATCGAGGCGAATAACCAGCGCCAGATCGAGGCGGCCAACGAGCGGGACCGCGAGGCCCGCGCCCGCGCCAACCACATCCCGGTCGTGGACCTGGAGAACAAGACGGCGGACGAACTGCGCGAGGTCGCGAAGTCGATCGGCATCACCGGCAATCTGCGCGCCAACCGCTACGATCTCGTCAACAAGATCCTCCAGTTCCAGACCGAGCAGATCGGCCAGCATTACGGCGAAGGGGTGTTGGAGATCATCGAGGATGGCTTCGGCTTCCTCCGTGGCGAGCGCCTCCTCCCCGGCCAGGACGATATCTACGTCTCCCAATCGCAGATTCGCCGCTTCGGCCTGCGTACCGGCGATCGCGTCGCCGGGGTGGTCCGCCCGCCGAAGGACAACGAGAAGTTCTTCAGCATGTTGCGCGTCGAGTCGATCAACGGCGTGGACCCGGAGACGGCCCGTCGTCGTCCCGACTTCGAGAAGCTGACGCCGATCTTCCCGCTCGAACTGATCGACCTGGAGACGACGCCGAACGTCCTCTCCACCCGCCTGTTGAACCTCGTCGCCCCGATCGGGCGCGGGCAGCGCGGTCTGATCGTCTCGCCGCCGAAGGCCGGCAAGACGATCCTGCTGAAGTCGATCGCGAACGGGATCACGGCCAACTACGACGATATGCACCTGATGGTCTGCCTGATCGGTGAGCGCCCCGAAGAGGTCACCGACATGCGCCGCTCGGTCGATGGTGAGGTGATCAGCTCCACCTTCGACGAGCCGGTGGAGGACCATACCAAGGTCACGGAGATGGCGCTGGAGCGCGCCAAGCGCCTCGTCGAGGGCGGGCGTGACGTGGTGATCCTGCTCGACTCGATCACCCGTCTCGCGCGTGCTTATAACCTCGCTGTGCCGCCGAGCGGGCGCACCCTCTCCGGCGGTATCGACCCGGTCGCGCTCTACCCGCCGAAGCGCTTCTTCGGTGCGGCGCGCAACATCGAGGGTGGCGGTTCGCTGACGATCATCGCCACCTGCCTGATCGACACCGGCTCCCGTATGGACGACGTGATCTACGAGGAGTTCAAGGGGACCGGGAATATGGAGCTGCACCTCGACCGCAAGCTGGCCGAGCGGCGCATCTACCCGGCGATGGATATCCAGCGTTCCGGTACGCGCCGCGAGGAATTGCTGCTCGACGATCAGTCGTTGAAGCAGGTCTGGACGATGCGGCGCATGGTCTCGATGCTGGGTGGCAGCGAAGGCACCGAGCTGATGCTCAGCCGCCTCGCCAAGACGAAGAACAACCCGGAATTCCTGCTGACGCTCAACAAAGAACTGTAAACGCGGCAGTCGGGCCGCTGACGACAGAGGGGGGACACCGGATGGTGTCCCCCCTCGATATTCATGCCCGCCCGCGCCCCGCGTCACCCCGCCGGGCGACGGGGGAGCACGCTGAGGATGGAGGCTGATGACGCATTACTATCGCCTCGCGCTCGAAACGGGCGCGACCCGCGACGACGACGGCAACCCGGTCACCTGGGCCGCCTGCCCCGATCTCCCCGGTGCCTACGCCGAGGCCGAGGCCGAGGCCGAGGCGGTGGCCGAACTCCGCGCGCTCGCCGTACGAATCGTCGCCGAACACATCCTGCGCGAAGACCCGCTCGACCCGGACATCATCGGCGCGGACGCCCCGCTCGCCGCAGCCCCCGCGGCGCTGCTCGTCACGATCACCGAGGACGACCTCACCACCGTCCGCGAGGCCCCGATGCTGTACGTCGAGGTGCCCGAGCCGTAGGCGAGTGGGCGGAGTGGGCCAGTGGGCCAGTAGAAAAGAACGGCTTGCGGTTAGTGCGCCGAGCCTCTACGACCACTCCACCCACTACTCCGGCACGTAGATCCGCTCGCGCTCCTCGTAGTCGTCCATGTCGTCGCGCATGAAGATGAAGGTTTTGCCCTGCTCATTCGAGGCCGCGCTCGGGTTGCCATCCTTGTCCATGCCGACGATGTTCATGCGGCTGACCCACGGCCCGCCGAGCGCCTTGAGATCGTTCATCGCTTCCCGCAGGGCGGCGTCCACGGTCATGCCCATCTTCATGTAGGTCACGACGCTGTGGGCGGTCGCCGCGCGCATCGCCATCTCGCCGTGCCCGGTGCAAGCCGCCGCGCCGAAGCGGTTGTCGGCGTAGTTGCCGGCGGCGATGATCGGGGAATCGCCGAGACGACCGGGATATTTCCACGACCAACCGCTGGTACTGACGCCGCAGGCGATATTGCCGTGGCAATCCTGGGCGATGAAATTCACGGTGCCGGTCGGGCGCTCCGGGTCGGCGGCGCGCTGCGAGAGGGCCGACATCCGCTCCATGAACCGGACCTCGCCCGGCGTCATCTTCGTGTCGCGCGCCAGCCCTTTCTCCCAGATCGCGCGCGCCTCGTCGGTCAGCAGTTCGCGCTGCGGGAAGCCCATCTCCTTGGCGAAACGCTCCGCCCCCGCCCCGACGATCAGGACGTGCGGCAACTCCTCCATCACCTTGCGCGCGACCTCGATCGGGTGCTCGTAGCCCCGGATCGCGCCGACGCAGCCGGCGGCGAGGGTCTGCCCGTCCATCAGCGAGGCGTCCAACTCGACCTCGCCGATCAGGTTCGGCAGGCCGGAGTAGCCGACGCTGTGATCGTCCGGGTTGCTCTCCACCGGCTTGATCCCCGCGACCACCGCATCGATCGCGCTCCCGCCCGCGCGCAGCACCTCCATCGCCTGGCCGATCCCCACATTCCCGTTACTGCTCGCCACCACGATCACGAGACATTCCTTTCCGATCCCACAATAGCCTGCAACCCAACGACCTATCAGGCGCGTATTATACTGAGATGATACGACGTTGTATGCCGCCGAATCCGCCAGGGGAGCGCCGATGCCACTCGAACTGTTCATCGACGATGTTGTGCAACTCCGCAAGGGCCACCCCTGCGGCAACGATCAGTGGCGCGTCATCCGCCTGGGTGCGGACATCGGGCTGCGCTGTCTCGGCTGCGATCGCAAGATCCTCCTCCCCCGCCGCGAATTGGAGAAGCGCCTGAAGCGCTTCGTCAGTCGCGGCACACCGCCCGCCACCGCGCCGGTCGCGCAAGAAGCATGACGCACGGTGCGCCGGAACTGGCCGACGAGCGCGACCGACCGATCAAAGGGCAGAGCGGCTTCGTCGCCGTCCTGGCGAACGGCGCGTTCCTGCGCCTCTGGATGGCGCAGGGGATCTCGCAGACCTCGCAGCAGACGATCAACTTCACCCTGTTGATTCAGGTGCGCCAGATCGCCGAGCAGGGCGGCCTGATCGGCACCAACACCGCCGTCGCCCTCCTGATCCTCTGCTTCGCCACCCCGCCGATCCTCTTCAGCGCGCTCGCCGGGATCCTGGTCGAGCGCGCGGATAAGCGGCTGATCATGGCCGGGGTCAACGTGGGGCGGGCTTGCTGCATCTTCGGCTACCTCTTCCTCAATCCCGGCTGGCCGGTTCTGAATACGCTCCTCTACATCTACGCCCTCTGCTTCAGCTTCTCCACGATCGGGCAGCTCTTCGGCCCCTCCGAGGGATCGACGATCCCGCGTCTCGTCGCGCGTGACCAGTTGATCAGCGCCAACGCCCTCTTCAGCCTCACCACCATCGGCGCGCAACTCCTCGGATTCGTCACCCTCGGGCCGCTGCTGACGCAGCTCCTCGGGCTGCGGACCGTCTACATCACGGTCGTGATCCTCTACATCTTCTGCATGGGTCTGATCCTCACCCTGCCGCGCAAGGCGACCGCCCGGCGCGCGATCGAGCCGGGGGAACGGCACACGATCGGCGGCGACCTGCGTGAGGTGCTCGGCTATCTGGGGCGCGACCCGCTCCTCCGCAAGGCGATCGCTTACCTGACCATCGCCAATTCCGCCTTGCTGATGATCTTCTCCCTCGCCCCGGAGTTCATCGTGGCGATCCTCGGCCTCCCCGCAAATCGCCTCGCCGCCATCATCACCCCGGCGGGGCTCGGCATGGTCTGCGGCACGATCGCGGTGGGGCGCTTCGGACGGCGGCTCGATCGGGAGAAGATGGTCGATCGCGCCCTGATCGCCGTCAGCGTCTTCCTCCTCCTCTTCGCCATCGTCCCGGCGCTTGTCATCGCCCTCACCGGCGCGCCGAACGGCACCGTCGCCACCCCGGCGGTGCTCGTCGCCATGTTGCTGGCGATCGGGCTCGGCATCGGCAACGCCTTCATCATCGTCCCGAGCCAGACGCTGTTGCAAGAGCGCTCCACCGGTCAGGTGCGCGCGCGCGTCCTCTCCGCCTTCTACACCACATCCAACACCGTCTCGCTGATCCCTACCCTTTTCGCCGGGGTCCTGGGCGACCGTTTCGGGGTGGTGCGGGTATTGGCGGCGATCGCGTTGCTGGCGCTGATCGGCGGATTGCTGGCGGAGCGCGCGCGACGGCGCGGCCCGCGCGTGGCGGTGGCGGTCTAGCCACAAAAGCTCGGCGTGAAAATTGCGGTTCGAGATGGCAGAAGCAACCGATGGCAGAAGGGTGAGGGACCATGAGCGAGGCGACCGAGAATATGGCGGGCGGCATCTTCGTGGTCGAGGACGACGAGCAGATCGCGCTGATGCTGGGCGACCTGTTGGAGGACGAGGGGTATCGGGTACGTTTCGGCAATAACGGGAGCGTGCTTACGACGGCGCTGGCCGCGCCCCCGGAACTCTTCCTGCTCGACGTGATGATGCCCGGTATCGACGGGATCGAGTTCTGTCGCCGCCTGCGCGACTATCCGTCGACAGCGAACACGCCGGTAATCTTCATCACCGCCGCGCCGACGGATATGCTGGCCCAGCGACTGAGCACGATCACCTACGAGGGGTTGATCAACAAACCGTTCGCGCTCGATGATATTTTGCGCGCGGTACGGCAGTACGTCACGCCGAGTTGGGCGTCACGCTGAAGAAGCGCGCTGGATCGATCAGCGGGCGGGGGTGTTGCGGTTATCGCGGTGCGTCTCCATGCGCCAGAAGGCGAGCACCAGGAGAACCACGCCGATACTGATGCACGAATCGGCGACGTTGAAGACGTAGAAGCGCAGTTGATCGTTCAGGCGGAGATCGATGAAATCGACCACGTAGCCGAGCCGCGCGCGGTCGATCACGTTGCCGAGCGCGCCCCCGATGATCAGCGCGAAGGCGAACTGTTGCAGCGGATGGATCGTCTGCAACGAGCGGATCCAGAGCCAAAGCACCGCGCCGATCGCGAAGAGGACCGGCAACCAGACGATCGGTGAGCCCTCGAAGCGGCTGAAAGCCGTCCCCGTGTTGCAGACGTACGAGATACCGGCGTTGTTGCCGATGACCGGCGTGAAGATCGGGCTGCCGCACGGCCCGAAACGCGCCGTGATCCAGGCTTTGACGAGCTGATCCGCGACGATCAGGCAGGCGGCGAGCACCAACACCAGCGGAACCACACGACCGGGTGCTAGCGCAGCATCGGGCCTATCCGCCTGTCGTTCGGTCCCCATATCGCCGCCCGCCGCGACCTCCGCTCCCGTACCGGACGCCATGCCCTACTCCTCATCGATCGCAAGCTATCGCGCGGGCACATCCGGGCCGCGCGCGTGGTGTAGCGGCTGCCGCCGACTCAGATCATCGCCGCGACCTGCGCGGCGAGTTGACCGAGTTCGAACGGCTTATAGAGGATCGGCACCCCTTTTTCATCGAGGACTTCCTCCCAGGGCTGCATCTCGCCGGTCGAAACGGCGGTACACATCAACACCGGGATCTGGCGCGTCTCCGGCGCGGTGGAGAGGAGATAGAGTACCCCTAGTCCGCCGATCTCGGCCATCCGCACGTCAAGGATGATCAGATCGGGGAGGAGGGCGCGGATCGTCGCGAAGGCACGCTCGCCCTGGGAGCATACCTCCACGATATAGCCTTCGTCGGTGAGGAACTCGCGCATCAGTTCCGCGAGCTGCGAGTCATCGTCCACCACGACGATCGTCTTCTGTTGCATCTGGGGGGTACCCGACACCGCCGCTTGCGCCGCCGGGTGCTGCCCGCCACTCATCGTCCCGCCTCTCGTCCTCAGCTATCGCGCCAGCGCACCCTGACGGGGGTGGGCCAGGAAGAACACCACCGCCGCACCACGAGCGGCGTCCAATCGCGCGACCAGCACAAACAGGCGCGCGATGCCGCGACAGCCCTATCGATCACAGGTTTTAATAGCATATCCGGGCGTCGATTGCGACCGTCCCGCGTGGTATCGTATGCTAGACTACCGGCTATATGCGCGTCAGGAAACGGCGAGCGAGCGAACCGTGCCTTCTGACCCGCCGCCACCAACACCAGCGCCACCGCAGGAACCAACGCGCGCCGAGGGTGAAACGTCACGCCAGATCGCGTCAGGAAGGAGAACGCCGGCATGTTCCGGCAGTTACGCGGCAAGATTATCCTCTCGATCGTCTTCGGCGTCCTCGTCATCGCCGCGCTCTCCCTCTTCGCCGATGTGCAGAAGCTGTCGCTCACCCTCCGCGGTTTCGGCTGGTGGCTGGTGCCCCCGATCCTCGGGCTGACCCTCTTCAACTACACGCTCCGCTTCCTGAAATGGCAGTACTATCTGCGCCTGATCAAGGTGCGCGACCTGAGCACGAGCGATAGCTTCGGGATTTTCTTCAGCGCCTTCACGATGGTGATGACCCCCGGCAAGGTGGGAGAGCTGCTGAAGTCGTATCTCCTGCGCCGCACCGTTGGGACGCCGATCGCAAAGTCCGCACCGATTATCCTCGCGGAGCGGATGACCGATGGGATCGCCCTGGTCATCTTGGCCGCCTTGGGACTCGCCAACACGCGCCTCGGCTGGCCGGTGCTGGTCATCACCGTCGTCGGGGCGGTCGCCGCGACCGCGATCATCCAGCACCGCCCCACCGCCGAGCGCCTGCTCACGTTCGGCGAGGGACTCGGCCCGCTCGGCCCGCGCATCCATCACCTCCGCAACTTCTACGAGAGCAGCTACGAACTCCTGCGCCCGCGCCCGTTCGGGATCGCGGTCCTCTGCGGGCTCGTCTCTTGGATGGGCGAGTGCGTAGCCTTCTATCTCGTCCTGATCGGGTTGGGGCTGCCCGGTTCGTTCGCGCTGCTGATCACGGCGACCTCCATCCTGGCGCTCGCCACGCTGATCGGCTCGGTCTCGCTGCTGCCGGGCGGGCTGGGTGTCGCGGACGCCAGCATCGCCTTCCTGCTGACCCTGACGATCGCCGCGCCGCCGATGACCAACGACATCGCGGTGGCTGGGTCGTTGCTGATCCGCTTCGCCACCCTCTGGTTCGGCGTCGCGCTCGGGGCTGTCACGGTGGTCATCTACCGCCGCCTCTTCAGCGGCATGGGCGCGCTCGATACCGAGGACGAACGCGGCAACGACCAGACGATGCGCCCCGCGACCGGGAATTCGACACAGGTGTGATCGGGCCGAGCGATCGGCGATGGATGGGGAGATGATCTCCCGGCAGCCGCGAAGGAGCGCTCCGTGACGACAGGATCAATCGGGAAGGATCGGAACGCGATCATCTGCACAGCCTGTGGCGCGGCCAATCCGCCCGGCAGCCGTTTCTGCGAGCGCTGCGGCACACGCCTGCCGCCGCAGCCGGGCGGCGGCCAGCCGACCCGCGCCATGCCCATGCCCGCCCCAGCGGCAGCGCCCGCGCCGGACCCGGCACCGGCCCGCGAGGCGGCGCAAGAGCCCCCCGCCCACGACGAAGCGCCGAACCCGCCCGCCGCGCCCGACAGCCCGACGGTGACGATCGACCTGGCCCCGATCCGCGAGATCAGGCGCGACGCCCCGACCGAGACCTTCGACCTGCCCCGCGAGGCCCGCCCCGCGAGCGCCGCACCCGCCGCGACGCCGCCCGCCGCGACACCACCCGCCGGGGATCAGCCGACAGAGATCGGTTCCGGTTGGGGCTATCGGAGTTGGACGCCCCCATCGAGCGATGCCGCCGCACCGTCAGGGCAGGGCGACGCGACGCCATCCGCCACACCACCGCGCGAGTCCGCCCCGGCACCGACAACGCTCCCCGCCGAGGCCACCCAGGTCAGCCGTCCCGTAGCGGACACCGGTGCCGCCCCACGGGAGCGCGTATCCGCACCGGAAGAGTCGCCCTTCGCCGCATCCGCTGCCGTGCCGCTCACCTATCCCGCCGGGGGCAATGCGGGCGGCACGGCAGCGGAGCGCCCCGGCCAACCGTACGGCAGCGGGCAGCCCTATGGTGGCGGTGCCGGTGGTGGTGGCACACGCAGCACCGGCCAGCCCATGAATGTGCCGGGCGGCAGTGCCCCCCCGCCCGCTGGCTACATGGCGAATGCGGGGCAATATCCGGCCCCGGCGAACGGTTCCAATAACCGCACCCTCTGGATCATCCTGGGTGTGGTCGGCGGCCTCGTGCTGCTGTGCATCATCATCTGCGTCCTGATCGTCGTCGTCGCCGCCGTCAGCTCGTCCAACACCACCGGCGTGGCGACGAGCGTCGCCACGGCCACGCGTCGGTAACACACCGCACACGTTGTATGACCGTAAAAAGGCCGGGGCTGCGCGCGCAGCCCCGGCCTTTCGTTATTCTGCCCACGCGCTCTGCGGTAATGGGCACCGACGAGCACCTCGCTCAGTGCTTGATGATCCTGACCACGCCGAATCGATCCTGGCCGAGCCGCGTATGGACGAGCCCTTTCACGTAGGGCTTGACCAGCACCGCGTCGGCGGTGCCGTAGACCGGCACCAGCGGCAGATCGGCGAGGAGTTGCTGCTCCGCCTGCTCGAAGCCCGCGCGGCGCTGTGCGCGGTCCTGCGTCGCATTCGCCGTAGCGATCAGCGCGACGAAGGTCTTGCCGCTCGCCGATTGCGGATAGTGGGTCTTCCAATATTCCTGCGTCGGGTTGCCGAAGAAGACGTTATACCAGTCGTTCGGGTCTTCGTAGTCCGAGAACCACGCGCCGAAATACATCCCGAACGCCTGCGTACCGCGCGCCTCGCGCCAGGCGGCATACGCCTTGCGCTCCAATTGCTCGAGGCGGACCGTGACGCCGACATCCTTCAGGTCGGCCTGGATCGCCTGGGCGATCGCCTTCGCGATCGCGGCATCGCTGTGGGTATAGACGATCTCTTCCCCCGCATAGCCAGCCGTCTGGAGCAGTTGACGCGCCTTCGCCTTGTCGCCGCCGGCGGCGACCGCCAACGGTGCTTGCGCCTGATGCCCGAGAATGCCGTCCGGCACCAGCGTCGTCTGCGGGAGATACTGTCCCCCCAGGACGGTCGTGCAGAGATTCTCGCGGTTGAGCGCGTAGTAGACGGCCTGACGGAATTCTTTCTTGCCCACGGGCGACGCGGCGTTGGTCGTATCGAAGACGATGAAGCCGGTGCCGGACGAGGGTACGAGGGTAAGTTCCTTGCTCAGCGTCGCGTCGCCCTTCGCCCGCCGGAAGTTGTCCGCCGAAAGGCCGTTGACCACGTCGAGATCGCCCTTTTCGTAGGCGGGCAGGGCGGCGGTGGCGAGATCCTGATAGAGCATAAGCGTGATCTTCTGGAGGGTCGGCTTGTCGCCGTAATAATTGCTGTCGGCGACGAGGACCATGCGCTGGCCGTGGGTCCACTCCTGGAGCTTATAGGCTCCGGCGGTGACCATGTTACCGGCCTCCACCCAGGTGGCACCATTCTTCTCGATCGTCGCCCGCTGGAGCGGCACGTAGGTCCAGGTTGTGACGAGCGTGAGGAAATAGGGGGCCGGGGCGGCGAGGGTCACGACGAGGGTCGTGTCGCTCGTCGCCTTGACGCCGACACTATTCGGATCGGCTACCTTGCCGCTGTTGTACTCCTGCGCGCCCTTGATCGGGTAGAAGGTCGGCGCGTACTCGGAGGCGGTATCCGGGCTGAGGTTGCGCTTCCAGGTCCACTCGTAGTCCTTCGCCGTCAGCGGCGTGCCATCGGAGAATTGCAGACCGGGGCGCAGGGTGAAGGTATAGGTCAGGCCATCCGGCGAGATCGCATAGCTCGTGGCGTGCGCCGAAGTCGGCGCACCCTGCTGGTTCGCGGCGAGGAGACCATCCCAGCAATTCAGGATGAACTGGACCTCGAAGATCGAGGTCGCCTGCCCCGGATCGGCGTGGACGAGTTCCGTCAGCGGGTAGCGCAACTCCTGGGCGTCGGCCAGCGTCGCGCCCGTCGGCACCGCCCCGCCGAGCAGCGTTCCTTGCGGGGTCGCGACCGCCACGGTATCGGGCGTTGGCGTGCCGGCAACCGGCGACCCGGCGCGCGTCGCCGTGGCCGCGCTCGGCGTCCCGGCGGGGCGGGTGGCCGTCGCGCTGACCGCGACCGCAGCGGTCGGGGAGGAGTTCACGACGGGGACGCCGCTGGTCGGGACGAGCGGGACGGTCGGCGCGGTGGACGGTGCGGTGAACGGTGCGGTGGACGTAGTCGGGGTGGTATCCCCGACGCTGCACGCGATCAGAAAGACGTTGATCGCCGCACCGGAAAAGCCAAGCGTAGCCGCACGCACGACGAAATCACGCCGCGAGATGTGCCCCTGGCGCAAACCGGCGATCAAGCGCTGCGAGTTGAGCCGCCGTTGCTGGTGCTCGATCGATTCCTGATCACTCATGCACCCTCCACTCCTTCATCGCCATTCGTCACGGCTCCTTCATCGCCATTCGTCACGGCGCGCGGCGGGCGTGCGCGCAACGAAGCACCCAACGTCCGCGCCGCGGCGCACGCACCTGTCGTTATCGAGAACGATCGTCACAGGGAATCGGTGCGAACCGCGCGAATCGCGTCATCAAAACCGGCACGCTCCCCCGCTATTCGGGCCGGGAGCCCTACTATGCAGTGAGGAATCGACAGGCGGGCGGTCTATACACCGTGACGCCACGCCGCTATCAGCCGCACAAGGGTAGGCTGCGGCGAGCAGATTTTCAAGCAGCAACGATGCAACAACGGACCACATCGGGGACAAGCAGAAGCGTCAGGGCGCGTGCCGGGGAACGATCTGTCTCGGCACGCGCCCTGGCGCCGCCGCGTCACCGACGAGCGATGATGAAGCCGACGATCGCGAGGACCACCACCACGAGCAGCACGAAAAGCACCAGACCGATCGCCAGGCCGCGCCGCGACCTGGCGGGCGGCGCGATGACCGACCCGGAGGCCGACTGCTGGGCCGGCCAGGAGGCATTGCCCTGCCCGGTCGACGACGTTGCGGGAGGGGTGTACTGCGGCGGCGTGTACTGTGGCGGAGCCGGCGCGGCGGAGAAGGGCGGCGGCGGGGCCGCCGAGTGCGTCGGTGGCGGGGCGGACGATCCGGCAGGCGGTAGCGAGTAGCCCGGCGTGGCCGACGACGCGGCGGCAGACGGGGCCTCCCACATCGGGGCGGGTGTCGGCGCGGGCGTGGGGACGAATGCCGGTGCCTCGCGCGGCGGTGTCTCGCGAGGTGAGGCTTCGCGCTGCGGAGTCGGGACCGGTGCGGCGCTCGCGGCCGCCCCAGGGGATGGCGCGAGGGGCACGGCGCGCGGATCGTCGAGTTCGGTGCGCGTGACGAACTGCGTATGCTCCCGATCGCCGGATTGCGGCTGCGGGAACGTGACCGTCGCCCCCTCGACCGGTTGCAACTGCACCAGGAAGACGGCGCTCATGCCGATCCCGAGGCGGTCGCCGTCCTTCAGCCGCTGCTCGCCGCTGATCGGCACGCCGTTCAGGAGGACGCCGCTCGTACTGTTCTTGTCGACCACCAGGAAATCGTCGCCCGCGCGGCGAATCTCCGCGTGCTTCCGCGAGACGGTCGGGTCTTTGATGACGATCGTGTTCTCATCCCGACGGCCGATCGTCACGAGGTCCACATCGAGGGGATATTCGCGACCGAGGACCGGCCCGCCACTCCCGAGCAGTGCCGCGCGCATGTTGCTCTCCTCTCCCGTACGCCCCTTCGGGGCGTCTCGCCCCAGCGGGCGGTAATGTCTATCTTGTTCGCTCGCACATAGTCTTCGCGACGCGCGAGCGCGCCGCGCCATGAGCACGCCCACACACCCTGTAAACGGCCCCGCCGTCACCGGAATTACTATTATACGGACATGGGACCGCCCTGCACACCGAAGCAGGGCAGGGCACGCGCGATACGGCGCTGAGGGCACCCCACGAGCGGGTGATTCAGGGGGTCGGGGCGTTGCGATAGACCCGAACCACGTTATCGCTGTAGGCCAGCGGCAGGCCGGGCGGGAAGCCGAGGCGCGCGAGATCGTCGCCCGGATAGAGGATCAGCCATTCGGGGCGTTGCCCGAGCGCCGGGCGAGTATAACGTTGTCCGAAGGTCGGGATGATCCGGGTGATCAGCTCGCGGTCCCCGGCGCGCAGCAGCCAGCCGAGGGTCGCCATGTAAGCGTCGGTCCCGCGCGGATCGTTCTCCGAGAGGAAGACCACGGCGCGCGCCGGGATCAGGCGCTGCAACCCGGCGAAACGCTCGTCCGGCTGGAGGACCAGCGCCAGATCGTCGCCGAACTCGCCGCCCGGCTGGAGGGTCACGCCGTAGGACGCATAGCGCGGGGTGAGCGCCGCCCACTCCGCCGAGGTGTACTGCGCGCGGTGGACGATCACGTAGCGGACGCCGAGCGTCTGGAGGATGCCGAGGCCGCGGGCATCGGGGAACGCGCCGAGATCGTCCCGCAGGGCGGTGTGGGCGCGCGGCGCGATGTCGCTGCTGCCATTGATCCGTGTCTGCCAGTGAAAAGTGGACCAGTACTGGCGCAGTTGTTCCCGGTTCAACTCGTTCGCCGGGACGGTCAGCGGCAATTCGAGGACCGGGCCGGGCGGCTGCGCGGCCAGCCAGGCATACACCGGCGGCGGTGGCGGGACCGTCGCCAGACGCAGGGGCGCGTGCCAGTATTCCGCGCCCACCGCCAGCAGCAGCGCCACCACGAGGAGCGCCCGCCCGGCACGACGGAGCGCCTCCCACCGCCCCGCCACCTCGCCCTTGCCGACCCGCTCCAGGATCGCGGCGACCCCGAAGCTGACCAGCCCACCGAGGCCGAGGAGGAAGAGATTGCCGAAACGCTCCGGGGCGCGCATCGCATCGAAGCCAGGGACGAGGTTGAAGATCGCGCGATAGGGCATCCAGCGGGTGACGCCGCTCCCCGGCGCGATGATCTGCGGATAGAGGACCGGGCCGAGGCTCATCGCGGCACCGAAAAGGAACAGGAGCAAGAAGAAGCCGACCAGTGACCGCGTCTGCCCGTCATCGCGCGTCGTCGTGCGGCGACGCGCGAGCAGCACCCCGACCAGCGCCAGCGCCAGCGCCCCGAGCCCCGGATAGAGCCAGATGTCCCCCGGCGCGACCCGCAACGCCCCGCGCGCCAGCCCCGCCACGAGGCCACCGAGCGGGGTGTCCGGCGCGGGGGTGAGGAAGGCGGTGGCGGTGGCGGAATGGAGTTCGTTCTCTTCCAGCCCGCGCGAATAGGCCCAGGTGCCCTTGACCCCCAGGTACGGCAGGAGGACCGGCACGAGCAGCACCTCCGCCAGCACCACGGCGAATGCGAGGTGCGCGAGCGTACCCCACTGCATGAGCCAGCGTCGCCGCCGGACGAGCGCCCAGCCGAGATAGAGGCCGACCAGCAACACCGTCTGGAAGCCGTAATACTGCGCCGAGAGGGCCTGCATGGTGGCGCAGAGGCCGAAGCAGAGGGCACCCCACCAGGTGGGACGCAGCAGCAGCCGATCGAGGAAAATCAGGGCGAGCGGCAGCCAGAACGCGGTGCTGAGGCCGACGTGGCCCAGATGCAGGAAGCGGAAGGGGGCGAAGGCGAACGGGAGCGCCCCGGCGAGCGCCGCGACCCGATTGGCGGTGAGCCGTCGCCCCAGGGCGTACATGGCGAGGCCATTCCCGACGAAAGCCAGGAGCAGGGCGACGTTCACCGCCAGGACGCCATTGTGGGTGAGCGCCGTCACCGGCGCGACGACGAGCGCGACACCCAGGATCAGCTCATCGAAGAGGTAAGTTGTCTCGAAGGGGTAATAGGTGTTCGCATCCAGCAGGGCGCGCGGATCGTGCTGTAACTGCTGGATCGGCCAACTCAGCCGCCAGGCACTATCGAGCGGATCGCCGAGATCGGGCAGGGTGGAACCGGGATGGCGCGCGAGCGGCCAGGTCAGCACGACCGCCAGCAGACAGAGGACGAGGAGCGGCCACAGCTCGCCGAGCCAGCGCAACCGCCCCGAGATGTGCCGCACAGACGGACGCGGCGATTCGCGCGGTACCGGCTGCACCGAGAGCAATGAGGGGTTGATCGGCTCCGCCGTGGTGAACACGTCGGGTCGGGCGCTTTCTTGCTGAGGATCGAAGACTCGCCGCATCATCGCCCCGCCACCGCCTCGCCCTATCGCGCCGTGCGCAGGGCAATTACACCAGTGTGGGGTGCTGCGAACGCTCCCCCAAAGGGGTACCAGGGCGCGGCAGATCGGGCCAGTACGCACGTCCTGGCCGTTGGAAGGCGACGGAAGCAGGGGAAAACCACGCGCAGAGAGGTCCGATGAGGATGCCGATAATTGCCGCAGCGACGGGCGCGCAGCGGTTGATGTTGAGGGGGCAGTGCTGGGGCGCGGGGTCAGGCCGCCAGCTCGAGTTCGCGCAGGCGGGCGGGGGTCAGGAAGATCAGCAGCGCCCCTTCTTCGATTAGGATCAGCTCGTTCTCGACGACCAGATTCACCAGGGAGACGAGGGCTTCATCCTCGCTGATCCCCAGGAGCGCGGCGATCCCGGACGCCGTCTCGGCGCGGCGTCCGGTCGCGAAGAGCTGCTCGATTCGTTCGGTCACACCTGGTTGTTCCATGACGCCCTCCGTGGTGTCCTGCATAGTCAACGTGTGGCGAGCCAGCCGCCGCGCCTCCGTTTACCCCTTAACTGTAGGCCCTATGCAAGGGTCGGGCCATCGGCGGGAAGTCCAGAATCGACCAGGCACGGTCGGGCCATACGAACTCAGACGAATGGGGGATACGCCGCCAGCGCGCCGCACCGACGGGGGCGATCGTCTGCTGCTATCATCCCCACAGTGCAACGAGCGGGAAGGGCGAGGGATGAACGAGACGATACCGATCGGTGGCACCGTCGCCACGGAATTGCGGGTCCGCTACGCCGAGACGGATGCGATGGGCGTGGTCTATTACGCCAACTATCTTGCCTGGTTCGAGTTGGGGCGCACCGGCTGGATTCGCGCGCACGGCTTCACCTACCGCAAGGTGGAGGAGCAGGGGCTGCTGCTGCCGGTCACCCACGCCTCGTGCGATTACCGCCAGAGCGCGCGCTACGATGATCTCGTGCGCGTCGAGACGACGATCACGAAGTTGAGCCGGGCGAGCGTCGCCTTCGGTTACCGCGTCATGCGCGCCGAGCCCGCGCCGGATACGTTACTGGCCGAGGGGCGGACTGAGCACGTCTTCCTGACGCGCGAGGGGCGGATCGCCCGCCTCGACCGCAACTCGCCCTTCTGGATCGCCCTCTCGCAAGGGGCGGCGGGCACCGGTGCGGCGTGAGCGCGGCGATCGCGCGGCTCGCCAACGCCGCCTTCGAGATGCTCTACGGCCCGGCGGTGCCGATCTACGACTGGGTTAGCCGGGTCGGGTTCGCGGGGGAGTGGGCGCGCTGGCAGCGGGTCGCCCTGCGCTACGCCACGAGCGGCCCGACCCTGGAGATCGGCTTCGGCACCGGCGACCTGCTCCCGCTCCTGCTGGCGCACGATCTCGCGCCAGTCGGGCTCGAACGCTCGACACGGATGATCGCCCGCACCCGGCAGAAGCTGCGCCGGGCGGGCGTGCCCGCACCGCCGCTCGTGCACGGCGAAGCGGGGGCGCTCCCCTTCCCCGCCGAGACCTTCGGGTCGATCGTCGCCACCTTCCCCAGCGGCTGGGTCTTCGCGCCGGGGCCGTTGGCCGAGGTCGCGCGAGTGCTGCGGCCCGGTGGGGCGGTGGTCTTCGTGCTCGGCGGCGCGCTGGCACCGCATGGTCTGGGGCGTCGTCTGCGCGGCCTCCTCTACCGGCCCCTCTACGGCACCGATACCGGCACCTTCCCCGCGCCGCCCGCCTCGACGTTGGCGTTGCGATGGGAGACGATCGCAACCGCGCACGGTCGGGCGATCCTGCTGGTCGGCGCGAAAGCAGCAGCATGACCGGGACAGCGCCCGCCGGATCGAGTATCCTCCCGCTGATAGGTGCGCCGTCGCGAGTCGCGATGGCGCGCGCCTGCGTCACCTGAGGATTCGCGCGGCGAGCAGACACGGAGGGGCGAGATTCATGGACATCCGGGTAATCCCGACCGCACTCGATGGTGTGGTGATCGTCGAGACGGCATTCGTCAGGGATGCGCGCGGCTTTTTCATGGAGAGCTACCACCGCGATACGTATGTCCAACACGGCCTCGATGCCGAACTGGTGCAGGACAATCACTCGCGCTCGGCGCGCGGCGTCCTGCGCGGCCTGCACTATCAGGACATGACCGCGCCGATGGTCAAGTTCGTCCGCTGCACCGCTGGGTCACTCCTCGATGTGGCGGTCGATCTTCGGGTCGGCGCACCGACCTTCGGCCAGTCGGTCATGGTCGAGCTGACCGCCGAGAACAAGCGCCAGCTCTGGGTGCCCGCCGGTTTCGCGCACGGCTTCCTAGCGCTCGAAGAGGGGACGGAAATCCAGTACAAGTGCTCCACCTACTACGCCCCGGCCAGCGAGGGGGCGATCGCCTGGAACGATCCCGATCTGGCGATCGACTGGCCGATCGCGGAGCCGACCCTCTCCGCGCGCGACAGCGCCGCGATGAGCCTGAAAGACTACCTGGCGAAGCCTGCGTTCCACTATGCTTGAGCGCGCGCTGCAGATGACGGCGGGGGATCGGCGGCGGGATAGGCGAGCGGGATGGCGGGCACGATGAAGACGACGGAACTCCGTATCGAGCGCCGCACCTTCGAGGGAGAACTGTCGGCCTACTGGGATGCCCATCTGCTACGCCGCCGCAGCAAGCTACTGATCTGGCACGCCGCGCCGCTGACCTCGATCGTCTACCCGCGACGCGGCTTCAGCACGCCCCTCCAGCGGCACCAGCTCGGGTGGGTCTGGCTCGATCGGCGCTTCACCACCGAGGTCGAACTCTCGCCCGGCGGCAATCTGGAGCGCGCCGTCTCCCGGATCTGCCTGCCGCCGAACGCGCGCGGGGAGATCGTCTCGATCGTCGAGCTGGGGCTGACGGTGGCGGTCGAGCCCGGCCCCGTCGTCGCCGTCGATGACGACGAGTTCCAGGAAGCGGCGAACGACTTCGGCTACGATCCGCAACTGCGCGCCAGCGCCTGGTCGGCGGTGGAGGCGGTGCGCGGGATGCTGACGAGCGGTGAGGGGCCGTTCGGGCCGGATCTCGCCAAGATGTATACCCTGGCGCTGAAACAGTACGAGGCGCGGCGCGATTAATCGCGCACCCGGGCGGCGCGTGACCGGTCTCTAAACGGTCGCCAGGAACGAAAGCGGGGCGGGGCCATTGCTGGCCCCGCCCCGCTGCTTGTCTGCGTGTCGATCGCGGCGGTTGCGCGCCTAGAGGCGACGGGCACCGTAATACTTCGGTCCCCAGTAGGAGTCCCAGATGTTGCTGATTACGACGCCGGTGCGCTCGCTCCCGGCATGGATCATCTGTCCACCGCCGATGTAGATGCCGACGTGCGAGAGGCCCGGCTCGTAGGTGTTGACGAAGAAGACCAGATCGCCCGGCTGGAGATCCTTGGAGCCGACCGCTGTACCCGCGCCGATCTGGCCGGTGACGACGTGGCTGAGCTTCGCGCCGAAGGCGAGGTTCGCGACGTAGGCGGTGAAGCCGGAGCAGTCGAAGCCGCTCGGGGAAGAACCGCCCCAGGCATAGGGGTAGCCGAGGTAGCGCATCGCGATGCTCACCATCGCCTGTCCATGACTGCTCGACGCCGGGGCTGCCGCCGCCGCAGGCGCGGCGGGGGCGGGCGTCGGAGCCACCGGGGCCGGTGTCGGGGCGACCGGGGCCGGGTCGGCCGGGGCCGGGGCCGGGGCGGCCACGCTCACCTGCTGCACCGCCGCCACCACCGGGGCGGCGGGAACGGTGGCGGCGACGAGCGACTGTCGCGCGCTCAACCGGGAGTTCGTCCAAGAGAGGTAGCTCGCGGAGGCATAACCGGAGGCACCATCGTAGTCGACCGCATACCAACTATTGCCGACCCCGTCATAGAAGGGGCCATCCTGGATAGCGAGGACGGTATCCGGGGCGGCGTGACCGACGATATCACTATCGAGGTCGTAGCTGGCCCGCAGTCGGAGATCCCAGCCACCGGTATTGCTGACGGCGACGTGCGCCCCCGTTTCCAGTGCGGCGATCACGCGCGGGGCGGTCTGGGTAACATTGCTGGCGGTGACGCTGCCAGAGCCGAGGAAGTCGCCCGCGACGTAGCCGCTATAGCCGTTATAGGTGATCGGGTACCAGGCGAGACCGTCGCTGTTGTGCGGCGAGCCGACCACCTGCACCGGGGTATTCTCCGGGATCAGGGTGACGATCGCGGCGCTGATGCCGGCGCTATCGCGCATCCGCGCGCCGACACCATCGTTGGTGGTGATGACCGAGCCGTAGTTGCCACCGCCACCACTCGCGCCGCCGCCGCTCACGCCGCTGGTCGTCGCCGCCACGATGAAGGGGGCATTCTCAGTGGTGGTGAGGAAGTCGGCGGCGATGTAGCCGATGGTGCCGTTGTAGCTCAGGCCGTACCACAGGCTGCCGTCCAGGCTGGTGAACGGCCCGGCGACGATCGTGACCGTCGCCCCCTCCGGCGCGCTGGTCAGCGCCTCGAAGTCCGTCCCGGTGCCCGCGCGGACCTTCACCATCTCCCCGCCGGTATACGCGACCACCGCCTGTCCACCGGCGGCGAGGCTGGTCGTCGCGCCGGTAGGGACGCCGCCGCCGTTCGTCGTAGCACCGGTGGAGGCGCTGCCGACCGTCGATGCGGCGATATACGGCGCATTCGCGGTGGTGGTGAGGAAGTCGGCGGCGATGTAGCCGATGGTGCCGTTGTAGCTCAGGCCGTACCACAGGCTGCCGTCCAGGCTGGTGAACGGCCCGGCGACGATCGTGACCGTCGCCCCCTCCGGCGCGCTGGTCAGCGCCTCGAAGTCCGTCCCGGTGCCCGCGCGGACCTTCACCATCTCCCCGCCGGTATACGCGACCACGGCATCCGCACCCGGTTCGAGATCGATGTCCGCAAATGCCGGTGGCGCACTCCCCGCGAGGATCGCGGTAATAAGCAGCGCAGCCGCCAATTTTCTGGCGAGCGTTTTCAACAATCCATCCTCCTCATATCACTGGCCGGGCACCCGGTCCACCCGCAGGTTGTCGGGAGATAATGCGGACCTGTCCCCTCCTCGATACACCCGCGCACCTCGTCTCTGGACGAGGCCGCCATTCGTACCCGGGAAACGCGCGGTGATCGGTGCCGATCACGATCGCGGAGAGTAGGCGCGGAGCAGCTCCGCCGCCGCTGGCGGACGGATCGATCCACACCCCGTTTCCGGGCTGACGTTGACAGCTATTCGATTACAAAAAAACCGACACGATCCGGCGGGTTGGCAAGCCGAGAGCGCGACACCGTTCGGCGAGTGGCCGAAAAGGCGCGCACAGTGCGGAAAATGGGACAAATCCACGACAGTGGTTGGCGGCTATCGTGGATAAGCTCGAATTCCGTATCGGGAAGCGATCAGCGCCGCCCGATCCTTGCTCAAGGCACGCGCAGGATAGCATAGGTGTCCGAACATGTCAATCGCTCACGGTGTGACAATCTGTCAAATGGCAGATCTGGTGTCGATCATTGTCAGGCACGCGATCGGGTGGGGTGTACGTATGCCCAACTTTCGCACCAGCGACGGACCGACGCGATGCACACGCTGCGGTACAATAGCGGCCACGGTGATGCGCGGTCGGTGCGACGGCCAAGGCGGACGAAACGGCACGAGGGGATAGCGGGGATGGGACGGCAGACACCCTGGCAAATCGTGGCGACGAGTCCGGGGGCCGAGTGGGAGATCGAGGCGGCGACGGTGGCCGCAGCGGGCGGCTTCGCGACCTTCGCGACCGTCCCTTGCCAGACCGCCGAGGAGTTCATCACGGCGGGCTCGACCGGCGATGGGATCATCGCCGGGAACGAGCCATACATCGATCGTATCCTCGCCGCGAGCACGCGCGTTAAGGTGATCAGTTGCCCGGCGGTCGGCCACGATCAGATCGACGTCGCCGCCGCGAACGCCGCCGGGATCGCCGTCGCCCACGTCCCGGATTATTGCACCGACGAAGTCTCCGACCATGCCCTCGTGCTGGCGCTCCAGCGGCGGGTGCCGTGGCCCAACGCGGCGATCAGGGGGACGGCTAAACGCGAGGACCGGCCTAGGGGGGCGGGCGACCGGCGGCGTTCCATGCCGGTGAGACGCCGGGGCCGACTCGCCCGCTGCGCGATCAGACCCTTGGCATCGTCGGCTTTGGGTGGATCGGGCGGCGTGTCGCCGAGAAGGCGCGCGGCTTCGGGCTGCGGCTCCTGGCGACCGACCCGGCCCTCGGGGCGGCGGCGGGGGAATTATACGGGGTGACGGATGACCGATCTCGACACCCTGTTGGCGACCGCGGACATCGTGACGATCCATTGCCCGTTGAATGCCGGGACAACGGGGCTGATCGGCGCGGCGCAACTCGCGCGGATGAAGCCAACGGCCTTCCTGATCAACACCGCGCGCGGCCCGATCGTCGAAGAGGCCCCGTTGGTGGCGGCACTGTGGGACGAACGCCTCGCCGGGGCGGCGCTCGATGTGACCATGCCGGAGTCGCCCCCGCCGGACAGCCCCCTGCTCGGGCTGCCGAATCTCCTCCTACCGCCGCATAGCGCATACTATTCGGAGCAGGCGCGCGCGGAGGTACGGCGACGGGCGGTCGAGCAAATCCTGGCGGTGCTACGCGGCGAGCAGCCGCAGGGGAACGCCAACCCGACCGTGTTCGAAGGGGATCGACTCCGAACGCTGCGCGACCAGTAGCAAGTGCGGCCACGGGCCGCGATGGATGTGCAGGGGCGATGTTCAGGCGCGAGTGGTTAACCATGACCGACCATTCCGCACGCGAGGCGGTCACCACTGTGGAGACTGATCGATCCGCCTCCGTCGAGGAAGAACAACTGATCGCCGAGGCGCAGCGCGGCACGGTCGATGCGTTCAATCGACTCGTCCGCCTCTACGAGCGTCAGGTCTACAACGTCGCCCTGCGGATGGTCGGCCAGGCCGACGCCGCCGAGGATGTGACGCAGGATACCTTCCTGCTCGCCTACCGCTCGTTGCACCAGTTCCGGGGCGGCATCTTCCGCGCCTGGCTCCTGCGGATCGCCACCAACCGCTGCTACGACGAGCTGCGCCGCCGCCAGCGCCGCCCCGCCGACTCCTTCGAGGAGCTTTCGTTCGAGCCGCGCCCGCAATGGAGCAGCATGGCGACGGGCGAGGAGCCGCACGAGCGCGCGGAGCGCCTGGAGTTGGCCGGGGCGCTGCAACGGACCCTCGCGCAGTTACAGGAGGATCAGCGGATCGTCGTCATCCTCAGCGATGTACAGGGCTACAGCTACGACGAGATCGCGGCGATCACCAACGTCTCCCTCGGGACCGTGAAATCCCGCCTCAGCCGTGGGCGCGCCCGTCTGCGCGATCTCCTGCGCGATGGCCCGGACAGTGGGGAACTTTTCGCGCGCTATCGGCGTCGTTACGATAGTGAGAGCGAGGGATCACTTCGCTGAAGTCGTGAGTCCCCCACCGGTTGCTAGTGGAGCCGCCGTGCTGGGGTTTCTTAACGGCTTCGCGCGCCGCGTGGCCTGTGCCCGGCGCACAAGTGATCGAGCAAGACGCATAATCACGGGTGGGCGTGTCACGCGCCAGAGGCCACCCGCTAGAGTGAGCGAGAAATGGCAGAGCAGGCTGGATCACCGCAGGGGGGCGACGAGGCCCGCCGCATCCATCTCGACGAAGACACGTTGAGCGCCTACCTGGAGCGCAGCCCAGATGGCCTCGACAACACGGTGCGCGCCCGCGCCGACGCGCACCTCGCCACCTGCGCGGGGTGCCGCGAAGAACTCCGCGAGATCGCGGCGATGCGCGCACTGTTGCGCGCGTTGCCCCAGGCGGAATTGCGGCGCAGCTTCATCCTCACGCCGGAACTCGCGGCGGCGGCGGGCGGCCCACGGCGCGGCTGGCAGGCACCGCGCTGGCTCTGGCCAACCCGCTGGGCAACTGCGGTGGCGGCGGTGATCTTCGCGCTGACGATCGGGCTCGGCGCGCGGCCCGCACCGTCGACCACAGCGGTAACACCAGCCAGCACCGCAACGGCGCTCGCCACCGCCGCCTTCGTCGCGCCGAGCAGCACGCTGTGCAGCAGCGATCCGTTGACCCAGGATTGCCTGCGGATCGCCGGCCTGACGCCGACGATCTTCCCGACGCCGACCGTCATCCCGGCCCCGGCACAGGCGGGACCACCCGTCGCAGCCGCCACGACCGACTGGCGTCCGCTCCAGGCTCTCTCGGGGGGCCTGACGCTGCTCGGTGGCCTCTGCGGCTTCGTCCTCCCGGCGATCCGACGACGGGGCGCGACGGTCGCCCACTAAACCCCTCCCCACCCGCGCTTTCACAGCCGAGGCTCCGCCGCTATACTGCGGCGGAGCCTCGGCTGTTCAGGCACCGATGCGAGTGATGGAGTGCGGGAAGAAAGGGGCGCGATGCGACACTACCGGATTGCGGTCATCCCCGGCGACGGGATCGGCCAGGATGTCATCGCCGAGGGCTTGCAGGCGCTCACGACCCTGGCGGAGGTACACGGCGACTTCCGCCTGGAGACCCACACGTTCGACTGGAGCTGTGCGCGCTACCTCCGCGAGGGGAACATGATGCCCCCGGATGGCCTGCGCCAGTTGACCGAGTTCGACGCGATCTATCTGGGGGCGATCGGCTTCCCCGGCGTGCCGGACCACATCTCCCTCTGGGAGATGCTGCTGCCGATCCGCCAGGATTTCGATCTCTGGGTCAACCAACGCCCGATCAGGCTCTTGCCAGGGCTGGTCAGCCCCCTGCGCGGGCGCGGCCCGGCAGACATCGACTTCATCTGCGTGCGCGAGAACAGCGAGGGGGAATACGCCGGCGTGGGCGGGCGGATGCGGCGCGGCACGCCGGATGAAGTCGCCCTGCAAACGAGCGTCTACACCCGGCGCGGCGTGGAGCGCATCATCCGCTATGCCTTCGAGTTGGCCGAGCGGGAGAAGCGCCCGAAGGTGACGAGCGCGACGAAGTCGAACGCGCAGCAGTACGGCCCGGTCCTCTGGGACGAGGTCCATGCCGCCGTCGCCGCCGAATATCCGGCGATCGCGACCGAGAAGTGGCACATCGATGCGCTGGCGGCGCGCTTCATCACCCACCCGCAGACCTTCCAGGTCGTCGTCGCCTCCAACCTCTTCGGCGACATCCTGACCGACATCGGCGGCGCGTTACAGGGGAGCCTCGGCATCCCGCCGAGCGCCAACTTCAACCCCGATCCTGCGGCGCGGCGCGGCCCGGCCCTCTTCGAGCCGGTCCACGGCTCCGCGCCGGACATCGCGGGCAAGGGGATCGCCAACCCGATCGGGGCGATCTGGTCGGCCAGCCTGATGCTCGACTATCTCGGCGAGCGCGAGGCCGGCGATCACCTCCTCGCGGCGATCGAGCGCACAACGGCGGCGGGACAGGTACGGACCCCCGATCTCGGCGGCAGCGATACGACGCAGGCGCTCGGCGCGGCGATCCGCGCGGCCCTCCGCGAGGCGTAACACGCCGTTGGCCCGGCGACGCGAGCGCGCCGCCGGGCCAACAGGAGCAAGAAGATCCCGCAGGCCGCGCCGATTGGCGCGGCCTGCGGGGTTTATGCGCGCGGTGTCGTTACGGGAGCTTATACGTGGTCGGCTTGATCACCTGGAGAGACTCGGCGGCCTGCTGGGCGGCGTCGGCGTACTGCGCGTCGCCCGGCGGGATGGCGAGGGCGACGAGCGAGCAGAGGACGCCGCCGTTCTGCACGAAGTAGAAGACCCCCTTCGCCTGCTGCTGCGAGATCGCCCCGGTGAAGGTCACGATCTGGACGTCGCCGCGCGCGTCCTTGAGCGTCTGCCGCCCGGTCTCGGCGTAGCCGGTCACCACCGTCTGGAAGCCCTGGACGAACGCGCCGGTCGCGGCGTCCAGGCTCAGCCCCGGCGTGTCCGTGCCGGTGAAGGTCAGCAGCGCCAGGTTGTCCGCCGTGGCATACGTCCCGGCGCTCGCCGCGTTCGCCTTGAAGGCGGACGGCAGCGTCATCTGGCACTTCCCGGAGCTGTCAACGACCTTGCTCCCGCCGGTCGCTGCGGGAGCGGTCGGAGATGCGGTGGCCTTGGTCGGGGCCACGGTCGCGGCCGGCGGCACGGTCGCCGTGGGGGCGACGGTGGCGGTCGGGGCTACGGTCGCGGCCGGGGCTACGGTCGGTGGGACGGTCGTCGCGGTCGGGGCCACGGTGGCGGTCGGCGGCGCGGTCGTCGCGGTCGGGGCCTCTGCCGCACCGCACGCGGCGAGCATTGCCAGGAGCACCGCTCCAGTCAACAAAGTGAACAGCCGTCTCATCATTCGCGTCCCATCTCCTCACACAATCGAATACACCATCGTTTCGACACAGCCGTACCTCTATTTATACGTGCGTCAGGGATAATACATCACTACCTCTATGGATGCGACCATTCGCTGCATGGAACACGATCGTTCATGGCAGCGAACGCGGAATCGATCAGCGCGCAAACTTCCCCGCAGGCGTGCGTTCGTCGGGCACGTGCTGGTATCGCCGCCGAACGCGGCACAGCAACCCCCCTGGTATGTATCTTATCTGGATGCCAGAAATCGACTGTCGAAATATCAGGCAGGGCAAGAGATAGCCCGGCGCTTTCCGAAAAGCGCCGGGCCGAACCAGCTTCAGGCAGGGGATCTGGCTCGCGCGACCAACCCTTGATCGCCGCCGATAATACCAGAAGGAACGGGCCGAAAATACTATTCGGTGGCGTGACGCACGGCGTCGATCAGCCGTGATTGCGCCTGCCGCGCCCGCCGCTCACCGTCGTCAGTTCGGTCGCCTCGGCATCCTCCGCCTCCGCCGGGGCGGGTTGGCGACGGCTGGCGTGGGCGGAGAGGCGCCGATCGAGTTCGGTGATCTCATCCGGGTTGAGGCGTTCGAGATCGTCCTTGCCGTTGCAATAATGTCGGGCGGCGGTGATCAGTTGGGCGCGGGAGAAGCCGTATTCATCGGCCTTGCCGAGAAGATCGGCCAGCGTCGGCCCGGCGGGCGGCACGAGCGACAACGCCGGTATCGCCGTGAGCAGATCCGGCTCGGTCTGCGGCATCGGGGTGTGGAGCGGCAATGACGGCCCGGTCGTACCGTTCCCCTCGGTGAGCCGCGCCAGCACGGTCGCGAAGCTGGGATCGCGCAGTTCCAGGCCGATCGGGAAGGCGGAGCTATTGCTCTTGACGACGCGGAAGATGCGGACGGTGTCGAGCCCTTCGAGGCGCAGCGATGCTTCGAACATCACATCGACGAAGTATTCCAGCCCCCCGGTCGTCAGCGGGAGGACGCGCCCGAGTTCATTCTCCTCGCGGTCTTCTTTCCCCTTGGCCCCGATCTGATCGACGATCACCACGCAGGCGCCGCTATCGACGCAGAGGCGCCGCAGGACCTCCTGCAAGATCATCTGGTCGGCGGCGAGTTCCTCGGCATTGAGCTGGGCGGTCGGGTCGCCGGTACGCTCGCGGAGGGCGAGCAATGTATCGCGGTGCTTGCGTCCGAAGTACATCGCCCAGCTATCGAGGGCGTAGCAGCCGTAGCCCTGGTCGCGTCCCTCACCATCGAGCGCCCAGTCGATGAAATCGGGCAACTCGTCGGGGGTACGAATCTCCAGCGCATCGAAGATCGTGCCATCGCTGCCGGGCATAAGCCGTGCCTTCCGCTCGACATCGAAGTAGCAGAGCCGCCCCAGGCCCGCCTCCGCCATGCTGGCGGCGAAGTGGCTCTTGCCGGTCCCCGCCGCGCCGCGCACGGCGAGCACGAGCCGCTGCTGGCGAGGGCGTCGCGACAGGGGGTTGATCCGCGTTCCCGCTTTGCTCATCGTGTTCATCGCTCCTTCCATCATCGCTGATCGCTGGATCGGGCCGCGCTGCGGCATCCTCGCTTCGTCGTCCATCGACTCTAGCATATTTAGAACAAATATTCTACCCTTTCTCTCATGGAGCAGAAAAAAGCCCCACTCGCCCTCTCATCGAGGGCGAGCGGGGCACCGGAACAACGGCACCTGTCAGGGGAGCCACCCCTGCTCCCGCACGGCGCGATTGCCGACGAGGCCGAGCAAGACCGTGTACGGCGCGGCCTGTTCCGGGTGGTACTCATAGCGCGCGCGTTCGAAATATTGCACGGTGTAGGGCTTGCCATCATCGGGGCTGATCTCGGTGAACTCCTCGGTGATCGGCAGGCCGCTGACGAAGAGCCCACCATGGCTCAACCAATAGTCGCGGAAGGGGCCGCCGAGATTGTGACCGGTCGCGGCGTAATAGGTCGCGCCCGTTAGCGCTGCGGCGGGCGGATCGAGCGGGTGGAACGCGCGGCCGAGGAGCCCAAGCAACACCCGATACTGCGGATCGCCATTCTCTGGGTGCAGCTCGAAGCGCGCGCGCTCGAAGTATTGCACCGTGTAGAGCCTGTTATCGTATGGGCTACGCTCCTGGAACTCGCGCGTGCGCGGCAGGCCGAACTGCGCGAGGCCGCCATACTGCTGCCAGTAGCGCAGGAATGCCCCGCCGACGACCTGCCCGGTCTCGGGAAAGTATCGCTGGGTGGCGGTGTTCGGCACCTGCGGGGCGCGGGTGGCGGGGCTATCGATCCGCCTGATCGCCGCCCAGGCATCCGCGTTCTCCTGCCCGAGTCGCCAGGTGGCGAAACCGGCGAGGCCCAGTTCGGTCACCACCTGGAGTTTCGCGGCGACGCTGCGCTCGTCCTCGTACCACCCCTCGTGGGCGTCACCGGCCTCGTCGGTATAACGCACCCAGCTAGCATCGTCCACGACGCTGTAGCCGCTTGTCGCGCCGGGCCGCGCGGCGAGGGCTGGTCCATCGGCCATCCGCAGCGTACGGGCGGGCGGGCCCTTGGCGAGGTTCCAGTCCATGCCATAGAGGGGCATCCCGAGCAGCGTCTTGGCAGCCCCGAACTCGTGCGCGCCGAACTGCGCCACCGCGCGCACCCAGCCGACCGGGGCGATGGCACCGGGCGCCTTGCCGTTCTGATAGTGATAGTCGTACGCCATCAGGACCACGAGATCGACGTGCGGGGCGAGGGCGGCGTAATCGTAGACACCGCCCCAACCGGTCCGCACATCGCTCCCCTTGGCGGCGACGGCCATCGTCGTGAGCTTACCGAGCGGGGCGAGTCGCTCGTGCAAGCGACGCATGAAGTCGGCAAGGAGCGCGCGATCGGTCGGATCGAGCCCCTCGAAGTCGATCTGGATCCCGTCATAGTCCTTGCTGGTGACCAACCCGACGATCGCCATCACCAGCCGATCCCGCTCTTCCGTCGTATCGAGCAGGGTGTGGAAAGCCTCGTGCTGGGCGCTCGTGCTGATCATCGGCAGGATTTTGACGCCGTTGGCGCGTAAGAAAGCGGTCGTGGTCGGCTGCTCGTTGCGCGTGTCGATCGTGCCATCCGTCTTCAGCGCGTAATAGTAGGGCGAGACGTGCGTTAGGCTGACGACATTCGCCTTCAGGCTCGCCAGCGAATCGGCGCTGTAGGTGACGTAATAGCCCCAGCGGATCGTGCCTGCGGCGCGTGCGGCGGGCACACCCTGGAGGACCGGCACGCCTCCACCGCCGATCGATAGCGCGAGCAACCCCAGAAGCAGACGGCGGATGGCACGCGCACGCATAGTGGCTCCTTGTTTTTCAGCACCGCTTCCCGCCCTGTAGAACGGTGAATTAGCGCGCCCGGTTCCCCCACACCGATCGCCCCGGCGGGCGAACCACCGCGCACCCGCGCTCGCAGACCCTCCAGGCATCGCCAGCACCTCCAGCCGTACCGGGCGGTGCAATTGCCCCCACACCCGATCGAACCCGTCCGACGACCGGAATAGTGCCAGTGTTCGATACACCAAACGGCCCGTCGAATCGGCAGTCGTGCGGATCCGACGGGCTACGGGCACCGTGGGGCGATCGATCGCCGACGGAAGCCAGCAATCGACCCGCAGATCGTTCCGGCTCCACCACGGCGGCGGATTGCGGGCGCGGGTGCGGATCGGGGAGGAACCAGAGGGTGACCGCCAATAGGACGATCCCGTAGGTGCCGCTCGCACCGAAGGTAGGCTGGACCCCGCGTAGCGGCGGCAAGAGCGAAGGGAGGAAGTGGGGTAACCAGAGGCAGATCACTGCCAGGACCCTGATACATCGCTGCCAGGTGGGCAGCTCCCGCCAGACATACCAGCGCGTGGCGAGGGCGGGGAGGAGCATCGGCGTGTAATAGAGCCAGCCGAGCGGCGACCCCAGAAGCGCCACGACGATCAACACCCCGAAGTCGCGGTCGATGCGGCGGCGCTCATAGCCAATGCGCCGCCGGACGATGTCGGGAGGCAACGAGACACCCGGGGGCAGGGGCTTGCGACGCTCCGGGCCGGTATAGCGCTCTGTCCCCAACGTCGGGGCGACAGCGACGAGCGCAATAAAGAGCGCGACGCCGGTCACGAGCCAGGGAGTCACGCTCGGTGGATCGGGTTCGGGCGGGCGGAGCAGGTGGCCGGGGTGTTAACCGCCTCGTTGTACGCTCGTCGTTGCCGTTCAGGCGAGCGGCTTGTCGCCCCAGGTCCAGCGCGCATTCGCGTAGAAATTCCAGCCGGTCGCGAGCGCGATCCCGACGAGGTTCGCCACGGCGTAGTGCATCCCCTGCGCGACAAGGAGATTCGCGGCGATCAGATTCACCACCATCCCGATCAGCGAGATGATGACGAACTGGATCAGCCGTCGTGACTTGATCCCGCTCGTCTTGAAGGTCCAGAAATTATTCCACATGAAGTTATTCAGGATCGCCAGGGTGATCGCCACGACCATCGAGCGGGTCAGCGCGAAGTTGAGTTCGTCATGGAGGAGGAAAAGGGTCAGGGCGTTTACGAGCACCCCGCTGCCGCCCACCAGCCCGAAGCGGGCGAAGCGTAGCACCTCGGGGGAGACCAGGCGCAGCAGCGGCGCGGGGAAACGATCCTCGGCGCGCGCGCGCCAATCTCTGGTACCGGGGGTGTCCATCGATATCCTACTTTCAATGCGGCCCAAAGCCCGGCGGGGCTTCGCTACGACGCTCGCGGGCACTGGAGAGCCGCCATGCGGGTGGGGGCGAGTGTACAACGCCGCCCCGGTGACGAAGGTTCCCGTAGGGGGAGAGTGCGCCAGGGAGTAGAACAGATGCCTCGTCCCAGATCAAGGGCGCGCTACCATCCTAACGCAAGAGATACGCCCCGGCCACAGCTCAGGTTACCGTCCACTCGTCGGCGAGCCGCGCCAATGTCGCCACATCGCGCGGCAGCCCGGCGGTGAAGAGGACCGCGCGGAGGGTGCCCTCGCGCGCGAAGCCCCGCCCCGTCAGCGCCGCCGATCCCCGTTCATCGGTCGGCCAGGCCCAGGCGGAGAGGCGCAGCAGACCGAGATGCCCGTCCGCCCAGGCGATCACCGCGTCGAGGAGCGCGTCGGTCAACGCCGGGTCGGGCGCGAGGAGGAGATCGAGGTGCGCGGTGTGGCGAGCGGCAGCCTCGCCGCCGGGCAACACCCGCGCGACAGCGACGAGCACGCCCTCCCGCAGCAGCCCCAACCACAGCGCCGTCTCACCCCCGAGTTCCGCCGCGAGCACCGGGTCGCGCAGATATGGCAGCCCGAATAGGAATGCGGAGGGCCAGTCGCCCTGTGCGGCGAGCGCGCGCACGGCGGCGACATCGTCCGGGCCGAGGATCCGCACAGGCAGGGCGGTCGTCGCCGCGGCCGGCGTGGCGACGGCACGAGGCTCGCGGCGCGTCCGGCGCGGGGGGGAGGCGACGGCACCAACCGGGACCACCGGCGCGGGCATGGTGGCGGAGGGGTAGCCATTGCCCGCGCCTTGCCCCACACCAGCGGTGGCGACGGCGAGCACGGGGCCGGGACTCGCGGCGGCGGTGGCGACCAGCGCATCCAGCCGTGGCGCACGGTTCGCCAGCACATACCCCGCCATGATGATCGCCACGCCGGGGGCCATCGCGACGAAGAGGAAGGAAGTATCGCCGAAGAGGCGGATCAACGAACTCCCGCTCGCCACGACGAGCGTCCCGATGGCGATGAGCAGCACGCCGAACGCCCGCTCGCGCGGCATCCCGCGCCGCAGGCCGACCGAGACGGAATAGAGCGCCCCGACGACAACGACGGTCGCGCCGAAGATATTCGCCACGATCGCCAGCGCGCGCGTCGGCGTCCCCGCCGTCTGCAAGGCGTACCAGGCTTCGCCGAGCCGCGCCGGATCGACCGGCGTGTTGAAGACCGACGCGAAGGTGAACGCGGTGACGACGAGCATCGCCCCCGGCCCCCACCGATCGAGGCGCGACCCGAACAGCAGATAGAGCGAGCCGAGGCCGAGGAACGCGGTGGTGAGGATCGCGCCGGAGGCGTAGAAGAGGCGGATGAAGAGGGCATTCCAGCCGATCAGGTAGCCGAGGGTGGCCACCCCGGCCCCAAGCGCGAAGAAGCCGAAGGCAATCGCCCAACTCAATTCGTAGGGGCGATGGCGCGCGACGTAGCGCCGCACCGCCAGGATGGCGCAGGCGAGACTGATCAGGGTGGCGAGCGAAGGAAATACGACCATCGGACTCTCTGCTGCGTATACCGACTATGAAGGGGTGGCGGGATACCACGCCCCGTAACACAGTATACCCAGGCCGGGCGGATCGGACGCGCAAGAAAGGCGAGTTGATACGCCGTCATTCACGGGGCTGCACATCGTGCATGCGATGTGCGATAATTGGCGGACGCGCCGTGCTGCGGCGTGTCGTATCGTGTTCTCTACGCCCGAGGATTCGGGCGCGCGGCCAATGGAATCGAGCGTGAGGCGAGGAGGGACGAGACCCAATGCAGGTTGATCAGCAGCCGGGCGAGAGTTTCGAGGCGATGTTACGCCGCTTCGGGCGCACCATCATCAAGTCGGGCATTCTGGGCGAGGCGAAGCGCAAGCGCCATTACCTCTCTAAGGGTGAGGCTGCCCGCGCCAAGGTGAAGGCCAGCGAGCGCAAGAAGCGCCGCAAGGCCGCACGCGAGGCACAGCGCGCAGCGGCGACCCGCTAAGTCAGGCGAGGAGCAGAGGCAGTATGCCGACGATTTTCCTCTCCTTGCGCGGCGATGGCGCCCCGCGTGTCCTGGAAAGCTTCCGTCGCGCGCTCGGCGAGGAAGCCACGACATTGATCGTGGTGCCGACGAACGATGAGAGCGGCTATCATGGCAGCGCCGAGGTGACCGATGTGGTCGCCGCGCGCGAAGCATTCGCGCTCGCGCGCAAGCCGTATCCGACCCTCAAAGCCTTCCTTGGCGGGGGAGATGGGGGCGATCGGTTGCTGAGCATCGCCCCGCCCGAGAATCGCCCGCGCAACGGCGAACGTCCGGCGGGTGAGAATCGGCGGCGCTCCGACGAGGGGCGTCCCCGCACCCAGGAACGCGCCACCGAGAAAGCCCCCGCCGAAAGCGAGGAGCAGGAACGGAGTCGGCGCCGCTCCGGCTCGCGCGGGCGTGGGCGCGGGCAATCGCGTCCGGCCACCTCGGAGGGTTAATCCTTCGCAACAACACCAAAGCGACCGGGCCGGGAGATAGTTTCCCCGGCCCGGTCGCTTTGTAGTGCGCTTGGCGTGCCTTGTCGGCCTTGTGGCGCTACTCCGCGCCGTTCAGGTAGCGCAGCGTCACCGCCGTGACCGCCGCCACCCCGACCGGCAACGCGCCCTCATCGTCGATGTCGAAGCGCGGGTGATGGTGGCCGTAGATTAGCCCGCGCTCCTCATTGCGCGAGCCGATGCGGAAGAAGCAGCCCGGCGCGGCTTGCAGGAAGTACGCCATATCCTCCGCGCCCATCCCCATCTCACGCTCGTGGACCTTATCCGCGCCGATCAGCTCCTGCGCCACCTCGCGCACGAGGTCGGTCATCGCCACATCGTTGACCAGCACCGGATAGCCGAAGGTGTACTGCACCTCGGCGCTGCCCCGCATCGCCGCCGCGATCCCCTTCACCATTGCCGGGATGCGCTCGGCGAGCTGCCCGCGCGTCTCCTCATCGCTGGTGCGGATGGTGACGCGCAGCTCGCACTCCTCCGGGATGATGTTCGACACGGTCCCGGCGTGCAGCGCACCGACCGTGATCACCGCCGAACGGAGCGGATTGATCTCCCGGCTGACCAGCGTTTGGAGCGCCGTGATAGCGTGCGCGGCGATCAGGATCGGGTCCACCGCCGCGTGCGGGCGCGCGGCGTGGCCACCCAGGCCCGTGATCGTGATCAGCGCCTCATCGACGGCGGCATTGGCCGGACCCGCGCCGACACCGATCGTCCCGACCGGCAGATCCTGGGCGATGTGGACGCCGAAGGCCGCATCCACATGGGGATTCTCCATCACCCCGGCGGCGATCATCGGCTCCGCGCCACCGACCGACTCCTCCGCCGGCTGGAAGGCGAATTTGACCATGCCGTGGATGTCGTCGCGCCGCTCGCTGAGAAGCCGGGCCACGCCGAGGAGCATCGCGGTGTGCGCGTCATGCCCGCAGGCGTGCATCACCCCCGGATTCTGCGACTTGTACGGCACGTCGTTCAGTTCATCGATCGGCAGCGCGTCCATATCGGCGCGCAGCAGCACCGTCTTGCCGGGGTGCGCGCCGTGCAGCAGGCCGAGCACACCCGTATTGGCGATCCCAGTCGTCGTCTCGATCCCGAGGTCGCGCAGTTTCTCCGCCACGAAACGAGCGGTATGTTCTTCCTGCATCCCCAATTCGGGGTGCTGGTGCAGATAGCGCCGGTCGGCCACCACGGTCGGGCCGATCTCCCATGCCGCATCGAAGAGTGCGATCTTCGCGATCACGTCAGCCCTCCTTCATCGTCCGCGCTCACCTGTCGCGGGGACGGGCATCATACCAGTTCGTGATCGTCGGCCAGCGGTCGTCAGGCCAGGAACGGCGTGGGAACAGGGCGTTGACGGCGGTAACCAGCGAGTGGGAATCGGACGTCAATAGCGTGTGAAGAGGTTGCAGGGGCGATGGGGCATGGCGTAGGCTGTGCTTGTACGGACAGCGCGCGCGCCCGCACGGCGCGCACGGCACATGAGACGAGGCGAGGTTCGATGCGGAAGCGAATGGCGATTATCGCGGGGTTGCTGATCTGCCTGACGGCGTGCGGCGGGGGCACCCCGGCAACGAGTGGCACGGCTCCAGGCGGTGCGGCGGTGCCGACGAGCGGGGGTAACGCCCTGCCGACCGTCGAGATCATCGGCGGACCAACGGCGGCGGCGACCAAGAGTCCGACGGTCAGCGCGGCGATCCCCCCGCCGACCGGCACCCTCACCACGCGCGTCGTCGCCGCGACCCGCACCGCCACGAGCGGGGCGAGTCCGGCGGCGAACGGGACGCCGGGCGCGCTGCCCGATGCCGCACGGATCACCTTCGTCAAGGCACCGTGGACGCAGGGCGAGCGCACCGCCTATGTCGCGACGACGACGAGCGACGGGCAACCGGCGGGCAACGCCACCTACACGATCGGTGGCGAGTTCGAGGCGACGACGGTCAGCGCCAACCTGACGGTCGGCAGCACGAAGGATAGCTTCCAGATCGGCTTCAACAGCGCTACCTTCGCCCCGGCCAGCGAGGTACGCTCGATCGTCACGGCGCAGGGCACGATCGCGATCCAATCGGAATTCCACTCCGGCGGCGCGACGGTCCAGGTGATCGATCCCAATGGCACAACGCGCAATCAGCTAACCCTCCAGGACCCCTACTACATCAACGACCAATTCCTGATCATTCTGCGCGCCCTTCCCTTCGCGCAGGGGTATCGGGGGGCGCTGGCGATCGTCCCGTCGCAGGGCAACCCCGCCGCGATCAACGCCGTCGTGACGGTAACGGGGCAGGAGCAGATCAAGACCCCGGCGGGCACCTTCACCTGCTGGAAGGTCGTGGCGCAGTATGAGGGGGTCGAGGCGACGCAAACCCTCTGGTTCAGCACTGGGGCTCCGAACTACCTCGTTCGCTACGATACCGGACGCTACACCTACACCCTCAGCGAGAAGCCCTGAGCGAGTCGCCCCGGCGCTGTATGGTGGGATCCTGAGAAGAAAAGAGGAGCGGGCTGCCGGATTATCGGCAGCCCGCTCCTGTATAGAGGACCGTGTCAGAACCCTACTTGGCGTAATCCGGCGACCACGGGCCGTTCGCGCGGCAGAAGGCGACCGTCTCGCGCAGGCGCGCGCGTATCTCCGCGTCGTCCCCCGCTTCGAGCGCATCCGGCACCAGTTCCACGGTGACCACCCGTGCGTACCCCGCCTCCGCGAGGGCCAACAGGAAGAGATCGAGCGGCAGCTCGCCGCGTCCCGGCACCCGATGCTCGCGACCGTCCGCGAAGTCGGAGAGGTGGATGTGCCGTACCTCGTCGTGCAGCGCCTCGAACGCGGTCAGAATATCGACGCCCGCCGTGGCGAAATGCGCGGTATCGAGGGTGACACCGGGGAACCTGGCAATCCGGTCGATCGTGTGGGTATGGTATTTCGGCTTCTTGTTGACCAGCGCCAGCGGCATATTCTCGATGCCGAGGATCGGCCCGCCCGGCGTGTGCCATTCGGCGTAGTGCTTGATCAGCAGGTTCGTGTAGTCGATACCATTGGCGAGTTCCGGGTGCGCCACGACCGACTGCGCGCCGACCTCGCCCGCCAGTGCCAGCGCGCTGCGAATGCAGGCCGGGTAATCGTCGCCGAAACCGGCGATCGGGCGGAACGGCGTGTGCAGCGCGGCGACCGGCAGGCCGGTCGCCGCGGCGAGGGAACGGAGATAAGTCGACTGGCGACTATCCCAACGGCCGTCGATCATCACCTCGACCGCGTCGAAGCCCGCCTCGGCCGCGAATTCCCAGGAGCGATTGAGGCCATAGTTGTGCAGGGAGCCGGTGGAGAGGGCCAGGGTGGGAAGGGTTCGCGGTGGCCCCATCTCGGGCCGTGTTGGATCGTCGGTCACGCTCTTGATCTGCTCGTCGCCACCCATGCCCGCCGTTCACCCCTCTCCGCGTCGTTCAATCCCGCAGCAGGAAGTATACGTCAGCCACATTGGTGCGCGTCGGCCCGGTGACGACGAGGCCGCCGACCGCGCGGAAATAGGTGGCGCTATCGTTGCGCGTCAGGGCTTCGGCGGCGGCGAGGCCGAGCACACGACCGCGCGCGGCGGTCCCCCCGGTGGCGAAGGCCCCCGCCGCGCCGGTCGGGCCGTCGTCGCCATCGGTGCTGAGGGAGGCGAGCGCGCAGCCGGACGTGCCATCGAGGAGGAGCGCCGCCGCCAGCGCGAGTTCGGTATTGCGGCCACCCACGCCGTCGCCGCGCACGGTCACGGTCGTCTCGCCGCCGCCGATCAGACAACGGCGTTCCCCGGCTGGCAGCGCCAGCAGGCGCGCGACGAGCGCCGTCGCCACCTCGCGCGCCTCGCCCTCGATCGTCAGGTCGATAATCTCGGGTCGCCAGCCGAGTGCCGCGGCGCGGGCGGCGGCGGCCTCGGCGGCGCGCGGTAGATTGGCGATTGTCGCCGCGCTGACATGCGCGAAGAGCGGATCGTCCGGCTCCGGCGTCTCTGGGATCGCGCCGCTCAGCCCCGCGCGCAGATGGGCCACAACCGCCGCCGGCAGTCCGTCGAGCAGGCCGCGTCGCTCCACGACCGCCCAGGCGTCCGCGAAGGTTGTGGTATCGCCGGTGCAAGGACCGGAGGCGATCACATCCAGCGGGTCGCCGAGGACATCGGAGATCGCCAGCGCGACCACCTGGGCCGGGGCGGCGGCGCGCGCCAGTCCACCACCCTTCAAGGTTTCCAGGTGTTTCCGTACGGCGTTCAGTTCGTTGATGTTCGCACCCGCCGCCAGCAGCAGCCCGGTCGTGGCGCGCAATTCGGTGAGGGTGATCGGCGGGGCCGGCGCGGTCAGGAGGGCGGAGCCGCCACCGGAGATCAGGCAGAGGACGAGATCGGCGGGATGCAGATCGCGCAGGAGGGCGAGCAGTTCGCCGGTCGCGGCCAGTCCGTGGTCATCCGGGGTCGGATGCCCCCCCTCGCGTAGCGCTATGCGCCGCGTGACCTCGCCGTGACCGTGCTTCGTCAGCGCCAGCCCGGCGGTGATGTGCTCGCCAAGGATCGCCTCGGCCTCCGCCGCCATCGCCCCGGCGGCCTTACCGACCGCTATGACGATGATCCGCTCGATCTCCACCAGCGGTCGTGCGAAACCGACGACGGGGATCGTCAGGACACCGGCCTCGATCGACAGAGAGCGCGCGACCGCCGCGCGCACATCGACCGCCGCGAGCGCCGCCGCGAAGAGGGCTTCCGTTGTCGCCTGGGCCGCGTCGAACTCCATCGCCCTTCCGCGTCGCTGCGTGCGGAGACTTACGCTCTACGCCAGCGGTCTTTCCGAAGCGATCTCCGCGTGGAGAATCGCCAACGTCTCTTCCAGTTCTGCGGGTAGCGGCGCAGTAAAATCGTGCCACTCGCCATTCGGCAGGGTGAGGCCAAGTTCGGCGGCGTGCAGGAACTGCCGCTCGAGCGGCAAACGCGCCGCGACGCGGGACTCGCCGTAGACGACATCGCCGGTGACCGGGTGGCCGATGAAAGCGAGGTGGACGCGGATCTGGTGCGTCCGCCCCGTCTCGATCCGCACATCGGCCAGGGTGTGGCCGACGAAACGCTCTCGCACTTGGAAATGGCTGATCGCCGAGCGCCCCTCGCGGAGCGGGGCCATCCGTTGCCGGGCGCGCGGGTCGCGCCCGATCGGCACGTCGATCGTCCCCTCGTCGGGGTCGATCTCTCCATCGACCAGGGCGATGTACCGCTTCACCGTACGCCGCTCCTGGAACTGCGCCGCGAGGATCGCCAGCGCGCGCTCGTTCTTAGCGACGATCAGCAGGCCGGAGGTGTCCTTGTCGAGGCGGTGGACGATGCCGGGGCGGATCGAGCCGTTGATGTGGACCTCGGGCGCGTGCGCCAGCACCGCGTTGACAACCGTGCCGTGCTCATGGCCCGGCGCGGGGTGGGTGACCATCCCGGCGGGCTTATCGATCACCAGCACATCGCTGTCCTCGTAGACGACAGTCAGGGGGATCGCCTCGGGTTCCGGGTCGATCGGGGCCGGGGGCGGGATCAGGAGTGTCAGTGTCTCCCCCGCGTGGACCCGATAGCTCGCCTTGCGGGTGCGGCCCTCGACCGCCATGTAGCCATCGTCGATCAACGACTGCACGTAGGAGCGGCTGAGTTCGGGCAAACGCTCGGCGACGAGGCGGTCGAGCCGTTGCCCCTCCTCGGGGGCCTCGACCACAAGCGTCTCACGGCGCGACTCGTCATCTTCCGACCATGTGGCGTCGATAGGGAGTTCCGGTGCCGTCATCACAGTGAATTCGGACGGCGCTGCTGGTCCTCGATCTCCTGATCGTCGATGCAGAGGGTCACAAAGGGGAGCGCTTCGAGACGCGCCGGGGCGATCGGCTTGCCGCAGCGCTCGCAGACCCCATACGTCCCCGCATCGAGGCGCACCAGCGCCCGCTCGATGTCGCGCTGCCGTTCTTCCAGCGTGTTCATCATCGCCATGTTGCGCTGCTGTTCCATCACGTCGGTCGCGTTATCCGCGTCGTGATTGCCGAAGCTGCCTTCGACCTGCTGATCCTCGCCGAGGGTTATGACATCGTTACCGAGATTCGTGATCTCGGATTGGATACTGGCGCGCTCCTCTTCCAGGCGCTCGCGGTAGCTCTGCTGCAATTTGGCCGAGAGGGCCATTGGCTCTTCCTTTCTGCTGCGCCGGAGCGCTCACTGACGCTACTTTGTCACATCCGGGCGCGATACTATAGCATACTGCTGACGAAAACGATGACGGAATGCCGCCAGGGTGCGACCTCACCACGCAATTCACGGGCCATAGCACCAAGCGCCCGTCATGCCGTCGAGGGATTACCGCTGCGCCACGTTGGACGCTGATGCGAGGGGGAACAGGGATGCGAATCGTCATCGCGGGGGGGGGCACCGGGGGCCACGTCACGCCAGTGCTCGCCACGATCTCGGCGTTGCGCGCGCGGGGAGTGGCCCCGCTCGAGCTCCTCTGGATCGGGTCGAGCGGCGGGATCGAGGGGCGCATGGCCGCCGAGCAGGGGATCCCCTTCCGCGCGATCCAGGCCGGGAAGCTGCGACGCTACCTCTCGCTCGAGAACCTGATCGACTTCGGGCGCATCCCCGTCGGCGCGGCCCAGGCGCTGGCGCTCCTGCGCCGTTTCCGCCCCGAGGTCATCTTCAGCACCGGGGGCTTCGTCAGCGTCCCGACCGTCGCGGCGGGATGGCTGCTGCGCCGACCGATCCTGACCCACGAGCAGACGGCGCAATTCGGGCTCGCCAATCGGATCAATCTCCGCTTCGCCACCGTCGTCGCCCTCCCCTACGAAGCATCGCGCGCCTTCGTGCCGCCGACGAAGAAGCGCGTGGTCGTCACCGGAAACCCGGTGCGCGACGAGCTATTACACGGCGATCCCATCGAGGGCGCGCGGCTCCTCGCCCTCGATCCGACGCTACCGACGGTCTATATCACCGGCGGGGCGCTGGGCTCCCAGGCGATCAACGAGGCGGTCGCGGCGATCCTCCCCCGACTCCTCGCGCACTATCAGGTCATCCACTCGCGCGGCACCCAGCCGGACGCACCGACGCTGGACGATTTGCAGGCGCGGGTTGCCGGGCTGCCGACGACGGCGCGAGAGCGCTACGTGGTGCGCGAGTTCATCGGGCCGGAATTGCCGCACATCTACGCCCTGGCCGCGCTGGTCGTCGGGCGGGCGGGGGCGGGGACGGTCGCCGAGCTGGCGGCGCTCGGCAAGCCCGCGATCCTGATCCCGCTGCCCGGCACCGGTGGCGACGAGCAGACGAAGAACGCCCACCTCCTCGCCGATGTCGGCGGGGCGCTCCTCCTGCCGGAGGCCGACCTGACGCCGGGGCGATTGCTCGCGGCGATCACGGAACTGCTCGCACCGGACGAAGGTGCGGCGCTGGCACGGATGAGCGCCGCCGCGCGCACACAAGCGCCGGTCGACGCGGCCGGGCGACTGGCGGACGAATTACTCCGCCTCACGACCCACCGGGGCTGAAACGAAACCGCCCCGCGTGACTAACGTTCGCGCGGGGCGGCTGGCGGCGTTCGTTGCGCTTACGGGCGGGGCGGCGAGGCGGACGGTTTCGCGCCGCCCGGCGATCCCTTGTCGCCGCTCGTGGTCGAGGTGGGCGACGGGGCGGGCGGGGTCGTCGGCATCGGGCTCGGTTGCGGCGCGGGGCTCGGCGTTGGCTGCGGTTTCGGGGTCGTCGGAACCGGCGTCCGGGTCGGTGTCGCGCTCGGCGTGGGCGTCGCGGTGGCGCTCGGCACGGGTGTCCCAGTCGGCGTCGCGCTCGGTACCGGCGTGACGGTCACGGTCGCCTGCGGCGTCGGCGTACCCACAGTCGCCGTCTGCGTGGCGCTCGGCGTGATCGTGACCGTCGCGGTCGTCCCCACCGTCGCGGTCGCGGTCGGGGTGACGCTCGCCACCGGGGTGCTCGTCTCGGCGGGCGGCAGCACGGTCGGCACCGGCGTCACGGTCGCCGTCTTGCTCGGCGGGGCGGCGGGGATGATCGGCACGGCGGTCGGCGTGACCGTCGGCAATGTCGGCACCGTCGGGGTCTGCCCCGGCGCAGCGGTCGGGGTGGCCGTCGCCGCCGCCGGGGCCTGATACGCGGGGGCCGCCGAGGGGGGCATCGCCGTCGTGGCGACACCGGGCGCGGCCACCGTTGGCACCGACACGACCGGCGTGGGGGTCGGGAGCGTCACCGCCTCGATCGGCTGTGTCGGCGTCGCCACCGGCACGGCGACGGTCGCGCGCGGGGTCGGGACGTCGGCGACGACCGGCGGCTCGACGGCGCGGGGGTTCGGCGTCGCGACCGGGGTCGGGCTGCTCGCCGTGATCGGAGCCTGCGGCGTCGGGCTCGCGGCGATGATCGGCGCGGGGGCGGTCGGGGTGGCGGTCGGCACCTGCGGCGCGACGATCGGTGGTGCCTGCGGGGTGGCGGTCGGCACCTGCGGCGCGACGGTCGGTGGCGTCTGCGGCGCGACGACCGGTGGTGCCTGCGGAGTGGCGGTCGGCATCGTGCCATTACCCGACGGCGTCGCGACCGTCCCCGCGCTGTTCACCGATTGTGTGGCGACCGGGGTAGGGGTAGGCTGCGCGCCGCCTGGCGTGCTTGCGAGAGAGTTCGGCGTGGGCGTGGCGACAGCGCCACCGGACGAGGGGGTCGGCGGTGCCGTGCCGCCGGCCGCGGCAGCACCGGTCGTCGTACCCGCATCGGGCGTCTCATTCGCCGGGGTGGCAGTGCCGGTCGGGGCGTCACCGGTCGGGGCCTTGCCGCCGGAAGCCGTTGTCCCTTGCGCGATGAGCGCGCCGCCGATCGTCCCGGCAGGATCGGCGGTCGCGCCGCCCTGCGCCGTGACCGCGCGACCGGGGCTACTGGCTGCCGTCCCCGCCACCAGACTCGCCAGCGCATCGAGCGTGGTCGGGCTGTTGACGGTGCCCCCCCCATTCGCGACGGGGGGTGTCGGGCGCTGTGCCGTCGCCACCCCGGCGAGGCCACGCGACACGGCGCTGTCGATCACGCCGCTATTGATGAACTGATTCACCGCCACCTGACTAGGCAGGCCCGGAATCGTGATCGTTGTGGGGGCAAGCCCGGTGATCCCCGCCCCGGTTGGCGCGGGTCGGCTGTTCAGGCTGAGCCAGCCGAGGAGGGCCGAGCCGCCGAGGGTGACGGAGGCCAGCACGGCGGCACCGAGGCGCGGCAAGACCGTCGGGGCGGGCCAGATTCGCTCCGGCTTCGCCGCCGCAGCAGCATGGGTCGGCAGCGCGGCCAGGACCGCCTTGTTGAACGCCTGATAGGCCGCGAGCGTCTGCCAGCAGGCATCGCAGCCACGCAGATGATCCTGGACCGCCCGCCGTTCTTCCGGGCTGAGTTCGTTGTCGAGCAACGACGAGAGGAGCGCATCGACCTGCTGGCAACTCATCGCACCTTCTCCGTCGACCCGTCAGTCGCCGCCGAACGCCGCGCATCCGCGAGACGCTTGAACATCTGGCGCGCGCCGTGCAGATAGTCCCGCACCGTCTCGCGCGATAGGCCGAGCATCTCCCCCGCCTGGGCGTAGGTGTACTGGTGCTCGAGGCAGAGCACCAGGCTGGCCCGTTGCTCGGCGGGGAGATCGGCGAGGACGATCCGCGCCAGCGTCTCGTCGCGCCGGGCGTCGCCGGGCGCCAGCAACTCGATCGGGACCGGGCGACCCGGTTCGGCGGTCAGGGCGTCGAGGACCGCGTCCTGCTCCGGCGCGGGGGTCGCCACCGGCACCTGGCTAATCAGGCGATCGAGGTCGCCGATGACGCTGCCGACCCCACGGCGTTGTAACGCCCCTTCGGTCAGCAACCAATCGACCATCCGCGCTTCCAGTTGTTGTCGCCGCGCGGCGGGGAGTATCCCGAACGCGACCTCCTGGATCAGCGCGTGGGTGAAGCGGTACGTCACCTCCGCGCCATCGCGCCAGCGCACGACGAGACGACGATGCGTCAACTCCCGCAGCGCGGCGTCGAGCAGTCCCGGTTCGAGCAGCGTCGCCTCGGTGATCATCGCCAGCGCGCGATAGGCGAATTGCTGACCGAGCACCGCAGCGGCGAAAAGCACCTCGCGCGCGGTGGCGGGCAGGGTGGCGATCCGCGCGCGAATCGCTGTCTGGAGGGTCAGGGGCAGCAGGGCCGGATCGTCCAGCGCCGCCTCGACCGTCGCCAGTGTCGCCTGCTCCAGCAGGAGCGGGTTGCCATGCCCGCCGACCGCCAACGCCTCCACGAGCACCGGATCGAGCGGGGCGGCGGCGATATTGAGGATCAACTGGTGGCTGTCAGGCTGTGAGAGCGCGCCGAGATAGAGCTGCGACTGGCGCGGCACGTCCGGCCACTCGTGCGACCAATCGGCATGGTGGGTATAGACGACCAGCGCGGCACCATTCAGCAGGCGCGGCAACAGCTTGTTTAGCATCAGCAGGCTCGAGGCGTCGGCCCATTCCAGGTCTTCGAGGACGATGATTAACGGGGCGGTGCCGACGACGCGCAGCAAGGCCCCCGCCAACGTCTCCGCGAGCGGCAGGGCCACGAGCGCGTCACGATCCTCCGTATCCCGGACCTCGCGGGCGAGGGCGAGGAGTGCCCAGCGTTCCCGCACCGGCGCAGCGTCGGCCAGCGCGATCAGCGCCGTGGCGAGTTGCGCGCGAACATCCCCCGCCGTCCCGGTCTCGGTCCAGGGCGTGAGCAGATCGGCGAGGAGGTGGAGCGGCTGATAGGTGGCATAAGAGTGGGCCTGACCGATCAGCCAGCACCCGTCGGGCGCTTCTTCATCGATCGTCGTGCTCAGTTCGCGGATCAGGCGTGACCGCCCGGAACCATTCTCGCCAACGAGGGAGATGAGATGCCCCTGTCCGCCGCGCGCCGCGCGCCATGCCGTCCGCAGACGCCGCATGGCGTGATCATGATCGACCAGGGGTGATTCCTGATACCCTTGCGCCGCGCCGACGGTCGGCAGCGTCTGCGGACGCAGCGCAGCGCTACCGCTCGCGGGGCGCTGGCTGACAACCGTGCCACAGTGAGGGCAGCGCGTTCTTCTTGGCGAAATATGTCCGGCGCAGCGGGAACAATCCACGGATTCCTCTGGCTAAGGACACGACCCTGTTCGTCTCATAGACGAGCCCACGTCGGACCCTTATGAACGATATGTCCTGACCCAAGCGTACCGCCCGGCTACGTAATAACGCAAGAGTATGGGCTGGTACGATGGTCCTAAATAAGTACCGACCCAGATAGGCTTAGTCCCGGTACTTGCGCCCGCAATACTACTCTTCGTCGAAGTCATCGAAGGCCACGGCCGCGCGCTCACGCCCTCCCCCGGCACTATTGTTGGCCCTGCGTCCACCATCACTTCTGCCATTGTTGCTGGCCCCGCGCCCGGCATCACCCTCGGCGCTGCCACCGGCTGCGCGTCCGCTATCGCCGCCGAGCGCATGGCCGATCGCCTCACCGACGGTGCGCGCCGTCTTGATCAACATACCGTCGATCTTCGGCAGACTGTCGCGCCGATAGGCGGGGACGATCGCCCGGCTGAAGCCGAGGCGGGCGGCCTCCTGCAAGCGACGCGGCAACTCCCCGACCGAGCGCAACTCACCCGACAACCCGACTTCGCCGATCATCACCGTGTTGGCATCGATCGGGATGTCCCGGAACGACGAGGCGATCGCGCCGATCACCGCCAGGTCGACCGCCGGCTCGTCCACCTTCAGGCCGCCCACGATGTTGACGAAGAGATCCTGCCCGCCGAGCGGCAGCCCGACCCGCTTCCCGATGACGGCGGAGAGCATCTGCAAGCGCGTCGCATCGACGCCGTTGGCGGCGCGGCGCGGCATCGGGTTCTGCGTCACCGACGTCAGCGCCTGCACCTCCACCAGCAGCGGGCGCGTCCCCTCCATCGTCACCGCGACGGTCGAACCCGCGACGCTTTCGGCGCGCTCCTGCAGGAACGCCTCCGAGGGGTTGGAGACCTCGCGCATCCCGCTATCGCGCATCTCGAAGATGCCGACCTCGTTGGTGGAACCGAACCGATTCTTGACCGCGCGCAGGATCCGATATTGCCCGAAACGATCTCCCTCCAGGTAGAGGACCGCGTCCACCATGTGCTCCAAGACGCGCGGCCCCGCGATCGTCCCTTCCTTCGTAACATGCCCGACGATCAGCACCGGCACCTGGGCCGGCTTGGCCCAGCGCATCAGCCGCTCGGTGCAGCCACGCACCTGGCTGACACTGCCGGCGGCGGAAGAGACATCTTCCAGGTAGACCGTCTGGATCGAGTCGATGATCAACAGGCCGGGCCGGGTCTCCTCGGCGGCGTCGAGGACGAGATCGAGGTTCGTCTCCGAGAGAACGGAGAGGCCGGCGGTCGGCAGCTTCAACCGATCGAGGCGCATCTTCAATTGCTGCGCCGACTCCTCGGCGGAGACGTAGAGCGCCCCACCCTCGATGCCCGCCAGGCGCGCCGCCACATCGGTGATCAGCGTAGACTTCCCGACCCCCGGGTCGCCGCCGATCAGCACCAGCGAGCCCGGCACCAACCCCCCCCCGACGACGCGGTTGAACTCGGCGATCGGGACGTGTATCCGCGCGTGGCCCCGGCTATCGATCTCGGAAATCGGCGTCGGCTTGACCAGCGCCGGGCGACGCCCGCGCGACAGCGCCGACATCCCCCCGGCCGCACCGACAGCCACGGAGCGTGCGAGCGCCGTCTCGTTCAACGTCTCCCACTCGCCGCACTGCGGGCAACGCCCGTGCCACTTCGCGCTGGTGAAGGCGCAATTACTGCACACGTATTGTGAGGTCGCTTTCGGCATGGTGCTCCTTGTGCGTCGGTAGGTGCGCGGGGGTGCGTCAATAGAGGATGATCGGCGTCATGTGCTGTGGGTCGCGGCGGCGCGGCTATTCGCGCGGCGGCGCGACGTGTTGCTGTTCCAGCGCGAGCCCCGCGTCCAGGATGTGCCGCGCCGCCGCCGCCCCGCCCCAGGCGAGCGTCGCCAGGAAGGTGGCGGGGCTGACGAGTTGCCGGGCGACCGTCTCGAAACGTGGCGCGAAGGGATAGAGTTCGATGCGCGCCCAATAGCGGACCTGATAGTAGCGATCCGGCCCTTCCGGGCGCTGGGGGTCTTCGACGCGCTGGCAACCGAGGTATTCGCAGGCGACGAGCCGGGCGCAGCCTTCTTCGCGCAGTTCGCGATCCAGCGCCGCCTCGAACGTCTCCCCCGGCTCGGGATGGCCGCCCGGCAACGTCTAGGCTTCATCGTCGCTCGTCACCAGCAGGATCCGGCCATCCTGCGCGAAGCAGAGGCCAAGCACTTGTGTCGTCAAGTGCGGGGCGGGGCGGAAGGGCGGCGCGAGCCACGTCACCGTCAATGCCCGCCCGTCCCACGCGATCTGCTCGGTCTGCCCGTCGTTCTCGTCAGCCATCCCGCCCTACCGCTTCGCAGCGTCGGCACACGCCCGCAGGGGCGGCAATTCTCGATGCGGTACCCCTGAATTATACCATTCGTCAGGCAAATAACGCGCCATGCGTGCAGCGAACCGACGGGCAGAGATGGGCCGCGCGAGTCTGCTAGCCGCCGTAGACGACGCCGACCACCACCGCGACGATGGCGAGGATGAAGAGCGCCCCGCGCAGGGGCACGGCGCGCGCGCGCCAGCAGGCCAGGAGGCCGAGAAAGAGGAAGACCGCCATCATCGCGAAGGGGAGCGGCAACCCCCGGGCGGTCGCGCCGATCCCGGCGGCGAGCGCGCCGAGCAAGGCGACGATCAGGGGCAGGAACCGCCCGATCGCGGTCAGATCGCGGCGGCGCGTCGCGCGCATCGGCTCCACTCCAGGTCTGCAACGAGCATCGAGCGCACGATCGCGGGCACGCGCGCCGCGCAGAGTATGGTCGGGTGCGGCGAGGGCGTCAAGGAACACCCACCGCCGATTCATCGCCCTTCATCGCCTCTTTATGATGGTCCGCCACACTCCCGATCAAGCGAAGGCAACCGGGCCGGGCGGCTCGCGCGACAGCGCCAGGCCCCCACCCGCGCGGCATAGACGACCGGACCCACTCCCCTCCCAGTCCCCCCCCAACGAGACGGCGACCGCGTTGCG
>JAABUM010000246.1_pt1 | contig 107183 bp, 83 predicted proteins | sample 5559161 | NCBI WGS metagenome assembly JAABUM01 (sample SAMN10711868, study PRJNA513369) | rock metagenome | isolation source: Antarctica rocks | place: Antarctica: Victoria Land, Siegfried Peak nord
GCCTGCTGGGGAGGACATGAACGAGGTCACCGATCCCCAAGCCAACCGGGCGCAGTGGGAGCGTTGGCAAGAGGGGTTGCAGGAGAAGTTCACTTTGCTGGAGGAGCTGCCTCGGCTGCGGATGCTGTTGATCTGGGACAACCTGGCCGGGCACAAGAGCGCGGAGTTGGTGTGCTGGCTGATGCGCCACGGGATCATGCCGCTCTATACGCCTCTGGGCGGTAGCTGGCTCAACATGGCGGAGTCGATCCAGCACATTCTGGTGCGACGGGCTCTATCGGGGCAGCACCCCCGTCATGCCGGCGAGATCATCGCGTGGCTCGAAGCCACGGCTCGGGGCTGGAACCGGGCTCCCACGCCTTTTATCTGGGGCGGGAAGAGGCAGGCGCGACGTGACAAGGCTCGTGAGAAGGCTGCTGGGAGGCGCTGTGGCTTGCAGGTTCGGCACAGAGCGGGCGGTTCAGCGGCGCGCCTGGCGAGTGCTCTCCACGCCGCTCGAACGTGGCGAGGCAGTGCAGCGCAGCGGCTCAATGGCTATGAGCATAACAAGTGACCCACTAGTGGGTCACTTGGCACGTAGGTAGCCATTGAATTTTAATCCTACTTGCTGACCGAGCCTGCTGTAACTGTACCCTTGGAAACAAGCCGAAACTCCAATGGCTACGCACGTGCCAAGTGACCCACTACGGCGTTATTGCTCCCTGATTCTGTCCGAACCATTGATCTAAAGCGTGTAGTAGAATTCATGGGCCATGAGCACATCGCAGCACAACACAAAGTCCGTGGCGCCTGGCGAGCCTTTTCCTTCTCTCGCTCCGGCCTCGGTTGCTCTTTTCTGCTGCGCTCTTCTGGGGCTGTATTTCGTGGGCCTGGGCAGCTACCCGCTCTTCGACCCCGACGAGCCCGTATATGGCCAGGTGGCGCGCGAGATGGCTGGTGGCGCGGGCTGGCTGTCGCCTCACCTCAACGGAGCGCTGTGGTTCGACAAGCCACCTCTGTTCTACTGGCTCTCGGCTCTAAGCGTTTCCATCTTCGGCCCCACCGAATTCGCCTGCCGCCTGCCCTCGGCTCTGGCGGCGCTTGGCTTAGTTGGGCTAGTCTATGCTCTGGCCAGACGCGACTTTGGCTCGCGTGCGGCTCTGCTCTCCTCGCTGGTGATGGCGACCTGCCTGCAGCAGATCGTGCTGGCGCGCGCGGCTGTCACTGACATGACGCTGGCCTTCTTCCTCACGCTGGCCCTGCTGTGCTACAGATGCTGGCTGGATGAAGCACTGCTGCCCACACCTTCGCGCGCCAAGCTGAGATGGGCTCTGGGTTGCGGAGCGGCCACGGGCCTGGCGATGCTGACCAAAGGGCCTGTCGCGCCGCTTCTTCTCAGCGTGACCTTTGTGTTGCACCTGTGGTGGCTGGGGCGTCTACGCGTGCTGCTCAGCGCGAGCGCGGCTGCGGCTGTGGTGATGGTTCTGCTGGTAGGGCTACCGTGGTATGTGACGATGTATGTGCTGCACGGGCAGGAGTTCGTGCAAGGGTTCTTGGTGGCCAACAACATCACGCGCTTCCTCAAGGCCGAGCACGCCCAGCAGACAGGCCACTGGTACTCGATCCTGCTCAACTTCCCCGTTCTGCTGGGCTTCTTCTTCCCCTGGAGCGCCTTCCTGCCCCAAGCCCTGGCCCTCCAGTGGCGCCAAGCACGAGGCCGAGACAAGGGTTCAACCGAGCTGGAGGGCACTGTCATCGGGGCGAGGCTGGCGATGGCCTGGCTGGGGGTTGTCTTCGTGTTCTTCTCGTTGTCCAAGACGCAGCTGGTGACTTACATCTTCCCTCTGTATCCCGCGGCGGCTGTGCTGGTTGGCCTGCTGTGGAGCCAGGCCGAGGGTGATAGCTCGGCTCAGCGAGGCGTTCGAGGCGGTGCGTGGGCGGCTGGGCTGTGCTCGGTTGTGCTCACGATCGGGCTGGCTGTCACCGCCCACAAGAAATATCCCCAGGCCCAGAACACGCTGCTGGTAGCCGGAGCAATTCTGCTGGTAGCCTGCTCGCTTGCGCTGTGGAGGCTACGCTCTGGCGCCACGAGCTCACATTCGACGCGTGCTTCCTCAGCGGCCTGGATGCTGGGAGGCGGCATGACGGGCCTGGCCTTGTGGCTGGTGCTGGCGGTCATTCCCCTGGCCACGCCTGGGCTGAGCACGCGCGAGTTTGTGGCTGGGCTACCCTCCCAGCCTGCTGAGGTGGCGTCCTTTGGGCCCAAGCTGCCCAGCCTGCTGTTCTACTTGCAGCTGCGCTCGCGCAATCGCTATCAGGGCGATCTGGAGCGCGAGGATGCGCGCCAAGCCCTGCTCAAAAACACGCCTCTGTTCGTGGTGTGCCGTCAGACTGATGCCTCGTTGATGCTGGTTCCGGGAGCCGGGGAGTGGGCGCGCTCAGGCAGGCTGGTCGTGATCGCCAACGCCCCGGCCCTCGCCCTGCGGTATAAATGAAATCATGCTCCAAAGCCTCAGCATCGTGTACCCGATGTATAACGAGAAGGACAACATAGAAACCGCAGTGCACGAAGCGCTGCGCGTGGGCGCTCAGATGGCGCAGCAGATCGAGGTCATCGTGGTCGATGACGCCAGCACGGATGGCTGCGGCGACATCGCCGATCGCCTGGCGCGCGAAAATCCCCAAGTACTTGTGCGGCACCACAAGCGCAACCGCAAGCTCGGCGGCGCTCTGCGCACGGGCTTTGGAGCCGCCAGCCACGAGTGGATTCTGTATATGGACAGCGATCTGCCCATCCGTATGGATGACGCTCTGCAGGCGCTTCCTTTGACTGAGAACGCCGATATGGTGATCGCGTGGCGCATCTCTCGGGCCGAGTCGCAGCGGCGCGAGGTGATGTCTTGGGCTTACAACAGGCTGATTCGCTGGGGCTTCGGGCTGCGCGTGCGCGACGTGAACTTTGCTTTCAAGCTGTTCAAGCGCTCGTTTTACCAGAAGATCAGGCTGCGCTCCGAGGGCTCGTTTATCGACGCCGAGCTGCTGCTGGAGATGAGGCGAGCCGGAGCGCGCATCGCCGAGCTGCCGATGAACTACTACCCGCGCGTGGCCGGAGTCTCGACGCTTTCGAGCTGGAGCGTGGTCTGGAAGATCCTGGAGGAGATAGCGCTTTATCGAACGCTCAACTGGCTGCCGCGCCCGGTCGTTAGCCGCTTCGACTCTCACCGTGAACGCCGACGACTTCGGGCTGAGCGAAGGCGTTAACGCGGGCATCCTGTCCTGCTTCCACCACGGCATCCTGCGCAGCGCCAGCCTGATGCCAAACGCCGAGGCTTTCGAGGACGCGGTTCGCCTGGCTCAGCAAACGCCTGGGCTGGGCGTGGGCATCCACCTCTCGCTTGTAGGCGAGCCCTGCTTGGCCCCGCGCCGCGAGCTGGGTGCTCTGGCTGACAAAGACGGAATGCTGCCTGCTTCCTACGAAGCCTTTGCCCTGGGTTACTTGACCCGCCGCTTCACGCAGCGTGAGATCAGGCGCGAGGTACAGGCTCAGATGAGGCGCGTGCTGAAGACCGGGATTCGCCCCACGCACCTGGACAGCCACCAGCACGTGCACTTGATGCCTGGAGTTTTTGCCATCGCGGTGCAAGCGGCTCAGGAGGCTGGCATCAAGGTCATCCGCGTGCCTCAGGAGCGCGCGGCAGGGCAGCTCGAACTGAGGCAGCGCCTGAGCCCGCGCGCCCTTCAATTGCGCGTGCTGTCGATGCTGTGCCGCAGCGCCAGGAGGCAAGCGCGAGCGGCCCGGCTGCGCGTGGCGTCCAATTTCTGGGGCCTGAGCGAATCGGGCGCTCTGGATGAAGCCGCTCTGCTGCCCATCCTGGCTCGGCTCGGGCGCGGCGTGAACGAGCTGATGGCGCACCCTGGGTTCAGTGATGAAGTTCTGCGCCGCAAGTACTTGTGGGGCTATCGCTGGGATGAGGAAGCCAGAGCTCTGCAATCCTCTGAGGCGCGCGAGATCGTGGAGGAGCGCGGCATTCGGCTGGCGCACTTTGGAGAGGCGTGGGATTCTTGAGTATCACGCCTCAGGCTACTTGCAGCGCTTTGTTTTGTCCCGGCACAGGAAAATCTCGATGCAATATTGGAAGCCCGACGCGCCAAATGAGTTCGCAGGCGACATGATGCCCTTCTGGGATGGTGAGCGGTTCCACCTCTTCTACTTGCTGGACCGCGACCACCACGCGGAGCAAGGCGGCTTGGGCAGCCACCAGTGGGCGCACGCCTCAACCTTAGATCTGGTTCAATGGCAGCATCACCCGCTGGCTCTGCCCGTTGGCGAGCCCGACAGCGTGGATCAGCACGGCATCTGCACGGGCTCGATCTTCGAGGCCGCCCACGCTTACCACGCCTTCTACGCCACGCGCATCAAGCACGAAGACGGAAGCGTCTTCGAGGCCGTGTGCCGCGCCCAGAGCGACGATTTAATCCACTTCGAGAAGTCGCCTAAGAACCCGATGTTCGGCGCGCCCGGAGGCTTGAACCCAGGCGCCCACCGCGACCCTCACGTCTTTGTGGGCTCGGATGGCGCGTATCATATGCTCGTCACGTCCTTGCTGCAGGGCGAGGGAGAGCACGGCTTGCTGGCGCATTACATCTCGGATGACCTGGACAAGTGGCGTTATCAAGGCCCCTTCCTGCCGATTGAAGGCCCGACGCCCGAGTGCCCGGAGCACTTCGGGTGGAACGGCTGGTATTACCTCGTCTACTCGCAGCACGGTGAGCTGCAGTATTGGATCTCGCGCGATTCTCTCGGCCCGTGGCAGCAAGCCCAACGCAGCACAATCGAAGGCTCAAGCCTCTTCGTGCCGCGCACAACGGAGTTCAACGGGCGACGCATCGCCGTTGGCTTCCTGCCCTGGCGCGGAGACAGCTGCGATGAAGGCGGCTGGGCTTACGCGGGCAACGTCATCTTCCGCGAGCTGCTCCAGGATGAAGACGGCACTCTGTTCACGCGCTTCGTCCCCGAGATGATGCCCGCGACTTCAGGTGCTCGCCGCGAAGCTAACCGTGTGCTCGAAGCGAATCAAACATCTCAGTTCAGCGACGTGCCGCTCGATTGCACCATCACGCTGCGCCTGGTTCCCGAAGCAGGCGCTCGCGAGTTCGGCTTGCTCTTGCGCGCGGACCAGGAGGCAAGCCAGGGCTACAGGCTCCTCATCGAGCCCGAGCAGAAGCGCGTCTCGCTGCGCCGCTGGCCCGATGAACTGAATGTCAGGGCTGAGGCTCTACAAGTCGAGGGCTTGGAGCAAGCGGCTGAGCTAACGATTTGTATCCAGGGCTCAGTCATTGATGTGTGCATCAACGAGCGCCGCACCTTAGTCGCACGCTGCTTTGATTTCAAGGGCACGCGGCTGGAGCTGTTCGCGAGCGACGGCGCGGTTGGCGTGGAAGGGCTGAGCATCGCGGCGTTGAGGTGAAGGGCGCTGCAAGTACTTGTGGCAGCCCTTGCTGCGCAAATACGGCTAATGGTTTCTGGTGTGCGACTTCATTAAAAGCTATAATGCTTCCATCAAACTGCGGTTAAGGTGAAGCAAGACACAAGCAAGATCTTGTTCCGGCGCGGCTGTAAGTACTTGCAGCAGGTACCTCTTGGGTCCGCAGGTGGAATAATGGGACGTGACCGGGTGAGAGCATGAGCGGGCCGCAGTATATTTTCCTGATTCTCATCGCCATCATAACCTGGGGTGCTTTCGTGGAATCTTCCTCGGCTCCCAGCTATCGTCTCACACTGGGCCGATTTGCGCTGGCGCTGGCCTTCCCGCTGACGATGGCGGCTCTGGTGGTTCTGCTGCCGTGGGAGAGATGGTCTTTGCCCACGTCACATCCCGCCGCTTCTTGGTGGCTTGGCCTGCTGTCACCAGCTCTTGTTCTGCTGGGGGGCATTGGCGTGCAAGCATTGGCCGTGGGCTTGGTCGTCGCCACCGTGCTTTGGGTCTCGATGGCTGCCACAGGAAGAACACGCAACTCCCTGTCCTCGCTGGCTCACCGCATTTTGCGGCGCAGGAAGCATTGACTAAAAAAGCCCGCCGCAAGTCTCAAGTACTTGCGGCGGGCTTACGTTTTGGACTGCTCTACTCCGCGCTCGTGGCCTCGGCGCTCTGGGTTTCGCCGACGCGGTAGCGCACGAAGCTCGAAGGGCGCGCGCCCTTGACCGCGGCGACCATCTGCTTCACGGTCTGCTTCTGCTCCTTGATGAAGGGCTGCTCCATCAGGGCCACGGTCTGGAAGAACTCCTTGTTCAAGCGGCCTTCGGCGATCTTGGCCTGGATCGCTTCGGGCTTGCCTTCCTCAGCAGCCTGCTTCGCATAAAATCGCTTCTCATTCTCGACCAGATGCTCGGGGACTTCCTCGCGGTGCAAGAACGCGGGCTTCATGGCCACAGCCTGCATCGCCAGGTCGCGGGCGAGCTGCTGGACAGCTTCGCCGCCGTCTTCGCACTCGATAGCCACAATCGCGGCCTGTTTGCCATCGGTGTGCCTGTAGGTTCCCAGCACGCCGCTGGAGTGGATGCTCTCCACGCGCGCGATGCGGATGTTCTCGCGCACCGTGCCAATGGCCTCCGACAAAGCCTCTGCTACGGTCTTGCCGCTGGGCAATTGCTGGGCGCTGAACGCCTCCAGCGAGCCCTCGGCGCTCTGAGCGGCTTGCGCCAGCTCCTTGAGCAGAGTCTGGAAGGCGTCGTTGCGAGCCACGAAGTCGGTCTCGCAGTTCAGCTCCACGATCCCTGCCCGGTGCCCATCTTCCGACACCGACACGCCGATCAGACCTTCGCTCGTCGCGCGCCCTTCGAGCTTGACGACCTTGCCCTTGCTCTTCTCGCGCAAGTAGGTCACCGCCGCCTCAAAGTCGCCGTTGGTCTCTTTGAGCGCGGTCTTGCACTCCATGATGCCCGCACTGGTCGCCTCGCGCAGCCTTTTCACTGCGCCCGCGTCAATCGCTGCCATTGTGTGTTTCCTTTTGAATTGACTTTAAACGCACAAACGCCGTGCGCTCTGCAAGTACTTGCAGAACGCACGGCGTTCACGCACGACTTGCTTGTGGTTACTGCCCGGCTTCGCCAGGGCCGCCTACGTTCATCGCCACATCGTGGATCGAGTCTCCGGGCTGGCTCGGCTCGGCTCCTCTTACGCCTGCGACAGCGCGATCCGCGCCGCCGTCCTGACGATTGCCCGCGTTATCGTTGCGCGCGAACGACTCCATGCCGCCGATCATGCCGCCCACATTCTCGATGTTCGACTGGTCATCAGCCGGAGTTTCGCGCGCTTCTGCAATGTCGCTGGACTCGAAGGTGATGCCGTCCATCGAGAAGTCGTCCTCGCGCGTCTCAATAGGAGGCAACTCCATTTGGGGCACGCCACTGTATTCGATGCGCCCGCCCTCGCCGATGTGGACAGCGCCCATCTCGGACACGCCGCCAGCCGCCTGCTCGCGCGCCGACTGCGCCAAACCGCGCCCTTCATTGATGGCCTCAGCCATCTGCGAGGCCATCAGCTTGACCGCACGAATCGCGTCGTCATTGCCCGGAATGACGTAGTGCACTTCGTCGGGATCGCAGTTGGTGTCAACCACGGCCACGATGGGAATTTCCAGGCGATGCGCTTCCTGGATGGCGATGTGCTCCTTCTTGCAGTCGATGATGAACAGCACATCGGGCAGCTTGCCCATGTTCCTCATGCCGCCCAGGATGGCCTGCAGCTTCTCGCGCTCTTCGCCCAGGCGGGCCGCTTCTTTCTTGGTCAGCTTTTCCAGCGTGCCGTTCTCGGCCATCTGGTCCAGCTGGTTCAAGCGGTCGATACGCGTCTGGATCGTGGTCCAGTTGGTGAGCATCCCTCCGAGCCAGCGCGAGTTGACGAAGTGCTGTCCGCAAGCCTCAGCACTTTCCTTAATGGCGTCCTGAGCCTGCTTCTTGGTGCCGACGAACAAGAACACGTCGCCGTTGAAGGCACGCTGGCGGACTTGCTCATAGGCTTCTTCAAGCTTCTTGCGCGTCTTGTGCAGGTCGATGATGTAGATGTCGTTGCGCTCGCCGTAGATGTAGGCCTTCATCTTCGGGTTCCACTTGCGCGTGTGGTGCCCGAAGTGCACGCCGGCTTCGAGCAGTTCCTTCATTGAACTCACTGGCATTGTCTGTCTCCTTTGGGTTACGCCTCCCACGCCGACGCCACCTCAAGCACAAGTACTTGGGGCGACCCAAAATCCGGTGTGGTGCGAAATAAAAGCCTTTCCATTATACGACGCCCCAGGGCTTGAGGCAACGCTTACCGCGTCATGATCATGGTGCCGGTCTTAGAATGGTCAGGATCAGGGCTGCCGTCGGGCTTGAACCACGACTCGCCGCTTTGCTGGCCCTGAGCATCGTAGATCGTGACGAGCTTGGAGCCGTCAGGCGCCACCTCTTCGTGGCGCAGCAGAAGGTTCGGTTCGCCCTTCTTGGGAGTCGTGAAGGTCTGGCGCTCCAACAGCTTGCCCGCAGCATCAAGTTGCGTAATCTCCAGAGTCTTGTCGTCAGGTGAGCGCATCGTCATCGTGCCTGCGAGCTTGCCATCCTGGTACTTGTGCGTCGTGGTGCCTTGGACTTTACCCGCCGCGTCGCGCGTGAAGACGGCGCGCATGGCGAGCACGCCGTTCTCGCGCACCTCCTCGGCCTCGAAGCGCCCGGCCTTGTCGTAGAGATAGTCCGCCCGGCCCACGTCCTGCGTGCCGCTGTCTGCATCGCGCATCGAGGTGCGGCTCAGTTGGCCGCGCGGGTTGTAGAGGTAGCTGACCTTGAGCGTGCCCTTGCCCGGCTTGAAGATCTGCTGCTCGCTCCGCTTGCCTCCGGCGTCATAAAGCGTCGTCGCTGTGATTCCATGGGCCAGGCGCAGCACCTTGCGCGTCGGGCGCCCGTTGAGGTCACACAGGTACTCGACAGTTGCGCCCTCGGACTGAGGGAGCAGAGGGTGCACGCTCTTGGTCAGGTGCCCCGCTTGATCGTAGGAGTAGGTGGCGAGCGCGGCGCCGTCTTCTCCGATCTGCGTGAGGCGCGGGAACTTCGTCCTGGGCACCACGGGCGCCAGGGGCCAAGGTTGGACGACGAACATCTTGTCCCTGACCACCACGCCTCGGCTACGCTCCAGGAGCTTGCCCGCGCCATCATAGAACTCCTGCGCCAGCAGACGCCCACTCGCATCCAAGCGTGTCACTATGCGGCCTGAAGTCTTGCCGCCGGTCCCGAAGCGGAAGTCGGTCTCGCTCTGGGGCGTCCCGCTCGGTGCGTATTCGACCTGCTCAAAGAGCAATTCGTGCGGGCTATTGCCCACCTTCAGTTGCAACAGCGCGCTTCCGTTCTCCTTGACCGTGGCCTGGGGGTTCAGCACGATCTGCGCCGTGCCCTGAGCTACTGCGGTCGGCTCCACGGAACTGAGTTGAGCACGCGCTTCCAAAGCCGTCCGCGCGCTCAGCGACAGAGCCAGAAGGCAAGATGTTGCCAGCTTCATCATCATTCTCCACCTCTTAATTCCAGCGAGAATTATAGCCCTTGCGGAGCGTTAGAAGTACTTGAAGAAGGCCAGATGAACACCTTAATCCACGTGGTCAACGGTCTTCTCGATGCGCCTGTCGGGGATGAACCACATCACGGCCACGCACACATACAAGGCGCACGCGATCCAAGGATGCACGACGGCCAGAGGAACAGCGAGCAGATAGATGAAAACAGAGGCCTTGCCCTTGACATCGCGCCCCACGGCTCGCGCCAGAGCAGACTCGCGGCCTTCATTCTTGATGATGGCGACTGTCAGAATTGAGTAGGCCACGCCGCACATCAGCAGGGCGACGCCATAGAGCGCGACGGGCCAGGTCGCGAAGTGGTTCTCGCCCATCCAGGCCGTCACGAACGGGATCAGCGACAGCCAGAACAAGAGGTGCATATTGGCCCACAGAACGGCTCCGTTCACGCTCTCGACGATGTGGAGCAGGTGATGATGATTGTTCCAGATAGATGCCGACGTAAACGAAGCTGAGCACGTAGCTCCCGAAGATGGGCAGCAGAGACCCCAGGGCCGCAAGCGTGGGCTCGTGCGGCACCTTCAGTTCGAGCACCATGATGGTGATGATGATCGCGATGACGCCATCGCTGAAGGCTTCGAGCCGGTTGGTCTTCATGTTGTGCCGCATGTTGTGCCGCCATTGTAACACGCTGGCGATGCGGGCTCTCATTGACGAAGCGGGCTTGTGTTAGTAGAATGGGACGAGCTTTTCAAAGCTGGAAAACAGTAAGTACTTGAGGAAGTGACGATGTTCGCATTAATCCGCGTGGGCGGCAAGCAGTATCGCGTCAGCAGCGGCCAGGAGCTCTTGGTCGACCGTTTGAGCGCAGAGGAAGGCACAGCTTTCGAGGGCGTCGAGGTCTTGATGGTCGGCGAGGGCGAGAACGTGCAGATCGGAGCGCCCACGGTTGCGGGCGCCAACGTAGCGGCCACCGTGGTGCGCCATTCAAAGGGGCCGAAGATTCGCGTCTTCAAGTACAAGGCCAAGAAGAACTACCGCCGCCGCATCGGAGCCCGCGCCCACCAGACGCTGCTCCGCATTAATTCCATCACGGCGTAACCCAACCGCGAAACGAACGCAGCCGCGCTCAAGTACTTGAGTGCGGTTGTTCAATGAAGGAGCATCATGGCACATAAAAAAGGAATGGGCAGCTCGCGCAACGGGCGCGATTCACAGTCGCAGCGCCTGGGAGTCAAGGCGTTTGGAGGCCAGTTGGTTCCAGCGGGCTCGATCTTGGTTCGTCAGCGCGGCACGCTGTACCAGCCGGGCACCAACGTCGGCATCGGCAGCGACGACACGCTCTTCGCCAAGACGACGGGCGTGGTTACGTTCGAGCCCTCGCGCCGCGCCAAGTCCAGTGGCAAGCAGATCTCGATTCACCCCGTCACGGCGGCACAGATTCCTGCTGAGCCCGTGAGCGAAAGCGTTCAACAGGAAGCTGTCATCAGCCCTGGCAGCCAGGCTGAGTAAGTGCAATTAGCACTGGCACGCCCTCAAGGACTTGGGTGCTTGAGGGCGTGCTTTTGCGTTGCGCCGGACACAAGTACTGGCTGCAAGAGAAGTGGAGGAGACGCCGAGCCCAGGAGGGTTCGGCGTTTTGTTTACTTTGCGGGCCTGGCAAGTACTTGAGGCGTCTTGTAATCATGTTCATTGACGAAGTAACGATAGAAGTGAAGGGCGGCGACGGTGGCGACGGCGTGGTCGCCTTCAGGCGCGAGAAATATATTCCCTTTGGCGGGCCGGACGGCGGCGACGGCGGGCGCGGCGGCGATGTAATTTTGCGCGCGGCCTCGCAGGTCAAGACTTTGATCGACGTGTCGCGCAAGCGCCACTACAAAGCTCAGCGCGGCGCGCACGGCGAAGGCGGCAAGAAGAAAGGGCGCGACGGCGAGGGCATCACCTTGTCTGTTCCTATCGGGACGCAGATCTGGGACGAGGAAGCCAACCAGCTGGTGGGCGATTTGGTGGCCGACGGGCAGACCTTTGTCGTGGCGCACGGGGGCAACGGAGGCAACGGCAACCCGCACTTCGTCTCCTCCACACGCCAGTCGCCTCGCTTTGCGGAGAAGGGCGTCAAGGGCGACATCCGGCAGTTGAGGCTTTCGCTTAAGCTGCTGGCGGACGTGGCCTTCATCGGGTTGCCCAACGCAGGCAAAAGCACGCTGATTTCGAGCATCTCAGCCGCGCGGCCCAAGATCGCGAATTACCCGTTCACAACGCTGGTGCCCAACCTGGGAATGGTACGGCTGGACTGGGAGAACCAGTTCATCGCCGCCGATATTCCAGGCCTAATCCGGGGAGCGAGCAAGGGCGCGGGCTTGGGGCACAGGTTCTTGAAGCACATCGAGCGCGCGCCGGTTTTTGTGCACTTGATTGACGCCTCCACAAGTACTTGCAGCCAGATGTGGCGCTCCTTCGCCACGCTCAACCGCGAGCTGAAGATGTGGAGTCGGGAAATGATCGAGCGGCCTCAGCTCGTGGCTATCAACAAGATGGACGTGGTCGAGGGCAATGAGGTGCAGGCAGCCGAGGTCGCCCAATTCAAGGCCAAGGTCCTGGCGCGAGGCTGCGAGATCTTCGAGATTTCGGCAGCGACGAATGGCGGGCTCGAAGCCTTGATGTGGCGCGTGATGGATCTGGTCAAGCAGACGCGCGCGAAAGCGCCCAAGGTCGTGGCCCCGCCCGAGGAAATCGTGACGCGCGTGGTCGCGGACAAGCCGTTCAAGATCAAGGAGATCGCGCGCTACGCCGACAGCACCAGCGAGTGGGAGGCTTCAGGAGGGATGCTGGAGCGCCTGATGACTCGCTTCGACATGACTTCGCAGGAAGCGGTTCTGTATGTGCACCGCGCCCTGGAGCGCCACGGCGTTATCGAGGAGATGAAGCAGGCCGGAGTTAAGGAAGGCGACCTGGTTCACGTGGGCGATGTCGAGTTCGAGTTCGAGGAGTGAGGCATGGTCAAGCCCAGAGTTTTAACTCCGGGCTTGACCTCGCACCAAAACTCGACATCGTAAGCAGCATGAAAACCCTCGTCGTCAAGATCGGCACCTCGACCGTCATCCAGGACGGAGGCGCCAACGAAGTCTTCCTCAACGATCTGGCGCGCCAGGTCTTTGAGTTGCGCGAGCACAATTGGCGCACCGTCATCGTGACCTCGGGCGCGGTTCGCTTTGGACTCGCGGTGATCGGACGCGCACGAGCTACGGGGCTGGCCGAGAAGCAGGCTGCAGCCGCTATCGGGCAGCCTCTTTTAATGCGCTCTTACAGGCGCGCCTTCGAGCCCTTTGAGCTGCCCGTGGCTCAGCTGCTGCTCACGCGCGGCGACGTGGCCGATAGGCGGCGCTTCCTCAACGCGCGCCACACCATGACCCAGCTCTTCGGCTGGAACATCGTGCCCATCGTCAACGAGAACGACACCGTGGCCACCGAGGAAATCCGCTTCGGCGACAACGACACGCTGGCTTCACTCGCGGCTTTAGTTGCTCCGGCTGATAAAGTCCTGCTGCTCTCGGATGTCGATGGCTTTTATCTTCCTCAACGTCAGCGGCCCGAAGCACTTGTGGAGCGCATCACGCCCGAGATCGAAGCCGCTGCGGGCGGCGCGGGCTCAATCGGCGGCACGGGCGGCATGAAGACCAAAATCGAGGCCGCTCGCATCGCGACCCAGGCCGGCATCGACTTGCACATCGCGCACGGGCAGGAGCCAAACATCGTGCGTCGCGTGGCTCTGGGCGACGAAGTCGGAACCAGATTCCGGGGTTTGAAGAGCGGGAGCGAGCGCAAGCAGTGGATCGCGCACGCCCGTGTTCCCTCGGGAACGCTGTGGATGAAAGAGGACGCGCGGGCCGCGATCGTGGGGAACGGGCGCTCGCTCCTGCCCGTTGGCATTGAGCGTGTCGAGGGCGACTTCGGCTCCGGCGCCCTGCTCTCGATTCGCGATGCGCGCGGCGAATACGGGCGCGGCCTGAGCAACTTCTCCTCGAACGAACTGAGCCGCATCGCGGGGCGGCACTCGTCCCAGGTCAACGCTCTGCTCGAACGCCCAGCCCCGCCAGAAGCCGTGCACCGCGACAACCTGTCGCTCTTCCTCGATGATGAACCCTGACGCATCCCTCTTCAGCCGCCCCAAGTACTTGAAGCACGGCTTCGTGAAGCGCGGCGGCTTTACCTTGATTGAGCTGCTGGTCGTCATAGCCATAATCGCCATCCTCGCCTCGATCCTGTTCCCCGTCTTCGCCAGGGCGCGCGAGAACGCGCGCCGCACAAGCTGCCAGTCGAACCTGAAGCAAATCGGGCTCGGCCTGCTGCAGTATGTTGGGGACTCCGACGAGATTCTGCCCTTTTCCTTCTACGGCACGAGTGGCAACTCGACGCCTGTGGGCTCGACGCCCAACAACTACAAGTGGATGGACGCCATCCAGCCCTACACCAAGAGCGAAGCGGTCTTCAACTGCCCGAGCGACACGGCCACCAACAGGTACCACTTCCGCGATGGGCTTAACTACGGCTCCTATGGGCTCAACGGCGCCTACGGGCGTGGTACTGGCAACGCTATGCCGCCGCGCTCCTCGACGCTGTATCTGGTGAACATGGCCTCAGTCGTGGTGCCTTCGACAACGGTGTGGGTCACCGATAACAACAACGCGCCCAGCAGCACGAACCCCAACGGCTCACAAGGCTTCTACTGGAACACGACTCCAACTATAGACAGCAGCAAGAATCCGCGCCAGCTGCAGAACATCGTGGAGCGGCATCTGAACACGACTTCGGTTCTGTGGTGCGACGGCCACGTCAAGAGCATGAAGCTGGATGCCTTGGCCAAGCCCAACGCATCTGGGGTGCTGTCTCTGTTTACGATTGAGGACGATTAATTGACCAGGATGCGGCGCGCGATGGTGCCGCTGGTAATGGGAAGGGCCATACTCTCTCCGTGTTGAATGGCGCCAAATTGCCTGTATCGTTTCTCTGTGGCAGCCGTCCTTGACATCAAGTTGAACTTGAACCAGTATGCGCGCGCTCAAGTACTTGTGGGCGCTTTCCCTTTCCGGCCTTGCCGTTTTGCCTTTCAAGGAGCAGCATGAAAATCGAACTTTCCAACCCCGTGACCCGCTTCCTCGCCTTGAGTGCCATCGCTTTGACGCTGGCCTCGGCTCCCTCACGAGCTGACTGGAGCAGTGTGCGGCCCGATGGCACCATCGTCACCGTTTCGAGCAGCCTCAAGGTCAGCAACGACAACACCTCGGGCAGCACGCAAGGCAACGCACAAAACGCCCGGAGCACAGACACCCTGAACTCAGACGACTACGCCGCCGACGTGGGAGATGCGGGCGACCTGAGCGTTTCCACGAACGCTCCAAACGTTCGACCTCAGGCGCGCTCGGCTCGTGTGCAGCAGAACCGAAACCGCTTGCGTGAGCGCAACAACAATCGCCGCAATGGAAACGACACCGGCGACGCGGGCTACCTGCAGCCCTTGAATGGGGGCAACGGCTTCGGAGGCAACGGCCTGGATTATGGCGTGAACCCGAGCAACGGCCTGGGCTACGGTGCGGCAGTCGCCTATCCGAATTACCCTGGCTACGCCGCTCCGGGCTACAACTACAATGTGCCGGCATATCCTTACGGAGCGCCCGGCTTCGGCTACAACTACCCAACGGGAGTCCTCGCTCCGGGAGCGACGGTCGTGCTGCCCCAAACACCCTTTACAGTGCCGATCGCTCCGGCTCCTTACCCCTGGGTGCAGCCGCCCACGTTCACCTCGATTCCCATCGGCGGCACGACCATCATCACCAACCCAGGCTACAACGGCTACCGGAACGACTACCCGCACCGAGGTCCCGCCAACTGCGCGCCCTATCCTTCCGCCTCGCCTCCTTACGGTTACCCAGCCGGCTACGGCTACCCCAGCAGCTACGGCTACCCCAGCAGCTACGGCTACCCCAGCAGCTACGGCTACCCCAGCAGCTACGGCTACCCTGATGGGACTTACACGCAGTCTTACGGCGGGCTGAGCATCTCGCACGGCGGCGTGAGCATTTCCGTGGGCGGAACAACCACCTCAACCCAGACCACCTGGGGTACCGGCCTGTATCGCTAACTCCTGAGCTCCAAAGAGAAAAGCCCGTGCTGCAAGTACTTGCGGCGCGGGCTTTTGCGTTCAGTTCGCGCTGCGGCCATTTCTAAAGCCGTTTTCAGCTGAACGGAAGGGCTTTGCCTTGGTAGGGGCGAGGTTCCCTCGCTCTCTGGCCACGGTATCAATCGGCTGAGGCGTTAAACAGAGCCGAGTCTCACACCTCTGTTGGAGCATTGAGCACCTCAGCCTCGCCCGTGAGCAGATCCAGGCCTTGATGCCGCAGCTCGGCCACGACCTGGGGCGCGAACTTCTCGCGCCACAAAGCCGCGCGCGAGGGGTGCGCCTCCCAACGCCACCACGCGAAACCGATGGGCTTAGCCGCCTCGGTTGCTGCTGGCGGAGCTACGGGAGCCGCTGCTGGATCTTGAGTTGCTGGAACGGCTGGAACCTCGGCTGCAATATCTTGGGCCACGGGCGCCGCGACTTCAGGCGGTTCAGCTTGTTGCACTTCTTGCACTACGGAGGTGAGCTCGGAGCCGGGAGGACATAAGCGCTGAGGAGGCGAGGCCACACGGTCGAAGAGGGCAGCGAAGGAGGCATGCGAGGCTTGAACGGCGGCTTCGAGCTCGTCGGGGCGCGCGCAATCGAGCAGGGGCAGGCGCAGCAGCAGGAGAACCGAGCGTCCGGGGTAGCGAGCCACTGTTGTGATGGCTCCGTTGGGGAAAAAGTGCTCCTGGCCGCCCACATCGCGCAGCCGCGTTACGCGCACGCCGACTTCCTCGACCGTGCCCGACACCCCATTGATGGCAACCGAGTCCCCGACAGCGAACTGAGCTTCAAAGAGGAAGAACAGGCCCGCCAGAATATCGCGCACCACGTTCTGCGCGCCCACGCCCAGCGCGGCTCCCAGAAAGCCAGCGGGCAAAAGAATGCCCGAGACGCGCACATCCAGCTGATCCAGAATCAGCAGCAGCGCGATCAGCACGATGGCGTAACGCGCCGCGTTGACCACCAGGCGCAAAGCCGTCAGCCTCTTCTGAGCCGACAGCAACGCGCCACCCGAGGCTTCGGGTTGAGCCGCCAGCTCCAGCAGGCTTTCATACTTGCGCCGCGTCCTCAAGGTCACGCGCGAAAGAGCCGCCCACAAAAGCAGCGCGCCCACCACAATAATCAGCACGCTCGATAAAGTGCGCAAGGCTTCACTATTCATCGCTGGCCTTCGGCTGGTTCGCTGTGGTGCGAGGCAGCAAGTACTTGCAGAGGGTGATGCACCGCCTCTCACGCCGCCATCTCCCTACCGCGCCACCTGTCACTTCTCAAGCGCGCAGGGTGGCGCGGTTGCCCTGGACGCTCAGGCCGCTGAAGTGGGGGCGAAAGGGCACGTCCTCGTAGTTGATGACGGGGTTGACGCGGTTCATCAGCTGGTTGCGCACGAAGCCGGGTACTTCGACCCCGCGCAGCTTGAGCGAGATGATGTCCAGGTTGACCTTGTAGTTGCTGGCCAGGCGCAGCCGCGCCAGGCCCTCGACAGGCCCGTTAATCAAGGTGTAGTTGAGCCGCCCGGTGACGCGCATTGAGCCGTCGGAATTGAAGCGAACCCTCAGCCCCATGTCGCGCGTGCCGTTGCCCTGAGCTAACAGCTGCGTCACGTCGTCTTCGGTCACGACGGCGCGCAGGCTCGTCTGAGACGAAAGAGTGCGCACCTTGCCCGAGGCAAACAAATACGGCACATCAATTTGAACGTTGCGCGCGCTCAGGTTCAGCTCCGAGATCTGCAGCTTGCGCACTCTGACCGGGCGGCCCGCGATCGCGATCTGCGAGAAGAAGCCTTCGCGCGAGCGCATCGTGGGCCGAATGAAGAGCCTGAGCTGACCGCCTGGACTCGACACCCGGCTGCGCAAAGCCTGCCCCAGAGCACGCGTCACCCGCCACCCTTCAGCATCCGTAAGCGGAGTCGCAGCCTTGGCAACCGGCGCTTTCACAGCAGGCTTGACTGGAGCGGCGAGCAGCATCGCGGCTCCTGAGAAGATCGCGCCAGCCGCGCGCGAGAACAGCATCAGGGAGCGCATCGAGAAGTAATTGAGGTTCATGGCGATAACAATCGGCCTGCTTTGCGATTCGAGCTTTTAATTGCTGCGCCTGAGGTCAAAGCCGACCCACAACTCTTCGAGAGAGAGCCCGTTCAGGCTTAGCTTGAGGGCACGAGCGTTCAAGGCGGGCAGCGAGAGGCCCGTTTCGGCGCGCGACACGCTGGCCTTCGAAAGCAAGTGGGCCAGGCTGGTCAGGGCCGGAGCACCCGCGCTTCCATCCAGCCGGATCGTTTCCTCGCTCCTGCCCAGGCGCGCGTTCGCCCACGCCGCCAGCCCGTCGACCTTGAGCGCGTCTGCGTCCAGGGAAAGCTCGCGCAGGCCCAGCGACTTGAGGCGCAGGCCGATGTCGAGTGAGTTGTAGATGCCCAGCTGCACCACGCCCAGAATCGCCGCCAGCTCCTCTGAGCGCGGCGAGCGCGCGGCGAGGGATTCGAGCAAGGCCCTGGTGCCGCGCGCCCGCAGGCTCAGGCCCAGCCGCACGTCACGCAGATGCACGCCGCGCAGACGCACACGCCCGCCGCGCACCTCGACCTTCTCGACCGAAACCTTGGCTTCGAGATGCGTCAAGGCCGCGTCGTTCAAGACACGCAGCAGGTCGTCCACCTGAGCCTGCGACAACGAAGCGGGCGAGGACTCAAGTACTTGAGGCGCCTGTGGCTGTTGCGCTTGGGCCGCAGCAGCGCCCGAGAACAAGCAGCCCGCAGCAAAAAGGCAGCGGGCGCGGCGCATCCTGGAAGAAGCGAAAGAAGGGGCGGCACGCTTCATCGAGATTCCAATCGCGGCAGTGGAGGCAGATCGCCCAGCACAGGCATTCGGCCATTGTCTCTCGCGCCAGAGTTCACAACGGGCAGGCCAGGCATCGCAGACAGCCTCGGCAGCGCGGAGAACTCCCTGCTCAGCGGAGGCAAGGGCACCAACTCCACGCCGCTCGCCGGGGGTTGGCTCGCGCCTGAGCCCTCGCGGGGGGCGCTGCTGTCGTATTTGTGAACTCCGCGCGGGCCGATTTCGATTTCCCAGCGGCGCAGACCGTGGTTGATGAACCTGGAGTAACGCACCTGGTCGGCACGGTAGCCCTCGACGCGCCAGGAGTAAAAGCCCTGCACGAAATCGTAGCCTCCCACGTGCGCGGCCTGCGAGCTCTGGCTCTCGTGGGCGTTTAGCGGCGGCCAATCCTGAGCCCACAGCGGAACGGCCAGCGATAAAATCAAGGCGCCTGCCAAGGCTGCCTGCAAGTACTTGGGGCCGTTCATGCTCGCTCCTGACAATTACGTGAGGCCGTTCTGGAAGCGGATGAGCCGCACCGCTTCCAGAACAGCTCTGCGTGCTACGTGCACCTGAGTTTAGCGGCCACGCGTGGAAGATCCCGCGATAGGCGTCTCGCCCGGCAGTTGCGCCCCAGTGCCAGTCCCCGTTCCAGGGCCGCCAGTGCTCATGTTGGAGGCTGTGTTGGAACCGTTGCCCATCATCGGGGTAACAGCGCCGCCTCGTGAGTTGGCGACCAGCAGATCGACGCGCAAGTTGCGCAGATCCACGCCGCGTACGTCCACGGTCAGCTTCTCGACGCGCAGGGCATCCAGGTTGACGTGCGCTTCGATGTGGTTGGGAATCACGCCCGCGAGGAATTCGAGCAGCGAGCGCATCGTGTCCGGCTGAGTCAGGTTGTTGAGCGCGCCGCCCACGCCTTGCGTCACCGGCTGCAGTGTGGGTTGCAGCCCATTGACCACACCATTGGCTGTTTGCCCGGCCCTGCTCACTGCGCTGTTCGCCGCATTACCCGCTGCGTTGGCCGCCCCACCGACGACGCCCGTGGGCGCGCCGGGGTCTGCAGCCTGGGCGTGCGAGGCCGAAGCCAAACCCAGAACCAGGGCCAGAGCGGGTGCGGCCATTAATTGCTTCATCATCCAGATCTCCTTGTGCCTTCAACTGTTTTGGCGTCGCGACCAAACCGCTGCGCGTTCCGCTTGAAGCGCGATGATCTCTAAGAATTTGCCATCCTGCACGAACTCTCAAAGCCCCTCTTCGCCTCCATCGGGCTCGCGGGCGCTGGCTCTTGCAGGCAGCTTTCCCGAGCCGCCTCGCGCGAGTTCCAGTTCAAGCCGATGCACAGGGCTCCTGTGCTTTACAGAGTCAAGCGAATCTCAATCGAGGGGCTTTCTCACGTAGGGATCGGGCTTGTCCCTGCCCTCTTGCAACACTCAAGCGGCGGAAGGAGAGCAGGAACAAGCCTGGCCCCCACCAAGCAGAACCCAACGGGCGCAGCTCATCCGGACCGCGTGGCTCACGGTGCGGGCGGAGTGGGTGGGCGGCGCAGGTGAACGCGGCGCGCTTCCAGGTGCGAGGCCGTCTTCCAGGTGTCGAGCAACACGGCATCGTCCCGGTAGCGGTTGTCGCAGAAGGCGTCCAGCTTAGCCATGGTCTGATGCCGCGCTCGATCTGCGCGTCGATGGCCAGCGTGTCCTCGCGACGCGCTCCGCCGTGCGTGTCCTGCTGCGGTTGGCCTCATCCGCAGCCGCGATGTCGGCCTCCAAATCCGCCACGAGGTCGGTAGGCATCCCGTAATCCGTGAACAGCGTGACCAGAGGCGCTCCCATTTTCGGAGCCTTCAGGAGCGCCAACTGAGCGCGCGCCGCAGCCAGCAACGCATCATATCGCGCGTTGTCCGGCAGCCTGAATTGCCGGCATAGATCCGGGTTCTCATCCGCAACAGCACGTGCCGGCCTCGCCATGCCCAGCAAGTCAGCACGCACGCTGTCCAACCGCGCGTTCCGTGTCACTGGGAGCTGGGGGAGATCGAAGATCAGATGCGCCACTGGCAAGCTCGCGGTTACAACGAGGCGCAAGCACTGGAGAAGTGGGAACAATACGCATACAAGTCGGCTGACGCAAAGCTCAAGTGACATAGGTCAGACAGCAAAACGCCGCCACAAGTACTTGCGGCGGCGTTTGCGGTTCGGCGGGCCAGTCTCAGCTGAAGATGAGGTGGCTTTCGCTGTCGCCGAGCAGGGATTGGATGTAGGTGATCTGGCCGTGGTGGTTGATTAGCTCAACGACGGGCAGGCCTGCGGCCAGGCCCTTGGGAATTTCGCCTATGGGCGTGGCGATCATCTGCTGCATCTCGCCGGGCGTGAGCGCGTTGAGCGCGGTCAGGTGCGCCTGCACGACTTGCGTGACCAAAGCCTTGGCGCTCGCGGCATCGGTGGCTGCGGGCAAGTCGTGCTTGTGGCTGCCCGTGATGGCGTGAGTGAAAGTGTGCACCGTGTTCGCCGCGTGGTTGATGATTTCGAGCACGGATTTGGATGTGGGCGCGGGCTTCCAGCTCAGCTTATCGGCGGGTACGAAGTCGAGGTTGTTGTTGATGTTCTTGTGCGCCCAGTCGATTTGGTTGGCGATCAGTTCGGACGGTGTCTGTGGCAATTGCATGGTATCTCCTGTTGCGTGGGTGCGTGGGGTCGGATTCGAGCCGCCGGGTTCCCCAACGCAAGTGTTCGCAACCTTATCCCGGCAAAGCAAAGGCCATCGCAAGTACTTGCGACGGCCTTTGTATAGCTGCACTCGACTTAATTCGACTCGACCGGCGTGCCCGTAAATTCTTTCTCATCGGGCGGCGCCAAGACTTGCTCCTCAGCCGATTTGAGCGCGCCCGAAGCGTCCGGCTTGCGCGTGCTCATGTCCTCCAAGCTCTTCTCTTCTGCCTTGGCGTCCGGGTCCGCGTTCTTCACGTCGCCATCAGGGCTGGTGCGACTGCCGCGCTCAGCACGAGCCGGACGATCAGGGCGCTCGGGGCGTGGCTTGTCGAGCTTGGGAGGCGGGGCCTTCTCGGGGTGCGGCACCACCATCCAGAACTCGCCCACAGTTGAGTCCCAACGATCCAGAATATCTTGCGCGTGCGGCGAGGTCGTCTCTCGGACGTGGCGCTCGATCAAGCCCTTGAGCTTGGCCTTGTGCTCGTCGGTGTCCAGGCGCTGCAGGCCGACCATGTCGGGGTTGAAGCGCTTTTCCAATGTCTTTGAGGCGTCGTAGATGTAAGCCAAGCCGCCGCTCATGCCCGCGCCGAAGTTCAGGCCGACCTCGCCCAGCACCACGACCACGCCGCCCGTCATGTATTCGCAGCCGTGATCGCCCACGCCCTCCACAACAGCCACGCCGCCCGAGTTGCGCACACAGAACCTCTCGCCCGCACGCCCAGCCGCGAACAGATGCCCTCCGGTCGCGCCATACATCACGGTGTTGCCGATCAGCACGTTCTCGTGCCAGGCGAACTGCTCGCCCTCCACGGGGCGCACCACGATGGTGCCGCCGTGCATCGTCTTGCCCACGTAGTCGCAGGCCTCGCCCATCAGCTCCATCCTCATGCCCGCGATGTTGAAGGCCGCGAACGACTGGCCTGCCGTGCCGTGGAACTGAAGCGTCAGCGTGTCTTCCGCGAGCCCCTTGTCGCCGTGCGCATAAGCGATCTCGCCCGCGATGCGCGCTCCGACCGTGCGATCGGTGTTCTTCAAGTTGTAGCTCAAGGTGAGCTTGCGGCCCAGCGAAATCGCGTCGCGCGCGTCCTGCAGAATGCTCTCGTCAATGGGCCAGTCGGCTGGGCGATCGTTGCGGCCCACGTTCGAGCGGTGCGGAGAGTTCTCGTGCGCCTCGACTTGATAGAAGAGCGGCGACAAATCCACGTCTTTGGTTTTGGGATAGCGCGCGTTGTCGCGCATCCGCAGCAAATCGGCGCGCCCTATGATCTGATCCAGCTTGCGCACGCCGATGCTCGCCAGATACTCGCGCACCTCCTGGGCCACGAAGTGGAAGAAGTTGACCACGTGCTCGGGCTTGCCCACAAACTTGGCCCTCAAGTCGGGCCGCTGCGTCGCGACCCCGACCGGGCAGGTGTTCAAGTGACACTGGCGCGCCATCACGCAGCCCGCAGCCACCAGAGCCGCCGTGCCAAAGCCATATTCCTCAGCGCCCAGCAGCGCGGCCACAATCACATCGCGCCCCGTCTTGAAGCCCCCGTCGGCGTGCAGCTTGACGCGCCCGCGCAGCCCGTTCTCGATAAGTACTTGCTGCGCTTCGGCCAGCCCAAGCTCCCATGAAACGCCGGTGTTCTTGATCGAAGAAACAGGCGAAGCGCCCGTGCCCCCGTCGTGGCCCGAGATGATGATGGTGTCCGCGTAAGCCTTGGCCACGCCCGCCGCCACCGTTCCCACGCCAGCCTGAGCGACGAGCTTCACAGAAACCCGCGCCCGAGGATTGACGTGCTTGAGGTCGTAGATCAGCTGAGCCAGGTCCTCAATCGAGTAGATGTCGTGGTGCGGAGGCGGCGAGATCAAAGTCACGCCGGGAATCGAGTGGCGCACTTTGGCGATTTCCTCGGACACCTTGAAGCCTGGAAGCTGCCCGCCCTCGCCGGGCTTGGCGCCCTGGGCCATCTTGATCTGCAGCTCCTTGGCTGAGGCCAAGTACTCGGGCGTCACGCCAAAGCGAGCCGAGGCCACTTGCTTGATTGCCGAGTTGCGCCAGTCGCCGTTCTCGTCACGCGAAAAGCGATCCGGCGCTTCGCCGCCCTCGCCTGAGTTCGAGCGCCCGCCCAGCCTGTTCATCGCGATGGCCAGGCACTCGTGCGCTTCCGTAGAAAGCGCGCCCAGAGACATCGCTCCGGTCGTGATGCGCGGGAAGATGGCCTCGACGGGCTCGACTTCCTCAATGGGAATCGGCGCGCCAACCGGAACCCAGTCCAGCAAGTCGCGCAGAGCGATGGGCCTCTCGCGCTCGTTGACCTGCTCGCGGTAGATTTGATACTGGCCTTCGTAATCGCCGTTGCGCACAGCGGTGTGGAAGACCTTGAACCAGCTCGGATTAAACGCGTGCGCTTCGCCGTCCTTGCGGTAGCGCAGGAAGGCAAAGTTGTCCAGCTTAGTGGCGTCCGGGAAGGCGCTCGCGTGCAAGCGCAGCACATCGCGCGCGATCTCGATATACGATGAGCCCTTGATGCGCGAGGGCGTGTGCGTGAAGCACTCGTCCACCACTTCGGGCGACAGGCCCAGAGCCTCAAAGGTCTGCGCACCCTGATACGAGCTCAAGGTCGAGATGCCCATCTTGGACATCACCTTGAGCAAGCCGCTTTCGATAGCCTTCTTGAACTTGCCCAGGGGCTTGCTCACGTCGCCATCGAACCCATCGACTTGCCCCTTCTCGCACAACGACCGAATCGCCTCGTGCGCCAGGTAAGGGTTCACAGCCGAAGCCCCGAACCCAAGCAAGCAGGCAAACGAATGCGCGTCGTAAGGCTCGCCCGATTCAGCGATGATCGAGCAGTTGTTGCGCAACCCGGCCCGAATCAAATGCTGGCTCACCGCTCCAACCGCCAGCAGAGCCGGAATCGGCGCGTTCTTGGCGTCCACGCCCCTGTCGCTTAGAATCACAATTGAAGCGCCTGAGCGCACGGCGGCCTCGGCTTCCTGCTGCAGCCAGCCCACTGCGCGCTCCAGAGCCTCCTCGCCATCTTCCACCGGGAACGTGGCCTCGATGGTCGCGGACTGGAAGCGCGCGTCGCCCACGCTTGCCGTGTTGCGCAGCCATTCGAGCTGAGCCTCGGACAGCAGAGGCGAGGAAAACAAAATGCGGCGGCACGACTCGGGCGACTCGCTCCACAGGTTGGCGCGCGGCCCGACCAAGGTGGACAGGCTCATCACCAGCTTCTCGCGCAAGGGGTCGATCGGAGGGTTCGTGACCTGAGCGAACTTCTGACGGAAGTAGTTGTACAGCGAGCGGGGCTTATCAGAAAGCACCGAAAGCGGCGTGTCGTCGCCCATCGAGCCCGTGGCCTCGCTGCCCGTCTGCGCCATCGGCAAGAGGATGTCCTCGACGCTCTCGGTCGTGAACCCAAAGGCCTTGAGATGCTCGATCAAAGGGTCGCCGTGCCCGTTGCCATTGCCGTTTCCGTTGAGCGAGATAGCCTGTCCGTCCTCAAGTACTTGAGAGACTTGAGAACCAGTGCCCAGGTGTTGAACGGCCTGCGCATCGCCCTGGATCAAGTTTTCGCGCACCCACTGGCGGTAGGGACGGCGCGCGGCGTAACGCTCCTTGATGTCCTCGTTGCGCATTAGCTCGCCCGTCTTGGTGTCCAGGGCTAGAATCTGGCCCGGGCCGAGCCGGCCCTTCTCCAGCACCTTGGCGCCTTCCAAATCCACCACGCCCACTTCGCTGGCCACGACGACCAGGCCGTCATCGGAAAGCTGGTAGCGCGCGGGGCGCAACCCGTTGCGATCGAGCGAAGCGCCGATGATGCGCCCATCGGTGAACGAGAGCGCAGCCGGGCCATCCCAGGGCTCTTGCAGCGTGCCGTGGAACTCGTAGAAGGCTTTCACGCTGTCCGAAATCTCGGGGTCCGCTTGATAGGCTTGAGGCTGCATCATCAAGACGGTGTGCAGCAGCTCGCGGCCTCCCAGCACGATGGATTCCAGAGCGTTGTCCAGAGCCGAAGAGTCCGAGTTGCCGGGCTGGATGATCGGGCGTAAAGCGTCCAGGTTGTCGTGCCCGCCCCAGATCTCGGCCTTCTCGCTCAGCTCAGCGGCGCGCAGCGAGTTGGCGTTGCCCTGGAGCGTGTTGATCTCGCCGTTGTGCGCCAGAAACCGGAAGGGCTGCGCCAGAAACCACGTTGGATAGGTGTTGGTTGAGTAGCGCTGGTGATACAAGGTGAAGGTCGAGGCGAAGCGCTCATCGGCCAGGTCCAGGTAGAACTTGTCGAGCTGAGGGGCGACCATCAGGCCCTTGTACACAATGGTCTGCGCGGAAAACGACGGGATGTAGAAGCCTTCGATGCCAGCTTCCCAGATGCGCTTCTCGATGCCCTTGCGCACCACGTAGCAGGCGCGCTCGAACTGCTCGTCGCTCATGCTCTCGTCGCGAAACAGCAGCATCTGGCGCACGACGGGGCACTTCTCGCGCGCCTTGTCGCCCAGGGCGCCCAGATCCACGGGCACCTTGCGCCATTCCAGGAAGATCAAATCGCTGTCCGCGACTTCTTCTTCGCAGATCTCGACAGCTGCGTGGCGTGCCTGGGTGTCTTGAGGCAGGAACATCATCGCCACGGCCAGGTCCTGGTCGCGCTTGAGCAGCTTGGACTGGCCCTTGCCCAGCGAGGCGCGCAGCAGGTCGTGGGGAATCTGGGTCAGGATGCCCGCGCCGTCTCCTGTCTTGGCGTCCGAGGCGACCGCGCCACGGTGCGTGAGGCAGCACACGGCCTCGATGCCCTTGCGCACGATGCGGTGGCTCTTCTCCTGCTTAGAGGAAGCCACGAAGCCAATGCCGCAGGCGTCGCGCTCGAAAGAAGGCAGCCACAGGCCGCGATTCGAACCGCTGCGCTGCGGCATTCCAAAACTCAGGCCCTGATAGTCGTTGCGCTCGTTGTTCATCCTGATAACACGGCTCCTCACCAAACCCAAACCTCAAGCTCCGCGTGGCTGCAAGTACTTGCGGCTGTACAGCCCACGCAAATCAAGAAGCTCAGTGTGACCCAAACAGTTGTTTTTGAAAGCGTGGTAATGACCTCGCGACTTCCAACGTTCTACTTATAAATTACACGCCGCCCGCCTGAAGCGAGAAAACACGCCCGAAACATTGGCGGCGCGCCATTGGCTCAGCCCTCGCTTGAACGCGGCTCACCTATGACCTCTGACACTCACCCGGACGCGCCCGGCGACAACGGCCCGCGCCGAGCCGACTTGAACTCAGCAGCCTCCAAATCGCGCGGCTCGGATGTGCACCTCAAGAACCCCGACCTGCACGGCATGGCGCCCGATTCGTCCTCGGTCGCGCTGCTCATCATCGACATGATCAACGACATGGAGTTCCCAGGCGGCGATGTCCTCTACGAACAAACGCGCCCTCTGGCCGACCGCGTGCTCGCCTTGAAGCAGCGCTGCCATAAGGCCGGGATTCCGGTCGTGTATGTCAACGACAACTTCGGGCGCTGGCAGAGCGACTTCCAGAGCGTGGTCGATCACGTCAAGAAGGAGCAAAAAGACGGCAAGTACTTGCGAGGCCGCGAATTGGCTCAGCTACTGGAGCCCGAAGCAGAAGATTACTTCGTGCTCAAGCCCAAGCACTCGGGATTTTACTCGACGACCCTGGACTTGCTGCTCAAGTACCTGGGCTCGCGCACGCTGATTCTCACCGGCGTGGCCGGAGACATCTGCGTGCTGTTCACCGCTAATGATGCCTATATGCGCGAGTTCGACTTGGTCGTGCCCAGCGACGGCATCGCATCTGAATCGAGCGAGCGCAACAGGCACGCGATTGAGATCATGGCCCAGGTCTTGAAGGCCCAGACGCCCAGGATGGACGAAATTGATTTGCAAGCCCTGCTCCAAGAGCAGCCAACGGGAAGCTGAGGAAAGACCATGAAAAACGATGCTTTGAAGCGCGACCTGCCACGACGCGATGGGGTCGAGATGAAGAAGTCCAAGATTGCCGAGGAGAACAGCACCAAGTGGTTCTTCATCGGCCTGGGCGGAACGATCATGGCCGGCATCATCAAGGTGCTGGTCATGGATCGCTTCGGCCCGCCTGAGTAGAACCTGGCCGAGCCACAACTAAACGCCCGCAAGTACTTGATGTGCCTGTGGGCGTTTGGCTTGGCTTTTAGTTGTGTCCGTCGCGGGCAATGAGCCTGCTTGGAGGCTGCTTGACGCGGGGATCGGCGAGGGGGGATTGGCCCTGGCGTATCAGGTAGAAAGCATTGGAGCTGAGAGCGCCGAGCTTTTGCGTACTGTTGTCAGGCCAGCGTACTTCCAGGCTTTGAACCATAGTTTGGTCGCCCAGGCCAAAGGTCAGGCGGCTGTCGGAACTGGAGCAGTAGGAGGAGCCGCCGCGCACGCTGGCCACCTGGAGGCCCTGCGCGGTGCGCATAGTCACCAAAGCGCCCACGGGCAGGCGAGGCGAGCGGCCCGTGCCTTCGAGTCTCAGCGTGATCCAGTGATTGGCATTGCCGCCATCGTTGCGGAACAGTTGCAGGGGCTTGTCGTGCGCCACCATGGCCACGTCGATGTCTCCGTCGTTGTCGAAGTCGCCTATGGCCAGGCCGCGCGTGACACGAGGCTGCACCAGATCTCCCAGAGAGTGCAGGTCGTCGCGGAAGGTGCCATTGCCCTGATTGTGCAGTAGCTGCTGGCTTTGGGCGTAGCTCGATCCGTTGCCGTTTTCCTCTGTCCAATCCAGGACGTGGCCGTTACCAACAATCACATCCTTCCAGCCATCAAGATCGTAGTCGAACGCTTCGAGCCCGAAGCCCAGCATCTGCAGGTTAGTGGAGGCCACGCCCGAAGCGTAAGAAACGTCCTGAAAAAGTCCGTGGCCCAGGTTGTGAAACACGGATTTAGGCTGCGATTGGAAGTTCGCCACAAAGAGGTCTTCGCGCCCGTCGTGATCGTAATCACCCACGCCCACACCCATACCCGAAGGCGTTGTGCTGTCGGGGGCCATCGCGATTCCAGCCAGCACGCCGGTTTCGGTGAAGGTTCCGTTCCCGTTGTTGTGCAGCAGATAGTTGGGCATGGTGTCGTTGGTTACGAAGAGATCCAGCTTGCCATCCCCATCGTAATCTATCCACACCGCCGTCATGCTCTTGCCCGCCAGGCGCGAGATGCCCGCTCGCTCGCTCACATCAGTGAAGGTGCCGTCGCCGTTGTTGTGATACAGCTTGGAGGGGCTGCCCTCGTAAACCTGCGGGCGGCAGTATGACAAGCGCGACTGGCTCGAACTGCTGTGGCACGGCTTATTCAGAGCAGGCGACCAGCGAGCGTAGTGGCACACGAATAGATCCAGCCGTCCATCTCCATCGTAATCACCCCACGCCGAGCCCAGCGGCCACGGCATCTCGCCCTTCACGCCCGACACGCTTTTAGTGTCTTGCAGGCCGGCCTTCACGGTAACATCGGTAAAAGTGCCGTTGCCGTTGTTGCGAAACAGGTGGTTGCCGCCGTAAGCCGTAATGAAGAGGTCAGGGAAGCCATCGTTGTTGTAATCAGTAACAGAGACGCCCTGCCCATAACCGGTTGGCCCACTCAAACCCGCTTTTTCCGTCACATCAGTAAAAGTTCCGTCGCCGTTGTTGTGATACAGCACGTTATGCCTCGGGAATTGGTGCCCATCCGAGGCCACGCCGGGCACAGGTCCGCCCTGGGGCGCGAAGATGTCCAGGTAACCGTCGTTGTCGTAATCCACAAATGCCACGCCGCCGCCCGTCGTTTCGATGAAGAGGTGCTTGCCCGTTGCTCCGTTCGAGTAGCTCCAGTTGATGCCCGCAGCCTTTGTCACATCCTTGAACTCTACGGGATGGCGCGTCAGGCGCGGGCTGGAAGCGGCACGCGCGGGATCGACAACGCTCGAAACAGAAAACAGTTGTGCTGTGGTATTGGAATCAGCTTCTCCACCTCGCCCCATCCATGATCGAGGTGCCAGCTTCAACAGGGCAAGACATAAACCAGCTACCGCACAACCTACCAGCAATAGAACCAGCGAGGACTTTTTGTTCATGGCGAAAACAATAGAAAGCGCTCCATGATGCGCTTTCAGCACGCCCAGTTTCGCTTTGAATTTGCGTAAGTACAAGTACTTGGGCGGCTCTCAAGGCTGGCTGCTCAAGGGGGGCTTGGGCAGCGGCAGAGCCGGTAAAGGCAAGCGTGCGCCGTTTCCAGTGGAAGGTCGCGCCTGTCGCACCTGCATTCGTTGGATAAAGCCTTGAGCCGCGCGTTGCACACGAACATCGCCGGGCGATTGCTGGGTCGCAAACTTAAGAGTGGAAGCAGCAGTTTCGTACTTGCCTTCTTCTTCCCAGAGATGCGCCAATTCCAAAGCAGCGTCCACGTTCTTGTGATGGAAACCCAGCTCATGGCGCAGATACTCGCGTCGCCGCTCGTGTGCGACAACGTATTGCAGCCTGGCAGCAGTCTGGCGTCGCTTGGCTTCATCGCCCAGCACGGCGTAGCACTGCATAAGGCCCGAATACAGCGTCTCGTTGAAGGGCTCGATCTGCTGGCCGCGCTGGTAAGCGCGCAGAGCCTTGGCGGGCTGGTTCGAGTCGAGGTAGAAGCGTCCAAGCAAGTAATAGATGCGCCTGTCGTCGCGCATGGCGGGCTGGGCGCGCTCGGCGTGCATGATGGCTGAGCGCAAGTTTTCAGGCGTGCGCGTCTTCTGGTTCTCGATCACGGCCATGAAGTAGTTGGCCTGCGTGTCGTTGGGGTGCAGCCGAAGGTAGGGCGCCAGGTGAGATTCGGCGGCAGAGTAATCGTCGGCGTCGCTTTCAACAGCGACCAGCGCCAGCGTGTAACGTGGATCGTTGGGAGACAACTTATTGGCACGGCGCAATGCCTGCACCGCAGCGTTGTTATCCTTCATGCGGTTGGCGAAGATGCCGTACTCCCCCTGAGCTTCGGCATCATCGGGTAGCAGGGCCGCAGCTTTTTTGTAGGCCTGGTACGCGCCCGGCTTGTCGCCCACCGCGCGATGCGAGTTGCCCAGCTTGACCCACAAAGTGCCGTCGCCAGGAGTGAGGCGAGTGGCTGTCGAGTAATAACGTGCTGCCTCTGAAGGGCGGTGTAAAGCTGTGTATAGATCTCCCAATTGCGTGTAGCAGTCGGGGAAATCGGGGTCTTCGCGTACGCCCTGTAGCCATTCCTGCTCGGCTTTGGAAAAGGTGTGCGCGTTCACGGCCTCAACACCGGCCAGTGAATGCCGCACTCCAGGCCGGCTCCACTGCTTCCACTTCCAAGCACTGTAGCCCGTGGCAACCGCCCCGGCCAGCAGGATGCCCACCACCCAGAAGCGTGTTCCTCGGCGTCTTGCGGGTGGCGGGCACAGAGCCTGGCCTTGATTGAAGCCTTGAGCTGCATCCACCACAGCCGCCGGGGGAAGCACTGTAGCCGGTTCGCCGGCGGCGTGTCGTTGAGATGGGGAAGGGTTCATGAAGCGCGAAGACAGAGAAAGCGGCAGGGCGTTCCCGAAGGTGACGCCCTGCCGCTTTCTTGCTGCTACCATCACCAGGCGCCGACTGCTGCGGTGCCTTGCGATGCCTTACGGATGCGTGTTCTCGTTGACGCCAGTGCGTCCGGGTTTGCTGCTGGCGTCCAGAGGAGCGTAGTAGGTGCCCTTCACGAACTTGGCGTGCCCGTCCACGAACACCATGTTGCGCGAGCCATCGGTAACCGGGCCGTTGGAGTACAGCACGGGCCGTCCGGCGTGCCACTGGCACTGATCCCAGAAGATGGGCTTCGTTGCCGCCGTCTGGACAGCCGCCAGACTGACACCGTCGAAGATGTTGTTGCCCAACGCGTCCTTGTTGGGGCTCCAGATCGTCAGCCCGGAGTTCAGCCCGGCGACGTAGTTGTCATCCTGTCCGCTGGGTGTGAAGGCGTGGGTGTTGAACCAGTCGTCCATCATGGAACCATAGGAAACGCCTCCGTTGTTGTTGGCCCAGTTGCTGTCACTGGGGCACGTCCAGATCTGGCTGCTCTTGCTGTAGGCATCCAGAGCGAACTTGGGGGTCTTGTAGTAGTTCGCATCTGTGGCAGGCTTCCAGTTCTGCGCCGTATTGGGGAACTTCTCGTCGTAATCTTGGGTGTATTGCATCACTGCCAGCCCCAGCTGCTTGAGGTTGCTCATGCAGCTCGTCTTGCGTGCTTGCTCACGCGCCCTGGCAAACGCCGGAAACAAAATGGCCGCGAGGATCGCGATGATCGCGATGACGACCAGCAACTCGATGAGCGTGAAGCCCAATCTTTTCTTCATCTCTGTTCTCCTGCATCTTTATGATGCTGTCTGATGCTGTGGTGCCGATACAGGCACCTTTCCACATAGCTCTCTACTGCCGCGTCCTGCCTTCAGCTGAAGACGTAGAGCTTGCTCCGCCGCTGCGTGCCGCTTGCTGTTTTGCCGCCAGATCCACATCCGATTGGCTGCCTGCTTGGCTGTGACTTATTGCGAAGTAGCCCAAGAGACCAATGACTGCCAAGGCAGCGACAACGGCGGCAACGCCCATTCGCCCGTTGATTTTCTGCTGCATAATTGAACCCCCTATGGTTTTGTTGCTGGTGTGATCCGCAACTGATGACGCTGTATTTTACCCATCGCTGCAATTTTACTAACCAGTTCTAACCACGTGTGGAGAAGTCCAACAAATTCATGTGATCCACACTGCAGCCCGCTTTCCAGCCCTGGAAAGCGGGCTGCAGGCTGAAATAGAGGGCATCTCAGAGCTATCCAGAGTTTGTGTCTTATTTAGAACAGTAGAGGAGGATGCACCGAAAAGAAGTGATTCTTTCAATCCGGGCGGCACACAGGATCGCTACAGCGCACCTGAGTAGAAAGTGCACAGCCAAACGCCCGCAAGTGCTTGAAGCGCTTGCAGGCATTTTATTGTTGGCTTTAGTTGTGTCCGTTGCGGTCGGGCGGCATCCAGGGCAAGGCTCCTGGGCCGCGCCGGGTTTGTTGTTTGGCTTCTTCCAGGGCGCGCTTGAACCTCTGCATTCGCCGCACGGTGATGAGGGCCATCCCTCCCAGAGCCGCCAGCAAGGCCGCTGTCCACGCCGGGTGCAGGCTGGCGCCCGCGTTTTGAGCGGCTTTGTGGGCCGCGAACCACGCCCACAGCAGCACGAAAGCCGCGATCATCGAGAGTGTTTCCCACGGCGGCGTGCGCGTCGGTTCCTCGCCTGGCTGAGGGCTCGGGATGGGCGGCTTGGAGCGGCTTCGGCTTGGTTTGGGCATTCCCAAAGTGTAGCCTGGCGCTGACGCCCCGAGTGCGGGCTGTCACACTCGCCGCGCCCCTCATCAAGTACTTGCAAAGGAATTTCATGTCCACGCCAAGCCACAGTGCCGTCCCCAGCCTGCCATTTCGCCAGATCCACCTCGACTTCCACACTTCCGAGGTCATCGGAGGCGTGGGCTCCAAGTTCAGCAAGGCTCAGTTCCAGGAGATGCTGCGCGTGGGCCACGTCAACTCCATCACGGTCTTTTCCAAGTGCCACCACGGGCTCAGCTACCACGAGACTTCTGTTGGCGTGCGCCATCCTCATCTCAAGTGCGAGCTGCTGCCGCTGCAGCTCGAAGCGTGTGAGGAGATTGGGGTGCAGGCGCCGGTTTATCTCTCAGCCGGGCTCGATGAAGCGATGGCCATCAAGCACCCCGAGTGGTGCCGCCAGAGCAAGGACGGGCGTCTGTTCGAGCCGCTCAAGCCCGGCTTCAAAGGCCTCTCGTTTTCCTCGCCTTACCTCGATTACCTGTGCGCTCAGATCGAAGAAGTGGCTCGCAAATACGATCCCATCGGCATTTTCCTGGACATCATCCACCCACACCGCGATTACTCGGTGTGGGCGCTGCGCGATATGCGCTCGCTGGGGCTCGATCCCGAGAATGACAGCGACGCCGACGAATATTCGATGCGCGTGCTGAGCAAGTACTTCGAGAAGACTACAGCTGCTTGTAAGGTCAAGAACCCGAACATCCGCGTCTTCCATAACTCGGGCCATATCGCCAAGGGCAACTACGAAGCGATGGGCTGGAACACGCATTTGGAGCTGGAATCTCTGCCGACGGGAGGCTGGGGCTACGATCACTTCCCGATGTCGGCGAAGTATGTGGCGACCACGGGCTACGACTTCCTGGGCATGACGGGCAAGTTCCACACGACGTGGGGCGAGTTCGGCGGCTTCAAGCGCCCCAACGCCCTGCGCTACGAGTGCGCGGCCATGCTGGCCTTTGGCTCCAAGTGCTCGGTCGGCGACCAGCTGCACCCCAACGGCGCGATGAACCCCGACACCTACAAGCTCATTGGAGCCGCCTACAAGGAAGTCGAGCAGCGAGAGCCTTGGTGTGTAGGCGCAACCCCAGTCAACGAGATCGCGCTCTTGTCGCCCGAAGCTATGCACACAGGCATCCTGGGCGAATACCGCTCCAAGGGAGCCAGCGAAGAAGGCGCTTCGAGAATGCTACTGGAGCTGGGCGAAGGCTTCGATGTGCTCGATTTAGAGGCTGATTTGTCGAAGTATAAAGTTGTCATCCTGCCGGATGAGTTCGTGCTTCCAGGCAATGGCAAGATGGGCGACTTCGAGGCGAAGCTTTACAAGTACTTGGAAGGCGGCGGCAAGATCCTGGCGAGCGGCGACAGCGGACTGGACGCGGACAAGGAAGACTTCGTGCTTGACTTCGGCTGCGAGAACTTGGGCCGCAGCCCCTGGAACCCGGACTATCTTATCGCAACTGAGCTGAGCCCAACGCCTCCTGTGCGCGGGCCGTTCGTGATTCACGGTGGGGCTTGGGATGTAGCGCCTCGCGAGGGCGCTCAAGTACTTTCGCATCGCGCCAGGCCGTATTTCAACCGCACCTGGGATCACTTCTGCTCGCATCAGCACACGCCCGATGAGGGCCATATTGAGTTCGCTGGAGCCGTGCTAAGCCCGAGCGCGGTGTATTTCGCGCACTCGATCTTCCGCTCTTACCGCGAGCTGGGCCAGCCTTTGTATCGCGATCTGGTGCAAGACGCGCTGGCTCATCTTCGTGGAGCCAAGCAAGTCGAGACGAGCTTGCCCACGACGGGGCGGGTGTCTCTGATGAAGCAAGGCGAGCACAAGCGTTACGTCTTGCATTTGCTGCACGCGATTCCCGTGAAGAGGGGCGCCAACAGCTCGCAGTGGGGCACGGGAAGTTCAGAAGTCGAGGTCATCGAAGACCTTCATCCCGTGCACGATGTCCAGATTTCGGTGCGCGTGCCGGAGACGATCAAGTCGGCGCGCTTAGTGCCCGAAGGCCGCGAGTTGGAACTGAAACTCGAAGATGGTGCGGCTCGTTTCTCGCTGGAAAAGCTGGACTGCCACGCCATGATCGAGCTGGCATTTTGATGGAGCGGTCAGTCGTCAGCTATCAGTGCTGAACAAGGCGCTTTCAAGGAGAGACAATGGAATACAGGAATTTGGGCAAGGCGGGCGTAAAGGTTTCCGAAGTTGGGCTGGGCTCGTGGCTCACCTACGGCGGCGCGACCGAGGAAGACACGGCCAAGGCCTGCGTGCGCCGGGCCTACGAGCTGGGCATCAACTTCTTCGACACGGCCAACGTGTATGCGCGTGGCCAGAGCGAGAAGGTCGTGGGCTCAGCGCTCAGCGAGTTCCCGCGCGACTCGTTTGTGCTGGCCACCAAGGTCTATTTTCCGATGGGAGACGGGCCAAACGATCGCGGGCTGTCGCGCAAGCACATCATGGAGCAGTGCCACCTCTCGCTCAAGAGACTGGGTACCGACTACATCGACTTGTATCAGTGCCACCGCTACGACGACACCGTGCCTCTGGAAGAGACGCTGCGCGCGCTGGATGACATGGTGACTTCAGGCAAGGTCTTGTATGTCGGAGTTTCGCAGTGGAGCGCGCAGAACATCCAGGATGCTCTGGACCTGGCGGACAAGAGGAACCTGGATCGCATCGTGTCGAACCAGCCCTACTACAACGCTCTGGGCCGCGACATCGAGAAGGAAGTGCTGCCCCTGTGCGAGCGCGAGGGCATCGGCCAGGTCGTGTATTCGCCTCTGGCTCAGGGCATCTTGACCGGCAAATACAAGCCCGGCCAGGAGCCGCCCGCAGGCACGCGCGCTTCTGACCCGGAGCAGAATATGTTTATGAACGGAGGCAAGCTGGATCAAGAGGTGCTCGAAAAGGTCGAGAAGCTGCGCCCCATCGCACAGGCCGAAGGGCTCAGCCTGGCTCAGCTGGCTCTGGCCTGGTGCCTGCGAAAGCCGATCCTGTCCAGCGTCATCATCGGCGCCAGCCGTCCCACTCAGGTCGATGACAACGCAGCCGCCAGCGGCAAGAAGCTCTCGGAACAAACCCTCCAGCAAATGGACCAGGCCCTGGGCTTCGCTTGATTGCCGAACAGCAAGCTCCAACCAAAAGCCGGTGCCGCTCTTCTTCCCGAGAGCGGCACCGGCTTTTGGTTTTTGAGCCTGAGCTTCTACTCGTCTTTGGCGCGGCGCGTGGCCACGAACAGAATGGCCAGGAAGCCCAGCGCTGCGCCCGCCAAGTAATCCAGGTCTGCCTTCTGGACGCGAGGCTTGGCCTTGCTTCCCGGCTTCGAGGCGCCGTTGCCCGCATCCGCAAGTACTTGGGGCCCGGATTTAGAGCTTTTTCCGTTCGCTGAGGCCTGAACAGGCACGGCGCGGTCGCGAATGGGGTTTCCCGAGCGAGCGGCGTTGAGAGCGATTTCGGTGGCTTGCAGGTCGCCCAGCCGGGGCACGCCTTCTCGCTCGCGCATGGCCTCGGTCACGGGCATCGCGTGCGGTGAGGGGCGCACGCGCGAGCCGAAGCGGTTGGCGAAGACCTGGGTGAACTCGGCTCCAAAGAACAAGATTTGCGCGGCGTAGTAAATCCACAGCAGGACCACAATCAGCGAGCCCGCGGCTCCATAAGCTGAGGAAACTCCCGAGCGTCCCAGGTATAAGCCAAGCACCAGACGGCCTATGATGAACAGGATCGCGGTCAGGATGGCTCCGACCCATACATCGTGCCATTGCACGCGGGCATCGGGCAGCACCTTGAACATACAGGCGAAGAAGAGCGTGGTCGAAATCAAAGCGATACCCAGGTTCAGCACTTGCAGCGAGACCATCGGGATGCCCAGGTGCTCGCTCACATACGTTCCGAACGAAGTCACAACTGTGGAAGCCACCAGCGTAGCCAGCAGCAGCAGCCCCATGGCCAGCACCATGGCAAAGGCCAGGAAGCGCTGGCGCACCATGTTCCACATTCCCTCGGAAGGCTTGGGCGTGACCTCCCAGATGGTGTTGAGCGAGTCCTGCAGCTGCCCAAACAGGTTCGAGGCGCCCCACAGCGAAACCACAAGGCCAATGATCGAGGCACGCAGGCCCGTCCCGCGCGCTTTGGAAGTCGCCTCGATCATGTCCTGGATCGTCTTGGCGGCAGCAGCCCCAACGTTGCCCTCGATCTGAGCTTGAATCTGCCCTGATGCGGCCTTTTGTCCCAGCACAGCGGCGGCAATGGCAATCGCGATGATAAGCAGGGGCGCGATCGAGAAGATAGTGTAGAAGGCAAAGGCGGCTCCCAGGCGCGGAGCCTTGTCCTCCTGCCACTCCATCCAGGTCGTGCGCAGCAAGTCGAAGAGCAAGGCCAGCCGAAACTTCTCGGGCGCAGAGGCGGCGTTCGATGCGTTCATGCGCGCCAGTGTAGCCTTTGAACTGGAACTTTGAGAGTTGAGGCCAGGGCTAAACGGGCGCTCCCACCGCGAAATTCGGCACGAGTCACAAGACAGAAGTTCCGGCTCGACGCCTGCAAGTACTTGAGGAAGCAAAGCGGCGGCCTGTATTCTCCAACCTCCAGATCAAAAGCGACACTGGCCCGCACGGATTGCTCGCCGCCAACTGTGAGATGAACTGGCTTCCCCGGCGGTTGGCACGTCGAGGGAAAACCTCAAGAGGAAACCTCAGCGGGCGCGGCGCGCTCTTAAGCATCGCTCAAAGTTTGCTTCTTCCAGGCCGCCTAACATCCATGAAGACCGTTTCTCGTTCCATTCCCGCTTCCGCTCAGCCTTCGCCGCTCAAGCGCTGGATTCCCGCTGCTCTGCTCGCCGCAGCCGCTTCCCTCGTGGGCGTTGTGGCATTGGAACATCGCGCGCCTGTGCCTTCAGTGCTGCCCTCGGCTCCGCCTGTTGTGGCCCAGTTCCAGGCTCCGACTCGCGATAAGACCCAGGACACGGCGCGTGCTGCGGCGCGCAAGCTGTCGTGGCGCGTGGTGAAGGCTTTGCCTCACGATCGCGGCGCGTTTTTGCAGGGCTTGCTGTGGGACAACGGAGGCTTCTACGAGAGCACGGGGCTCGAAGGCCGCTCCTCTCTGCGCCGCCTGTCCGCCGATGGAAGCGTGCTGAAGCAGATCGCCCTGCCGCCTCAAGTGTTCGGTGAAGGACTCACGGCCTGGAAGGATTCTCTGATCCAGATTTCGTGGAAAGACGGGCGCGCCTGGAAGTGGGACAAGGCCACCTTCGCGCCCTTATCCGAGTGGCATTACGAGGGCGAGGGCTGGGGCATCACCAATGATGGCAAGGAGCTCATTATGAGCGATGGCAGCGACACCTTGTTCTTCCGCGACCCCGCGAGCTTTCAGGTGCGCCACTCGGTTCGCGTGACCTTCAACGGCCAGCCCCTGCGCGACCTGAACGAGCTCGAATACATCGCAGGCCGCGTCTGGGCCAACGTGTGGCAGACCGACACCATCGTGCTCATCGATCCCAAGACGGGCGTGGCGACCGACTACGTGGACTTAGCGGGCATCCTGCCAGCCTCGGCGCGCAACGGAAGCGAGGACGTGCTCAACGGCATCGCCTACGACGCCAAGACCAGGCGCATCTGGGTCTCGGGCAAGCAGTGGCCGCGCATCTTCCAGATCGAAGTCCAGGGCCAGCCGGGCCCAACCCAGGCGAGCTAAGGCAACCATGAAGGGCGTGAAGAAAGAGAATCTGCCGCAGAAGGTGTGCGCCGTGTGTGGACGCCCCTTCGCGTGGCGCAAGAAGTGGGCAAAGGTGTGGGCCGAGGTCAAGTACTGTTCGCAAGCCTGCCGCGAGCGCAAGCGTCAGGCGGGGGCTGCAAGTACTTGCGCAGTGTCAGGGGGAGAGGGGTTATAATCAGCCGGGCGCGGCGTCTGGGTGCGGTGCTGTTGTGCGTAAAGCAGGGAGCTTAAAGCGCCTGCCTGCGTTGAATGCTGCGGCCCCGGATAGGCAGTTCAAGCCACACGAACCTTGATGCGCCGGGCGCACGTGGCCAGGCGCTGTGGATTCATGAAAAAAGCGGACGCTTACCAACAGAAACAACCACTCCAGCCCTCGTTTGGCCGGGCGCGCGAGATGTTGGCGCTTGTTGTTGTGGCGTTGGGAGTGTTGGTTGGGTTGAGCGGCTGCGACAACAACATCAGTGCTCCCGCCACGACTCCCAGGAAAGGCGTTTCTGCCATCCGTCGGGTGGGCAGCACCTACGAGAACATCCACCTCAACCGCGATGGCACCTACGACCGTACTCTGATCGACCCCTGGGGGCGCGCTTATAAAGAGCATGGGACATGGCGAGGCTATGGTGCGGCCTCGCCTGGAGGCGGTGGTATGGACAGCCACGTGGAAATCAATGACTACTCCGACCCTCGCGAGGCCGTGAGCGGCAGCCCCAACGTGTCCAAGTCCACTCGCAGCCTCGCGCTGAAAGATTTTTATATGATGCGGTAAGGCCTCATGCAGCAAGGTTGCGCGGGGCTTTAAGTACTTGGGGTTGCGCGCAATGCCGCGCCACGGCGACCTTAAACTGGCGGCATCGCATTTGCGAACTGGCGCGCGTTCCCAAAGACAGTTAAAGTTGTTCTGCTTACGTCGTTAGGCCCCATCGCGCCCGAACGTATGGAGCAGCGGGGGCTCTCCTCTGGAGGAAAAATGAAAACGCTGAAATTGAATGTATCTGGTCTGTCCAAGGTCGTGGGCCTGGGCGCTATTGCCATGATCGCCGCTGCTGGCTGCGGCAACAAGAGCGAAGACGCTGGAGGCACCGCCGCAACAGGCGGCGAGGCCGGCAACACCCTGACCGGCAAGTCCGTGGCCCAGAACTTCGGCGACGCCGCCAACACCGTCTCAGGCGCGGGCCAGAGCGCGGCCAACGGCGTGGCCGGAGCCGGTGACGTTGCCGGCAATATGGCGGCGGGCGCGGGCAATGAGGTCGCAGGAGCAGGCAACGTTGCCAAGAACATGGGCAGCGCAGCTGTCAACACGGGGCCGGTCAAGGCCGCTCTGGGCGCCAATGCCGCGCTCAAGGGCTCGAACATCAACGTGGACAGCACATCCACCCAGGTCACGCTCAACGGAACCGTCAAGAGCGAGGCGCAGAAGACCCTGGCGGTCACCATCGCCAAGAAGAACGCCAGCTCCCTCAAGGTCGTCGACAACCTCAAGGTCGTCAAGTAAGAGATCTCGCCTAAAAGACGCGCTTGAAACACATCTCAAGCGCGTCTTTTTGTAGCTCTTGCTCGAAAACCCAGACTCAAGAATCCAGAGGAGGACAAGAATGCCTTATACCATCAACGGAAGCAGCGCCTCGATCAGCACGGAGCCCCAGCTCAAGGATGGCACGCTGTGGGTGCCCCTGCGCGATGTAGCTCAGGAAATGGGCGACAAGGTCGATTACGAGCCCACCAATGGCGTGGCTCTGCTCTACCACGGCAGCGACATCATCACGATCAAGATCGATGATCCCAACGTGGACGTGAGCGGAACCAGCCACACGCTGCAGGCCGCGCCCTACGTCGAGAACGGCGACACCTGGGTTCCGGTGCGCTTCTTCAACACGGCTCTGGGTGCGGGCGTTAATGTCGATCTGCAAAACAACAGTGTTGACATCACCAGCGCCGCCGCCGGTTCCAGCGCCCCCAGCGCCCCCAGCGCAGATTCAAGCGGCGGAGACCCCGCCGACGCCAGCTCCGCCTGAGCATCGCCGAACCCAGCAGCACACATTCCTAGCGTGAGGAGGCCCAGCAAGTACTTGCTGGGCTTTTTCGTTTGGCTGCCGGGGCTGGGAATCTTGGTGCGTTTCAGCGCAGCATTTGCTCGGCGGCGTGGGCATCGACGGGGCGCGAGAAGAAGTAGCCCTGTCCATAATCGCAGCCGAGGGCGCGCAGCAGGGCAGCCTGATAATCTTCTTCGACGCCCTCGGCGACCACAGAAAGCGAGAGCGAGCGGGCCAGTTGAACAACAGCCTGGACGATCTCGCCGTTGGCGCCTCCAGGCGCGATGCGCGAGACAAAGGAGCGGTCGATCTTAAGCACGTCCAGTGGGAACTGGTGCAGGTAAGCCAGGCTCGAATATCCCGTGCCGAAGTCGTCCACGGCCAGCGACAGGCCCAGGGCCTTGAGTTGCTCCAGGGTCTGTGCGGACGACTGCGCGTTGCCCATCACCACGCTTTCGGTAATTTCCAGGCGCAGGTTGCGCGCAGGCAGGCCGCTGCTTTCGAGCGTGCTCTGGATGCTGGTAACCAGGTTCGCTTGCTCGAAGCGCTTGCCCGAAAGGTTCACGCTAATCCACAGATCGTCGCGCCCGTAGCGGTCGATCCACTGGTGTGTCTGGGCGCAGGCCGCGCGCAACACCCATTGATCCAGGGCCACGATGAGCCCCGTCTCTTCGGCGAAGGGGATGAACTCGCCCGGCGCAATCAGCCCGCGCCCAGGATCGCACCAGCGCACCAGAGCCTCGAAGCCGCTCACCCGCGCGCCGCGTGCGCCTCCGCTTGACCCTTCTGCCGCGCTCCAATCCCTATCCAGGCTGACAATGGGCTGGAAGAAGACCTGCAGGTGCTCCTTTTCGATGGCGCGTCGCAGCGCTGTTTCCAGGCGCAGCTGCGACAAAGCCAGGGCGTGCATCTCCTCATCGAAGACGACGTGGCGCGCGCGCCCGCCTGACTTGGCGCGATACATCGCCGTGTCCGCATCACGCAGCAGCTCCTCAGCGTGCGCGTAACGCAACCCGGAGATCACCGGCCTCACAACAGCATCCAAGCTCAAATCCTCTGCTTGAGATTCAAGTACTTGTGGGGGCTGGTCCACCTTGATCTCGCCGTTGGAAGACAAGAGCGCGACGGGTTCCACAACACGTGGCTCGGCAGAAGGCTCGGGCGCAAGTACTTGAGGCAGAGCGGGCGGCAGAATGGAAGCGCTGGTGGCGATGGCGATGCCGATGGAGGCGCTGGTGGCGAAGTCGTGCCCCCCGATCTGGAGCGGAGCACCCAGCGCGGTGTGGAGCCGCTCGGCCAGCCCCAGAGCTTCGTGCACTCCCTCGATGTTTTCTATGAGCAAGGTGAACTCATCGCCGCCCATGCGTGCCACGGTGTCGCCTGGGCGCAAACAGCTTTCCAGGCGCCGGGCCACGGCCTGCAGCATCTCGTCGCCGACCAGGTGGCCCAGCGAATCGTTCACGATCTTGAAGCGGTCCAGGTCCAGGAACAGCACGGCGAAGGCCGCGTCCTGGCGCTGGCGGGCGCGTGCGATGGCTCTTTGCAGGCGGCTCAGGAACAGGGTGCGATTGGGCAGGCCCGTCAGCTCATCCGAAAGCGCCTGGCGCAGCAGCTTCTCCTCGGCCCCCTTGCGATCCGTGATGTCCGAGAGAGAGCCCGCCATGCGAGCCGGAGCGCCGTCCCCGCCACGTATCATCAGCCCACGCGCCAGAACCCAGCGCCAGCTGCCATCGCGGTGGAGCATACGAAACTCAACGCCAAGCTGAGGCGAGCGCCCCTCGCGGTGCTCCAGCAGCGTAATCTCGACTATCTCGCGATCCTCGGGATGCACGCGTTCCAGCCAGGCCGAGACCTCGGGCTTGACTTCCCCAGCCTGGCAGCCGAGCAGAGACTTCCAGCGCGGCGCGTAATATACCTCGCCAGAAGCCAGATCCCAGTCCCAGATGCCGTCGTTGGCACCCTTGACAGCCAGCTCATATCGCTCCTCAGCTGTCTTGAGTTGCGAGGCGTCGCGCGCCTGGCGAAAGGCCACGCAGCACAGGGCCGTGGCTCCCAGGCCCAGCAGAGGCGAGGCGAAGGGCCAATACAGGTTGGCGTGGAACATCGCCAGTGCCGCGCCCGAGCAGCCAAGCATGGCTGCCAGCGTGGTCCACAAGGCCGCGCGCGCGTTGCGGCCCGCGATCAAAATCCCCAGCAGGATGGGCAGCCCCCACAGCAAGGCGAACTGAGGCCAGGGCGAAATTTCGCGCAGCAGGCGGCGTGAGAGGATGTCGTCCAGGGCATTGGCCTGCATCTCAACGGCGGGCTGGCTGGGAGCAAAGGGCGTGGGATGCCCCTCAAACGCGCCCGCGTTGACCGCGCCCACGAACACGACCTTGTCCTTGAACGAGCCGGGATCGAGGCCGCCCCTGTCGCCCGTCTTGTGCTCCAGCACGTTCTCCAAAGGGTAGAAGTTGAACGAATCGTAGCCGCCGATCCAGTTGACCAGAGCCTCGGCCTTGGCCTGCAGCGGCACGCGCGGCGCATCAGGCCCAGAGCCAAGCACCAGTTCGTTGCCCTGCAAAGAAACAGCGCGCGGCGTGAGATGGAGCGCGTGCAGCGCGGCAGCCAGGGCCAGCGAGGGGAAAAGGCGGCCCTTGAAGCGGATCAGGTGCGGGATGCGCCTCAGCGTGCCGTAGTCGAGCTCGGGGAAAACGTTGACGTGGCCCAGGGCCACGGCTTTCGCCTGCAGCTCGGGCCGCGCGGAGAAAGCGCCCGGCGCCTCCATGATGCCCAGGCTGCCCGAGTAGTCCAGGTCGGGCCAGCCAAAGCGATCCTCGGGCTGCTTGGTGTTGAACTGGTTGGACCATGTGGCGCCCGGAACCTGAGACTCGCGCACGCCGAAGGCGGCGGCGTGCACTACATTGCCAGCCCGAGCGCACGCCGCCGCCAGTCTTTTGTCGTCATCGCCGTCATTGGCTGGCGTGGCGAAGGCGATGTCGAAGGCGATAGTGCGCGCGCCTTCCTTCTTTAAGTAATCCACCAGATCCGCGAAGTACTTGCGAGGAATCGGGAAGCCGTAGCGGGCCACGGTTCCCTCATCCACAACCACAATGGCCACATCGGGCGAGGGATAGCGCGCGCCGCGCCAGTTGCGCGTCTGGAACAAGAAGTCCAGGGCCGCGCCCTCGAAGCCGTGCGTGCGGCCCAGGTCCCCCAGCACAGCAACCGCCAGAGCGCAAGCCAGACCCCAGAACACGCCCTGCACGGCGCGGGGCCAACGTCCGATCCTCTCGCTCCAATCGCGACGCCGATTTCTCCTGGAAGCAGTCGCGTTGCTCACGCCTCCTGCTTTGCCCTGGGCCTCTCCTGCCTTTGTGTGGAGGCCGTTCGGTGGAGAGGTCTGCGTCCTGGCCGAAGTCGAATGCTCTGCTGGCAGCAACCGCGCGCCCAATGCGCCTGCCTCATCCTCAGCACGAAGAGGCGTCGCTTCTGCTGAGGGCTCAGCGTGTGGCGAGGGATCGGCTTGAGGGCTGGTTTCTATCATCGAACACATCACGCCTTCAGGCTCGGGATTGGGAGGCAAGCATCCAGAAGCATTTGCAGACCACTTTCGGGCGCGATTGAGGTGCAAGTACTTGCGGCATCATCAAGGTGTTGGGCTGGGGTTGCCGTTGATGGGCGTCTGGTTGAGCGATTCCTGGCCCACGTTCACCCATTGGTGGCGGGCGATGATGGTGGTGTGGCGCGGCAGGGCGCACGAAACCTGCGATGTGTCGTTGGGCGAAGAGTTGATCCACCACTCGGTGTAGTTCGAGCTGCCCACATCTCCGCTGATGTAGATGCGGAATTCGGTTCCCAGCGCTCCAGCCGTGGCCGTGGGAGTGGACACATCGAACTTGGAGCCGTGGTGAACCGAATAGGCCACATCGCCTATGCGCTGGCGCACCAGCGTGTACAAATCACCGCTTCCGTTTTCCAGAAACGACTGCAGCACACTGACCTTAGACCCTCCGCTCAGTTCGCAGCGCGAGCCATCGAAGAACTGAATCAGGGCCGCGCCGCCCGCGCTTGTTTCGATCAAGTCGCCGCCGTGCAAAGGCATCCCGGCTCGCGCGGGAATCGCGGCTGGGCTGGGGCCGGGCCGTGTCACCGAAGCGGCGCTGGCCGAAACCAGAACAGCCGCGCGCGTCGCGAACTGGTGCGTCTGCAGCCCGCCGAAGGCTTGCACGCCCACGCCGTTTTGCTCATGGAACGGGCACACAATTGTTGGAAGCTGTCCCACCACCGGCAGCTGCGTGTAACGAGGATCGTTGCGCGCCCCGCGCAGCACATAGGCGGCATCATAGCCCGCGCTCTTTGGGTCGGGGTCGTCCGGGCAGCGCAGCATTTCGGGGTCGCTGATGTATTTGTCGCTCACCAACTCAGAAAGCGAGCGCGGATAGTAGCCCTTCTCCTGGCGAAACGCATCCAGCGCGATGCTGAGCGCCTTGACGCGGCTGTCACAAATCGAGCGGCGCGAACTGGAACGCGCAGGCCCGAACGCGCCCAGCAGCAGAGCCGCCAGCACGCCCACAATAGCCGTGGCTACCAGAAGCTCAACCAGCGTGAAGCCTCGCCCACGGCTCGCGCCCGAACCATGGTTGCGCCCAACGCTCAAGCGCCCCACGCCTACCCGTCCCGTTCGCGAATCCTGGTTCCAGCACTTCTTCATGATTCAGCTCACTTAATTTCGCTGCTCTTCAAGCCCAGTCTCGCAACCAGGCCTTCATGCTCACGTACCAACCTTCTTGAAGCCGGTCACCCAACACTGCTACATTACTGCCCTTGCACCTGTCGAGAACGAGCCACAAGTACTTGTGGCTCGCGCCTGAAGAAGCCTGAAGAAGCTGGTGCTTCTATGCTCAATCGAGGGCGCCGTCGTAAAGATCGAGTGAGGGATCGTCCAGCAGCAGGCGATACGCATCGCGCACCTGGCGGAAGCCGTTTTGCATCAGGAAGCCAGCGTCGCGCCCGTAGGACTTTATACCCAGCACGAAGAAATTCTGCTCCCCCGTTTGCAGCAGCGCCGGGTCATTGGGCGAGAAGCGCCACTTATCCACCACTTTTTCTTCCAGCTCCTCTTTCTCTTCCTGCTGCGCACCTTTATCTCCATCGCTGTGCTGAGGGCGCTCGGCGTAGCCTGTCGAGAGGCCGACGCCCTGGCGATGGTTGGCCTCGACTAAGGCTTCGCCCAGACGATAAGGCGCGCCTGTTGCGGGGTGGATCTGCACGGCCAGCTCAGCGTACAGCGCCATATCGGGGCGAAAGCCGGTGTGAGCGGCGATGTTATCGACCTCGACTTCGCACGTGCTCAGCTCGTGGTGAGACGAGCTGAGCAGAGTCACGCGGAAGCCCCGACCCGAGGGCGCGATCTTGTCTACGACGGTGCGCGGGTGGAAGTCCACGCGCTCGTCTCGGGTCAGCTCGTTGGCGCGGGTGTGCAGGGCGTTGCGCGTGGTGGAAGGGTCGTCGGGGATTAAGGTGTAAGGGTTGCCGTGCTCAGGCACATCGCGACGCACGGCCCACACGATGCGCGTCTGGGGATGCTCGCCGAACAGATCGCCGACCGCGCGCAGCGTCGAGGCCGCCGAGTGGCCCGAGCCAACGACAAGCGTCGTTTTATTGGCGAAGCGCGCACGGTCGCGGCCTTCGACATCGGGGATGGCGTAGTCGATACGGCTGCCCAGCTCGCGCTCACCAGGGCAAGGCATTCCGCCGTTGCCCACGAAGTTGGGGGTTAGATACACGCCCGAGGCGTCAATCACGGCATCGGCGTGCACGATCTTCTCGCCTCCAGGCCCACGCACCAGCAAGCGAAAGGGCCGCTCAGCTCGCCTGGGATCACCGATGAAGTCGGAGCGCAGCGTGCGCTCGCGCGCGATGGCCAGCACCTCGCTCTGCGGGCGGATGCAGCCTCGCAGCTCCGGGAACTCGGCCAGGCGCGCCACGTAAGAGGCCAGCTCGTCGCCGGTGGAAGTGGTTTCCTCGGGAGGCAGCTCAACGCCGCGCTCACCCAGCAGGCGCACGGCCAGGGGCGAGCGGTTGCGCTTCCACTCGGTGAAGACGCGCACGTAGCCCCAGGAGCGCACGTTGTCCGCGATGCGCCCGCGCTCGAAGAGCGTAACCTCGCAGCCCGCCAGACTACCGTAGAGCGCGGCCTCCATCCCAATCGGCCCGCCGCCGATGATTGCTACTCGTTTCATGGAAAATCTTGTCGGTAATTTCAAACGCGACCGCTGCAGCCCTGCAAGTACTTGCACCAAACCAAGTCAAGCGCCCTTCAAAATGATGAACAAGAGTGATGCCATGCCCGACAGCCCCGCCCCTTCAGCTCGATGCTGGCCCCAGGCCGTGATCTTCGACATGGACGGGCTCATGCTCGACACCGAGAGCATCTACCGCATCGCGTGGCAGGCAGCGGCGCGCGAGTGCGGCTTCGAGATTCCTGACGCTCTCTACGACCTCTTCACGGGCCGCCCCATTCCCGGCTGCGAAACGCTGCTGCTGCAAGTACTGACGCCCACGCACTCCGCTCTGCCCGCCGCGATGGGCGAGTTCCGCGTGCGGCGCCGCGACAGGTGGATGGCTTACATCCAGATGCACGGCATCAGGCGCAAGAAGGGCCTGCTGCCTCTGCTCAAGTACTTGCAAGAGCACAACATCCGCCGCTCCATCGCGACTTCGACCGGGCGCCAGGACGCTTTATTCTGCCTGGGCGAGCTGCGTGGCGAGTTCGAGGCGATGACCAATGGAACCGAAGTCGCGCACGGCAAGCCCGCGCCCGACATCTTTCAGCTCGCCTTCCAGCGCACGGGCTTAGATCCAGCCCAGTGTTTGGTACTGGAAGATTCCGAAGCTGGGGTGGCATCGGCTCACGCGGCTGGATTGCGCGTCATCATGGTGCCCGACTTGAAGCCGCCTTCGTCCGAGGCGCGCGACAAAGCCTGGCGCGTGTGCGCGGATCTGGATGAAGTGCGTTTGGTGCTGGAATCAGAAGCGTAGTAAGAGCCTCAAGCGCCGCAGCCTTCGCTCAGCACCATCTGGGGCTTGCCGCCTTGCATCTCATAAACCTGGGTTGAGTTGCCTTCGTAGTAGCGGCTGCGCACCAAGATTTCCATCTTGCCGTCGCCGTTGACATCCAGCACGCCCGCCAGAGTCGAGATGTTGGGCGCGCTGAACTCGATGCCCTTGGGATGAACCTCGCCTTCGAGAACCGAGGTCCTGAGCTTCCCGCGCACAACCTGGCGCAGCAGCACGATCGAGTAATCGCCCGCGCTCACACTTGAACTGACATGGTTGGGCGACATGGGCCGCCCTTGAAGCCTGGAAGCGCTGATAAGTATTTCGGGCTCGCCGTCGCCGTCGAGATCCACGCGCCACACCTGCGTGATGTTCACTTTGGGGTGCGCCAGCCCACGAGCCTTGAGCACAGCCGCCACGTCGTTGATGTAGACGGGCCGGGTCGGGCTCATGAGCTGAGGCGCTCGTGGCAGAGCGTTCCAGCTGCTCCCAAGCGCGAACCCGCCTCGCTTGGGCGCCATCTCTACGAACAGCGTTTCGTCACAGGGCGCGCCCTGTGACTTGGGCTCGCTTCCCATTGAGGCGTGCAAAAAGCGACGCGAATTGTAGACGCGGTAGCGCTCGCCGCCCTTCATCAAGCGCACGATCTGCGCGGGCTTGAGCCAGCGTCCGTTTGCGCTGCCTCCGAGCAAGTAGCCCGAGCCCAGGTCGATCAGCGGGTGAACTGAGCGCTCGCGAAGAGGCGCGGCCCAGGAGGTCGTCGCGGTCAGGGCCAGCAGCAGAGCCAGAGGCCAGGGCTTCGGGGCGGTGTTCATGGCGGGCTCGGCTCTGTTAAACGGATTTCACTTGGCCGCAAGTACTTGAGCTTCAACGCGAGCCAGGTTGTTCTTGTTGACGGGCTCGTCCGGGTAATCGCGCACCAGGTCGCGCCAGGTTTGAGCGGCCAGGCTGAGCTGCTTGCTGCGCTCCAGCGAGTGAGCCAGGCGGCGGCGCAGCAGCTGAGCGTCCTGCTTATCGGCATCGGGAGGCAGCAAGCTCAGAGCGTGCTGGTAGGCCTCAAGAGAGCGAGCATCCAGCTTTTGCAGATCGAACTGCTCGGCGGCCTCGTTCCACATTTCCCACGAGTTGGGGTTGGCCTTGAGCCCCTTGTCCAGCCAGGCCTCGGCTTCTCCGCCACGCCCCAGGCTCCACAAGAGCCACGAAGCCACGCTCCAGGATTGGATGTCGCCGGGATCCAGCGCCACGATCGCGTGGTGCCACATCACGGCGCGCTCGTAATCGCCCTTGTGAAATGCCTCGTCCGACTTGCGCCAGAAGAAATCCACGTTGCTCTCAGCCCCCTGAGCCGCCTTCGCCTGAGACGCGTGCTCATGGCTATGCTCGCCTTGAGCTTGAGCCAGAGCAGGAGCGCACCAGACTAAAGGCAGCAGCAAGTACTTACAGGGGAATGACTTCATACCAGTTCTTTAAGTACGGATGATGAGAGCGTTCAGGGCGCAAAGTATAGCGGCGCGCCTGCAAGTACTTGAGCCGCCTCACGGCGCCGGCGCGGCTTGAGCACGAGCAAGTTCTTCGTCGGCGATTTCCTTGTCGGCGTTCTTGAAGTAGTCGCTCATGTTGTAGCCCGCATTTTTCTCGCGCTCGCGCCTGAAGGCCTGGGCGCGCTCTTCAAGACCGCTCTGGCGCTCCAGCCGATACACGCTGACCGCCTGGGACGAGCCCCAGTTCTGCTCGACTTCGAGCGCCTCGAACAGAGGCTTGGCTTCAGGAGAGCGCCGGAATGCCACGGGCTGAGCCTGGAGCCAGTTGAACAGCGAATCCCACAGGCGATACAGCGGGCTCATGCCCTGCGAGGCGAAGTTGGGCAGCGAAGGCGTGCGCTCGCTCAGCAGGCGCGCGATCTCGCTCAGGTAAGGCTGTGGGTTGTCTTTGGCCAGGGCATACACGAAGTTGGGCTCCAGCCCAGCGTCGCCGAGGTGCCTCTTGAGCAGAGGCGAGGACAGCTTGAGAGGATAAAGCAGCAGGCTCTCGGCTGAGGCGCGGCGCACATCTTCGTTGGCATCGCCCAGCAGCAGTTCCAGAGCGTCCAGCAGCGAGGGCGCCTGAGCTCGTCCCATCGCCATGGCCGCAGCCTCGCGTAAAGCCGCGTCCGAATTGTGCGCCAGAGTTCGCAGCAAGGGCAGAGTATCGGCAGTGGCGAAGTTGCCCAGCAGAGGCACTGCGGCCCTTTGCACCAGAGGCGAAGAGGAACGCGCCCACTTCCTCACCGCGGCCTCGACCTGGGGCGTCTTGACTTCAGATAGGTAGCCAATAGCCAGCACGCGCGTCGCGATGTCCGCGTGAGTATCAGCCACCGCGATAAACCGATCTTGGAACCGCGTCACGCTCTTGCTGCCCCGAGCAACCGCAGCCATCACGGCTTGAGCAACGCGCGCGTCCGGGCTCGAAAACAACGGCGTGACGCGAGCGAGAACCTCTTTCGGATCGAAATCGGGCCGCCTGTCTCTCGAAGGAAACTCGGGCCAGGTCAAGGCCGCCAGGTGGCCGATGGCGTAGCTCACATCATCGGCGTTCGGGCTGGAAAGCATCCGGCTCCACTCGCTCCGCAAAAGGGCCTGAGCTGAGTTCTCCTCGCCTGCAACTGGCTTATCGTCGGCCAATTGAAAAGCTCCGGCATCCATCACAAACGTGTGGCTGGGCCAGAGCTGGCGCAAGCCGGCAGGCGTCTTCAGAGCGAAGAGTAGATAAGAGTGGCCCGGCTCCAGGTGATAAAACTGCGGCGTGTACGTGTACATTATTGCGCTCGCTTTAGCATCTTCGTCGTAATGCACGAACAGCACGCTTGCGCCCACCTTGATCTCGCCCTTGAGCACAGACACAACGCGGCATTGGGTAGCGACAACGCCATAGCCCATGACAGCGCCAAACAAGGGATCTTGAGCCCCAGTTGTGGCCCCAGCCTTCACTTTGACAACCACATCAGCCTGCGTGGTCATGGCCCCAAGCGAAGGCATCGGGCCGACAGGGTAAGCCTTAGCTCGCCTGCTCAACAGCATCCCGCTCAGCAGCAGGAACGCGCACAATGAAATTCGCAGTCGCATCCAATTCCTCCTCAGCGCCCAAGTACTTGGACGCGCTCTACTCCAAGCCTTCTTCGCGCATCCAATGGACGAAGCGCGCCAGCCCTTCTTCCACGTTGACCTGGGGTTCGTAGCCCAGCAGACGGCGCGCTTTGGAAATGTCCGCGAAGCTCTCGAAGGGCTCCGAAGCGGGCGCGGGAACATCTTGCACTATGGCGCGGCGCCCAATCAAGTCCTCAAGTACTTGCACGAAGGCCCTGTTCTCGACGGGGCGAGCGCAGCCCAGGTTGATGATCTCGAAGGCAAAGGGCCGATCCAGCGCCTGGACGAAGCCACGCACGATGTCATCGACGTAAGTCCAGTCGCGTTTCATGCGCCCGCCCTCAAAGAGCGTGACCGCTTGGCCACGCGCAATGTTCCTCGCCCACTGCCAGGGCATCATGTCGGGCCGGCCCTGCGGCCCATACACGTTGAAGAAGCGCAAAATAGTCGTGCGCAAGCCGAAAGCGTTGGCAAAGGAGTGCGCGAACACTTCCATGGCCCGTTTGGAAGCTGGATAAGGAGCTAAAGGTCTGGATGCAGCGGCGTCCTCGCGAAAGGGCAGCGGCGTGTCACCTCCATACACAGAGCCAGTCGAGGCCAAGATGCAGCGAGGCTGAGGATCAAGCGCGCGAGCCGCGTCCAGCAAATGCAGCGTGCCCTGAACATTGACCTCGCCATAAAGCAGGGGGAAGCGCGTCGAGTAGCGCACGGACGCCATCGCAGCCAGGTGAGCAATGGCATCCGGCTGCTCGCGCAGCACAAGCTCGCGCACGCCTTGAGCATCGCGCACATCGAGCGTGTGCAGCGCAAAAAGCGGCTCATCAAGCAGCCCATGCAGGTGACGATCCTTGTGCTCGCGCGCGTAGAAAAGGTCGAAGTTATCGAGCCCAACTACGCTATCGCCACGAGAAACCAGCGCTTGCGCCAGCCGCGAGCCCACAAAACCCGCTACTCCCGTGACGAGGATCTTCATGAAGCGGTCTGCGCTCAGCCCTCAACGGCGCTGGCAAACCTTTGCCCGCCGACTTAAATCTCTGCAAGTACTTGCGGGCCAAGCGCTGAAGCTGAGCGCTGAAAGCTACGCTTGCTGCTTCTGCCACTCGACGGCGCGGCGCACGCCTTCGCGGAACTCGACCTGCGGGCTCCAGCCGAGCACTTGGCGCGCCTTGGAGTTGTCGAGCGCGATGTGGTGCACCTCGCCTGGGCGCTCGGGCAGCATCTCGGGCTCGGCGGGGCCGCTGCCGACGGCTTCGCGCACCGCATCGAAAACCTGGCGCGTCGAGGTCTCGACTGCGGTGCCGATGTTGAAGATACCGCCGTCGCCCTTGGTTAAAGCGGCTCGGTTGGCCTGGACCACATCGCCCACGAAGCAATAATCGCGAGTATCAAGGCCGCCGCCGAAGATTTTGCAGGGCTTGTTTTCGAGTAGCAGGCCGGCGAAGATGGCCACGACTCCAGCTTCTCCGTGCGCCGTCTGGCGCGGGCCGAAGATGTTCGAGTAACGCAGCACAACAGGCACGATGCCGTGCAGCTTGTGCCAGATGCGCAAGTAGTGCTCGAAGGCGTATTTGGTCAGGCCATAAGGCGATTCGGGCCGCGCGGGATGCGTCTCGGGCACGGGAATCTGCTCGGGCTCTCCGTAGGCCGCGCCTCCAGAAGACGAGAAGATGAAGCGTGTCGCCCCACAGCGTGTGGAGTGCAGCAGCACATTCAGCGAGCCCAGGATGTTGACGCTGGCATCATAAGCCGGGTCCGCGACGGCCTTACGCACATCGAGCTGAGCCGCGTGGTGGCTGACAACATCGGGCCGGAACTCTTCGCACAGCTTGGAAACGGCTTCGGCGTCGCGGATGTCGGATTGGTAGAAGCGGGCTTGGGAAGGTAGGTTCTGCTTGAAGCCGGTTTCAAAGTTGTCGATGATGGCGACCTGGTGCCCATCGGCGATGTAAGCGTCCGCGATCTGCGAGGCGATAAAGCCCGCGCCGCCCGTGATGAGGATTTTCATGCTGTTGAAGAAATTGTGTTCGATGCTCAGGCCCCTGTTTACGCCCGCTTCCCCAATGCCGCAAGCAGAAGAGCAAGGTACTCCAAGTACTTACAGGCATCCGAACCCGGCTGCAAGCGTGGTTAAACTCCCCTCCACTGTATGCCGCGCGGCCTACACACGGGCCGATGCGCTGCAGCAGGAAATAATTCCAGAGGAAAACAATGGCCAACGTAACAATGGGCGGCAAGCCCCTGCAGACCAACGGCGAGCTACCCGCGATAGGCGCCTCGGCTCCCAGCTTCTCGCTGACCGCAACCAACATGAGCACGGTGACGCTCGATGACTCCAAGGGCAAGGTGCGCGTGGTTTCGATTGTGCCTTCGATTGACACCTCGGTGTGCTCGATCCAGACCGCGCGCTTCAACCACGAGATGGACACCCTGCCCGAGAACGTGGTCGGCCTGACCATCTCGGTAGACACGCCCTTCGCCCAGAAGCGCTGGTGCGCCGCCGAAGGAGTCGAGAAGATGCAGTTGCTCTCGGACTTCAAGGATCACTCCTTCGGGCGCGCTTACGGCCTCTATATTTCCGATGCGGGCATCACGGCGCGGGCCGTTGTCATCATCGACCAGGACGACAAAGTCGCTTACACCCAGCTCGTCCCCGAGATCTCTCAGGAGCCCAACTACAACGAAGTGCTGCAGAAGGCGCGCGAACTGGCGGCTTGAGTAACCAGGTGGTGAGCCTTCAGCTGGTGGGGTGGTGGAGCTATTGCAAGTACTTGCGGCGCCAAACTCACCACCATCCGAAGGCTCACCATTTCATCTCAGAAGCCGCTCATCTTCTCGCGCCGCGCCTTCTGCTCTTGATGCAGCGAGCGGAAGATTGCGAACTTGGCCTCGTGATACGCAGCCCACTGCGCGCGGCTCGATGACTTGCTCGGCTCATGCGTGCCATGGCTCCAGCCACGTGTCGAAGAACTTGGCTGCCTGCTGGTAAGTGTTGGGCAGGTGGCGCTTGAGCCACAGCAGCTTGGGCGTTTCCATCTCGGGCGAGAGCCGCCCGCCCACATACTTGAGCACTTCAAAGCCGCCCGCGTTGATCTCCTCGGCTTCTTCAAGCGCGCGGTGATCCATCCACACGATGATGTCGCGCTCGCTGTGGCCTTCCTCATTGACGGCCAGAGGCTGCATCTGAGCATCGAGCACAACCAGCGGGCAGGTGGCGTCGAAGGAGATGCCAACCACGTCTTGCGCCTCAATTCCGGCCTGAGCTCGGGCCTCCCTCACGCACTGGCACACGGCGCGCCAAATGTCTTGCAAAGACTGCTCGGCGTGATGCGGCTTGGGCTTCCACATCTGGATGGGCTGGATGTGCTGGGCTAAGAGCTTGCCGCGCCAAGAGCTTGCTGCTTGAGTCGAAGAGCCCGGCCCGCGCGCTGCCCGTTCCCACATCCACGCCGATGACATATTTCTGTTGCATCGCTGCTCCGCTTTTTGCGATGGCCTTATTCTTCCGCTATTGAGCCGGGGCAGTGCAAGTACTTGTAGCTCAATACGGCGGAGCCAGCCGCTTCAATCCGTGAGTGAGCACAACTGTGAGGAAGAATATGTTGCGCGCCAGGATGGAGCCGAAGCGGGCGTGCGGCCACTCGGATTCGGTGGTTACGCCGACTCGCGTGGCGGCCAGGGCGTGAGCCGTGCGCCTGATGAACTCGACTCCGCGCGGCCACTCGAATAGCGAGCCCAGCCACTCGCGCGGCACGCCCGCTTCTCCCACGCGAGCGCCCACGATAGAGCCTGCGATCGAGGCTATGGAATCCGTATCGCCGCCGCAGCGCACCACGTTTAGCACCGCCTCGCGCAGTTCGTCGTGACGCCAGGCCGCGTGCAGAGCGACGGGAACCGTGTGCGAGATAAAGCCCGTCACGCCCTTCTTCTCGAACTCGGCTCCCACGACAGAGCGCGCGAAATCCCAGCATTCCACGCCCTCTTGAGCGGCCTGAGCCGCGCGAGCCACATCGCCCAGCAGCCTCTCGACGCCTTTATCCAGGGGGCAAGTACTTGCAGCCGTCATCCAATCACGCACGATGCTCTGGATGCTGGGTTGCGACTGCTCGGCGCTCAGTCCTTGAGCCGCATCGCGCGCGGCCAGGGCCACGCACAGGGCACCGGCTTCGGCTCGTGGATCGGTGTGCGTCAGGCGCGAGGAGGCTTGGTTCAGGGCGCACAGCAGGGCATCGTTCTGTCCCGCCCACAGGCCGATGATGGGCGCTCGCATGGCCGGGCCGTTGCCCGCCGAGTCGATGCCGCTGGACTGAGGCGAAGCGCCGCGCCACGATTTCACAGCCGCCTTGAGCGAGGCGGCTCCGGCTCCAGCGGGCAGGCTCAAGAGCCACAGCTTGAGCTCTTGCTGCAGCGCCAGGGCGAACTGGGCCTGGTCGTCGTCCCCAAGAGCCAGGGCGCGGGCCGTGAAGAGAGCGTGCTCGGTGTCGTCCGAGATCATGCCGCGCCGTCCCAGCAAGCGCGGCCCGTCCAAATCCGGGAACAGCTTTTCCAATCGGCGCGGCCCAATGCCTTCGCTCGCCAGCCCCACCGCATCGCCCACGGCGCCGCCCAGCAAGCAGCCCGCGAACCTTGAGGCCCGCGCACTCGCCTGAGCCACCGCGTCCATACCCTCATCTCGCGAATCCATAAGCCCAGCATTCCCCGATTACAGTTGGATCAAGCGCTCCAAAGCGGTGTTGGCCTTGGCACCACCTCAAGTACTTGCAGATGCTTCTTGACCCAGCACAACCTTGCCATAGTCGCAGATGGAGATGAGCGGGCACCTGGAGCAGCGAGGCCCCTTCCAGATGCAGATCTTCTGGCCGTGGCGCAGCATCGCGATGTGGAAGTTGTACAGAATATGCTCGTCGGCGGGCAGGAGCGAGAGCAGAATGGCGTGGGCGGCTTCGGGCGTGACTTTGGGGCCGATCAGCCCGATGCGCCCGCAGACGCGGTGCAGGTGCGTGTCCACGGGAATCACGGCGCGGCCAAAGCAAAAGAGCAAGGTTAAGGTCGCGGTCTTGACTCCCACGCCGGGCAGTTCGGTGAGCCAGGCCAGAGCTTCGCGCAAGGGGCAGCTTTGCAAGAAGCTCAGGTCGGCGTCGGGGCGGGAGGCCAAGATCTGGCGCAGGGCCTTCTGGATGTTGGGGGCCTTGGCCTCGGGGAAGTTGGAGGGCGCGATGGCTGCGGCCAGTTCCTCAACGGGAGCATCACGGATCTTGTCCCAGGAGCCGAAGCGCTCGATCATGCGCGCGTAGGCCAGGTCTTCGTTGGCTCCCGTGGTGCGGTGCGAGAGCATGGTCGAGATCAGCTCGTGCATGGGCTCGCGCCGAGGCACGCGCTCGATCTCGCCGTGCAGCAGGATCAATCGCTTGTAAATTTCCATGGCCCGCTCCCGTTGCTCAGGGGGAGCCGAGTTCACATCCCGAACCCAGTTGAAGCGAGCCAGAACCTTCTCCTCGAAGCGAGGCACGAAAGACTCGGAGCTGGAAGCCGGGGAAGTACTTGAAGAGTTCATGCGAGGCCTTGGCGAAGCTGATGGAGCACAGGCGCAAGAAAAACGCCGCCCGAACTTATCGGGCGGCGCGGGCACAAGATTTCAGCGGCCTGAAGAAATTTTAGTGCGCCCGCTGAGACGGCTGATCGAGCGAAGCCAGCAGTTCGCCCTGGAAGATGCGCAGCGAGTGCGAGGACTGAGGCACGCCCGATTCAGGCGCGGGCGCTTGAGACACGGGCCACAGCAGGCCGGCTCCAAAGGCGGCAAACGCGACAACAACGGCGTTTCGGCGCCACTTGCGAGCGTGCGCCTTCTCGCGAGCCAGGCGCGAAGGGCAAGCGGCCTCGTGGCTGGCGTGGTGCTGGTGAACGTTGTGCTGGTGAGCGAGTTTGAGACGGCGGCGCGCATCGGTGCGGACTTGAGACTCGAACAGGGCATCGCTGCGAACATCGAGCGAGAGGGTGGGAGCAACTGAGGTTGAAGCGTGACTCATAGGAAATGCCTCCTCGCCCGCCGCGAGCGGGATATGCAGCGGAGCAAAGCCACATCTGTCTATGCAACGAGTGTGCCGCCCGCGCCCGCAAGTACTTGGAGAAGTACATACGCATCTTCGGGCGGTTGTGTTTGAGGTGGTTTGGGTATCAATGAAGCGGTCGCGCGAGCGCGACGGCACGTTTTCTGAGGCCCTGGCCATGAAGCACCCGGCTCTTCTCATCTTCGCCAACGCCATGATTTTGATCGTGGTGTTCGCTCTGCTCACGCAGTCGCTCTTCATTGTGCAGCGCCTGGCTCAGGCGCGCGAGGTGGTGGGGCGCGTCGAGGTGCAGCGCGGCGGGCAGGGCGCCTTCAGCCTCCTGGCGACCAACGAGTTCGTCAAGAGCGGCGATGTGGTGCGCAGCTGGGCTGACGGCAGCGCGGAGTTCACCTGGGCTGGAGGGGCACGCTGGAAGGTGATGCCCAATACGCTCCTCAAGATCAAGAAGGCCACCGCGAGCCCCGCCCAGAAGTCCGAGCAGAGCCGCCTGGAGCTGAGCTCAGGCAAGGTCTTCGTGCGCATCGCCCGCGCTCTGGAGGCTGGCTCGCGCTTCGAGGTGCAGACGCCAAATGCGCTGGCTTCGGTGAGAGGCACCATCTTCAGCGTCGAGATCAAGGGCGCCAAGACTCAAGTGCGCGTCTGGAAGGGCGCCGTGGCTTTGTCAGGTGCCAATGGTGAGAGCGCCTTGGTGCAAGAGCAGCAGGCGGGCAGCGCGGACGATGCCACGACTGAGGCGCGTCCCGATGCGAGCATCAACAGCGACTTCGCAGCTCAGCCCAGCATCACCCAGCCCGAGCTGGAAGCCCGCGTGAGCGCTCTGCCCGCGAACCATGCTCTGGTTTCGGGCACGACCGAGGCGGGCGACGAGGTGACGATCAACGGGCTGGCTGCGCGTGTGCTGAGCAACGGCACCTTCCGTTTCAATGTGAGCCGCCCTCACGATGGGCGCTTCAGGGTCGTCGTTGCGGATAGGCACCGCGCGATTTCGACGTGGCAAGGCTCGCTGCGAACCAGGGCTTCGGCTCGGGTTCTGGCGCGCGCTCCCTTGAACTAAAAGTGCCCGAAACAGAAACAGGCGCGCTGCAAGTACTTGTCACTTGCATCTTCATAGAGGAATGGGCTTTCGCGCCGCGGTTGCGCGGCTGATACTAACACCCTAAGGACGGCTTCCACCATGCACCCCGCCGCTACGATGCCTTCGAGTTCGCCCGCCTCGCCCGCGCCCGCTTCGCCTTCGCCTTCGCCACGGGCTTTTGCCAACGAGCCTGTCTGGAGGCAGGCGCTGGACTGGTTCGAGCGCGCCAATGCCCTGGCCGCGCGCGAGGTGCGCCTGGCCCTGCGCTCGCCTCGTGCCTGGCTCCTGTTGTCGCTCTATGTCTCGATTCTGGGCGCTGTTGTGCTGGCCCAGTTCCCAGCGGGCACCAGCGTCGAGATGTGGGCTGGCGGCTCCTCGTCTGGCTACTCTTCGGGCATGGCCTCCTCGCAACGAGGGCTGGAATTGCTGCAGACCTTTTCCCTGGCTCAGTTCTTTGGCATCTGGCTGCTGGTGCCTTCGCTGGCCGTGGGCGCTTTGCACCAGGAGCGCGAAGGGCAGACGCTGGAATCGCTGCTCCTGTCACCGCTGTCGCCCTTGCAGATCGTGTGGGGCAAGCTGTGCGGCGTGCTGGCCATGACCTTCGTGCTGCTGCTGGGCACGCTGCCCCTGACCTCGCTGTGCTTCTTGCTCGGCGGCGTGGCGCCCGAGGATGTGGCGCTGCGCTTCTTCGGGCTGCTGGCCTGGGCCATGTTCTGCGCTGGAGTTGGGCTCTACTGCGCGGCTCGCACGCCCAGCGTCACCAAAGCGACCCTGCAGGCTTACGGGCTCGCGATGGCTGGGCTGATGGTGTCGGGCGTGATGCTGGGGCCGGGCGTGGCCCTGGCCTCGGTTGGCATGATCGTGTGGATCATGCGGCAGGGCGCGAGCCTGGTGCGAGCCGCGCTCAGGAAGACAATGAGGAAGCCCCAGGCAGAGCCCACAGCAAAAGACGACACCAAGATCAACGCGCTGACGCTGATGGCCATGGCCATCGCGCTTTCCTTTGGCTGGACGTTCTTGAGCAGCCTGCACCTGTCGATGGTCTTGATTACAGCTCTGCTGGTCTTCCCTTATGGCATCTATGTGTCGCAGCTGGCCGTGAATGCAGCCGCGCACGAGATCGCCAAGAGGCCCGATCCGGCTCCGCCCAAGCGCGAGGCGAGGCGCGACCTTCAAGCGGCCTACCAGCTCTTTTCCTCGCCTGACACCGTGGTCTACAACCGTGCTGGTGATGGCTCTGTTTCGCACTATCCCTATGCTCCGGCCTCAAGTACTTACAAGAGCGCTACGGTAACTGAGAGCAAGCCGACGTATGGTGTGCAGGGATTCCTGAGCGACAAGCAGAACCCGATCTTCGCGCGCGACCTGCGGCACGGAGTCGGAGGGAGGGCCTCCACGCTGGTGCGCTGGGCTTACTGCGCCGTGATCGCGACGCAGCTGTTCCTGATCGCTTACCTCAGCAATTCGTATAGCAGCGCCTCGGATGTCTCGTTCTTGTCGGGGTGCGTCAAGGGGCAGGTCGTGCTGGTGATGATGGCCTGCGCCTGGCTGGGAGCGCGCGCTATAGCGCCCGAGCGCGAGGCTCAGACCCTGGCGCAGCTGCTCACGCTGCCCATGCCCGCGAGCAGGATCATCAGCGGCAAGATCGCTTCGGTGTTGTATTTCTCGCTGTATGTTCTGCTGGCTGGCCTGCCTCTACTCTTGATGCTGCCCCTGACCTATATGATGAGCTGGGGCGCGGCCCTGAGCACAATCGCGCTGCAATGTGCGTGGGGGTTGCTGGCGGGCTCGTGGGGCGTGTTCTGCTCGCTGCACTGCGGCAAGGTGCGGCGCGCCCTGGTGTGGTCGCTGGGCGGCGTGGCCTTCGGCTTGTTCGGAGCCGCTCTTGGCCACAGCGCTCTGATAGCGGCGACCTCGGGCGGCTGGATTCCAGGGCTGGATGCGCTCAACGGAGTGGCTCAGGCCCTGTCGCCTCTGGCTCTGGCCGAGAGCGGAATACGCCCTGTGTACGGCTACGCCTCGTACCAGCTCTCGGGCACGATGCACATTCGCGCGGTGATGCCCCTGAGCACGATGTGGTTTTCGGTGGGAACGGCCTGTGCCGTGGCCGGGCTTCTGCTCGCTTCGAGTGGCCGTGTCTTCGCGAAGCTGGCGCACCGTGGCTGAGCCCAATTTGGATTAGCGGAAGCGCCCGGAGCTTTTCTTCGGGCGCTTTTGCATTTATCGGTCGCACCTTCAGGCGCGCCCCAAGTACTTGCACCTGCCTTGCGCCTTCAGCGATGAGACTTTCTGTGCCCGAACCCGATTCCAGATTCCCCAGAGCCAGATTTTTCACGCGTGCGGGGCGCGGTCGCTCGGGTGCGGAGCGCGAGATCCAGGGGCGCGAAGCTCAGGGCCGCGCGAGCTGGGGCATGAGCATCGGGCTGGCGGCGGCTTTGTTCGTGACGCTGCTGCTCAAGCATCATCCCGTGGGGCAGCGCTTCGAGTTCGACTCGCTCGACATCTGGTTCAACCTACGCGACGGCACGTCCTCCAACCGCGTGGCCCTGGCTGTTATTGACGATGCCACGGTGCGCTCGTGGAACGGGCGCACCTTCAACGGGCGCGACGTGGCTCTGCTGCTGCGCCGCCTCAAGAAAAACGGCGTGCTCAGCGTTTCGCTGGCCCTGCCCTCGGCGTGCGGCTCGCGCTCAGCAGGCGGCTCGGCTCTGGCGCCCCAGGACGTGGCCTCGCTCGAACCGGCTGTGCGCGAGACGGGCTTTGTCTTTTTGCCCTTGATGGCGCGCTCGCAGTTCCAGCCCTCAGCGGGCTCGCTGCTCGACGAGTCGCTGAGCAAGCGCTGGGGCGTGCCCTTGCCTCCAGCGCTCTCGCCCCACGACTTCCCCGTAATGCTGGGCATGGAAGGGCCTCCGCAAAAGTGGCTCGAACAGGCTGCTGGAGCTGGGCACGCGGCCTTTGGGCTGGATGTGGACGGCAGGCCGCGCACCTCGTGGCCCGGCCTGCTCTGGCGAGGGCGCGTGTTCCCCTCCCTCGCCCTGGCCGTGGCGCAGAGGGAGCACGGCCAGCCCTGGGCGCAGAGCCTGATCGAAGCGGGCCAGCCTCTGCTGCTTGACTTCTCGCCCCTGAGCGCTCCTCAAGCGGCCCTGCCCGCAAGCGCAGCCCAGATCGATGGGAAGAGGCAGGTGCTGGGGCGCCTGAGCCACTTCTTGCAGCGAGGCCTGGATTTCTCCAGGGCTAAGCCCTCGCCCAACGCTCTGAGCCCGGCTCCTCCAAGCAGCCCGCGCTTCAACTCGCCCGCGCCCAACGCTTCTGCTGCGCCCGGCGCATCCTCACCTCAGCCTGCGCACAAATCCGGCGGCTTGATCCGGCCCGCCCAGCTTTCCGCAAGTGTGGCTTCAGCTCAGACGAGCTCAACGAAGGCGAGCCCGCCCTTGAATCTCCATACGAGCGATGCGGACACCGAGGCAGCTCCCACCCGAGGCTTTGTTCGCGTCTCGGTGGCGCGTCTGCTGCGCGACGAGAGGGCAGCCCAAGTACTTGCGGGCAAGCACGTCATCGTGTGCGTTTCGGCGCACGAGATGGCGCCTTTGTATTTTGCTCCCGACGGGCGGCGCGTGCTCGAAGGTGAGTTGCACGCCGTGGCGCTGGACAACCTGCTCTCGGGCTCTGTGATTGTGGCAGCGCCCGAGATCGTGGGCTGGGTGCTGGCCATTCTGTCCTGCGTGGTCGTGGGAGGCTTTGTAGCGGCTCGGCCCACGCTGTGGAGCGCCATTGTAACGCTCTTGTGCCTGCTCACGATCTTCGTGCTCTCGGCGGGCCTGTTCGCGCAGAACGTGTGGCTCGACATCACACCGCCCTGGCTGGGCATCGGCTTGACTTACCTCACCGGAGTGATAGGCCGCGCGCGCCGCGACACGCGCGAGGCCACGCGCTACGCCTCCACGGTCGATGTTCTGTCGCGCTCGGAGGGGTTGCTGGCTGCTCAGAACTCGGTGGAAGAATTGCTGGGCCGCGTCCTGGACTGGAGCGTGGCCAGCGTGGACGCCGAGCGCGCCTCGGCCCTGCTGCTCAGTGGAGACAAGCTGCTCTTCGCGGCCTCGGTCGGGCCGGGAGCGGACAAGCTCAAGGACTTCACGCTGCAGGTGGGCGAGGGCATCGAGGGCTGGGTCGCGCAGCAAGGCCAGAGCGCTTTTTCCAACGACACCCGCTCGGATAAGCGCTTCAGCTCAGATATTGATGTCGCGACGGGCCTGCGCACGCGCTCGCTGGCCTGCGTGCCCTTCAAGGCCAATGGGCGCACGCTGGGCGTGCTCTCTGTGGCCAACAGGCGCGCCAACCGGCCCTGGACACGAGCCGATGTCGAGCTGCTCGAAGCCATCGCCACCCAGAGCGCCCTGGCTCTCGACAACGCGCGCTTGTATGAGATCTTGAACCGCCGCGTGCAGTCGTCCGAGGAATCGCTCGAAGACGCCAACCGGCGCCTGGAAACCGAGCGCAACCTGCTGTCTACCGTTCTGCACTCAATGACGGACGGCGTGATTGTGATCGACGGCGACGAGCACATCAGGATGGTCAACCGAGCCGCGTCCAAGCTGCTGCCCGAGCTGCAAAGGTCGCAGGGCAGCTTGCTGGGCAAAATCTTGAAGGAGTATCCCGGCGACTTCGTGCGCCTGCCCGAAGACCGTCGTGGAGGCCGCAGCTCGTTCCTGCAGCGCGGCGACCCGGACGCGCCTCGCTTTATCGAAGCCCGCTCGTCTCCGCTCCCCTTGAGGGCCAATCGCAACGGCGAGCGCGGCGAAGTCATCGTGTTCGCGGACGTGACCGAGGAAAAGCACATCGAGCAGGCCAAGAGCGACTTCGTCTCGTTCGTGGCCCACGAGATGCGCTCGCCGCTCACCACGATCTCGGGCTTCTCCTCAATGCTGCACCGCACCGAAGGCAGCCAAACCGAGCCCAACCCGCAGCGCCTGCGCTTCCTGGGCCTGATCCATGACGAAAGCGAGCGCCTCAAGAGGCTCATCAACTCGCTCTTGGATGTCTCGCGCATCGAAGCCGGCCACTCCATCGAGATCCACGTCGAGCCGTACGACTTCGCGCCCGTGGCCCTCAAAGCCATCGAATCTCAGCGCGTTTATTCGAGCCGCCACCGCATCGTTAGCCAGTGGCCCGAAGCCCTGCCTCCGGTTTTGGCAGACCGCGACAAGACCACGCAAGTGCTGATTAACCTGCTCTCCAACGCGATGAAATACTCGCCGGGCGGAGTCGTCACGGTCGAAGCCAGCGTGACGGGTGACCACAAGTACTTGCAGGTCGGAGTGCGCGACGAGGGGCCTGGCATCCCGCCCGAGCAGCAGAAACGCCTGTTCGAGCGCTTCGGACGCCTCTCCAACCCCGTGGGCAGCGGCGAGCGCGCCAAACCCTCGGGCACGGGCCTGGGCCTGTTCCTGAGCAAGCACTTAGTCGAGCTACAAGGCGGGACGATGCGCGTGGAAAGCGAGGAAGGGAAGGGCACGACGTTCTTCTTTACGCTGCCCCTGTCTACAGAAGGCCAGAGCGCGCCTGGAAGTACTTAAGAGCAACCAACGATTAGTGAGCGCGACTTGATAACCAACGCCAAGCTCACCCACCGCCGAAAGCGTGGGCGACGGGAGCTTGCGACCAGAGCCGAAGCTGTAGGCGGTCGGATGCAGCGCCTTGTTGTGTCGCTGTTATTACGTTGGCATGACGAAGCCGTTATAAATGATCCACGCTTTCATCGCTATGAACAAGCGAATCATACCGGCGTGGTCGTCGGGTTTGACTATAGCCACTTGGCTATTTTTGTCCTTCTCTACGGTTTCAACCACCGTCTGCTTTAAGCGTATTTTGAAATCTTGCATAAAGCTGGGCAGAGAAGAGCGTTTTCCCTTTTTAACACCTATCTTGTTTTTTTTCTCCTGTTACATCGGATAAAAACAATTTGGCGTAAACAAAATTTAGATAATTTGGCTGGGTCGCCTTCGTGAAAGTCACGGACTTAAGATCAAGGCCAGCCCAATACTCTTTTTGAGGGTGGTCAACCGCGCGCACATCAATATATTCGCCATGTGAAAACTTATCTGGAACACGAACCTGAAAAGACCATTTTAAGGCTGGAGAAAAGTTCATGTCTCTGACCTGATACTCAAAGATAGTACCTTTTGTCTTCTTGCCTTGAAACTGCCAAAATCCGTTTTTGCTGCCAGTTAATTCAACCTGCACCATGAAAGCTCGGAAATCTTTTTCTCTTCGCATATTCTTATTTTATCAATTTATACGCTCGCGCGCATTCAGGCTGGGCGCTGCGACAGAACTCTTATTATGCCGCAGATTTGCGGGCGTACTTGATAATTGGCTTGGGGCAAACCGCAACTTGCCCCAAGCTAAGTCGATGGATGAGTTTTGTGAGCAGGTGCGCCACATTATGCGGGCGCGCTACATGAGCCGCCACACCGAGGACTCATACGTCCTGTACATCCGGCGCTTCATCCAGTTCCACCGCAAGCGGCCCGAGGAGATAGGAGCAGCAGAGATCGAGGCCTTCCTTTCCGACATGGCAGTGCGTGGCAACGTCGCCGCCGCGACGCAGAACGTGGCCTTCAATGCCCTTTTGTTCCTCTATCGCCAGGACTTGCTTGGCCACAAAGACATCCGCACCACCCAGATCTACACCCACGTCCTCAACCGCCCAGGCCTCGGCGTGCGCTCCCCGCTCGACGCCCTCGCCCAGAGTTGAACTCACGACCTCCGCCCAGCACCCAAGTACTTGCAGGTGTTGCCTCAGCGCCTCAGCGCCTCGGTGCCCTGGCGGATGTGGCGCACCGCGTCTTCGGGGTCGTCCGTTAAATACAGCAAGTCCAGGTCGGCGGGCAAAATCGTCCCGCGCGGCACCATGGTCGCGCGCAGCCAATCGAGTAGGCCGCTCCAGTATTCGCGCCCGAAGAGCACAATCGGGAAGTGCTGGATCTTGTGCGTCTGGACTAAAGTGACGGACTCGAACAGCTCGTCCAAGGTGCCGTAGCCGCCGGGGAAGATGATGAAGCCCGAAGCGTATTTGACGAAGATCGTCTTGCGGCAGAAGAAGTAGTGGAAATTCAGGCTCGTCGAGACATACGGGTTGGTGCCTTGCTCGAAGGGCAACTCGATGTTCAGGCCCACAGACATCCGGCGCAGCTTGTCTTCTTCCTCGTTGCTCAGCTCACGATTCTGGGCCTGAGCTTCGCGGCGGCGCGCCAATATTTCCAGGTGCGCGCCTCGGTTGCCGGCTTCCATGATGCCCGGCCCGCCTCCGGTTAAAACCGCCCAGTCGTCGCGAATCAACAAGCGAGCGACGTTGGTGGCGGCATCGTAATAAGGTGAGGATTCATCGAGCCGAGCTGAGCCGAAGAGGGCGATGGCGGGGCCAACTTTGTCCATCTTCTCGAAGGCGTGCACGAACTCGCCCATGATGCGGAAGACGCGCCACGTCTCCGAAGAAGTCCAGTGCTCGCGCATCCAGGCCGGGCCTGTTGAGTTGAGCAGCGCGAAGTCGTCGGTCTTGCGCGCGGCTTGCTCGACTTGCGAGCGCGGCGCTTCCCTGTCGCTGCCAGGGATAGCCTGCACGTTCTGGAGCGAGGCGGGCGTCTCGGGAGAGAATTCGGGCGAGGGCACGGATTTGGGTTCGTCTGGGCGATTGATCGGGGTCATACAAGTACTTGTAGCAAGAACGCGGCGCATCGAGTGTGTTCGGGCGGGGCGAGATGAGGCGAGGGCGCTATAATTCCAGAGGTTGTTTATGCAAGACATCAAATTGTGGCTTCGATTGTTCTCCCTCTCTCTTCCTCGCGGGCTTGGCGTTGGGCTGCGTGCGGCGCTTCCGCTGGGCATTGCGGCGGCTGCTCTGTGCGGCCCGGCCCGAACTCAGGGCGCCTGGGCTCAGGGCAAAATCCTGGTGCTGGACGACTTCGAGGACGGAGTGGGCAAGTGGACGCGCAACGACAAGGGCAAGACTCTCAACCCTTCGGCTCCCGTTGTGCTGGTGGACGTGCTGGCGACGAGGCCTTCAGTGGGTGGGCCTCGGGGATCGAGCAACGCGGGGCTGTTCACCTTCAAGGCGGCCCGTGATTCGTGGGCTTCAGCTTCGCTCAAGATCAACGGAAGGGACTGGGCCAAGATCGGCGCGACCTCGCTCAAGTTCTGGCTCAACGCCGATGGTCAGTCGCCAGGCGTCGATCTTCTGCTGCGCGGCACGGCTCGCAACGCCGATGGCTCGACGCGCGACGTGGCCTACCAGCCCACGGACCCTCAGAGCAAGCAGCCCGTGCCCGTCAAGCTCTCGACCAGGCACTGGCGCGAGGTCGCCATTCCGCTCGAACGCTTCCGCGACAAGGACGGCGCCTCGGCCCTGCGCAACCTGAGCGGCCTGTACTTGCTGCAGTTCGTGCAGCGCGGGACGTGGAACTCGCGCTTCTTCACCATCGATGACCTGATTCTCACGGGATCGGGAACGTCCTTCGCGCTGGCCTCCGACACCTCTTCCCCTGCAAGTACTTCCACAACGCAAAGCCCAGCCTCTTCGCCCACGCCCGCCGCTGACCCGGACGCCGTCTCAGTCGAGATCGACTATCTGAGGCGAGCCAAGAACCCACTGGGGCGCATCCGAGCTTCGGCCAACATCAGCGTGGGCCAAAAGCTGGACGCGGATGGAGCTCCGGCTCGCCCCTTCGAGAACGCGGCCTTTGTGGGCGCGATGAAGAAGCTGGCTCCCAACATGGTGCGCGTCGAGGCGGGCAACTTGGTCGAGCTGGTCGATTCGTCGCGCCCGTCCTTCGACTTCTCGGCGTTGCAGGCCGCCTCGCGAGGCGCGCGCGCCGTGGGAGCCGAGCCCCTGATCTCGCTGAGCGCTCCGGCCTCGTGGGGCCTGGACGCCGCAGGCTACGCGGCTTATGCGGCTCAGGCCGCTCGCGCTTTGAACCAGGGCACTTCGCGCGGCCCTCGTCGCTTCGAGCTGTCGCTGGGCAGCCTGCCTTCGGCTCAGGCCGTAGCCTTCTACCGCGCGGCTTACACCTCGCTCAAGGCCATGTCCAAGGGCTTCCAGGTCGGCGGCATCGGGACGGGCAACCCCGACGCGCTGCGCCTCTTGATCGCTTCGGCTCCGGGCCTGGACTTCCTCTCGATTCCCTTCCACGGCGCCAACGAGGGCACGCCCGAGATGGACACGCTCATCAACGCCACGCTGAGCCTGCCCTCGCTCAAGGCCGCCGCCCGCCTGCTCGATGCCTCCAAGTTCCGCTTGGCTCCGCTGTATATCACGCGCGCCGGGCTCAACGGAGCACGCAACGAAGCCGGCGATCCCCAAGACAAGAGGCTGGATTCGATGGCGGCCTCAGCCTGGTGGAGCTCGTTCCTGCTCAACGGCTCGCGCCTGGGCGACCAGTTCTTCTACGAGAGCGCCGACAGCGCGGACTGGGGCCTGCTCAACGCTCAGGGCAACGCCTTCCCGCCCTACTACGCGCTGTATTTGTGGAACGCCTTCTGCCCCGAAGGCAGCCAGCGCGTGCCAGTCAAGGTCTCGGGCGACGCGCACGGCTTGCAGATCCTGGGCGTCAACACCCCGACCGCGCACAACGCCCTCTTCGTCAACACCTCGTCCGAGCCGCAGAGCGTGCGCCTGACCATACGAGGCTTTCCCGTGCTGCGCCAGGCCCGCATCCGCGTGCTGCAAGAGCCCCTCGATCCGGCCCAGGGCATCACTTTCACCGAGCTGCCCAAGAGCCCATTCCAATCGTTCAAGCTGCCGCCCTACTCCACAGCCGTACTCCAGTTCATCGAGCCTCCGACCAAAGCTCCGGCCAAATCCAGAACAAGATCCCGATGAAAAAAAGGCGCTCTGCAAGTACTTGCAGAGCGCCTTTTTCGATTGCAGCAGCCGTCTTCATTTGGTAAAATGAAATCGCCCTTCGCACATAAACTCAAACACGAGCCAAGGGCATCTTTTTCCTTATCCAGCTTGACTTTTTGAGGGTTCTTCAGGCACATCAGCCGAGTTGGTTCTGATGTGCTCGAAGTGTTGGGTTTTGCAATACGATTCGCGCGACGAATTGAGGGGGAACATGGCTGAAAAGACCAAAGAGGGCGGCAACTACGGAGCCGAGAACATCACCTGGCTCGAAGGGCTGGACGCGGTGCGTCACCGTCCTGGAATGTATATCGGCGACGTGGGGCGCATGGGCCTTTTCGTGCTGTGCCGCGAGGTGCTGGACAACTCGACCGACGAGGCCATGGGCGGCCACGCCGACCTGGTGACGGTGCGCCTCTTGCCCGATAACGTGGTCGAGATCGAGGACAACGGGCGCGGCATTCCCGTGGGCCTGCACGTCAAGACGGGGCGCAGCGCCCTTGAGCTGGTGATGACCGAGCTGCACGCCGGAGGCAAGTTCGACTCGGACAACTACAAGGTCGCGGCGGGCTTGCACGGCGTGGGCGTCTCTGTTGTGAACGCGCTGTCCGTGTTCACCGAGGTCGAGGTCAAGCGCGACGGCAAGCGGTGGTTCCAGCGCTACGAGAAGGGCATTCCCGTGGGCGATGTCACGCCAATCGGCAAGGCCGAGGGCACGGGAACCGTGGTGCGCTACAAGGCCGACACGAGCATCTTCACGACTGATGAGCTGGATCTGGAGCTTGTGGTCAAGCGGCTGCGCGAGCTGTCGTATCTGGTTTCGACCTGCACGTTTGTGCTGGAAAACCACCGTGTCGAGCCGATGAAGACCGATGTGTTCCAGAACAAGGGCGGCTTGGCAGCTTTTTGCGAGGACTTGAACAAGAACAAGACGGCTGTGCACCGCTCGGCCATTCGCTTCCAGCGCGTCAAGAAGGACGAGGCGGCGGGTTCGAGCCGCACAGTGGAAGTTGAGGTCGCGATCCAATACAACGAGGGCTACCACGACACGATCGTGGCCTTTGGCAACTCGATCCACAACGTGCACGGCGGCGTGCACGAGTCGGGCTTCAAGACGGCCCTGACGCGCGTCATCAATAACTACGCGCGCAAGAAGAACTTGCTCAAGGACAACCTGTTCAAGAGCGCGAACTTGTCAGGCGAGGACGTACGCGAAGGGCTGACGGCAGTGATCTCGGTCAAGGTCAGCGACCCCATTTTTTCGAGCCAGGCCAAAGAGCGCCTGACAGGGCCGGCCTTTGTCGAGGGCGCGGTGAACTCAGCGGTGGGCGATGGCTTAGCTGAGTGGCTCGAAGAGAACCCGAACGTGGCGGCGAGGATTGTGGGCAAGGCCGTGATCGCGGCCCAGGCGCGCGAGGCGGCCAAGAAAGCTATCGATTTAGTCAAGCGCAAGAGCGCGCTGGAGAACGACACTCTGCCAGGTAAGCTGGCCGATTGTAGCGAGAAAGACCCGCGCGAGTGCGAGATTTTCCTCGTCGAGGGCGACAGTGCAGGGGGCTCAGCAAAGCAGGGCCGTGACAGGAAATTTCAGGCGATTCTGCCGTTGCGCGGCAAGATCATCAACGTCGAGAAGAACAGGCTGGACAAGATCCTGGGCAACGAAGAAATTCGCGCCATGATCACGGCCTTTGGAACCGGCATCGCGGACAAGGTGAACTACGAGCTGGTCGCCGAGCAGATCGAGCACGACCAGCACGCGTTGCCCTTCTTCTCGGGCGCTACCAACGGCGACTCTCATCTTGTGGGCGAGTCGATCGAGATGTCCTTCAACGGAGCGGGCCACGTCGCAGCGGCTCACGTTGAGGGCGGCGACGAGGAAGCCGTTGTGATGACGCTCGATCCCGAGGATGACGCGGCTGTGGCTGGCTCGGAAGAGGCAGCGGGAGCTATTGGAGCCGAGGCCAACGGCAACGGAGCCAAGAATGGTTTGGCTAACGGCTCGAATGGGAACGGCTCGGTCAAGCGCAACATGAAGGGCGGCAGTAAGGTCGGGGCGGACTTTGATCTGGCTCGGCTGCGCTACCACCGCATCATCATCATGTGCGACGCGGACGTGGACGGAAGCCACATCCGCACGCTCTTGCTGACGTTCCTGTTCCGCTATATGAGGCCCTTGATCGAGGGCGGGCACATCTACATCGCCAAGCCGCCGCTGTATTCGATCCGCAAGGGCAAGCAGCTGATCTACGCCTACGATGACCGCGAGCGCGACAAGATCATCGCGCAGAGCCGAGGCGAAGTGGGCCGCTTCAAGGGCCTGGGCGAGATGAACCCCGAGGAGTTGTGGACCACCACCATGGAGCCCGAGAAGCGCCTGCTGGTGCAGGTGCAGCTCGAAGACGCAGCTGAGGCCGACCAGATCTTCTCGATCCTGATGGGCGACGCGGTGGAGCCTCGCAAGCTCTTCATCGAGCAGAACGCCAAGCTGCTGGATGCGGTCACCGACCTGGACATTTAAAGAGCGCGCTCAAGAGAACCGGCAAGTACTTGCACCAAGTACTTGCCGGTTTTGTTTTGGCTGTGAAGCCGCGAGCGCTTGCTGTAGCAATAGTAAGCGAGATACGAGGCGCTTGAGGGGCGATCTACTTGGAGACGGCGCCGGATAGTCCCAGGTCAATGATCTGCCCGCCGTAGGTTTGGTGGCAGTGGGCCGCGATCATGATCTTGGCGCCCGGTTTGAGCAGGGCGGCGGCTTCGGGCCGGATGTCCAGATCTTCGTAGCCGGGCGAGTAGCCGGGTTCCTTACTCGCCAGCACGCCGTTGACGTAGATGGAGATGTCCTCGTCATAGTAGGCGGTGAAGTGCAGGTTGGAGTACTTGCCCTGGGGCACGGTGAATTCACGGCGAATCCAGATGTCCGAGGTCGTCCACTTGGTGCGGCAGAAATCGAAGTTGCCAAAGGTGGCCGGGCCTGTCTTCCAGCCCGAGTCGTTGAAGCCGGCTTGCATCCAGTTGGAGGGCGGCGCCTCGATTGTGTAGCGCCAGTCCAGAGGTGTTACGCGCGAGGTTTCGATGATGGGAGTGAGAGCGGGCGGCATCACCAGAGGCGCCCAGTTAGTGGCTTTAAAAGTGTCGCGGCTGGCCCATTTCCTCCACATCGTGGGATCGGCGAGCATCTTGATGAAAGCGCCGCCGACAACGGGGCGCGCGCGAAAGCCATCGCTGTGGATATCGTCCACAAGGTAAGTGTCTACTAAGGGCTGGCGCGCTGTCGTAGAGTCCAGGTAAGCGTAGAAGGGCGCGATGATGGCCTGGAAGTCGGCGTCGTTGTCGGCCAGGGTCGCGGCGAAGAACGAGTGATCCAGGTCGCCGATCTTGGTGCGCGAGTCGAGCGGCACGCCGTAAGGCTGCATCTGCTTGATGTAGAACGCAATTTCCTTCTGCGCCACTTGAGCAGGGAACACGTTCAGCCCCAGCACCTTGTCCCACACCAGGTTGTATTTCTGGCTCCAGGTGCTGGGCTTATCAAAGGCCAGCAGCGAGTGATCGCCCGCGTCGGCGACCTGAACCCAGTGCCGGGCGTCTGCTTCGGCCAGGCTGCGGTATTTCCTGGCGCCCGCCGCATCGCCGTGCAAGCGGCACAGATCCGAGTAGGCGGCCAGGGCGACGATGGCCTTGATCGACAAGTTGGAGTTGTGCGCCAGATGGCCCATGAAGTCATCGGTGCAGAGCTGATCCTCGGGGTCCAGGCCGAACTGAATCAGATACTGAGCCCACTGCGAGAGCTGGGGCCACCACTTGTTGAAGAACTGGGTGTTGCCGTCGCGCTGCGCGATGGCGTCGCATAAGATCAGCATATCGGCCGATTCCTCGACGGGCATCGCTTCGCCACCGTCGTCGCGGCCATTGACCACGGGGTAAGTGCCCAGATCGTGCGGCGCGTTGGGGAACTTCCAGCGCGGCGAGGCCGAATAATCCAGGATCGGCACCACCATCGCTTTGGCCAGTGTGGGATTGGTGAGCAGGAAGATCGGGCTCATCGGAAACAGCACGTCCACGGTCGCGATGTCGCCGTTGCTGGAGTTCTCCTTGGTGAAGACCAGAGGCTGCTTGTTGGCATCGGCGGCGATCCCGGTTCCCGCGATGGCCTGGCGGTAGGCCAGAGCCGCGATCTGCGCGTATTTGGCGCCGCCCGCTCGCGTGGCATCGGAAGTCAGCTCCTGGTCGAAGGCGGCGCAACGCCCGGCCAGAGCCGCATAGTCGCGCTCGCTGGCTTGCAACAAGCCGGAAGCCGTCGCGCCGTTGCGCCTCCAGAAAGGCCGCAGCTTCTGGCCGAAGTACTTGATCGAGTAAATCTGGTCATAAGCCACCATCAAATGGCGCTCGACAGGCTTGGCCCCAACTCTCCCCGCGTCCAGAACGAAAGATAGCACCGGCGTGTGATCTGTTGTCGCGCGCGGCATCCTCGCGTCATCTTGAGCAGGCAGAGCGCCTCTTGAGACAAAGCCTGCCAGCAGCGCCTGGCCATCGCCGATGGCGGCCTGCGAGGTTCGGGCGGGCGCGGCCACATAAGCGTAGCCCCAGTCGATGCGCGTCAGGTCTCCCACCGGGCTGAGGAAGGGTTGATCTGAGGTGCCCACGCGAAGAGCCGTGAGATTGCCAGCCGTTTCGCGCGCCCATTCCACGCTTTGATCGGGCGCGTTGACAGCCAACTGGGAACTGGTGCTGCTGTAGATCGATACTTGATGCGGCCTGGCATCGACGGAGCGGACGTTCCAGGTCAGGTAAGTCACGGGACGCGCCAGAACTTCCAGATCGTCCGGCAGCATCGGCGTCATAAACGTCAGCGTGAGGTGGATTTGCGCATTTTCAAATTCATAGATTGAGCGCGTGGGCGTGACTTGCACACCGATTTGGCGCAGAGGAGGAACCGTGCTCGGGTCATTGCCCATCAAGCGGAAGGCCTGGCCATCCACGCGGATCAGGCTGACGAGAGCGTGCTCCTGGCGCGTCCAGTGCAGCGTGTTGGCATCTGTCAAGCGATCCGCGCCTGACCAGATGCTCAGGTAAGGGTCGTTGACGACAAGAGGCACCGAGGGCGGGCGGAAGGTGAGCTGAGCTTGACTGGCTCGCGGCCACAAGGCTGCTGTTATAAAGGCCGAGGTGATGAGAGCTGTCGTCGCGTAAAACCGGGGTTTCATGGGTTCATGGAGATTATCAAATGCATAGTGCCCAGGAGCCATTAGAGATAGCGAAGCGCTCAACTTTAGTCGAGCGCTCCGGCTTGTGTCCGACTACTTAACGTAGCTACCATTACGAGCGCAGGCGGCTGCAAGTACTTGCAGCCGCCCCAAGCGCGCTCACAAACTCCACTCACCGCGCGGCACCTCGCCCAGCAGACGCGAGGCGGCTGGGTCATCGAGAATCTGCTCGGATGCCACGTCCCAGCGAATTTTGCGGCCTGTGCGCAGGGCGATCATGCCCAGGTGCCCGATCGAGGCCGAGCGGTGCGCGGTTTCGGCGGGAGTGCTGGTCGGCTGGCGGCTCTTCACGCAGTCGAGGAAGTTGCGCCTGTGCTCGGGCGAGCGATACAAGCGCACCTCGGTTGAGCCAATGGGCTCGTGCAAGAGGCTGGCAGGCTCGGACTGCAAGGTGCCTCTGTCGACCCAGATCCAGTGCCCGTTCTCGCCGATCCAGCGCGTGCCCGAGCGTATATCGGGGATGTCGCGGTGGCCGATGTTAGCCACGTGCATCTCCACGCCGCCCAAGTACTTGGCCACGAAGTGATAGTTGATCGGAGCGTCCCAGATGCCTTCGGTTGGCCAGGTCGCGTGGCCCTCGACTTCGAGCGGGCCGCTGTGATCCCAGCCCATGCCCCAGTGCGCGATGTCGCCGTGGTGCCCGATCCAGTCCATGACCTGCCCGCCGCCGTAATTCAAATCCCAGCGCCAGTTGCCGTGCACACGCTGCGCGGCGTAAGGCTCCCAGGGCGCAGGCCCAACCCACATCTCGTAATCCAACTCAGCTGGAGCCGAGCCGAAGGTCGCGGACCCCGAGCTAAAGCCCGTAGGCAGCCCGACCTCGATGCGCGCGACGCGGCCCAGGCGCCCGTTGCGCACCAGCTCGGCGGCGCGGCGGAAATCTTCCTGCGAGCGCTGCCAGCTGCCCGTCTGCCAGATGCAATTGTGGGCGGCCACGGCCTCGACCATGGCTCGCCCCGCGCGCAAGTTGTGCGAGAGAGGTTTCTCGCCGTAGATGTCCTTGCCCGCTTGAGCTGCCATAATGGCCGGGATCGCGTGCCAGTGATCCGGCGTGGCCAGCGAAATAGCGTCGATGTCCGGGCGCGTGAGCAGCTCACGGAAGTCGGTGTAAGTGGCGCAGCCGGTGTTGCTGTAATGCTTGTCTACGGCTTCCTTGGCAATGCGAAGGTGCTCACGATCGACATCGCACACGGCTACGACCTGAGCATCAGGCAGCTCCAGAAAGGTGTTCAGGTTCGCCGTGCCCATGCCTCCCATACCGATGCAGCCGATCGTGATGCGCTCGCTGGGCGCGGGCCGAGCCTCCTGCGCGCGGGCGCTTCGGGTAAGAAAGCGCGGCGCGGCCAGGCTCAGGGCGGCAGCGGATAAGAACCCGCGCCTCGAAAGGTGCTTGCTTGACATCATGATCCTCTGAGCAGCATTATGCCCACGCGGGGCGACTTTGAACGCATCTTAAAGCCTTTACCTGCGGGCTAAGCAGCTTGAAGGCTTACAAGTGCTTGTTCTGAGCCTCTGCGCAAGGATCGTGCGGCGCTCGCGAAAGACGTTACTTACGCTGCCCAAGACGGCGGAAGGTAGGCTGCAATCCAAGCTTGGCTTTGGGCTGGAGCAGCTTGCTGCAACTGGTTGAGGAATGCTTGCTTGAACTGCGTGTACTGAGCCTTGAAGTCGCTCCATTGAAAAGGAACGCGCTGCCACTCCTCATTAGCTTTCCCACTAGCAAAAGCGGAATCTATGATGGAGAGGAAGACAACTGAACCTTCCTTCTCGAAGAGATAAGCAGGCTGGCCCTGCTCGCCCTCATCAAAGCAATAAGTGGCTGTCTCCTATTTCTCGAAGGTGCGTGTGATGGCGTCGAACTCCTCGGCCCAGTTTGAGAAGCAAACATCATCGGGGCCGAAGAATCCCATGTGCGGTACTAAGCGCCCACCTATCTCGATGCGCAAGTAACCATGGATACAGCAGTCAGGATCGAGCATATGCAGTGGCAGGCGCTCAGAGTCGTATCCCACCCAACCCATGGCAGCCAGGTTGTCGAACTGGATGTAAATTAAACTGTTGGACGTATTCATGTCGCTGAGTGAGCTGCAAGTACTTGCAGCTCACGAACTGGGCAGGATGGTGCGGGGTTTGTTGCGCTTGGCTTCATACAGCGCGATGTCGGCGCGGGCCAGCAACTCACCCACGGAAAACACATCGCCGGGCTGGACTAAAGTGGCGCCCACGCTGATGGCCAGCGTGAAAGCGTGGCGTGCGTGCTCGTTGACAGCCTGGACGTGCTCATTCAGGCGCTGCGTGACGCGCTCGATGTCCTCGCCCGAGCGCATCCAGGCCAGCACGGTGAACTCGTCTCCGCCCAGCCGAGCCAGCACATCTGTCTCGCGGAAGGTGGCGCGCAAGACTTCGGCGGCCTTGATGAGCGCCCAGTCGCCCTCGTGGTGGCCGAAGCGGTCGTTGATCTGCTTCATGCCATCCAGGTCGGCGTAGAACAGGGCCACGGCGCGGCTCTCGCGGGCCGCTGTCTTGAGGTGTTGCTCGGCCAGCGCCAAGAAGCCTCGCCTGTTGTAAAGGCCCGTCAGCGCGTCCTGAACCGAGAGCGTCTTGAGCTGCGACTGCACGCGATGCCTCTCGACGGCATACAAAAGCGAGCGCGCCAGGCTGTTCTCGTTGACCTGGCCCTTGACCAGATAATCCTGGGCTCCGGCCTGCACCGCGCGCAAGGCCAGGGCATCATCGTCCAGGCCCGTGAGCAGCACGATGGGCAGGTGAGGCGCCTCACGTGCCAGAGTTATGTAGGTGTCCAGGCCGCTGCCATCGGGCAGCGATAAGTCCAGCAGCACGATGTCGAAGTCGCGCTCTCGGGTGGCGTCCATGGCCTCGCTTAAGCGAACCACGGTCTCGATCTCGAAGCGCACGCTGTCGGCCTGCGCCAAGTACTCGCGCAGCAGACGCGCATCGCCCGCGTTGTCCTCAACCAGCAAGAGGCGCAAAGGAATCTTTCCCGGCGTGCTCGGCTCTGCCTGATCGCTCGCAGGGCCGCCCTTGATCTCGCCTTCAAAGGTTGGCGCAAGCAGGCGCGCCGCTCCCTGCGGGCGGCGCTCGGGCGCGTCGTGGGGGCCTGGCGAGGCATCTGGCGGCTGAACCATAACATCGCACTCGCTGGCGTGGGGGCGTTCTCCTTGGGACATCGGCATTTTCGCTTGGCTTAGGGCTGTTCAGGAGCCGAGCATCGCGGGCTGAACGGAGGCTTTAACTTGAGTTGGGCAGGCGCACGTCTTGAGCCAGAAGTCCTCGATGCTGCGCACGACGGCGAAGAATCCATCCGGCTACACGGGCTTGGCGATGTAGCAGTTGGCATTGAGATCGTAAGCATTGGCGATGTCTTCCTCGGCCTGAGATGTGGTCAGGATCACCACGGGAATACGCCCCAGGCCAGCGTCGGCTTTAATTCCCTGAAGCAGTTCACGCCCGCTCTTGCGCGGCAGGTTAAGGTCCAGCAGAATCAAGTCCGGGCGCGGCGCCTCGCTGTGCGGAGGCTGGCGCTGCAAAAACAGCAGCGTTTCCTCTCCATTGCCAACCACGCTCAGGTGGTTGCGCACCCGAGCTTCGCCAAAGGCCTCGACTGCCAGGCACGCGTCGCCGGGATTGTCCTCGACCAAGAGAATCTCCACCTCCCGCCTGACCTCGCACTCCTGACTGCCCATTGCGCTCTCCTCATACCTCATATGCATATGCACACACTTCGCCATTATCTTTCGGCACAAGCGCTGCGGTAATGATAGCGCAAATAGGGGCTCCAAGTGACAAGGTACACCCAGCGCCATCTTTGCAAGTACTTGAAGTGCTTCAGGAGCCGTTTGAGTGCTCCGACTTGGGCAGCGTGCACACGAATTCGGTGCCCTGGCCGGGCGTGCTGCGGACGATGATCTCTCCGCCGTGCCGCTCGATGATCTTCTTGACCACAGCCAGGCCGATGCCCGTGCCCGTGTAGGCTTCGCGCGAGTGCAGCCTCTGGAAGACGGCGAAGATGCGCTCGAAGTGCGCGGGCGCGATGCCGATTCCGTTGTCGCGCACGCTGATGGCCCAGGCATCTCCGGCATCAAGGCAAGCGATCTGGATTAGGGGAGGCGACTGGTCACGGAACTTGAGCGCGTTGGCCAGGAGGTTCTGGAACAGGCGCCCAAGCTGGCTCGCGTCGCCCCACACAATGGGCAGCGGCTCGTGCTCGATGCGAGCGCCGCATTCATCAATGGAGAGGGCCAGCACGTGCAGCACTTGATCCAGCACCCTGTTGAGGTCCACGCTCTCGAAGGGCTTGGCGCGCTGCCCCAGGCGCGAGTAGTCGAGCAGGTCGTGGATGAGGCTCTGCATCCGGTGCGCTCCATCGACGGCGAAGTCGATGAACTCGCGCGCGTCGCCATCAAGCCTCGCCCCGTGCCTCCGCTCCAGGAGCTGCAAATAGGAGACGACCATGCGCAGGGGCTCCTGCAAGTCGTGCGAGGCCACGTAAGCGAACTGCTCCAGGTCGGCGTTGCTTCGCTTGAGCTCTTCGGTCAGGGCGCGCAACTCGCGCTCGGCTCGCTGCTGCTCGGTGACATCAATGGCCAGGCCGCCCAGGTACTTGAGGCCCGTCTCGTCGCGCAGAGGAAACTTGTAGGAGAGCCAGACGCGCTCCTCGCCGCTCGCCCCGGTGTTGCGCTCCAGATTGGTGCGCGTTTCCTCGCCCTCAAGTACTTGGTCGTCCCATTCCTGAGTGCGGCGCGCGGCTTCGGGCGCGAACACGTCGTGGATGGTGTGGCCCAGCCACTCGGGCGCGTCCTTGCCGAAGGCGCGGCACAGGGCCTCGTTGACAAAGAGGTAACGGCCCTCGCGGTCTTTCATGAAGGCCACGAAGGTCGAGGCGTTCATGAAGAGGCGGAAGCGCTCGTCCGAGTGGCGCAGCGCGCTCTCGGTCTGGCGGCGCTCGGAGACTTCGCTCCGCAGCAGGGCGTTGGTGCGCGAGAGTTCGAGCGTGCGCTCCTCGACGATGCGCTCCAGCTCGTCGCGGCTGCGGCTGAGCGTGGCCTGAGCCTTCTTCTGGTCGTCGATGTCGGTCGCGCTGCCTATCCAGAGCACGACCTGGCCCGCCTCATCGAAGACAGGCACGGCGCAGCCCAGATGCCAGTAGAACTCGCCGTCAGCCTTTTGCAAGCGGCACTCGATGGACGCTGTGCGGCCTTCTTGCGAGGCGCGCGCCCATAAATCGTTGACAGCCAGCAGATCATCGGGATGCACAATCGAGCGCCAGTCCCAGGTTTCGGGCGAGACGTAATAAGCGCTGGGATAATCGACGGCGACCTTGTTCACGTACGTGATGATGCCCTGCGGCGAAGCGGTCCACACCACCTGGGGCAGCGAGTCGGTGAGCAGGCGGAAGCGCGACTCGCTGGCGCGCAGGGTTTCCTGGGCCTTCTTCTGGTCATCGATGTCGGTCGAGGAACCGATCCAGGACGTGATTTCTCCGCTCTGGGAGCGCACGGGCAGGGCGCGGCAGAGGTGCCAGCGATAAAGCCCGTCGTGGCGCTTGAGGCGGAACTCGATGTTGAGCTCCTGGCCCGTGCTCAGCGAGCGCTTCCATTGCTGGAGGCTGGGCTCCAGATCCTCGGGGTGGAGGATGGGTTGCCAGCCCCAGCCATCGCTTTGCTCGCGGCTCTGGCCGCTGTAGAGGTACCACTGCGCGTTGAAGTACTCCAGCGAGCCATCGGTGCGCGCGGTCCAGATCATCTGAGGCATGGACTCGAAAAGCCGTCGCAAGAGCGCCTCGCTTTCGCGCAGCGCGGCCTCGGCCTTCTTGCGCTCGATGATGCCGCCCAGCAGCGAGGCAAAGAGGGTCACGGTGTTTTGCGTGACCTCGTCCAGCGCAGCGCCCGAGATCGCGGCATCGTTGAACAGCACGCCGATGGCTCCATCCGAAGCGCGGATCGGAGTCAGGACTTGCCAGCCGCGCGTGCCGGTTTCCACGATGGCGCCTTTCTCCTCGTCCCAGTCGAAGTGAGGCGCGTGCGCTTCCATCAGGAACCAGCGCGTCCCAGCCTGGGCCACCACGTTCGAGAACCACTCGGCTCCCAGGGGAACCAGGTTGCGATTCTGGGCCACGATGCTGCCGTCCATGTTGATGCCGTAGGCGCCCTGCAAGTACTTGCCGTCGGGCGTGAGCAGGAAGAGGGCGCATCGCTCCAGGCCCAGCCTCTCGCGCCCCAGCTCAATAGAGCGCCGCAGCAAGGCATCCAGATTCTCGATGTGCAGCAGGTCATCGGCGCACGAGAGGATCGAGCGCAGGCCTTGCGAGAGCGCCTTCTCCTGCGCCTGAGCGCGCTTGCGCTCGGCGATCTGGGCTTGCAAATCGTCGTTGGCGAGCACAAGCTCAGCGGTGCGCGAGCGCACGCGGCCTTCCAGCTCGTCGCGGCCCTCGCGCAAAGCGTCCTCGCCGCGCTTGCTCTGGATCAGGCTGCCCAGAATCGAGCAGTAGACCGCGATCAGCTCCTGCTTCTCGTGGTCGATCGAGCTTTGCGAAAGGCCGTTGTCGTTGTGGAAGGAGCCAATGAGCCCAGTGGCCGACTGGATCAAAGTCACTGCGGCTTCGGAGCGCCGGCTCGTGAGCTGGTTTTCCTGCCCGTCCCAGGTGCTCAGCAAACGCTCGGGCAGCACGCACCAGCGCTGGCCATCGGGAACAGGAGCGTAAACCTCGCGCCAGGTTTGGCCGGGCGGAATCGGCAGCTTCAGCACGCGTTCATCGGTAGTCGAGCCTTCGATGTCGGTTCCGTAAGTGGCGCGCACCGACTTCTCAGCAGGCGAAACCAGGAAAATGGCGGCGCGCTCCAGCCCGAACTTTTCGCGTCCCAGCTCGACCGCGCGCCTCAACAGAGCATCAACATCGGGCGTGCGCAGCAGCTCATCGGCGGCGTCCAGCACGGAGCGCAGGCCCGCGCGCGACAGATCGCGCCTCTGAGCCGCGCGCTTCTGGGCCGAGATGTCGCGCGCCACCCACAACACGCTCTCGGGCGTGAGGGGAACGACCGAAGCCGCGAACCAGACCTGCTTCCCCTCGCTGGGCAGCCAATACTCGAACTCTTGCGGCAGATCCTCATCCAGCACGCGCGCGATGAGAGCAAGAGCTTTATCCGCCTCCTGCTTCAGACCGGGCCAAACCTCGTGCAGCGTGCGCCCCAGAAACATCTCGGGCTCCAGCGGCAGGTCGGGGGGCGTGGCTGCCACGCGCAAGTACTTGCCGTCGCGCCCCAGCACCAGCACGATCTCGTTCATGGCCGCGAACAGGGCCTTGAGCTCGTTCTGGGCGGCCTCGCGCCCGCGAATGTCGCGTCCCAGGCGCCCGAGCGCGGAACCGGCCAGCAGCAGCGCCCACAAGCTGCCCCCTCCCGTGATCCACAGCAGCGAGCGAGCGCTTTCCCCAGCCTCCAGCGAGGCCTGCCTGATGCGCTCCGCCTCGTCCTGCTTGAGCCCGGCCACTTCACCCCGAATTTGATCCATCACCAGCTTGCCCCGGCCATTCGAGAGCAAGCGCGCAGCACCCACAACGCCGCCGTCGCGCCGCGTGTCGATCCCCTTCTGCAGCATCCACAACTTCCGCTCGATCAGCTTCTGAATTCTGGATAGCCGCGCCGCGCGCCCACTTGCGCCCTCGTCCTGGGCGTCCAGGGGCACCCCGGCTCGCAGACGCTCGAACGAACCGCGCCACAACCCAGCCGCCGCCTGGTAGGACCGCAGGAATTCGTCCTGGCCGGTGAGCATAAAACCACGCTCATCCGTCTCCGCGCCCAGCATCAGCTGCAGCAGAGTGTCGACCTCGGCCAGCCTTTGATACGAGCGCTCGATCTCGCTGTTCATGCGCGCCATGCGCCGGGCTCCCAGCCACGAAGCCGCGCCCACGCTCACCAGAATCAGCATGGCCACCGCGAAAGACCACAGCACTCGCCGCCCGCCTACCTCGCCCGCGCTTCTCTTGCCTTCCATCGTGTTTTCCCTTCCCGCCCGCGCCGCGTGGTGCGCTGTCTTGCCTTGAGGCCTGGGCGAAGGCTCAACCGGAGGCTGGGATTGGAGGGGAGAATCTTGCATCATGGCCATCCTGCTAAGCGCGGCTGAAGCGGAAGAATCAGCCCAAAATCTCGGTTTCAAGGCCTTTGCTGGGCTGATTCTTCGGCACGCCGCGTTTTTTTTCGTTAAAATGAAATCGTGATTTTGAAGCGTCCGCGCGTGGCTCCAAGTGCAACACCCCAAGTACTTGCAGCACCGATTTGAGGTGTTGCCAGAACATTGTTCGGGCGTTATCGCCCGCACGGACGCCCAGCGTTCTTCAACGCTGTGTCCTTTAGTTTGCGAAGTGGATTTGCTGAGCCTGCTGCGAGTGTGTCCCAAACTCAGCAGCGAGCACCCAGAGGGAAGTGGGAGCAGTGAGTACTTGCGCTGGATGCAGCTGCGCTTTGAGAGGAGAAATTGAATTTATGGCCCTGATTGCCCGCGAGATAATCCCGATGCGCATCGAGGACGAGATGCGCGTGAGCTACACGCGCTACGCCATGAGCGTCATCGTTGGCCGTGCGCTGCCCGATGTGCGCGATGGTCTCAAGCCCGTGCATCGGCGTATTCTGTACGCGATGTTCGACCAGAACATGACGCCCGACAGAAGGCGCGAGAAGTGCGCTTCGACAGTTGGCGAGGTCTTGAAGAATTACCACCCGCATGGCGATCAGTCGGTCTATGACTCGCTCGTGCGCATGGCCCAGGACTTCTCGATGCGCTACCCGCTCGTGGATGGGCAGGGCAACTTCGGCAGCGTGGACGGCGATCCCGCGGCGGCCTATCGCTACACAGAAGCCAGATTAGCCCCCATCGCGGTTGAGATGCTGCGCGACATCGAGATGGACACGGTCGATTTCGTGCCCAACTTCTCGGAGTCCACGACTGAGCCGCACGTGCTGCCTTCGGTTTATCCGAACCTTCTGGTCAACGGAAGCGAGGGAATCGCGGTGGGCATGGCGACCAAGATTCCGCCTCACAACCTGGGCGAAGTGTGTGACGCTGTGGTTCGCATCATCGACAAGCCGGAGGTCGGCGTCGAGGAGCTAATGCAAGTGATTCCAGGGCCGGACTTCCCCACAGCGGGGCTGATCCTGGGGCGCAAGGGCATTGTGGAGGCTTACACCTCGGGGCGAGGCGTGGTCACGATGCAGGCTAGGGCCTCGATTGAGCCTCTGGACAACGGGCGCGAGTCGATCATCATCACGGAGCTGCCGTATCAGGTGAACAAGGCCACGCTGATCGAGACGATTGCCAAGCTCGCGCGCGAGAAGAAGATCGAGGGCATCAGCGAGCTCAACGACTTCTCAGATCGCACGGGCATGAAGATGGTGATCGAGCTCAAGCGCGACGCCAATGCCTCGGTGGTGCTGAACTTCCTGTATAAGCACACCGCTTTGCGCCAGAGCTTTGGCGTCATCAACTTAGCTCTGGTCGATGGTCAGCCCAAGGTCTTGCCGCTCAAGCAGATGCTTGAGGCGTTTATCAAGCACCGCGAGGATGTCATCACGCGGCGCTCGAAGTTCCAGCTCAGCAAAGCCGAGGCGCGTGCTCACATTCTGGAAGGGCTGCGCGCGATTCTGGCTTCGATCGACGACGTGATCGCCTTGATCCGGGCCTCGGCCTCGCGCGAGGAAGCGCGCCAGAAGCTGATGCACGAAGGCGTGCCCAAGTACTTGGATGGCCAAACCCAGCGCGTTCAGGGCGAGATGGTGACGCTCTCGGAGCTGCAGGCGAACGCGGTTCTGGATATGCGTCTGGGCCAGCTGACGCAAATGGATCGCACGCGCATCGACGACGAGTACGCAGGCTTGCAGAAGGACATCGAGCGGCTGCGCGGCATCTTGAGCGACCAGAAGAAGGTGCGCGCCATCATCAAGGCCGACATGGCGCGCGTCAAGAAGGAGTATGGCAACGCTCGGCGCACGCGCATCCTGGATCAGGAAGCGACCAACATCCGCATTGAGGACCTGATTGCCGATGAGGAAGTCGTGGTCACCATGACGCGCGATGGTTACATCAAGAAGATGCCCATCGACACTTACCGCACGCAGGGGCGCGGCGGCAAGGGCATCATCGGCCTAACCAAGAAGGAGGAGGACGCGGTCGAGCACTTGTTCATGTGCACCACGCACAACATCTTGCTCATCTTCACGGACAAGGGCAAGGTGTATCAGCTGAGGGCGTATGAAGTGCCTTCGGCCTCGCGCACCTCGCGCGGCACGCCGATTGTGAACCTGTTGCAGATCGAGAAGGGCGAGAAGATCACCGCTGTGCTGAACGTCTCGGACTTTTCGGATGGGCGTTATTTGTTCATGGTGACCAAGAACGGCACGGTGAAGAAGACGCCGCTCTCGGATTACGCGACCAAGCTGCAAAAGGGCATCATCGCAATTCGGCTCGATGAGGATGACGAGCTGAGGTTCGTGTTCCGCACTGATGGGCAGAAGGAAGTGATTTTGGCCTCGCGCCAGGCGATGAGCATCCGCTTCCACGAGAGCGACGTGCGCTCGATGGGCCGCGCGGCTCAGGGCGTGATTGGGATGAAGTTCAAGACGCCGGGCGACTACATCGTGGGAGCGGCTGTGGCCACGCCCCAGGATCACGTGCTGACGGTCTCGGAAATGGGACGAGGCAAGCGCACCTTGGTCGAGGCGTATCGCAAGATCACGCGCGGCGGCTTTGGCGTCATCGCGCAGAAAGTGACGCCCGAGTATGGCGAACTGGTGGCCTTGCACGTGGTTCAGCCCGACGATGAGCTGATGATTATCACGGCCAACGGCGTGGTGATGCGCCAGAGTATCGAGGCCATCCGCGAGGTGAGCCGTAACACGCAGGGCGTCAAGCTGATTAACCTGGGCGAAGGCGACAAGATCGCAGCCGTGGCCAAGATCGTCAAGGACGCCGACAGCGGCGACATTGCGCAAGCCGCCCCGAGCGCTTCAGGCGAAGACAGCGCGGTTGCCGACGACGCAGTGGCGGCTTAGTAGAACTGTAAGTACTTGCAGCAAAAACGTCTCGCTGAATAATTTCAGCGGGACGTTTTGCTGTGGGAGCGCTCGATGAAGTCGAGCGCAGCTCAGCTCAGCTTGGCGCGCAAAAACTTCAGCGTGCGCGTCCAGGCATCTTTAGCGGCCTCGGCATTGTAGCGGTCGCCGGTGTCGTTGAAGAAGGCGTGACCCGCGCCCTCATAGATCTTGAACTCGAAGGGCTTGCCGGCCTGCTTCATGGCTGCTTCGGTCTCGGGGACGTGCGCGGTGATGCGCTCGTCGCTCTCGCCGTATAAGCCCAGGATCGGGCAGTGGACCTGGGCCAGCGATTCCAGAGCAGGCGTGCTGCCGTAGAAGACCACAGCCGCGCGCAGGCGCTCGTCCTGGGTCGCCAAGGTGAACGAGCGTGCGCCGCCCCAGCAGAACCCAACTGAGGCTATCTTGCCGCTCGCGACTTGGGCGTGCGCATCCAAGAAGCTCAGCGCGGCCTTGAGATCGGCGATGGTTTCTTCGGCAGACAGCGTGCCGATGGCCGTTCGTGCTTCGTCAGGCGTCTTCATCGAAGCGGTGCCTCCCTTGCGCGCGAGGGCATCAGGAGCCAGAGCGACGAAGCCTTCGGAAGCGAAGCGGCGTGCCACGTCGCGCGTGTGCTCGTTCAGCCCGCGGTTCTCGTGGATCACGATCACAGCCGGGAACTTGGACTTGCCTTCAGCCACGCCTTGGGGAGCGTGCGGGATGCAGAGGTAACCTTCGACTTTCTGGTCGCCGGAGGGGAAGGAGACCGTCGAGGAGGAGATTTTGGCGTCTTTGGACTCGCGCTCGGAAATGGTCTGGGCCAGGCCGCTCGATTCGAGCAGCAGGTGCGTGGCCGCCATGCTGCCCGTCACGGTGATTAAGCGGGCCAGCAGTTCGCGTCGGCTCAGGTCGTGGCGGCTGTAGTCGAGGATGAGCGATTCGGAAGTGTCTGCTGCCTGGGTGCTGCTCATTGGAATGATCCTTTGTCTGCGGGGCTGAGCGCGTAGTTTAGGCCCGCGCCAGCCCTTCAAGTACTTGAGGCTGCGGAGAAGTGAAGCAACGCGCACCGAAGAGATTTCGTGCGCCGCCTGGGGTTTGTGGGCTCAAGCCGCGTTTGGGGTAGATGCAAGTACTTGCACCTCATTATGAAGAAGCTCAAGCTGGCTGCTCTGCTCGCCCTGCCCGTTGCGCTGGGCTTGTATCTGAACTCGATGATGTCGTGGCGGCCCCGCACACTGGTTCAGTTCCGTGCGCCGGTGCTTTCGGTGGCGTGGTCGCCGGATGGGAAGCAGCTGGCGAGCGCGGGCGGCGATGGCAACGTCTCGGTGTGGGATGTGGGCTCGATGCGAATCACCCGCAGAATGCGGGCTTGGCCTGGCAGTGCGAGCGGCGTTGCGTTCTCGCCGGATGGAGAGCACATTGCGGCCTCTTTTACGAATCCGAAGAACGATGACTGGGGCCAAGTCCGGTTGTGGAGTAGGCGGAGTGGCGCTCTTGAGCAAACGTGGCCGGATGATGAACCGCGCGAGTATGGAATGACGAGCGTAGCCTTCTCGCGCGATGGCGAAACGCTGGCTGCCAGTCACTTTGCAAACGCATCGTTGTGGAACGTTAGAACCGGCGAGAGCAAAGGCAGCCTCGACACGGGTGCAGAGGGCCGGATTCATGCGCTTGCTCTGTCGCCAGACGCCAGAACCGTAGTAGGGCTAGGATATGCAGAATCGTTGTTCTGGTGGGACACGCGCAAAGCCGATCAAGAAGGTTACGCTTACGAAAAGAAATTCGATGGTTGTTTCTCCGCCGCCTTCTCACCGGACAGCAAGACGCTTGCGGTCAGCACAGTCGTGGGACGAATTGATTTTTACGATGTCCACAGCCAAAAACAGCACGGTAAGCCTGCTGAATTAGAGAGTGAAGCAGACGCCCTTGCCTTTTCGCCAGACGGGGACACACTTGCAGGCGGACTCAGTGATGGCCGCATCATTCTATGGGATGTGTCTTCACGAAAGCGCGGGCGCTGCTTGCGGGGCCACACCAAAGCCATCACCTCGCTCGCCTTCGCGCCCGATGGCAACACCCTCGCTTCAAGCGGCGATGATGGAACCGTGCGCTTGTGGCGGGTGCGCTGAGATGAATTGAGGCTGCAAGTACTTGCTATGAAATAATGGCGTCCGAGAGCACGCGGGCTTCCTCGCTCTGCTGCTCGGCGGGGCGCGAGTTCTGGAGCTGAATGAGCAGCGAGGACTCCTTGCCAGTATCTCTATCGCGGCCCAGCGCGGTGATGACGCCGTTCTCGTCGCAGCGGAATTCCAGCGCGATTTGTGGCCTGCCCTTGGGGCGCGCGGGCGTGGTGTCGATGTTGAAGACGCCGATTGGCCCCTTGCCATACGACTGCAAATCCTTGCTCTCGCCCTCATACACCCGCACCTGAACCGTGGCCTGGTTGTCCTGCGAAGTCGTGTAGCCCTCGCGCACCTGAACCGTGGGCAGGCGAGTCAAGGAAGACACGATGTGGTCGATCATGGGCTTACCGTCCTGCATCACGGCCACGCCCAGCGAGTGCGACAGGACGTGCCCGACTTCCACACGCGGCACGTTGGCATCGTTGCTAAGCAGAGCCGCTTGCAGAGCCGCGCCCTTGGCCACGCACTCATCCGGGTCGTGTAGCAGAGCCTTCTTGCCCGTGATGCGCTCCAGCATCTCGCCCACCATCGGCATCCGGGAACTTCCGCCTACGCTCAGCACATCGTCGATGTCGTCCCAACTCAAGTTGGCGCGCGTCAAGACGGCTTCGAGCAGCATCTCGGTGCGGTCCAGCAGGTCGCGCGTGATGTCGGCGAAGATCTCGCGCGTCACCTCGACCTTGGCCGGCATGGTGCGGCCCGTGATCGTCCCGTCCTCGTTTTTGACAGGCGCCTTGAGCGTGATGGGCACCATGTGCCGCCCCGTGAGCTGGCGCTTGGCGGCCTCGGCCTTGAGGCGAAGCTCGGGCTGCAGCTCGCGGTCATCGGCGACCGAGATGCCGTAGCGCGCCTCGATCTCGCCCTCGACGTAGGCCATGACGCGGTCGTCCCAGTCCTTGCCGCCCAGGTGGTGGTCGCCGCCCACGCTCAGCACGTTCATGGCGTTGTCCTCGACGCGCAAAATCGTCACGTCGAAGGTGCCGCCGCCCAGGTCGTAGACCAGAACCGTACGGTTCTTGCCCCTCCGCGAGATGCCGTAACTCAAGGCCGCAGCCGTGGGCTCGTTGATGATGCGAAGTACTTGCAGGCCCGCCATCTTGCCCGCTTCCATGGTTGACGCGCGCTGAGCCTCGGTGAAGTAAGCCGGAACCGTAATCACGGCCTGGCTAATCGACTCGCCGCTTTCGGTCTCGGCGTCCTGCACGATCTTGCGCAGGATGATAGCCGAGACGAACTCAGGCGAATACTCGGCGCCCGCGACCACGACGCGAAAATCCGAAGCGCCCAGGTGCCTCTTGATGAACTGAACCACGCGATCGCTATCGGTGATCGTCGATTGCAGCGCGGTCTCGCCGACGACGAAGTTAGGCGGATCCACGAAGACGACAGACGGCGTTGTCACCTGCCCATCGGCATTCTTGAGGATGACAGGCTTACCATATTCGTCTACCCACGCCACGGCTGAATACGTGGTGCCCAAGTCAATGCCAACCGCACGGCCCAATTTCAACACCCCTTCGCTTAGACTTCCACAGAATTAACCACATCCACACACTCTCAGCCACATAAAGCCAAGCCGGAGCAAGTACTTGTTGCAAGTACTTGCTCCGCCACGCCGTCATCTGAGGTGCGGAGCCTGACGCACGGACTCGGCCACCTGCGCGCGCAGAGCCTTCACCTCATCCCTTAAAATCTTGACCTCCGCTTCAAGCTGCTCTACGCGCCGCGACAGTTCGGCATCGGAGGCAGCTCCCTCTGGAACAAAGCCGTCCGCGCCAACAGCCGGGGCGAAAACCGGAGCGTTAGGCTCAGCGTAGGTGCTGCTCGAAGCGGCTGAGGTGGCCCAGCGCTCCACGCCGTCGGCCCCGGCCAGGCTCACGGCGTCGATCTCGTTCCAGCCAGGCACAGCCGCCGAGTCCAGATACAGCTTGACGCGGTTGGTCTTGAGCAGAAGATGAGGGCCGGGATAGGGACGGCCCAGCGGCTCGAACGGATTGAAGCGCAGCTCAAAGACAGCCACGCCCTCCTTGACCGCGCGCGTCGGGCTCTGGCCGTTCCACACTGGCACTTCGCTGCCATCCAGAGCGAACATCGTGATGCGGTTGATGGCGCCGGGGTTGAATGTCTCGCGGATGCGCAGGGCCGTGGGCACAACGGGCGAGGCGAACTCCAGCATCAACCACTCGGGCCCGCCGTCGGGCGTGAGCGAGGCCCAGGCGGTGCGAACATCGCCAGCCACAAAGCTGTCGGGAGCCCCAGTCGCTTGCTCAGGCCCCCAATCACGCGGGGCAGGCGGCGCCTCGTCGGGCACGATCCTATCGCGCCACTGATACCAGCACGGTTCCACGTAAGACCACAGCTTCTCAGGCGCGGTCGGGGGCGGCGTTTCGATAAGAGGAGCGAGAGGGAGAGGCGGGTCCGTTATCTTGAGCACAGGCGCGATCTTGAAGCCGTTCAAGCCCGGCTTGCTTCCAGGTGCAGGCAACTGCGTCGCTTGAGCCGGAGCGGTTTGGGCTGGCGGAACGGCTTCCCAGGGCGCAGGATCTTTGGGCGCCTTGAACTGGCGCAGCAGCATCTTGAAAGGGCCTTGAGCTCGCGCAGCCTCGATGTTCTGGGCCCACTTCTGCTCTTGCTGCGGCGTCCACAGCACCCAGGGCACGAGCACATCAACCGAGAGCACGGTGGCCGGGCGCTCGCCTCCGGGCGGCCAGGGCTGCGCCTTCGCGGGGCGCGGGCTGGTCATCACGCACGCCATCCCTGCTGCTCCCCACACGAGCCACTGGAACCTCATGCCTTCCTCCCGCGCGCCTGCGCCCTCAATTATCGCGCCCAAGTACTTGAGGCCGTATCAAAAATGCCCGCTCAGCTTTGAGTCAGCTTTCAAGCACGCCGAACTTCTGCTTGGCCCACTTCACACGCCCGATGGCGTCGCGTACGCGCTCTTCGCTCAGAACTTTGTCGCGCACGGCCTTCTCCAGAGCATCCAGGGACTGCTGCGCTTTGTCGATCGAGTGGCACCACAAGAGCTGGTCGCAGCCTGCCTGCACCGCGCGCAACACGATCTCTTCGACCTCGAAATCGCCCAGGGCCTTCATATCCAGGTCGTCGGTGAAGACAACGCCGCGAAACCTTAGCTCGCCTCGCAAGAGCCCGGACACAATCGGCTCGGACAATGTGGCCGGAGTCGCCACTTCGCCCGCGATTTCGCTTTGGATCTTGGCATTATCCAGCGAGGGCACCACCAGATGGCCGACCATCATGCCCCCCACGCCTGCCGCGATAGCCGCTCGAAAGGGCGGCAGGTGCGTGCCCCGCACATCGGCTCCTTCCGAGACCGTGGGCAGAGCGTGATGCGAGTCCACGCCCACGCCTCCGTGTCCTGGGAAGTGCTTGGCCACGCACATCACGCTGGGCTGAGCGCCGCGAATATACTCGGCCGCCAGAGCTCCGGCCACAATCGGGTCCTCCGAAAACGCGCGCGCGCCGATCACCGAATCTTCCTCGTGCGTGGGCACATCGCAAACCGGCGCGAAGTTGACGTGAACACCCACGGCTCTTAGCTCAGCCGCCACGGTCGAGGCCATAATGCCGACCTGGTTCGCGCCCAACCTGCCCAACTCGCGCATCGAGGGAATCGTGGTGAAGCCCTGCACCAGCCTCTGCACGCGCCCGCCTTCCTGATCGGTGGCGATAAGCGGAGCTTCCATGCACTCGCCCGCGATGGCTCGGCACAGCTTGCGGACATCGGCCCGCGCCCCAGCGTTGCGGCCCATGAGAATGACGCCTCCGGGCTGCAGGCGCCGCACGCCCGAGAGATCGTTGCCCGAGGGCACGCCGATCATAAGCAACTGAGAAAGTTCTTGTCGATTCATTGGAAAGCTTTCAGCATTCAGCCCTCAGATTTCAGCCTCGGCACGCGGCTGCACAAGTACTTGAGCACTTAAAGCAACCGTGCTCAGAGCTGAGGGCTTTACCGAAGGTGCTTAAGCACCGCTTCGCCCATTTCCTCCGTCGTGCAGGACGCGCCGCCGACGGCAATATCCTTGGTCCTGAGCCCCTCATCCAGCGCCTTTTGCACTGCGCTCTCGACCTTGAGCGCCAGGTCATCGCGCTCGAAGCAGAAGCGCAGCAGAAGAGCGGTCGAGAGAATGGTGGCCAGAGGGTTCACGATGTTCTGGCCCGCGATGTCGGGCGCAGAGCCATGAACCGGCTCGGCCATGCCGATTCCTCCTGGGTTCAGGTTGGCCGAGGGGCTCATGCCCAGGCTGCCCACGATGGCCGCGGCTTCATCGGCGATGATGTCGCCGAACATATTGTCCGTCACCAGCACGTCCCACTTGCGAGGCGAAGGGTCTTGCAGCACCAGCAAGCAAAACGAATCCACGAGCTGAGACGAGCACTTAATGTCGGGATGCGCCTCGGCCATCGCCTCGAACTTGCGCCTCCAGAACAGGCTCGCCGAAAGCACGTTCGCCTTGTCGATCGAGATCAGCTGCTTGCGGCGCTTAGCAGCCAGAGCAAACGCGAACTCCAAAATGCGCCGCACGCCGCGCTCGGTGAACAGGTTGATGTCGGTGGCGCTGGTTTCGGTGATGCCGCCCATGCGCGAGTACAAGCCCTCGGAGTTCTCGCGCACGATCATGAAGTCCACGCCGCGTTCGAGCAACTCGTCCTTGAGCGGAGAAGCGGCCTCGACGCCACGGAACAAGCGCACCGGACGCAGGTTGACGTATTGGCCCAGGTGCTGGCGCAAGGCGAGGATGCCGTCGCGCTCAACGACTCCGGCTTCGATGTCGGGGCGGCCCATCGGCCCTTTCAAAACCGCGTCGCAGCCTCGGATAAGCTGAAGCGATTCGTCGGGCAAGACTTTACCCGTTTCCAGGAAGGTCGCGCCGCCAACGGAAGCCTTGAGGAACTCGAAGTCCAGGCCCGAGCCACGCGACACAGCTTCCAGAACCGAAACGCCCCAGGAGACGACTTCGGGGCCAACGCCATCACCTTCGATCACGCCAATACGCAATGCCATAGATAATTAAGATCTCGATTCAGGTCTGGAGTGGAAGTGGCCCTGCAAGTACTTGAGGGCCACTCAAAGCGGCCCGGTTCAGGCGCCGGATGCGGCAAGGGTTTACACGAACGGGCCGCCCTCCGCAAAACATAGCGCCCGACGAACCCAGGTGCAGCTCAACATACTCAACTCAACAGAACGAGGAGCAAGCGTGGAATAACAGCAAGTACTTGTGGCTCATCATTGGCACGCGAGTTGCCGAGGGTGAGGCTGCACGCCTCTCAGTTCAAGCGCCGGAGCTTCCTGGACAAACGGGCGAGCACATCAAGACGAGAACACAGTTTCGGTGGAAAAGGAGCAGGCTACATGGGTTTGATTATCACGATCGCAGCAGGCGCGGTCATCGGTTGGATCGCCTCGATGATCATGAAGACCGACGCGCAGATGGGCGCCATCGCCAACATCATCTGCGGCATCATCGGAGCATTTGTGGGCAGCTTGATCACGACGCTGCTTCACATCGGACCAGGATTTGGCGCTGGATTCAGCTTGTACCAGTTGATCTTCGGCGTCATCGGCGCGTGCATCGTCATCGCGATCTACAAGGCCGTCACCGGACAGCGCACACGGGTCTAAGCCAGCTGATCGCATCAAAAAGCCGCTTCCTCTGAGGGAGCGGCTTTTTTGTGCTTCCGGTTGCGCGCTCCTCAAGTACTTGTGGCACCCGCGGCGTGTTCAGCGGCAGCGTCTTTTTCCTGGCCCGAGCGCGAGAAGAGGTCGCGGAATACTTGCTCGATGTCGGTGTCTTCGACACTCAGGTCGCGCACGCCCACAGGCTCAAGTACTTGCAGCACCTGAGCGACTCGCGCGGGCACCTCGTCGCCCGCCACGCGAACCGTGAGCCTGAGCCCCGAGCACTCGATTTCCTTCGACACAGTGCGCAACGCTTCCAGCTCAAGGGGCACAAGCTCGCGCCCCAGGGTGAGCTTAATCGAGCGCCTGTCGCCGCCCATCGAAGAGAGTTTGGAAAGAGCGCCATCGAACATGACGCGGCCTCCGTCGATGACGACGACGCGCTCGCACAAGGCCTGGATGTCTGCCATGTAGTGGCTGGTCAGGATCACGGTGATACCCGTGCGCGCGTTGTATTCGCGCAGGAACTCGCGGATGCGCACCTGCGAAACCACGTCCAGCCCGATCGTGGGCTCATCTAAGAAGAGCACTTTGGGCTCATGCAACAGGCTCGCCACGATCTCGCACTTCATGCGCTCGCCCAGCGACAGCTTGCGCACGGGCACGCGCAGCAAGTCCTTCAAGTCCAGCAGCTCCGACATCTCCTCAACCTTTGAGCTGAAGGCCCTGGGCTCGATCTCGTAAATGTCGCGGTTGAGCTCGAACGAGTCATAGGCGGGCAAGTCCCACCACAATTGGTTCTTCTGGCCCAGGACGAGAGAGAAGCGGCGCTGGAACTCGGGGCGGCGCTCCCAGGGCACGAAGCCAAGTACTTGAGCCGTGCCCGCAGTGGGGTGCAGCACTCCGGCCAGCATCTTGAGCGTGGTGGTCTTACCCGCTCCGTTGGGGCCCAGAAAGCCCACGAACTCGCCGCGCTCCATCGAGAACGAGACGCTGTCCACCGCCACCTTCGTCTTGTATTCGCGCTTCCACAAGCCGCGCACCGCCCCCGAGAGCCCCGGAGCCTTGAGGTGAGTCGTGAAGTGGCGTGTTAAGTTCGAGACTTCAATAGCGTTCATAAGCGAGCAGTTAGCTTTCAGCGGAGCGCTCGAATGAATTCGGCGCTGTTCGGCCTTCGGCCCATTGTCCACCTGCGTGGACAACGCCATTGCAAGTACTTGCAGAGATAGCGAGCTTCGCCGTTGAAGATGTCCACGCAGGTGGACAATGGGCCGAAGGCCGAACAGCGCCGAATTCATTCGGGCGCTCCGGCAGATTTATCTTCAGTCCGGCTTGAAGGCTGAGTGCTGAGAGTTGACTTCTAACTGCTTCACACGATTCTGTTCTCGGCCATGACCTTGGCGAACCAGTGAGCCGAGAGTTTGGGCGTGCGCTTTTGCGTCTCGTAGTCGTTGTAGACCAGGCCAAAGCGCTTGGCGTAGCCCTCGGCCCACTCGAAGTTGTCCATCCAGGTCCAGGCGAAGTAGCCCTGGACGTTGAACCCTTCCTCGATCGCGCGGTGCAGCCCGACTAAGTAGCCGCGCACATATTCGCGCCGATCCAGATCCAGAATCTCGCCTTCAGCCGTCACCTCATCCGCCGCAGCCGTACCGTTCTCGGCGATGTGAAAGGCTCGCACGCCGTAGCTCTGGTGAGCGTGGCGCACGGCCCAATACAAGGTCTGCGGCGTGACGTTGATCCACGGCAAATCGCCCTTGGGGAAGCCCGTCGGGAACGCAAGTACTTGAGGCTCGATTTTGTCAGCGCCCGCTTTTGCACGCACGAAGTAGCCCGCGTATAAGTTCAGGCCCAGGAAATCGCCCGGCGCGTGGATCAGCTCGGCGTCGCCCGGCTGCATCTGGGGCGCGTCGTTTCCGGCTTCCCTCAAGAACGCTTCCGAGTAGTGGCCCTGATAAATCGGAGCCATGAGCTGGCCCGTGACCCGCTCGTATTCCAGGCGCGCCACCAGGCAGTCGTCTTCGGTTTCGGTCACGGGAAGCGGCGTGGCAGGATTATGAACCAAGCCCACGCGAGCCTTCGAGCCGCCGTGTTCGCGCACGGCTTGCACGCCCAGGCCGTGAGCCAGAAGAGCGTGGTGATAACCCTGGTTGACCAGAGCGGCTGATTCGCGGCGTCCCGGCGCGTGGATGCCTGTTTCGTAGCCCAGGCCGATGAAGCAGGGTATTTCGTTGAGCGTGAACCAGTTCGAGACGCGATCCGAGAAGCTCTTGACCACAAGCTGCGCGTAATTCCCGAAGGCCAGGGCGGTGTCGCGGTTGAGCCAGCCGTTTTGATCCTCCAGTACTTGGGGCAAGTCCCAGTGGAACAGCGTGACCCAGGGCGTGATTTCGGCTTCAAGCAAAGCATCAATCAAGCGATTGTAGAAGTCCAGCCCGGCTGGGTTGGGCGCGCCTGTTCCACCCGGGAAGATACGCGGCCAGACGATGGAGAGGCGGTAGTTCTTGACTCCGAACTCGCGCATCAGGGCGATGTCTTGGGGGAAGCGGTGATAATGGTCGCAGGCGGGCTCGGTTGAGTTCTGGTCGGCGATCTTGCCCGGCGTGTTGGAAAAGCGATCCCAGATGGATTCGCCCTTGCCATCTTCGCGCGTGGCGCCTTCGATTTGAGCCGAGGCCGCGGCCACGCCCCAGACGAAGCCCTTGGGAAAGCGGTAGGAAATGTGGGTCATAACACGGGATTGTGGGCGCAATTTCGGGAGGGGCGCAAGGGGTTGAGCGCAAGTACTTGAAGAACCTGCTTGACAGTTTCACAGGGTTTTCTTTAGAATAGGCTCACTCTCAGAAGCGGAACCGGCCAAGCGGGGCCCGAAACTGTTGCAGAGCGAGATCGGCACGCCGGACTTTTGCTCAAGACTGTTTCGGCAAGCGCTGCGCCACCACCGACGGGACGCTACTCCGAAAGCTGATTCCGAAAAGGGGAACCCTGGATGCTTCGTCTCACCGACCCGGCTCACGCCATGCCTCGCCAGCACTCTGGCTCACGAACTACTCGCCCGCGCACAGGCCTTGGCACACGCCTGGCTGCTCTGGCCGCGCCCGCTCTTCTGGCGGGCGCTCTGCTCGCCTCTACTTTCGCTCCCTCAGCGGCTCAAGCCCAGACAGCCGTGCAGCGAGCCGCCGTGCTCGACTTCTCGACAGGCGAAGGAATGGACCCCCTTCTGGGGCGCAAGGCCGCTGATGCCCTGGCCGTCAATCTCACCACCTCGGGCGACTACGAAGTGGTGACGCGCCAATCTCTGGAAGAAGCCGTGGCCACCCAGCCAGGACTGCGCCCTCCCTTCAACGAGGCGACCCAGGCGCGCCTGGCCGGTGTGCTCAACGCCCGCTCGGTCTTCTCGGGACGCGTTCTGCGCACCATCGTCACCAACAACCGCTCGGCCCGCGTGATTATCGAGGTGCGCCAGCTGGACGCCCTGACCGGCGACTACATCAACGGCACCCAGATCTCCGAGGTCACGGACGAGAAGCTGCAGCAGTTCGACAACGACGTGCTGATCGACGAGTCCATCAACAAGGCGGCTTTCGCGGCTGTGCGCTCGATGAAGCAGACCACGCTGCCAACAGGCACAGTCTTGAACGTGGCCAACGAGGAAATCCAGCTTAACGTCGGCACGCGCAACGGCGTGGCTCCGGGCCAAATCTACACCGTGCTACGCGACCAGCTCAACAAAGCGCGCAACATCGTCGAGAGGCTCAAGGTCGGTGAAGTGCGCGTCACCAGCACAGAGGACAACCAGTCCACGGCGCGCGTGTATCGCGGCGGGCAGGCCGGCGTGCGCACCGGCGACAAGGTGCGCCAGATCTTCGTGCCCTCGAACTTCCCCATCTCGACCTCTGGCTCCTCGTCTTCTCCGGTGACCTCGCCTCCTCCAACCAATAGGCGACACAAAGGCTTTCTGGGCGGCATCGGGGCCGGAGCTCTTGGCTTGGTGGCTCTGATTGGCCTGGTGGTTTTGGCTGGCGTTGGCGGCGGCACGACAGGCACAGCGGCTCAGGCTCCGCGCAGCGTGATCGCGCAGCCGATCCAGACTTCAGCGACCGCGACGGACGTCACGTCGGGCGCGACAATTGGAGGCTCGGCGATCCGGGTGAGCTTCCGCGAGAGTCTGCCGAGCATCATCGCGGGCCAGGCAGTGGCGGGCTACCTGATCTTCCGCTCGACGGGAGCCAGCGTGGGCGCGAACGCACTGACGCTGGTGGACTTCGTGCGCGGCAACCAGACCACTTACGTGGATGACACCACGGTGATAGGCACGCGCAACATCGTCATCACGGGCGGCACCACGGGCACGAGCAACCTCACGGTGGCCGAGACTTCGGTGGCCGCAGCAGCCAACGCCATCACGCAGGCCGCTAACAGCATCACCATCACGGTGACGCGGCCTCCTCTGCAGCCCGGCGTGCAGTATTTCTACCGCGTGGCTCGCATCCTGGGCACCACCCAGACCACGACGGGCACCACGGGCGGCAATACAACGACGACCACGGCGCTGCAGCCCGTGCTGTCGCAGACTTCGGCTGCCAGCGGCGGCGCGACAGCCATCCCCACGCTCTCCATCGACCCGGCTACGGCTCCGACCTCGCTGCGCCGCTTCGTGGTGCGCCTGCCGGTGACTTTCGCGGGCAGCAACATCGACCAGGCGCGGCTGGAAGTCTCGGTTAACCCGACCTTTCCCACCAACAGCACCTACGTGCTGATCTTCCGCAACCCGACCACGACAGCAGGCACGGCAGGCACTCCGGGCGTTCCCGCTGCGGGCACCACGCCCGCGATTCCGGCTGTTCCTGGCACACCGGGCGCGCTTGTGCTGGATGCCAACAGCATCATCGTGCCCAACTACGACCCGGCGTCAGGCTCTCCGATCTACGTGCGCGTGGGCCTGAGCGCCAGCACGGACGTGCCTGGAGGCATTGTCTACTCCCGTCCTCTGGCTCTTAACAACGTCACGACAGCGACCAGCGCCCTGATCGGTGGACGCTCCATGTCGCCCACCGGCACATCACGACGGCGCGTGGGCCAGGGCTCTGTCATCGCGCCGGGCGGCTTCAGCGGCGGCTTCAGCGGCATGAACAAGGGCCGCGCCAAGGGATTCATCCTGCGCCCTCACTAAAGATCGCGTCAGGCTGATCTTGGTGCCTTGCCTGAAGAAGTGCGGGCACCAGATCAGCCTACGGTTCAGCAACGCCCGCCGCCGGGTATAAGTACTTGCACGCGGCGGGCGTTGCCGTTTTCGTGGCCTTGTGGGTCGCTCAGCACGTGCTCGCGCTCTTGTGCCCAGCGCACGCGGCTCCGGGGCTTTCTAAACTGAGTCCAGCGAGCAACGTGCGGCGTTCGACTGGAGAGGCTGAGCCGTTTTGAAGAGTGTTAAATCACAAGTTGAGTTGGGAAATTTGGGTTGGCAGCAGAGGGAATTATGCAGACCATTCATCCACAGCAAGCGAGCGGAGCTTTGCAGAGCCCGCGCTTTGTGCGGGCCGCCCTGGGCGCGGCCCTGGCTTTGAGCCTGAGCGCTCTGGCTCCTGCCTGGGCGCAGCAGCCGCCTACGCAACCGGCTCCTGTTCCCGGAGCGGGCGAGGCCGCGGCTCGGGCCAGCGTGTCAGGCTCGGGCGCGACAACGGGAGCGGGCTCGGCTCCGATCTCGGCGACCACGATGATGCGCGCCACGGGCACGTCCAGCACCTCGAACGGTTCGGCGCGCTCGAACAGGAACAAGAAAAACGCCGCCAAGACGGGAGCCATCGAACCGTGGCCGGGGCGACGTGTGCTGTTGCTGCTGCCCCTGCAGTTGGGGCCGGGCTTCAACGCCGATAGATCTTTTGGTCAGGCGATTTTGAGTCGGGCCGAAGCTCTGCTGCAGGAGCAACTGGACGCCACGGGCAAGTTCTCGGTCATCCGAGCGCACCGCTTCAGCCCCCTGATCCAGCGCGCCCTGCAGGAGAAGAGGCTGACCGAGGCGCAGGCCGACGACGCCATCAAAGCGCCCCCCGATGGCTCAGTCGCAGCGGCAACCGCGTTCCTGAAGCAGTTCACCTTCGATCAGGTGCCCCTGATCGCTCAGTTCAACTTGGAGCAAGTGCGCGAGAGCGGATCTCCCGATCGTCCGGGCGTGCAGGCTCAGGTTTCGGGACGGTTGTATGAGCTGGACAATCCCGTGGCTCTCAAGGCGCCCGTCATGACCTCGAACACGGTCACCAAGGGACGCAACAACATCGACCGCTATCTGGACGCCGCGCGCCTGGCCTTCGGGGACGTGGCCACTGAGTTCACCGCTCCACTGGAAGACATCGCTCTGCCTCGCGCCGAGCCCGCAGGCGTCTCCTACAGGCCCGACGCCACCTCCACCAACGGAAGGCGTGCCGTCACCAACGCCACGCCCAACGCCAGAGTGCCAGCCGCCACGCCAGCTCAGCCCGTCGCCCCTGACACCTCCATGGGCACAGGCATCTCAGATACAGCGATGCCCGCAGCCACCACAGCATCCCCAGCCCAGGCCCCGGACTCAGGAGCCGCACCCGGAACCACCCCGCCTGGAACCACCGCGCCTGGAACCACCGCGCCCAGAACAGGTGCCGCGATCGCACCCGGAACAGCCGCAGCCGCGCCCGCGCCCTGAGCGCAAGGATGGCACGACGAAGAGTGCGGCTGACTGCAAGTACTTGCAGCCAGCCGCGTTGCAGTCAGGCTCGTTCGGGAGTGCCTAAAGTGGAGTGGTTTTGGGAGGGGCAGGGACAAGCCTTGCCCCACGAACTTCACCTACTCTCTTTTAGGCACTCCGTCGTTCTTGTCGCCTGGCCAGACAGGGCAGCGGTTTAACCTCCTCATCGCCTGCTCGTGAAAGCAGTAGATGACCTATTTCTTGAACGTGAAGGTGCAGCTCCCGCCGGGCTGCCGCTTGAGTTAAAGCCCATCGATGGCCAAGCACATCTTGATTTCCCGCGCGCCTTTTGCACCGCTTGCTTCTGGAGGCCTGGCGCGACGCGGTTTGCGGCGCGGGCGTTTGGCGGGTGCGGTGGGAGCGATTGTACTGTGCGGCCCTGCTCTGGGACGCTTCGAGCGCGGCTGGGATGGGGAGCGGGCTGAGGTTCAGGCGCAGGCGTATCGCTTTTCGCTGAACGCCGAGCCCGACATCATCACAGCCAACGGCATCTCGACAACCTCGATCAGCGTGCAGGTGCCCAACAGCGGAAGCGCGTTCTCGGCCTCGCCCGTGGTCAGGTTCTTGACCTCAGCCGGTTCCATCGAGCCCCAGGCGCGCGTAGTCGGGGGCGTGGCGCGTGCCCTGCTGCGCTCCTCAACCACGCCTGGAACCGCTGTGGTGACGGCCATCATCGGTGCCTCACGCGAGCAGGTCACGGTGGAGTTTTCGAGTGATGAGGTTTCGCTCGCGCGCTACCTGCAAGTCGATGGCTCTTACGTGGCCTACAACGCGACCGGAGGCACCATCACGGCCTCGGGCAAGTGCGCCCTGGACTACGGCGAGTTGCACATCGAAAGCGACGTGCGCATGGACGTGGATCTGCTCGGCGAGCGGGTGTGGGCGCAGGGTTCGAGCGGGCACGTGCTGATTCGCAACAGCAAGACGGGCGAGGTGCACGAGCTGCGCGGCGATCGCCTGTTCTACGACATTACGCGCAGGCGCGGCGTGATAAGGAGAATTGACACGAGCGCAGGCCCCGCGCGCCAGGAGTTCATGGACTCCGACTTCCGCGCCTTGCCCAAGGCTCAGGCTCCTTTGCCCATAGAGTCCGCTTCCATCGCGCCCTCGCGCCCTCTTCAGGGCAGAGGCGCAAGTACTTCCAGCCAGACGCGCGTCGCCTCCATCACCCCGAGCACCGCACCTCAAACGCCAACAGTGGCGCCGAGCGCAGCCGAAAGCACGCTTCAGGGGGCAAAGCAACAGACCGCAGACACCAGACAGCCGCAGAACCTGGTTCTTGATGCCTCCACCTCAAGCGCCTTGCCCATTGTTCCGCCCCTCAAAGCGCCGGCTCTGGACGCGAGCACGCAGACCTCGTCGAGCCAGTCGCCTCTGCTCAGCAGCGAGATCAAACTGCCAGATGCCGCTTCAAGCACGCCTTCGAGCGTGCCTTCAAGCACGCCTTCGAGCACGCCTTCAATGGCGGCTCAGGTGGCGCCGGATGGTGCGATGGCGGGTGCGGCGGGCGCTGCAAGTACTTCGGGGACGGGCGTTCAGGGTTCGCTGCCCCTGGGCCTGGGCAAAGCCGCCAATGGAGCGGACGAGGCGCCGCTGCAGGAAGTGCCCGCCTACTCGTCTCTACCCGAAGCTCCCGCGAGCGCAGCCCCCGTAAGCGCAGCTCAGCCAAGCGTAGCTCAACTGAGCACGACAGCTTCAGGTGAAGCGACGGCTTTGGGTGCGGCTGTTCCGGGCACTCAGGATGCGGCTCAGCCTGAGCCGCATCCTGTTCAGGTGCGTGCGGTGGAGCAGATTGTGGAGCCCGATCCGCCCACGGCGATTGCTCACGGCGGCTACTGGGTCACGGCGCGCAAGATCCGCATCTTCGCGCACGACAAGATCCAGTTCGAGAAGGCCTCGGTGTATTTCAACGGGCTCAAGCTGTTCTCGATGCCGCGTTACGTGGCTCCTCTCAACGGCACCTTCAGCCCGGCTACCGAGATGATGGCCTTCAACTCCTCGGGCGGCCTGACGCTCAACGTGCCCTACTACTACATGACCTCGGCTCATGGCACCGGCGCGCTGTATGCGCAATATGCGCCGCACAACGGCTTTGCAGCCGAGGCTCCAGGCCCGGCCCTGACCTTGGATCAACAATACTGGCTCAGCGATAAGTCGCAGGGACGCCTCACCGTCGATCAGATCGGCCACGCCTGGAACCTGAACTGGAGCCACCAGCACCAGTTCTCGCCCACCATGCGCGGCGATCTGTACCTCGATATGCCGCGCCACGAGAACGCTTTTCTGCGCTCAACTCTGGTCAAGGACACGCGCTCGGCTCAGCTGGGCTTTGAGGGCCTGCTCTCGCACCTGCGCGGTGCGCCCGGCGATGCTCAGGGCCAGTTCTACGCGCGCCTGCGGCCTCGCGCTCTGGGGCACTCGGGCTGGAGCTACTCGATGGGCGCCAACCTCATCGCCCTGCGCCAGTTCGCCATCATCTCGGGCGGCGGAACTGGAACTGGCAGCGGCGGAACCTCAAGTGGTGGAAGTGGAAGCGGCGGGACGGGAAGCGGTGGAGGCGGGACGGGAAGCGGTGGAGGCGGCATTGTCAGTGGGCGTCCGGGCGTCGTTGGGATTCCTGGAAGCGGGCCACGGCGTCTGGAGGCTGCGCTGCAGGCCGAGATCGCCAACATCGATCATCAAGTGCGTCCCAGCACGATGCGGGCTCTGGTGGAGATGCGTGCGGCTCAAGCTGTGGCGACTGCAAGTACTTACAAGGCTTCCACGCTACTGGGGCAGACCCTGCTCACTTCGCTGCAGTCGCCCCAGAAGAGGCTGTGGAAGGGCGCTTCTCTTTCGGGCAACGTGCTGGCCTCGGCCTTCAACTACTCGGATGGGCGCCGGGGCTTGGCTCCTGGCTTGATCTTGAACTTCCAACAGAACCTGGGGCGCCTGGGCGGGCTGCAGATCGATTACAACTTCGATCGCGGCGGTCTGTCCTCGATCGGCGGCCTGTATGGAAGCTCGTCCACCAACTTCGCCTCGGCCAACGTGTACCTGAACCTGGGCCAGCGCATCAACGCCAACGCCTACTTCACGCGCTCGTTCTCGGACGGAGGCACCTACGGCGCGGCCACGCTGGACTTCTTCCCCTTCCCCAAGTGGCGCCTGGGCCTGTTCTCAGACTACTCGCGCTTCGATGCCATCGCGGCCTACCTGGACTACGGCCTGAGCCTGGGCCGCCAGGTCGGGCAGCGCGAGGTCTCGCTCAACTGGAGCCGCAATCGGGGCCGCGTCTATCTCGAACTCGGCGGCGTGCAGCATTGAACCCAAGTTGCTGTTCTGAAGGGTCAGGCGCTAAAGCACCTGCTGATTCAACAAGCCCGACAAATGGAGCTGCTTCGTGTCAAGCCGCGCCACCCCAACAGAGCGCCCTTCAAGGCAGCAACTTGGGCTATTGATGCTCCGCAAGCACCGAAAGTGCTCCAAGTACTTGAGCGCTTTGGAACCCTTACTCGCCCCTGAGCACAACCGGGTTTCTCAGCGGCGCCATCTCACCGATGCGCGTTTCGAGCACGTCGCCGGGCGCGAGCGGGCCGACGCCTTCGGGCGTGCCCGTGAGCAGCACATCACCCGCTTGCAGCGTGATGTCGCGCGACACGAAGGCAATCAGGTGCGCGATGGTGAAGATCATGGCCGAGGTGTGGCTGTCTTGCTTCTTCTCTCCGTTGAGCACGGTCTGGACGCTTAAGTTCTGCGGATCTAAATCCGTGTAGAGGAAGGGGCCAAGCGGCGTGTAGGTGTCGAAGGACTTGGCGCGCGCCCACTGCGACTCCGAGCGCTGGATGTCGCGATCCGAAATGTCCTGCCCGAGCGTGTAGCCCAGCACGCAGCTCAGCGCCTCGTCCTCGCGGATGCCGCGCCCGCCGCGCCCTATCACAATGGCCAGCTCAGCCTCGTAATCGGTGCGATGCTCGGCGTAAGCAATTTCGACGGGGCGATTGTGCGCCTGGATCGAGGTCGGAGCCTTGAACCACATCAGCGGAACCGAAGGCACCTGGCGGTCGAACTCGGCCACGTGCGCGCGGTAATTGAGCCCGATCGCGATCAGTTTGGGCGGGTTGGCCGGAGCCAGAATCGTCAGCTCTTGCAGCCTGGCCTGGGCTCCGTTGGGCTCGATGGAGCGAAACGGATCGTCCACAAAAAGCACGTCCTGGCCCTCGACAAGCCCCCAGCGTGTCTGCCCGTCCTGCTCAAATCGTCCGATAATTGCCATAATTTCCACTCCAAATTCACGCCGCCGCGCCACAGACTTCTGCTATTCAAGCTCGCGCGGCGGCTCGCTCCCGCGTTCTGTTCAGTGTGGAAGTCAATCCCGCTGCAAGTACTTGCAGCCTTCAGCTGCCTACTTGCCGCCCAGTTCGCGAGACCTTTGCGCAGCGGCCACAACAGCGTCCATGACGGTGCCGCGGAAGGCCTTCTGCTCCAGGGCGTGCAGTCCCGCGATGGTGGTGCCTCCGGGCGAGGCGACCATGTCCTTCAGCTCGCCTGGATGCTTGCCTGTTTCCAGAACCATCTGGGCCGAGCCCATCACGGTCTGGGCCGCCAGCTTGACGGCGACATCGCGGCTCAGCCCGGCTCGCACGCCGCCATCGGCCAGGGCCTCGATGAAGAGATACACAAACGCAGGCCCGCTTCCCGACAGGCCCGTCACGGCATCCAGATCCTTCTCCGAGACATCCACCGCGATGCCAACGGCCTTGAAGATGGTGCGCGCCATTTCCAAGTTCTTGGGCCCGGCGAAGCGGCCCGGCGCGATGGCGCTGGCGGCTCGGTTGACCAGGGCGGGCGTGTTGGGCATCACGCGCACCACGGGCACCTGCTTCGAGAAGCAACTTTCGATGGCCTCGGTTGTGACGCCTGCCGCGATCGAAATGATGGTGTGCTCAACATCCAGATCGCGCAGAGGTTCGAGAGCCGCCTGCAGTACTTGAGGCTTCACCGCCAGCAAGATGACCTGGGCCTGCCCGACTTGGCTCGCCTCATCCAGAGCGCGAATCGAGAGGCGCGAGGCCAACTCGTGCAGGCGAGAGGTCGCCGGGTCGAAGGCCGAGATCTGGGCAGGCGCAAGTACCTGGGCTTCGAGCAGGCCGCGCATCAGCGCCTCGCCCATCGCTCCGGCACCCAGAAAGGAAAGTGATTCGATTGCCATAAAAGTTGTATTTCACGGATTGGCCGACGCTTCAAGCGCAAGTACTTGAGGCCTCACAAAGCAAGCGCGCCCGCCAGGTACAAGTACTTGGCGGGCGCGTTGTGCGGCTGTTCTTGGCTTAGCGTTCCCACGGGCGCGGAGGAACAGCGGGCCGCTCGATGGGCGCGCGCGCGCCTATCGAGCCTTCGATCGTCACGCGCTCAGCCACGGGTGCGCGCCCGATAACAGTGCGCTCGATGATCTGGCCCTCGTTGGGCGCGCTTTCCACGACACGGGGCGCGGCGGTTGGAGCAGAAGAGGCAGCAGGAGCGGAAGTGGTGGACAGGGCAGTAGCTGCGGGCACGTCGCGGAAGAAGAGCTCGCGGTTCTCGTTGTAGTCGGGCTCGTCGGAGGTGATCTCGAAGTCGCCGGGCGTGAAGAGGAAGATGGTGTCGCCCAGCTTCATGGCGTGGCCCTGAGCATCCAGGCCGTAGCACACGCCGCTCATGAAGTCGATGATGCGCACGGCTGTGTTGCGATCCACATCATCCAGGCTGACCACGACCGCCGAGCCCGTCTTGAGAAAATCGGCGGCAGCGCAGGCTTCTTCCAGGCCGTGCGGCTTGATGGTGTAGATCTGCTTGTCGCGGCTGGGAGCCACGCGCAGGGGCACGGCGGGCGAGACGCGGCGCACGTTGGAGCCGCCTCCGCTGCCTCCGCGCGTGGGCGGAGCGCTCTCGTAGCGCGGGGGCTCGGAGCGGTAGGTGTCCGCGGTGTCTTCGGGCTCGTCGCGCTCCAACTCTTCTTCCTCGCCGTGGCTCCAGTGGCTGCGGAACGAGTCAAGCGCGCGTTGTGCAATTCCCATGAGTGCTGCCTCCTCGCAGCCGCCTTCTGTTGTGGGCGCTGCGGTTGCTTGTTGTGATGATTGCTGCGATGATGTGCGGAGGTGGCTCGCGGGCCACATCGCCGCCAGTATACCCGACGAGGCGCTGGATTTTGCATAGCAGCTTCCACTTGAGAACGCAAATTTTCGATCTCAGCTGCTTTCCAAGAACTTACGGCCTCGCCCCAAACAAAGCCGTGCCCAAGCGCACCATAGTCGCGCCTTCCTCGATAGCCACCTCGAAGTCGCTCGACATCCCCATCGAGAGATGCACGCAGCCGCGCGCCACCTCGCCGAACCTCTGACGCACCTGTTCGCGCAGTTGCCTCAGCTCCTGGAAATCCACGCGCGCCGCCTCAGCCGAAGGACGAACAGGCCCGATCGTCATCAGGCCGATGATCTCCAGCCGAGGCATCGCGCGGCACGCCTCGAACAAGTCGAGCAACTCCGAGGGTTCGCAGCCGCTCTTGGATTGCTCACCGCCCAGGCGCACCTGCAGCAGTACTTGCAGCCTCTGATCCTCGCGCTCCAGCTCGCGCTCCAGAGCACGCGCCAGGCTCATGCGATCCAACGAGTGCAGCACGTCGAAGCCAAGGGCGGCGCGCGCCTTGTTCGACTGCAGCGCGCCGATGAAGTGCCAGCGGCACGCCGAGCGACCCAGCTCAGCGACTTTGGCCGCGCCTTCTTGAGCGTAGTTCTCTCCCAGATCGCTCAGCCCGGCCCGCAAATACTTGCTGAGCCGAACCGCTTCAACGGTCTTGGAAGCGCCGACCAACGTGACCGAAGCGGGCTCGCGCCCAACCCTGCGGCACGCGCTCGCGATGCGCTCTTGAATCTCGTGCAGGCGCTTGGCTTCAGGGCTGAGCTGGGTTGAATTCATGCAAGTACTTGAGGAAGAGGCGGGCGAGGTTACGAGGTTACACTGCGCGCGGTTTTCGGTGGCCTCAAAGTATGAATGCAATCGAGTTCGCGCCCGCCACGCCCTCCGATGAGAGCGCCCTGATCGCGCTGTGGAACCACACCCTGCCCGGCTTCCCCATGACGCCGCGCCTGCTCGAACAGACGCTGCGCCACGACCCTTACTTCGAGGCTGGAGGCCACATCCTGGCGCGCCACAAGGCCAGCGCGAGTGTAGTGGGCTGGGTGCTGAGCAAGTCCATGCGCCACGCCGGTGAGGAAGTGGGCCGCTTCCAGAACAGAGGCGGAGTCGGCGCGCTGTGCGTGGTGCCCGAGTTCCAGCGCCGGGGTATCGGCAAGTACTTGCTCGCGCGCGCCGATGAGCACCTGAGCTCGAACGGTTCGCCCCTCACCACACTCTATTTCCCGCACCACTTCCTGCCCGGCGTGCCCTCAGAGTGCGTCGCGGCCAAAGCTCTGTTCGAGCAGTTCGGCTGCTCGAACTGGAGCGAGCACTGCGATCTCAAGCGCGGCCTCAGCGATTATGCTCTGCCGCCCGAAGTCGAGGCCACATTGCAACGCGAGCCCGGCGTCCAGATGCGCTCGGCTCGCGAAGAAGAGCAAGGTGCGCTGCTTGAGTTCGTAGCCGAACACTTCCCAGGCGCCTGGACTTACTCGACACGAGCCCACTTCGAGCGAGGCCAGAGCGCCCGCGACTTCATCATCGCCGTGGAAGATGGCGAAATCATAGGCTTCTGTCATGTTGCGGACAGTTCAAGTACTTGGCTCATTCCCTCGACCTACTGGTTTCCGGCCTTGGCCGATGCAAGAGGCGCGGGCTGGGGCGGGCTGGGGCCGATCGGGATGAGCCGAGCGGTGCGAGGGCGCGGCCTGGGCCTGGCTCTGTGCGCCCGCTCAGTGCAGGAGCTCAAGGAGCGCGGCGTGGGGCAGATGGCCATTGACTGGACCTCGCTGCTGAGTTTCTATGGCAAGCTGGGGTTTGAGGTGTGGAAACGGTATTTGCAAGATGAGCGAGGTAAGGTAACCTGAAGAGGCTAAAGCCACATTTCTGCTTATGTTCAGCCTGGTACACCAGGCCGAACTCAGGCCTCTCCTGTGGCGTCTGGCGGCTTCCTGACATTTCTGCACTTACTTGATGCAGGCGGATCTTTCCACTGCCACTGCCACTCTCATGCAAGCCAAGCCCCCATCGCACGACATCATCATCGAACCTCTCAACGGCTCCTCTTCCAATGGCCACGCCTCCTCCGCGCCCGACTCCGCTCAGGCCACGCGGGACATCCAGAGCGCCGCAGGAGAGGCTCAGGCTGCGCGAGCCGGAGTGAACGGTCATGGACGCTTGGCTCAGAACGGCCATGCTCAGTGTCAAGGCGAAGGCAGGGCAGCATCTGAGTTGGCCAGTGAAGTTCGGCGCAAGCTGGAAGAGCGCACGGCGACCATCGGGGTGCTGGGCCTGGGCTACGTGGGCGTGCCTCTGATCATGGCCTTCGCCCAGCAGGGCTTCAAGACAGTGGGCTTTGACCCCAACACCCGCCTGGTCGAAGGGCTGCAGAGCGGCCAGTCGCACATCGAGGACATCCCGAGTGAAGCGGTAGCTGCGGCTCGCCAGGACGACCGCTTCCGCGCCACCAGCGACTTCTCGTTGCTGGGCGAGTGCGATGTGGCCATCATCTGCGTACCGACGCCGCTCAACACGACCCGTGATCCTGACCTGGGCTACGTCGAGTCGGCTTCTCGCTCGGTTGCCAAGTACTTGCACGCGGGGCAGATCGTGGTCCTGGAGAGCACGACCTACCCCGGCACCACCGACGAGATCGTGCGGCCCCTGCTGGAGCAGGGCGGGCTGCAGGCGGGGCGCGACTTCTTCCTGGCCTTCTCGCCTGAGCGCATCGATCCTGGCAACGT